>Ga0335085_10012405_pt1 | contig 12556 bp, 9 predicted proteins | sample Lox_Sample_45_FD_206712 | JGI IMG/M metagenome (GOLD analysis project Ga0335085, IMG submission 206712) | Soil microbial communities from Loxahatchee National Wildlife Refuge, Florida, United States - Lox_Sample_4.5 | ecosystem: Environmental > Terrestrial > Soil > Wetlands | place: USA: Florida...
GATCCTGAGGGCGACTTCAATATCGTGGCCCTCTCGGAAACCGGACTCGGTACCCTTCATGACTTTATCGATTGCGGCAAACTCATCTGCGTCCAACTGACGAGCAAGCCCTGCGTCCAACACGTCAGCAACCCGGGTCAAGGTTGCCTGCACTCCCCTCACTGTTAATTTGGCGTGCGGATTCTGTTTTGCGGATTCCTCAACTATCCTAAGGCCGCGACCGATAATGACTCCTAACTCGGTGCGGACCATTTGCTCATCCCGCGACGACAGCGGTGCAAGACCGAGTCCAGTAATTACGTCGGCAAGGGTGGTCTCGCATTCATAGGGATCTACAAAGCCGGCTTTGACCATCTCCTCGAACGCGGGCGTGCGTTCATACAGCGATGAAACCGATTTACCAGTTCGTGGTAACCGAGCCATGACATTGTCCATACAGCCAACGGGGGGCTTCGCAAGATAATTTATCCTGCGCGCTGGAACGCATCAGCGTGCTGACGACCGCATTATTTTCCGCGTGCTCGCGCTTGCGTGCCGAGGGGAATAATTTCAGCAGGCTCGTCCACTGGCTCTCCCATCGCGGCTGCGATCCGGCCGGCAATCTGCTCCGAGGCTCGCCGCAGCGGGTCCGCATCCAGGTGTGCGTAGCGTTGGGTCGTGCTCGCCTGCACATGGCCAAGCAGCTTGCCGATGATCGGAAGACCAAGGCCAGCGCCCGCACCAACACTTGCATGGGTGTGTCGCAAGTCGTGAAGGCGAACGCCGTCAATACCGGCACGCTTGGAGACAAGGCGCCAAGGGCGGTTAAGATCGTGACGCGGCGCATCTGGGTCGTCGCCGACGATCACAAAGGCGCCGATACGAGGAAGGGCGGACAAAACAGCCAAGGCTGGGGCGTTGAGCACGATGGTTTTGCGACCGGTCTTGCTGTCCGGCAGCAGCAACAGACCGCGCTCGAAGTCGACATAGTCCCACCTGAGCCCGAGAATTTCGCGCAGGCGGGCGCCGGTGAGGATGAGTAGCCGGAGAGCGGCAGCGGCATGCGGTCCAATTTTGGTGGCGCGTTTCTTCTTCGGAATGTGTTTGGCTTTCGGCGTCTTTTCGTCGACCTCCCATGGGATCCCAGTGGTCTCCGCCTCGCGGATGGCATCTCCAAGACGCGCAAGTTCTTCCGAGGTCAGGAAGCGCTCGCGGCGCTGCTCGCGGAAGGCCTCGATATGTGCCGCCGGGTTATGCCCTCGTCTCACCAGGCCGCAGGTTGCCGCATAGCGGTAGACGGAACCGATGCATTCGACGACGCGGTTCGCCGTCATCGGCTTCTTCTGCCCGATGCCTCGATGCAGTTTTGCGATGTCGGACGGCGTTACCATGTCGAGCTTGGTGCTGCCGATGACCGGAGCCGCATGCTTGCGAAGATAAATCCGGTAATTAATCACCGTTCTTGGTTTCAGCTTGGAGACGGCCTCTTCGGTCAGGTAGCGCTCGGCAAACTCGCGGAAAGACGGTATTTTTCGCGCGCGTGAACGTGATGCGGCCGGATCGTCACCCAGCGCCGCTGCGGCGAGAATTTCTCTTGCTGCTGTGCGGGCCTCGTCGGGGGTCAGGGTGCCGACAGCGCCGAGCACCATGCGTCGTTTTGCTACGCCCCGGCCACGCGCGCCAGGCCGGTATTCGACAAACCAGCTTTTGGTGCCCCGCCCTGTGGCTCGGAGGCCGAAACCTTTCAAGTCGGCGTCATATATAATAACCGGGCAATCGTCCGGTCCAATCGCATCGACCGCGCGTTTCGTCAGCTTCGCTACCGGCATCGCAGGCTTTCCGTGTCGCCACCGTGTCGCCACCGGAAGGGAAATCAGAGGCGACGTCAGCCATCGACGTATCTGCGAATCGGTTAATTTTCAAGAGGTTAGGTATCTAGGGGAACCCTGGGGAACGACCAGGAAACGATTGAATTCATCCTCATAACCTGAAGGTCGTAGGTTCAAATCCTACCCCCGCAACCAAATTTCTCCGCCAGGTCAGTCTGTTACGCTACGGATCGCCGGCGTTTTCCATTCGTGGCGGGCCGTTCCGAACCATTCCGGGGGGACAGCCGAGCCGTCCGCTAGGCCCGGCGGGCGCGGGACCGCTTTTGCAGGCCTGAGGCTTCGATCCAGAACACCTCGCCGGAACTGTCTTCGGTGTCGAGCCACACGAACGGCAGGGTAGGACAGCTGCGTTCCAGCGCGGCGCGCCCCGTGCCGATTTCACAGAGGAGCGCGCCGTTCGGTTTGAGATGGCGCGGCGCTTCGTCGAGGATGCGCCGCACCAGCCGCAATCCGTCGCTGCCGCCGTCGAGCGCCAGCGCCGGCTCGTGGCGATATTCCGGCGGCAGGCGTTGCATGGCGGCGTGCTTCACGTAGGGCGGGTTCGACAGGATGAGGTCGTATTTGGTGCCGGCGACCGGCGCGAAAAGATCCCCCTTGTGCAGCGTAATCCGATCGCTCAGGCCGTGATCGGCAACGTTGATCTTCGCCACCTGCAGGGCGGGCGCGGAGATGTCCACGGCATCGACTTTGGCGTTCGGAAATTTGTTGCAGGCCACGATGGCGAGACAGCCGGATCCGGTGCACAGATCGAGCATGCGCGCGACCGCGCCCGGATCGGCGATCAGACCGGAGCCGCCGGCGTCGAACAGCTCGCCGTTCAGCAACTCGGCAATATAAGAGCGCGGCACGATGACCCGCTCGTCGACATAGAACGGCAGCTCTTGCAGATAGGCGCGGTGCACGAGGTAGGCGGCCGGCTTGCGGGTCTGAATGCGCGCCTCGATCAATGCCAGGATGCTTTGCCGCTCCGGCGCGGTCAGCCGTGCGTTGAGAAACGATTCGGTGCGATGGAGCGGCAGATGCAGCGCTTCGCCGACCAAAAAGATGGCTTCAGCAGCGGGATCGGGGGTGCCGTGGCCGAATGCGAGCTTGGCCTCGACGAACCGCGTCGTCGCCAAGCGGACAAAGTCGAGAATCGTGATCAGTTCGTCGGGGCGGCCGCGCCGTCTCGTTCTTTTTCTGTCTCGCGCCATCGTCGCGGTGCCCCTGCGGTATCGCTTCGATGTTGATAGCGCGCGGACTTGCTTGGCGGCAATCCTTTCGCGGCGTCGCCGTTGGTTCTCAGCCGGCGAGCGGCGAGGAACCCGGAATCCAGTGTCGCCACCGGCGAATAGGATTTCGGATTCGCCGCTGCGGGGCGCTCGATTGCTGGCGGGTGGCTTTTCGCCTAGATTTTCGACCACGGAACGCGCCAAGCGCCGGATAATGCGAGCGTAAAATGCCTGACCCAGCAAAATACGATGTTCTGCTCAAAGGCGGCCACGTCGTCTGTCCGGCTTCGGGCATCGACGGCAGCTACGACATCGCCATCCGCGACGGCCGCATCGCCGCGGTCGAGAACACCATCCTGCCGTCGAGCGCGGCCGAGGCGATCGATGTTGCCGGTAAGCTTATCCTGCCGGGCCTGATCGACACCCATGCTCACGTTTACGAATTTGTCACCGGCCGGTTCGGCCTGAACCCCGACATGGTCGGCGTGCGCTCCGGCGTCACCACGGTGATCGACCAGGGCGGCCCGTCCTGCATGACGCTACCGGGTTTTCGGCACTTCATCGTCGAGCGTGCCGATACGCAGGTGTTCGCGTTCCTGTCGGCTTATCTGGTCGGCGGGCTCGAGGGCCACTACTACCCCAATCTGTACAGCCCCGCAGGCGTCGACATCGACGCCACGGTGACGGCGGCGAACGCCAACAAGGACATCGTGCGCGGCATCAAGGGCCACGCTGAGATCGGCGGCTTCGCCCGCTGGGGCATCAAGGTCTTGGAAATGTCGGCCGAGATCGGCCGCCGCACCGATTTGCCGCTTTACGTGCATTTCGGCACGCTGTGGGGCCTGCCGGAAAGCGGCGCCAACGGCGAGGACGCCGATACCATCCTGGAGCGCGTGATCCCAAAGCTGCGGCCCGGCGATATTCTGGCGCATCCGTTCACGCGCCATCCCGGCGGCTTCGTCAATCGCGAGGGCCGGGTGCACAGCGTCATCCGCGCCGCCATCGACGCCGGGCTGAAAGTCGACGTCGGCCACGGCAGTCATTTCTCTTACCGTATCGCGCGCAAGGCGCTCGATGCCGGCATCGTGCCGCACACGCTCGGCGCCGACATGCACGGCTACAACACCGAGGTGCCGCCGCCGGCCGGCACGCCGGCGCAGCATTACGACGACGAGAACCATCCGTTCCGCGGCCAGGCCCGCTTCAGCTTGACCCAAGCCATGAGCTCGATGCTGGCGCTCGGGCTCACGCTCGACGACGTGGTGCCGATGGTGACGTCGAACCCGGCGCAAATGCTCGGCCTGGGCGACCGCCTCGGCGCGCTCAAGGTCGGTCGTCCGGCCGATGTTTCCGTGCTCTGCGACGACCGCGGCCGCTTCGTCCTGCGCGACAACGAGGACAACCGGGTGATCGCCGAACGGCTGCTGCGCCCGGCGTTCTGCCTGCGCGGCGGCCGGCGCTTCGACGCCGACTCGCCGATCCTGCCGCAGGCGGTCGCGGCGTAGCCTCCGGCATTTTGATGGAGCATGATCTTTTCGGAAAACCGGTATCCGCTTTTCCGGATCATGCTCTACGCCGCCTCCTTGCCGAGCCGGTCCATCTCGCGCCGCACCAGCTGGCGGTAGAGTCCCTCGCGGCGCACCAGCAGGTCGGGCGCGCCGTCCTGGACCACGGTGCCAAGCTGCAGCACCACGATGCGGTCGAAACCGCGCACCGTCGACAGCCGGTGCGCGATGGCGACGACGGTGCGGCCGCGCATCAGCCGGCCGAGCGCTTCGCGGATCATCTCTTCGGATTCGCTGTCGAGCGCCGAGGTGGCTTCGTCGAGCAGGAGCAGCGGCGCGTCCTTGAGGAAGGCGCGGGCGATGGCGATGCGCTGGCGCTGGCCGCCGGAAAGCTTGAGGCCGCGGTCGCCGACGATGGTGTGAATGCCGGCCGGCAGATCGGCGATGAAGTCGCAGCGTGCGGCGATCGCCGCCTCCATCACCTCGTCGTCGGTCGCCTCGGGCTTGCCGTAGCGGATGTTCTCCAGCACCGAGCGGTGGAACAGCGAAATGTCCTGCGGCACGACGCCGATGGCGTCGCGCAGGCTGTCCTGGGTGACGCGCGCGATATCCTGGCCGTCGATCAGGATGCGGCCGGACTGCGGATCGTAGAAGCGCTGCAGCAGCGCGAACAGGGTCGACTTGCCGCTGCCGGAATGGCCGACTAGGCCGATCCGCTCACCCGGCCGGAAATGCAGGTTGAGATCGGCGAAGATGCGCTGGCCGTCGCCGTAGCGGAAGGTGACGCGCTCGAACTTGACGCTGGCGCCGCGGCGAACAAGCGGCGCGGCTCGCGGATGATCGCGCAGCCCGTGCGGCACCAGCAGCGTCGCCACCGCCTCGGATAGCCGGGCAATGTGTTGGGTGATGTCGACCAGCGCGACGGCAAGGTCGCGCGTCGCGCTGAGCACGGACAGGGCCAGCGTACACGCCAGCACGACGTCGCCGGTCGTCGCCGCGCCTTGCTGCCACAGCATGATCGCCCAGGCGACCAGGCACAGCGTCAGCACGATGGTGACGACGGCATGGAAAATGCGAAGTTTTTCCAGATACAGCAGGCTCCGGCGCCGCGCCTCCATTTCGCGATCGACGGTGGCGTCGAAGCGGCGGCGCTCGCGGGCGAATCCGGAGAAGGCCCGCACCAGCGCCATGTTGCCGACGACGTCGACCATTTCGCCGTCGACGGTGGCGGCCTTGTTGGCGAAGTCGTGGTGCAGCGGCCGGCCAGCGGCGGCGAGGCGGAACATCAGGCAGACCATGATGCCGGCGACGACGGCGAGACCGCCGGCCATCGGCAGGCTGATGGTGCATACCAGCGAAATCGCCGCGACCGTGGCCGCGCACGGCGGCAGCACGTTCCACATGAACATGTTCTCGGCGGTGAAGATGGCATTCGACGTCGCCGTGACGCGGCTGGTCAGCGTGCCCGGCAGCCGATCGGCGAAATAAGCCGGCGAGTGGCCCATCAGGTGGCGGAACAGGTCGCGCCGCAAGTCGCCGGTGACGCCGACGAACGCGAAATTGGCGATCCAGGCTGCGACCCGCCACAGCATGTTGTCCGCGGCGATCAGCCCGCCGAGCAGGGCGAACGCCGCCCACACGCCGCGACCGTCATGACTGGATAACACGTCGACCAGGAACTTGACGCCGTATTGGGTGCCGACCGAGCAGGCGACCGCGGCCAGCACCGCGGCAAAGATGACCGCATGCGATACCGGCCGCAAACGGACATAATGGAACACGAAGGCGAGTGGGCGTTTGACGTAATCACACAGCTCGGCCGTAGGCATCGGAACTCCGCTCGCGATTGTCGCCTCCCCTCCCTCTCAAGCCCCACGGCATCACAACGCCGGAAACCGGCAAACCGGCAGGTTGGTGGCATTCATCGCTCGCCTCCGCGCATCAATGTCGACGTGACACGCGGCAAAAAGTTCCCGCAGAAACGAAAAATAAGTTCCGCGCCGATTTTGAAATAATTCGGCCTTGGTTCGTTGTTGGTTTTGGTGGCGGCACGTCGGGGTATGGCGGGCTATCCCTGAGAGAAAGGTGCAATTCGATGCATATTGCGCAAGTCGCGCCGTTGACCGAGGCGATCCCGCCCAAACTCTATGGCGGAACCGAACGGGTCGTCTCATGGCTGACTGAGGAACTGATCGCGCTGGGTCACGAGGTGACGTTGTTCGCTTCGGGCGACTCGCAGACCTCGGCCAAGCTCGAAGCGGTGTGGCCGCGGGCGCTGCGGCTCGATGGCGCGGTGCGCGACCCGAACGCGCTGCACATGATGATGTTGGAGCGCGTCTATCAGCGCGCCAGCGATTTCGACTTCCTGCACTTTCATCTCGACTATTATCCGTTCTCGCTGTTCTGCCGGCAGGCGACGCCGTTCGTGACGACGTTGCACGGCCGGCTCGATTTGCCCGAGCACCAGCCGGTATTCGACACCTTCAATGCGTTGCCGGTGGTGTCGATCTCCAACGCGCAGCGCCGGCCGCTGCCGCAGGCGCACTGGGTGCGCACCGTCCATCACGGCTTGCCGGAGGGGCTGTTGCGGCCGTTGCCGGTCAAGCCGAGCTATTTCGGCTTCTTGGGCCGCATCGCGCCGGAGAAAGGCGTCGAACGCGCCATCCGCATCGCCAATCATTGCGGCGTACAGCTGAAGATCGCCGCCAAGGTCGACCGCGTCGACCAGGATTATTTCGACGAGCAAATCCACCCGATGATCAAGGCCGGCAACGTCGACTATATCGGCGAGATCACCGATGCGCAGAAGTCGGAGTTCCTGAGCGGCGCCATCGCGCTGTTGGTGCCGATCGACTGGCCGGAGCCGTTCGGCCTGGTGATGATCGAAGCCATGGCGTGCGGTACGCCGGTCATCGCGTTCAATCGCGGCTCGGTGCCGGAGATCGTCGATGAGGGTCTGACGGGCTTCGTCGTCGAGGACATCAATGGCGCGATCGGCGCCGTCGATCGGCTGAGCCATCTGTCGCGCGAGAAAATCCGCCGCCGGTTCGAGACGCGCTTCACCGCGCGGCGCATGGCGCAGGATTATCTCGCGGTCTACCGCAGCCTTGCCGACACTCTCGCGCCGCATCTGCGTCTGGTCACCGACGACGCGCCGGCGTTGTAACGCCTACGTCTCTTCCTCCGCCGGCTTGGTTTCCGGCATCGCCAGCCACAGCGTCGCCAAGCCGACCATCGCGGTCACAGCAAGCGCGGCAAACGCCGCGCCGCTGCCGAAGCGATCGGTCATGTAGCCGGCGAGTGTGGCGCTGAGCGAAGCGCCGATGCCGGTGGCCGTGCCGGCGATGCCCTGGCCGAGATTGAAATGGCCGCTGCCGCGGGTGACGTCGGCCACTACCAGCGGCACCATGACGGCGAGCACCGCGGCGGTGATGCCGTCGAGCAACTGCACGGCGACCAGCAAGAACGGATTGGTGACAAAGACAAAGAGCAGCCCGCGGATCGGCAAGGCGGCGAACCCGATAATGAGCAGCGTGCGGCGGCCCCAGCGGTCGGCGCGGTCGCCGACCCACGGCGACAGCGCCGCGACCACGAGCTGCGGCGCCACGATGCAGGCCGCGATCAGCACGGTCGCCCAATGGCTCGACCGCATGGTGACGACGCTGCCCATCAGCGGCAGCATGGCCGCGTTGGCGAGATGGAACAGCAACAGGCAGCCGGCGAAAATGATGAGCGCGCGGTTGCCGATCAATTCCGCGAGCTTGAACGGCGTCTTGTCGGGGCGGCGGCGCGGCAGCGCGCCGTGGGCGCGTTCCGGGTCGATCTCGTCGGGCGCGATGGCGCGCAACGCGTATAGCGCCGGAACCAGCAACAGCACGGTGACGATGAAAACGGCGCGCGCCGAGATGAAGTAGCCGCAGGCGCCCATCACGGCGGCCGCCAGGCCGTTGCCGACCGAGGCAAAGCGGGCGTTGCGGCCGAGCCGCGCACCGATCGCGGCGTGGCCGACCAAGCCGAGGCTGATCGCCGCCATCGCCGGACCGAGCACGCAGCTTGCCAGTGCGTGCAGGAGCGAGCCCGCAAGCACGATCGGAAGCACCGGCAGCGTCACATAGCTCAGCGCACTGACGCAGATCGCGCCAATGGCGATGCCGGCGACGAAGCGTTCGGAGCGGGCGGCATCGACCACCGCGCCGCCGGGCATTTGTCCGACGAGCGAGACAATGCCGGCCACCGACAAGACCAGACCGATGTCGAACTGGGTCCAGTGCTGCGTGGTGAGATAGACCGAGACGAAGGGGCCGAAGCCGGTCTGCACGTCGGCGACAAAGAAGACGAACCAATCGAGCCCGCGCAGGCTGCGCGGCGAAGGGTGCAGCGGCGGCTCGCCGGCTTCGGGCGGAACCGGCGGCGGCAAATTTTCGTCGAGCCGGGCGTCATGCCGCTCGCGAACTGCGCGTGATGGATTCGCCGCCAGGTGACCCTCCCGCGGCCGTGATCACTCGTAGGGCAGGGGCTCGAGCTTGCCGAGCGCGCCGAGCACGACGACGGGCTTGCCGGCCTCATAGGCGGGCGCAGCATTGACCTGGTCGCGGTTGAGCTCCAGCGTGATCGGCGGCTCGGGTTTTGCCGGCGCGGGAAAATGCAGTGCCGCCCAATCCACCGCGATCTTGCGGCTGCCGACGCCGAGGAAGCCGCCGAAGTCGATGATCGCGGCGCGCACCTGGCCGCTGGCGTCGACCAACACGTCGACGATGCGGCCCATATTCTCGTTGGCGGCGCTGCGCACCTCGCGGCCCAAGATGCCCTCGACCTCGTGCTTGTCGAGAACCGTCACCGCAGCGGGCGGCGTTTCGGGCGGCGCCGTTGCGGTCGGGGCCGTCGCTGCCGGGGCCGGCGCGTCCTCGGACAGCGCTACACTGGCGACGGCCGTCAACGCCACGATGGCGACGGCCGCCACCGCTGCAAGGGTCGTCGGACGATCGCCGCGCATGGCGCCTCCCCGAACCGCTGGGGGCTCACCGCACTAAGCCGGAACCGGCGTTGCTGGTTCCATTTTGGTGGACCGCGGGACGCGGCGGCACGCGCGGCTCACGACGAAAACACGATGGAAACCCGGATATCGCCGCTGATGCGCGGCGTATCGAGCGACACGGTATCGCCATGGCGCCGCACCCGCAGGTCGACGCTCGCGGAACCGAGCTGCAGATTGCGCAGGATCACTTCGTCGAGGAACTCGGGCAGGCGCGGATTGTAGAGCCTGATCTCGGATCGGAACGGATCGAATTGCAGACCGAGCGAGGCCGCCAACAGCGTGAACGGCGTGGTGCTGGCCCAGGCCTGCGGCGAGCAGGCCACCGGATAGAGCGTCGGGCCTTGGCCGCGTTGGCGTTGGAAGCCGCAGAACAGTTCCGGCAGGCGGCGCAGATCCATATAGGTCGCGGCATTGAACAAGCCGTCGAACAAGGTCTCGACCGCGGCCTTGTGCTCGTAGTGCGAAAGTCCCAAGGCGATCAGCGCGTTGTCGTGCGGCCAGATCGAACCGTTGTGATAGGACATCGGATTGTAGCGGGCCTCGCCGCGCGCCACGGTTCGGATGCCCCAGCCGGAAAAGAAGCTTGTCTGCATCAGGCCCTTGGCGACGAGCGCGGCGCGCTCTGGCATGGCAATGCCGCTGAACAGCACCTGACCGGCATTCGAGGTGCGCACCCGGCATTGGTTTTTGTTGCCGTCGAGCGCCAGCGCGTAGGTTCCAATATCGGGGCACCAGAACGCGCTTTCGAACCGCGCGGCGAGCCGGCTTGCTTCGGCGTCGAGACGACGCGCGACATTATAGTTGCCCATCCGCCGCGCGCATTGCGCCGCCATGCGCTTTGCCGCGTAGACGTAGCCCTGCACCTCCGCCAGCGCGATCGGGCCTTCGGCCAAGCGGCCATCGGCGTGGAAGATCGCATCGTGGGAATCCTTCCAGCCTTGATTGGCCAAGCCTTGATCGTTGGCGCGCTGGTATTCGACAAAACCGTCGCGGTCAGGGTCGGCCGGACCGTCGATCCAACCGAGCGCCGCCTCGATCGCCGGCCACAGCGCGACGACGGTTTCCAAGTCGCCGGTGCGCTCGGCGTAGAGGCCGGCGAGCAGGACGAACAGCGGCGTCGAGTCGACGCTGCCGTAGTAGAGGCCGAACGGCACCTCGCCGAGTGCCGCCATTTCGCCGCCGCGCATTTCGTGCAGGATCTTGCCGGGCTCGGCGTCGGCCACCGGATCGGCGATCTTGGCCTGATAGGCGGCCAGCCGGCGCAGCACGCCGCAGGCCACGTCGGGGCTCCACCACAACATCTGCAACGCCGTGATCAGGCCGTCGCGGCCGAACGTGGTCGAGAACCAGGGAATGCCGGCATAGGGGTAACGGCCTTGGGGCGTCACGGTCATCAGCATCGCGAGGTCCGCCGCCGAGCGGCACAGCATCTCGTTGAAGCGGTCGTTCGACGTTTCGACCGAGGTGCGTTCTCTGGTCGCCTCGCGCCGTTCGCGCCGTGCCGCGATCAGGCTCGTCATGAACGGCCGCGGCCGCGCCTCGGCGCTGTCGCAACTCACCGCCAGGAACAGCGGCCGCGACTCGCCGGGCTGCAGCCGGACGTCATATTCCGCGACGTTCGTCGTCAGCCGGTCCGGCGCCGGATCGAACGTCAGCGCGGTGCGACGCAGCCTGTTGTCGAGTCCGTGATAGACCAGCAGCGCCTGGTCGTCGCCGGTCAGCTTGGCCGTGGCGGTGCCGCGGCGCGCACGGTGCATGCCGCGCACTTCGAACAGATCGGCAAAATCGTTGTCGAACAATATAGCGATCCGCAAATCGACGGCGCGGTCGCCGTAATTGCGGATGCCAAGCCGCTGATAGGCCGTGCTGCGCCACAGGAACATGGTACGCAGCAGGCTCACGGTGTCCCGTTCCAGCGCGACGCGCTGACCGACCAGCAGATCGGGATTGGTCAGATCGACCGACAGCGCGGAGTTATCGTCGCGCAGGCTGGAGCCGAGCAGCAGCGGCTGCGCCGCGTTCAAGAACAGCTCGAGCCGCGACAGATAGCGCGTGTCCATATGGAACAGGCCGGCGGAGCCGCCCTCGGTCGCCGCCATATCGCCGCGGCCGTCGAGCACCGCGAAGGTGTCGCCGTGCTTGAGAACGCGCGGCAAGCGCGGCGCGGCCTGCCGCGTGGCCGCGATATAGAACGGCGCATCCGACGGCGCCGCTTGGGCGAATAACGATGCAGCGGTTTCAGGTGACATTGTTCTGCGTTCTGCGGCCTCTACGGCCGGGCGCCGCCGTGGATGACGCCGACGACGCGCATCGCCAGCGGATCGACCACCACCACGTCGCTGTCCACCAGGGCATATTTAAGGACGCGTGACGTTCTGTCGCCGTCGCCGGCATTGGCCTGATCGGGCAGGTCGCGCAGTTCGACCGAGACCGGCACGGCGGCGCCGACCGCCGCCGGGACACGGCCGCTGGGCGCTCTCGCCTTTTGCCGCAGCGCGGCGCTGTAGATCGCGTGCCGCTGCTCGGCGGTAAACGCGTGCGACTGCATCACGGCGCCATTGGGCGCGATGGCCTCCTCGGTCACTGCCGACTGCGCCAGGGCGGAACCCGGGCCCAAAACGCCCGCACCCAAAACACTTGCGCCCAAAATCAGTGCCAGACAGCCGGTTGCCGACAATCGCGCCATAATCCGCATGGAACTTGCTCCTCAAAAGGGGCAAACGCGCTGCGGCCCAAATGGGTCCCTCACGATCATGCTGCATTGCACAGGCTGTTTCGGCGCTCCAATTTCCAGTTGCGGCGATTAGCCACGCACCGAAAAATCCATATTTGGTAAGCTCGTAAAACGGTGACTTTGGTAAGCTCGTAAAACGGCGACGACTATCTTAAGTTCAAATCAGAACAAATCTCTGCAAAGGGGCGGAAACCATGTCGGTC
>Ga0335085_10012406_pt1 | contig 12555 bp, 12 predicted proteins | sample Lox_Sample_45_FD_206712 | JGI IMG/M metagenome (GOLD analysis project Ga0335085, IMG submission 206712) | Soil microbial communities from Loxahatchee National Wildlife Refuge, Florida, United States - Lox_Sample_4.5 | ecosystem: Environmental > Terrestrial > Soil > Wetlands | place: USA...
CGGGATGCTGCGCGAGAAGGTACCGATCACCGAACCGTCCTTGGGCGCAGCGTTGTAGAGATAGTTGCTGGCGCGCAGACCGCCGGCGCCCGGCATGTTTTCCGGCACCACGGTCGGATGGCCGGGAATGTACTTGCCGAGATAACGCGCAAGCACGCGCGCATAAAGATCGTAGCCGCCGCCGACGCTATACGAGATCACCACCGTCAGCGGATGGCTGCGGTAGAAATCAGCGACGTCGTCGGCCGCCGCGGGGCGCGCGAAAACGAACAGCAGTGCCCAAGCCAGCACCATGCAGGCTTTGATCCGGAGCAATCGATACGAAAGCTGGTCCATGAAGCGGTGTCCCGACGGTCCCGTGAGCCCGGCATGCTTTCAGTCAAGCAACGAGACTGTTGCGCAATCTTCCGGTTGAAACAAGCGAACCCACCTGCAACCTGCCGCCGCACTGGAAATCGCAGCGCCCGCCACGCATACTCGCGTCATGCCTGACCAGCGCTCCGCCAAACTTACTGAACCACCATGACGAATGCCAAGACCGGCGCCGAGGCGGTCGCTTCGCGCATCGCCGACGCCGCAGCAGGGTGCGGCATCACGCTGGTTGCGAGCCTGCCCGACGGCTGGATCACGCCTCTGATCGCGCGTTTTGCCGGGGACGCGCGGTTTCGTCACGTCGCGGTCAATCGTGAAGAATCCGCCATCGGGCTTTGTTCCGGCGCCTTTCTCAGCGGCGTCGGCGCATTCGCGCTGATGGGCGCGTCAGGCTTCCTCACCTGCATCTACGCGATCACCAAGATCAACTATACCTACCAAATCCCGCTGCTGATCGGCATCACGCTGCGCGGTCGGCCGGGCGATGGCGCCAAATTCCATCAGTCGAATGGGCTTTATCTCGAACCGGTCATCGCCTCGATCGGCATGCCGTTCGTGGCGATCGAGCGCGGCGAGGACATTTCGCGCCTTGCCACCGCCTATCGGCACAGCCGCGTAATGTCGCGCCCGGTCGTGGTCGGCTTCACGCGCGAAGTCTTGCGAGGCGAGGCGTGATGGATTTCGAAGCCTGCTTCCGGCTGCTGGCCGAACGCCTCAAGGACGAGGTCATTGTCACATCGGCCGGCAATTGCTCGGAACTGTGGTGGGAGATCACCGGCGAAACCGAGCGGGTTTTCTATCTTGAAGCCTCGATGAGTCTCGCTTCGGTATTCGCGGCCGGCATTGCGCTCGGCGCCCCGGAGCGCACCGTCGTGGCGTTCAGCGGCGACGGCGCCTTCTGCATGAATCCCGGCATGCTCCTGGTCGAGCGGCAGTTGGCGCTGCCCAATCTCAAGCATTTCGTGGTCGCCAACGGCTGCTACGGCTCGACCAACGATCTGGCGCATCCGTTCGGCGATCTGATCGATTACGCCGCCATGGCCAAGGCCTCTGGCATCGAGCGTGTCTATGACTTTTCGACCGTCGAGGGTCTGGCGCAGGGGCTGGACGACGTGGTGCGTGATCCCGGCCACGCCTTCGCGGTTCTTCACGTCGAACCGCTCGGCCGGCACGTAGCGTCCCCGCCGCTCGATGGTCCGGAAGTGAAATTCCGTTTCGGCCGCTATCTGGAACGCACCGGCGGGCGGCCGGTGTTCGATACGCCGTTGCATCGGCCGCGTTGACGAATGAGCCGCGCGATCAAGCCGCGAGCAGCTTCTGCACTTCGTTGACCAGTTCGCGCAGATGGATCGGCTTCGACAGCACCTTGGCGTTTTTGGGCGCTGCCGAATCGGAATTGAGCGCCACTGCCGCAAAGCCGGTGATGAACATGATCTTGATATCGGGATCGAGCTCGGCGGCGCGGCGGGCAAGCTCGATGCCGTCCATCTCGGGCATGACGATGTCGGTCAGCAGCAGTTCGAACGGTTCCTCGCGTAGTCGCTGGTAGGCGGATAGGCCGTTATCATAGGAAATCACGTCGAAACCGGCATTCTGCAGCGCCTTGACCAGGAACCGCCGCATGTCGACGTCGTCTTCAGCAAGCAGGATTTTGGACATGACCACCCGAATCCGGCTCTCGCCGGTCCCCTTGATTCCATAAGCCGGATCGCCGGTAAACATGAGGTGAAAAACCTGCCTTCACGGCGGATCTTGCCGCGTCCCGACGGCTATGGACAACGGCCGCTGACGCACGCTAGGGATCGTTGCCGGGTAGCGCGTCACGGGAATCCCCGCCAAGCCCCATGCTGGAAATCCAGGACGAGTTCGATCCGCCTTTTGAGGCCACGGAGCCTGTGGAATGCCGTGGGCCGGTCTTGTTCAATTCGCCCCATAGCGGGCGTGTCTATCCGCGCTCGTTTCTGCTCACCTCGCGGCTCGATCTTGCGACGCTGCGGCGTTCCGAGGACAGCTTTGTCGATGACCTGATCGCCGGTGTCGTGGCGCGCGGCCACCCGGTGATGCGGGCGCACTTCCCGCGCTGCTACGTGGACGTCAACCGCGAGCCCTATGAGCTGGACCCGCGGATGTTCGAGGGCCGGCTGCCGTCATTCGCCAACACGCGTTCGATGCGGGTGGCCGGGGGCCTCGGCACGGTGGCGCGCGTGGTCGGCGATGCCCAGGAAATCTACGATCAGCGCATGTCCGTATCCGAGGCACTGCACCGCATCGACGCACTCTACAAGCCCTATCATCGCGCGCTACGGCGGCTGTTCATGCGACTGCACCGCGATTTCGGCGCCGCCATGCTGATCGACTGCCACTCGATGCCATCAACGACCGGCACCCGCGATGAGCGGCCGCGCGCCGATCTGGTGCTTGGCGACCGTTACGGAACGAGCTGCGTCCCGATCATCGCCGAGACCATCGAGCAGACCATGCGCGGCTTCGGCTACGTGGTGAGCCGCAACAAGCCCTATGCGGGCGGCTTCATCACCGAGCATTACGGCAATCCGACCACCGGCCTGCACGCCATCCAGCTCGAGATCAATCGCGCGCTCTACATGGACGAGCGGCGCTATGAGCGCTCGCCCTCGTTCACACGGCTCGCCGGTGAATTCGAAATTCTCTCAGATCGTCTGGCGGAAATTCCGCTCGAGGAGTTGCGACCTTACCGTGCAGCGGCCGAATAGGCCGCGCAGCACGCGAAGAGCGGTTCGACATCCAGCCGACGCGACCGAAAAGAAAAAGGGCCGCTCACATTGCTGGAGCGGCCCAAGTCTAGGGAGGAAACGCCCAAGGAGGGCGACGGTAGCGCGAGAGAGCCTCTCGCTACCGCACTGCAACAACATACACTGCGCCGCACAAAGCGCAAGCCCTACTGACCTATTTGGCAGGAACTTTTCCCCGATTTTTCCTGCAAATCACGCAGAGCAGCCCTTCGCCAGGCTGCCGGCTTTTCAGGCATCTGGGAATATCTTGTCTTGCCAATATCTTAGACCTGTGCCGGCGGTGCCCAAGAAAGTCGCTAGGTCGCTTTCTGCTCCCCTGCGCGTTTGGTCGCACTGGCACGCTATGACTTCGCCTTGCGGCCATAGGTCGATTGCCGGCGCGGGCGCACTTCGCTACTCGAACGACCAAGTGATCCGATGACGGCCATCGACTTTGCAGCTTTCGTGGATGAACTCGCCACGGTGTCCGGCGAGACCATTCGGCCATTCTTTCGCAGCGCACTGGGCGTCGAGAACAAGAGCCGCACCGGCGGCTTCGACCCGGTGACTGCGGCCGATCGCGCGGCAGAGGCTGCCATGCGCGCCTTGATCAACAAGAGCTTCCCCGACCACGGTGTCGTGGGCGAGGAATTCGGCGCCGAGCGCCCGGACGCCGAATATGTGTGGGTGCTCGATCCGATCGACGGCACCAAATCGTTCATTTGCGGCATGCCGGTCTGGGGCACGCTGATCGCGCTGACCCGTCGCGGCGAACCGATCTACGGCGTGATGCACCAGCCGTTCACCCGCGAACATTTTTCCGGCGACGGTGCGGCGGCAAACTACCGCGGGCCGGCCGGTAATCGTGTTTTGCAAGTGCGCGAATGTGCGGCGCTCGAAGACGCCATCCTGGTCACCACCAGTCCGCTGCTCATGAATGAAGCCGACCGCAGCCGCTTCGGCCGGGTCGAAAAGGCGGTGCGGCTGTCACGCTACGGCGGCGACTGCTACGCCTACTGCGTGCTCGCAGCCGGACACGTCGACCTTCTCATCGAAACCGAACTCAAGCCGCACGACGTGCTCGCCCTCATTCCGATCATCGAGGGTGCCGGCGGCATCATCACCACCTGGGATAACGGCCGAGCCCATAACGGCGGACGCATCGTCGCCGCCGGCGACAAGCGTGTGCACGCGCAAGCGATGAAGCTGCTCAACGCTTGATTCCGGCCGACGACCGATTGCGCGCAAAGTCCGTCAGGGGCCGGACGTCTCCCGCTACTGGAGCTTGCTCGCACCTTTCGCCATTTGAAGGCACGTGAGCAGGCCCGAATAGCTCGCAAGGCCTCCGGCGCTGGATGCAGCAACGCAATTTGCCCTGTCCGCAGCCTTAAAGGTCGGCCACTGACTGACGAGCTGATCGCGGATGGCCAACTCGCTTTTCATGCACCCGGCGTAGTCCTGTTGAACGCTTTTGTTGGGTTCGAGACTTAACCCGCCCTGTTGAGAAATGCCGCGACAGACGGGCTCGACGTCGAACTGCGGGACATCATCTGCAATCGCAATCGTCAATTGCGCGGCCAATGCAAATGTCGCGACAGGGATCATCATCTGATTGCTCCACGATGTGCGCTTAAGCGCGTGCCGCGGCACTCAAAGTCAACGCTCGCAGAGAAACCAAGACGCTCTCCCTGGTTCCACCAACGGCGGCTTGAGACGCCGCGGTTGAGACCTCGGCGGGCGCGCTTGCCGAGCGCGCCCGCTTTGCGGTTCATCGATTTATTGACCTTCGTGGCTTCTCATCGCGGCGTCGATCTTCTCCTTGACGGCCGCCAGGTTGAACGAAGCGGGCGCCTGCATCGGCGGGTACTCGACCGCCGTCTGCGCCAGCGCCGCGACGTACTGCTGGACCTGGACGAAGCGCCAGAACTCGCGGGCATAGAACTCATTCATATACCCGCCGCCCAGGTCGTTGAGCGATTCGCCGCGGATCGACGGCGTCCGCTCGAACGGATCCTGCCGCAAGTTGACGATAAACGGCATGTCGGTGGTGACTTTCTCGCCCGGCCATCCATAAGGCTGCTGGATGAACTGGAACTTGAAGTCGTCGATCCGGATCGCGCCGAGATTGGCCTCGGCGAAGTAGAAGACTTCGTGTCGCGCCGACGGACCCTTGCCGGTGAGTAGGGCCGTCTGGTCGTAGCCGTCGAGATGGTTCTTGTAGGTGCGGCCATTGAGCGTCACGCCCTGCAGAAGCTGCTGCGTGATGTTCGGGTTGCCAGCCGCGGCAACGAGCGTCGGGAACCAGTCCAGCCCCGAGAAGATGCCGTTCTCCACCGAACCTGGCTTGATCTTGCCAGGCCAGCGGATGATGCACGGCACGCGGAAACCGCCCTCATAGCTCGTGCCTTTGGTAGCGCGGAACGGCGTCATGCCGCCGTCCGGCCAGGTGAACACTTCGGCACCGTTGTCGGTGGTGAAAATGACGATGGTGTTGTCGGTGACCCCGATATCGTCGAGGTGCTTGAGCAGATCGCCGATGTCGTCGTCCATCTGCGCCATGCCGGCTTCTTCAAGGCCGAAATTGCTCTGGTAATTCATCTTCGCCTGATACTTCTGCGCGAGATAGGTGAAGACGTGCATGCGCGTGGTGTTGTGCCAGATGAAGAACGGCTTGTTGGCTGCCTTGGCGCGATCCATGAAACCCTTGGTCTGCTCGACGAGCACCTCGTCGAAGGTCTCCATGTCGTATTTGGCATCGCGGCCCTTCTGCCACATCTGATGATCGGACGTCATGTCCTTGAAGGGCTTCAGCGGGCCTTCGTCGACGATACGCTGCTTGCCGACCTTGCCCCAGCGCGGCATGTCGGTCGGATCGTCTGTATCGGTTGCATAAGAATGCACCAGATTGCGCGGGCCATATTTGTCGATCCAGTCTTGCGGATAGTCGAACCAGTACGGATCCGACATCGCGTCGAGGTGATAGAGATAGCCGAAGAATTCATCGAAGCCGTGCAACGTCGGCAGGTATTTGTTCTTGTCGCCGAGATGGTTCTTGCCGAACTGGCCGGTGGCATAGCCGAGCGCCTTCAGCGCCGTGGCGATGGTGCAGGCCTGTTCCGGCAATCCGACGTCGGCGCCCGCCTGACCCACCGTCGTCAAACCGGTGCGCAAGGGAATTTCACCGGTGATGAAGTTGGCGCGGCCGGCGGTGCAGCTCGCTTCCGCATAGTAGTCGGTGAAGCGCATGCCGCCTGCGGCGAGCTTGTCGAGGTTCGGCGTCTTGCCGGACATGATGCCCTGGTGATAGGCGCCGATGTTGAACCAGCCGACGTCGTCACCCATGATGACAAGGATGTTCGGCTGCTTGCCAGCGGGCGCCGCCTGCTGCGCTTGCGCGACAGCTTTCTGCACGTTCGCGGCCGTCCCCAACGCCGATGCCGCGGCGAGCGTTGTGCCGGCCAGCAGCATGTTGCGACGGCTCAGTGCAGCCTGTTTGTCGTGCTCGTCCTGATCGCTCATGATGGTCTCCTGTCTCGAATGATGCAACGGAACCCGACGTGGCACGTCGAGGTATCGACCGGCTGAGCGTGACGTGCCGCCGGCCGGTAGCGGCGGCAATAGGTGGGGGCGCAAAGGTGCGATCCGCCCTTGAGCACCTTTCGCGGAATTTTGACGTTGGGCTGGCAGGTGTCGTAACTGCCCGTTTCCGACCCGCCGCGCGGATTTTCCGGAATGCAGCACGCCTTGGGCGCATCGGCCTCATGCTTGGGCGCGTACCAATCGCTGGTCCATTCCCAGACATTGCCGATCATGTCGTAGAGGCCATAGCCGTTCGGCGGAAACGCCGTTACCGGCGATGTTCGCTCAAAACCGTCGCTGCAAAGATTCTCGAGCGGAAATTCGCCCTGCCAGGTATTGGCCATATGCTTGCCGCCGGGCGTGAGTTCGTCGCCCCAGGCAAATTCGGCGCCTTCTAATCCGCTGCGGGCGGCGAATTCCCATTCGGCTTCGGTCGGCAATTCCTTGCCGGCCCACTCCGCGTAGGCAGCAGCGTCGCGATATGCGACGTGGACGACCGGATGGTCGTCGAGCCCGCTGATCGAACTGCGGGGTCCATAAGGCCTGCGCCAATTGGCCCCGAACTTGAAATTCCACCAGCGCGACCAGTGGCGCCGGTCGATCCGATCCTTCGGCGGCGCGAACACCAGCGAGCCGGCCTTGAGCATGTGCGGCAGCGCGCCGGGATAATCCTTCGGGTCGGGGGCAATTTCGGCGAAAGTGACGTGGCCGGTGTCGTTGACGAACTTACGGAACTCGCGGTTGGTGACCGGCGTGCGGTCGATCCAAAAGCCGTCGACTGAAACGCGATGAACCGGCGCCTCTTCGGGATAGTGCTTGTCCGATCCCATGCGATACGTGCCGCCGGGGACGAAAATCATCGTGGTCGGGCTCTTGCGATCCACCGGTCGCCTCCTCCAGTTCCCACGGTTTTCCGCTCGCGGCGCTTTGCCACACGGGCTTCTGTGGCGGCACGCCGCCGCCAGGGTCGCGCACACCTGAATTGCCGGAGTTTTTATCGAGAAAAGGGATCGCGCCTATTGGACCGTGGTCCAATATCGATCGACAACCCTCACAAAGATACCGCCGTGGATTTCCAATCGACTAGACTAAAGCTTTCAAGATGACGCCTGCGCCACTCGCCACGGCAACGTTGGCCGAGGTCACGCCCGCAGATAGAATACGTCTAGCGTTGGCTTTGTGACGCGGGAAACAAGCTGATGCCAGGATCGCGGTCTGTCTTTGGCACAAGGGGTGAACGGACGCGTCCAGCCCTCATATGTGCACTTCTGCTATTGGCGACGATCCAGGCTTCTGCCGCGGATGCACGGCGCGTCCTCCTGCTGCATTCGTTCGGGCGCGCCTACTCGCCGTGGAGCGACATCGCTGAAAGCTTCCACAGCGACCTTATCAAGAACTCCTCGGAACCGATCGATTTCTACGAAGTGTCGCTCGATACGGAGAATGCCCGCCGGCCGGATCAGGACAGGCCCTTTAGCGAGTACATTCAGGCGTTGCTTGGCGGGCGTCGCCTCGATCTAGTTGTGCCGGTCGGAGCGCCGGCGGCGTCTTTCGTCCAACGACACCGCGCGGAGTTGTTTCCCGCGACACCGATGCTGATTGTCGGCGCCGACCAGCGGCGGATTCCAGTCTCGTCGCTGACGCCGAATGATACGGCGGTTTTTCTCGCCGTCGACCTGCCGGCTTATATCGCGAACATTGTCCGTCTGCGACCTGACGTGACCGAGGTAGCGGTGGTTATTGGAAACTCTGCGATCGAAAAATATTGGGCCGCCGAACTCAGCAGCAACTATCGGCGAATTTCCGATCAAGTTAATTTCATTTGGCTCAACGATCTGTCATTCGACGAAATCCTCACCCGCGCTGCCGCCATGCCGCGGAACTATGCGATTCTCCACTTCCTGCTTTCCGAAGATATCAAAGGCGTTCCCTACTCGCAGGAGCGATCGCTCCAAGCGCTGCATGAAGTCTCTGCCGTGCCAATTTTCGGCGTCGGCGACTACGAAATGGGCCGCGGCATCGTCGGCGGGCCTTTGATTCAATCCAAGATGCTTGGACAATTGGCGGCGGGAGCGGCACGGCAGATTTTTGCCGGCGAGACCCCGGCCAACATCAAGATTGCCGCTGTAGGGCTCGGGACACCGGTCTACGACTGGCGGGAGCTGCAACGCTGGAACATCAGCGAAGCGCTACTACCGCGTGATAGTATCGTGCAATTTCGCGAAACCACCGCGTGGCAGCAATATCGCTGGCCGATCTTACTTGCGGCAACGGTTCTCTTCGCCCAGACATTGCTCGTCGTGTACGTCCTCACCCAAAATCGCCGACGGCGCGCCGCCGAAGCCGAAGCTGCGGAGCAACGCCACGAAGTGGCGCATCTGATGCGCGTGTCCGTTCTCGGTGAGCTCTCCGGCGCGATCGCACACGAGATCAACCAGCCGCTCACCGCGATTCTGTCGAACGCGCAAGCCGCTCTCCATTTGCTGGCTCAGAAATCACCCGATCTCGACGAAGTGCGCAACGCTATTCGCGACATCGTTGACGAGAACAATCGGGCCGGCGACGTGATCGAGCGGCTGCGCAGCTTGTTGAGAAAGGGCGAGCGGAAGGCTGAACCGGTCGAGATCAACGAGTTGGCCAAATCGACAATTACGCTTTTGCACAGCGAGTTGATCGGCCGCCGCATCGCCGTGGAAACCGACCTGGCGAACGGTCTGCCCCCGACCTCGGGCGATCCGGTGCAGTTGCAGCAGGTGCTGCTCAACCTGTTGATGAACGCGATGGACGCCATGGTATCGACCCCGGATGCGCGGCGGCGCATCACGGTGCGGACCCGCGCGCCGGAGGCGGGAGCCGTCGAGCTGCAGATCAGAGATCGCGGTCCCGGAATCAGAACAGACGATCAAGTCAACTTGTTCAAGCCGTTTTACACCTCAAAGGAACATGGCCTCGGTCTCGGACTGACGATCTGCTCGACCATCGCCCAGGCCCACGGCGGCACGCTTAGTCTTCTCAATCATGGCGACAGCGGCGCCGTCGCATTACTTAAGCTGCCGGTGCAAGAGACGATGGTGGCGGCCAAGTGACGGACGCGACCTTTACGATTTTTCTCGTCGATGACGACGCGGGCGTGCTCAAGGCGCTGTCGCGATTGTTGCGTACCAGAGGCTACGAGGTCCGCCCCTTCGCGTCACCGCAGGCATTTCTGGATGGGCATGACCCGGCGCTCCCCGGTTGCGCCGTATTCGACGTTTCGATGCCGGGGCTCGATGGCTTGTCCTTGCAGGACATCTTCAAGGCCGGCGGCAACGAGCGGCCCGTCATTTTTCTCACTGGCAAGGGCGACATTCCAAAGAGCGTGCGCGCTATAAAAGCCGGCGCTATCGATTTCTTGACCAAACCGGTCAGCGACAAGGATTTGCTGGATGCCATCGCGCGCGCCGAGGAAATCGATGCCGGCGCACGCCAAATGAGCGCCGACTTGACGGCGATCCAGGCCAGGATCGCAACGTTGACGCCGCGGGAACATGAAGTGCTTACGCACGTGATCGCCGGCCGGCTTAACAAGCAGATTGCCGGCGATCTGGGAACGGTTGAAAAAACCATCAAGGTCCACCGCGGACGCATGATGGCGAAGCTGGGCGTCCGCTCGGTCGCGGACCTGGTTCGCCTGGCCGAGAAAGCTGGCATTTCTGCGCGAGCCAAATCCTAAGGTGTTCCGGCCGCGCTATTGGCCCTAGGGCCAACTCGACGGAACCGGCAAGGGCTTCAATATGGGTCTCATGGCGAAAACCGCCCACTCCATCGCAATCGTTGACGACGACCCATCGGTGCTGAAGGCCCTGGCGCGGCTGCTGAGCTCGCGTTCGTTCGTCGCCAAGACTTATCCGTCGGGCCGGCAGTTTCTGGATTCGCTGACGGAAGGCATGCCGGATTGCCTCATCGCCGATCTGCAGATGCCGGGAATGACCGGACTGGAGCTCCAGCTCAATCTGGCCGGCAGAGGCGTCAGAATCCCGACGATCATCATCACGGCGCATGACGAGGCCGGCATGCGCGAACGGTGCAAAGCCGCCGGCGCCGTCGCCTATTTGTCGAAGCCGGTGCAGGACACGTCGTTGTTCGACGCAATCGACGCGGCAAACAAGGGCTCTTGAGCGCTTCCAAGCCTCAGTTTCAAGTCTCGATCCGAAGACCTTAGGCCCTGTTCAGAACAGCGGCGTCCCCGGGACGAACGCATCGAACGCCGCCCAGAACTGCGCGCGCAAGCGATCCTGCTCCATCAACACTTCGTGCTGGGCGCCCACCACGACCAAATGCGAGCCGGCGCGCAACAGCGTAGCGAAATCCTCGATCGCGGCATTCGAAACGATGGCATCGCTGCCGGCCGCAATGATCAGGATCGGCTGGCGGATGTGCGAGGGGTAGCTCGGTTCGCGCAGCATCCGCATGGTGCGAAAGGCGGCGTCAACCCATGCCACCGTAGGACGTCCCAGCGCCAGCGCGGGCTCGGCTTCGAGAATGGCGGCATTGCGGGCATAACGCACCGGATCGCTGGTGAGCAGATTGCCGACGAAAGGCCGCGTCTCCATGGTCGCGATATGACCGCCGGGCGCATAGGCGCTGCCGAAGCCGGCCCAGCGCATCGCCCGCACCACGATCGCCGCGGTCGAAGTCGAGCCGATGCCGTTGAGCGCGATCAGCGGCGCGATCATCACCATGCGGTCGAACCAGCGCCGGCCGCGATGCGCGGCGCGGATGAGTACCGTCGCGCCCGTGGAATGACCCAGCGCGAACAGCGGCGGCGGGCAATCCGGCAGCACGATCTCGTGCATGAAGGATTCGAGATCGGTATCGTATTCGGAAAAATCACGTACATGACCCTTGCGGCGGTCGCGCAATGCGCGATCGGAAAAGCCCTGGCCGCGCCAGTCGAGCGCCGCGACCGCAAAGCCGCGCGCGCGCAGATCGCGTACGGTCTCGAAATATTTTTCGATCCATTCGCCGCGCCCCTGAAAGATGCACACCGTACCGCGCCGCCCGGCGGGCGGCTGCCAGCGCGCGTAGCGCAGCGACACGCCGTCCGGCGTCTTCAGCGTGCCGACGACGTAATCGTCCGGTACCGGATTTGCCGGGATTGAAACGAGCTTCATTTGAGCGGCCGGGCCGACGCGGGCTTCGCTTATAACAGTCAAAATCCGGGGCCGGAAACTTGCCGGATCGGTCTCTTCCGGCAAATCCAGCGTTTCACAATTCCAACGACAGAACAGTAGTTTAGGCCCCCTTGCGCGGCCGAAGGGGCAAACCCATATGTTTTTTGCGCAGGCCATGAAGGGCTGCGCGAATCATAGGTCCGGCCCATTCGGGCGGATCATCCGCATGTCGCTTCATAAGGAGGACATCCATGCGAACTTTCGATCTAGCTCCCCTTTATCGTTCCACCGTCGGCTTCGACCGTATGTTCTCGTTGCTCGATCAGGGCCTCGAGGGCGGCGCTCCCGGCTATCCGCCCTATAATATCGAACGGACCAGCGACAATGACTATCGAGTCACCGTCGCGGTTGCCGGCTTCAAGGAGCCCGAACTTTCGGTCGTAGCCAAAGAGAACACGCTGACCATCCGCGGCGAGAAAAACGCCAAAGAAGAGGAGAGGCACGGTGAGGTGCTCTATCAGGGCATCGCCGCGCGCACCTTCGAGCGCGTGTTCCAGCTTGCCGACTTCGTCCAGGTGAAGGGCGCGAGCCTCGAGAACGGTCTCCTGCACGTCGACCTCGTGCGCGAGATCCCCGAGGCCAAAAAGCCGCGCTCGATCCCGATCGGCAACGGTAAGGTGATCGATCAGAAGCAGGCTGCG
>Ga0335085_10012407_pt1 | contig 12554 bp, 12 predicted proteins | sample Lox_Sample_45_FD_206712 | JGI IMG/M metagenome (GOLD analysis project Ga0335085, IMG submission 206712) | Soil microbial communities from Loxahatchee National Wildlife Refuge, Florida, United States - Lox_Sample_4.5 | ecosystem: Environmental > Terrestrial > Soil > Wetlands | place: USA...
TGCTCGGGATGGCGCTCGTCTACCGCTTCTTCCCGAAACAGGACAGGGAGAACTCGCTGCGCGCCGAGTACCACGCCGGCGACACGGGAGCCGGGTCGGCGGCCACCACCCCGGCGCGAGAACCCGCCTTTGACGCCGGGCGCGCAGCGGTCCCGGGACAGGGCGCAACGCCCGGGGAGCTCCCCTGAGCGCCGTCCTGCACCCGCTGCTCGCGAGCTCGACTCCCGTGAACTGGCTCACGGGCTGGAAGTTCACCGGAAACTTCACGATCGTCGACCTGATCGCGGCCTCGACCAACGCGCTGAACGGGGCGCTCCTGTCGCGACGGCCCGACCACTACAAGAACTTCACCATCGTCGGCGTGCTCGGCATGGCGCTGCTGATGGGACTGGGCGGCGGGATCACGCGCGACATCATGGTCGCGCAGGTGCCGGCGGCGCTCACGAACCCGGCGTACATCACGGTCGCGCTGGTGTTCGGCTTCGTCGGTTACAAGCTCGCGTACGCGAAGGGGCAGCTCTTCCGCGAGGGCCTCTTTCAGTTCATGACCTCGTTCTCGCTGCCCTGGTACGCGATCGTGGGCGCCGAGAAGGGGATCGAGGTGGGGCTGCCGGTCATGGGCGTCTGCCTGCTCGCTGTGGTGGGGCCGACGGCCGGACGCTGGTACGCCGACCTGACGAGCGGCGTGACCCCGAAGCAGTTCATCCGAGGCGAGTGGTTCGTCGGCATCGCGCTCATGACGGGGATCGTCTGGGTCGTCCTCTACTGGCTGATCGTCGAGAAGGGTGGCGCGAGTGTCTGGTGGCCGACGCTGATCTCGTTTGCGATCGGCTACACGGTGCGCGTGTTGGCGCTCTACCGGGGCTGGGAGGAGCCGCTCGCGAAGCAGCCGATGGGGGTCTACAAGCACGACGACGGCCGGCCGCTGCTCGGCCGGAAGCTCGCGGGGAAGTCGCAGCGCGAGCTGCGAGACCTCGGCCTGCTCGTCGAGAACGGAGCGCAGAACGCTCCAGTGCCTACAGGGATCGAAGCGAACTGAGAGAGGAGAGAGGTAATGCCTGAGAAGACACCGCAGAGTGCCGCAACGATCGACCGCAGCAGCCTGCCGATCCGACGCCCGACGTTTGCCGGCACTACGGGCAGGACGCTGGAGGGCTCGAAGCCGGACTGGAACCAGGCGACGCATGTCGCGCCGCCGGCTGGGGCCCCGAACGTGCTGCTCGTGCTGATCGACGACGCCGGCTTCGGCAACCCGAGCACGTTCGGCGGTCCGATCAACACCCCCAACTACACGCGGCTCGCGGAAAACGGGCTCCGCTACAACCGCTTCCACGTCACTGCGCTCTGCTCGCCGACGAGGGCGGCCCTGATGACAGGACGCAATCACCACCGTGTCGGCTTCGGCATGGTCGGGGAGTTCTCGGGTCCTTTCCCGGGCTACAACGCGACGATCCCGCGCGATTGCGCGCCGTTTCCTCGCATCCTCCAGGAGAACGGCTACCTCACCGGCGGATTCGGGAAGTGGCACCTCACTCCGGACAACCAGCAGGGGTTCTCGGGGCCGTTCGACCGCTGGCCGACCCGGCTCGGGTTCGACTACTTCTGGGGCTTCCTCGGCGGTGAGGCCGGTCAGTACGACCCGCTGATCGCCGAGAACAACAAGATCATCGGCGTCCCCGAGGCGAAAGACGGCGAGAAGTACTACTTCCAGGACGACCTCGCCGACAAGACGATCGACTGGCTGCATCGGATCCGTTCCGAGAAGCAGAAGACGCCGTGGTTCGCCTACGTCGCAACCGGCTGCAGCCACGCCCCGCACCATGTGCCGCGCGAGTGGTCGGACAAGTACAGCGGGAAGTTCGACAAGGGCTGGGACGTGATGCGCGAGGAGACCTTCGCGCGGCAGAAGGCGCTCGGAGTCGTTCCCGCCGATGCGCAGCTACCCCCGCGCAACGACGCATTCCCGGAGTGGGACACGCTCGACGAGACGCACAAGCGCCTGTACGCGCGTCAGATGGAGGTCTACGCGGGCTACTCCGAGAACGCCGACTGGAACATCGGTCGGATCATCGAGGCGATCGACCAGATGGGCGAGCTCGACAACACGGTCGTCATCTGGATCTGGGGCGACAACGGCGCGAGCATGGAGGGCACGCTCACGGGCACCTTCAACGAGCTGACGACGCTCAACGGCATCCCGCTGACGCCCGAGCAGCAGATCGGGCTCGTCTTCAAGCACGGAGGACTCGAGGCCTGGGGCGATGATCAGCTCGCGCCGCACTACTCGGCCGGGTGGGCCTGGGCCGGCAACGCACCGTTCGACTGGGGCAAGCAGGTCGCCTCGCATCTGGGCGGTACGCGGAACCCGATGGTCGTGCACTGGCCCGACGGCATCAAGGACGCCGGGGCGATCAGGAGCCACTACACGCACGTGAACGACGTCGGTGCGACGGTCCTCGATCTGGCCGGCATCCCGATGCCCGACTCGATCGACGGCATCAAGCAGCAGCCGTTCGACGGTTCGACGTTCGCCGACTCGCTGTCGGACGCCTCCGCGCCGGAACGGCACACGCAGCAGTACTACGAGATCCTCGGCAACCGCGGGATGTACAAGGACGGCTGGCTGCTCACGCAGCGGCTGCAGCGAATCCCCTGGGACCTCGATCCCGACAAGTTGCGCGCGTTCGGGCCAGGCTGGAATCCCGACGACGAGCCGATCGAGCTCTACTACCTGCCCGACGACTTCGTGCAGGGGAAGGACGTCGCGGCCGACCATCCGGACAAGGTGAAGGAGCTCAGCGAGCTCTTCTGGGCGGAGGCCGAAGCCAACAACGTGCTCCCGCTGCTCGGCGGATTGACGTCGTTCTTCGGGATGGTGCCGCCGATTCCGAAGGAGTCGAAGTTCGTCTTCCGCGGCGACATCCAGAACATCCCGAGCGGGATGATTCCGCGGATCTACAACCACTCGTACACGATCAGCGCCGACCTGGTCATTCCCGAGGGCGGCGCGGAAGGAGTGATCGTCGCCGAGGCCGACCATCTCGGCGGGTTCTCGCTGTTCGTGCAGGACGGGAAGCTCAAGCACACGTATTCGATGCTGGGCGTGCTCGAGTACACCCAGGCCTCGGAGACGCCGCTCCCGACCGGCGAGGTGAGCGTTGAGATGATCTTCGCCGCCGACGCGCCGAAGCCGGCGACCGGCGGGGAGGTGACCCTGCTCGTGAACGGCGAGCCGGTCGCCTCGGGGCGGATGGAGCACACCGTGCCCGGCCGCTTCTCGGGCTACTCCGGCATGGACATCGGCCGCGACAACGGGCTCGTGGTCGACCGCAGCTATGCGGACAAAGCGCCGTTCGCCTTCACCGGGGAGATCAAGCACGTCACGTTCGACGTGGCGCCCGGCCTGAGCGACGAAGACGCCAAGGCGCTGCACGAGCACGCGGAGCAGGCGCTCGCGGCCCACAGCGCGAGCGCGTAACAGCAGCAGGGGAGGGGCGACCAGGGCGCCGAGGCAGACGTCCGGCGACGGTCGAGGGAAGGAGCAACGATGAGCAAGACGGAGCAAATGGAGGTTCTGATCGCGGTCTACCTCTTCGAGGATCTTGGGAAGAAGGATTACGAGGCGGTCATGGACCTCGTCGAGGCCGACGAGATCCACGTTCAGGGCGTGGTGCTCGCCACCAAGGACGACGAGGGCGAGATGAAGGTGATCGAGGCGGGTGACCACGCGGTGCGCAAGGGCGCCACGATGCTCGGCGGCGCGGGGCTCGTCGTCGGGCTCTTCGCCCCACCGCTGCTCGCCGCTACCGCGGTCGGCGCAGGCGTCGGGGCCATGGCCGGCAAGTTCGCCAAGCATCGGCTCGAGAGCGGGATCGCCGACAAGCTGGACACCGAGCTCCCCAACGGCTCGGCTGCGCTGATTGCCATCTACGACTCGGGCGATGCCGACAAGGTGAAGGGCGCGATCCCGAACTCGATCAGAAGCTCGACGGCGGAGGTCGACGGCAAGCATGCGAAGGAGCTCAAGGCGGGCCTCGAGGAGGCTTCCGCGGGCCTGAGCGGCTGAGCGGGCGTGGCAGAAGGAGTCGACGTGAACCACTTCACGATCAGGAGGTCGCTCGACGCCCCGGTCGATCGCGTCTGGGAGATCGTCGGCAATCCGGCCGCGTCGCCGGGCCTGGGCGTGGACGTGCGCGTGGAGAAGCCCGGTGCTGCCGACGGCACCGGACTGATCCGGGTCGTGAAGGTGGGCCGGACGACCGCCCACGAGGAGATCACCGCGGTCGGTCCGGGTCGGGCGATCCGGTACCGCCTGCTCAAGGGCGCTCCGGTGCGGGACTACACGAGCGGTGTGGCGCTCGAAGAGCCACCCGAAGGCGGCACCTTGGTCTCTTGGGACGCTCGCTTCCGGCCGATCGTGCCGGGCACCGGGTGGGTCGTCTCGCTCATGTCCAAACACACCCTCAACCGCGTGCTCGACGCGCTCGCAGCGCGTACTCAGGGCGAGACGGGGGACCACCACGATCGGATCCAAGGAGGTTGAGGGAGTGAGCGACCCGATTCAGGACCGTGGCTTCGTCGTCGTCACCGGCACCTCGACGGGCATCGGTGCCGCCACGGCGCTGCATCTTGCCGAGAACGGATTCCACGTCTTCGCCGGTGTGCGGAACGCGGAGGACGCCGAGACGGTGAAGGCTGGGGCCCCGGACGCGCTGACCCCCTTGATCCTCGACGTGACGGACCAATCTGCGATCTCGGCGGCGGCCGCCACCGTCGCCGGGATCGCCGGCGATCGCGGCCTCGCCGGGCTCGTGAACAACGCGGGGATCGCGAAGCCGGCGCCGATCGAGTATCAGCCGATGGCCGACTTCCGCGAGCAGCTGGAGGTCAACCTGTTCGGCCCCGTCGCCATGGTCCAGGCGTTCCTGCCGCTGATTCGAAGGGGCTGCGGCCGGATCGTGAACGTGGGCTCGGTCGGAGGGATGCTGGTCCTGCCGCTGAACGGCGCCTACAGCGCCTCGAAGTTCGGGATCCGTGCGGTCACCGACGCGCTCCGGCTCGAGCTCCGGCAGTGGAAGATCGACGTCTCCCTGATCGAGGTCGCGCCGGTGCAGACCGCGATCTTCGAGAAGACGTACGCCGAGCTGGACGCGCTCGAGCAGAAGCTCAGCGAGACGGAGTACGGGCTGTACGAAGAGCAGATCGCCGCGGTCCGGAAGTCAACCGAGAAGGCCGCTGCCTCTGCCGATCCGCCGCTTGTCATCGCGGAGGCGATCGCCGATGCGCTGATCTCGGACAAGCCCGACACGAAATACCTGGCGGGACACGGTGGGAAGGGGATCGCGGTCGCGGCTGCGCTCCCGGACCGGGAACGTGATTTTGCGCTCGTGCACGAGCTCGGCCTTCCCAAGCCGGAGTGACGTGCGTGGCCCCTAGGACTCGAAAGGAGAAGACAACGTGGACGCGGAGGTAAGGCCGAAGGTGCTGCTCGTCTACTACACGCTCACCAAGCAAGTCGGTCGCGTCGCCGACGCGATGGCAGAGGATCTCGAGGCACGGGGCTGCGACGTCTCGAGCGCGCTGATCGAGTTCACCGACCAGCGATGGCTGCCAAAGCTCTCGGAGTTCCCGATGAAGCGTCCCATCCCCCAGATCGCGTCGATCCTGATTGCGCAGCTTCGCCACAAGACCGGCGAGATCCAGATTCCAGCGGAGGCGAAGGCCGGCGACTACGACCTGGTCGTGATCGCGTCTCCGACCTGGTGGTTCCAGACGAGCATGCCGATCCGCTCGTATCTCGAGTCGCCCGAAGCGAAGGCGGTGCTGGGCGGCAAGCCGTTCGCGTGCGTGTCGGTGTCGCGCCGCTACTTCAGCATCAACCTCGGGCAGCAGAAGAAGCTCGGCGAGAAGAACGGCGGGCGTTGGCTCGGCAAGACGCACTTCGTCGTCGCGGGCGGTCAGGTCAAATCGATGCTCTCGTGGCTTGGGTACATGAAGCACGGCGAGCCCCAGGAGCACGTCATGGGACTGACCATGCCGCCGCCGAATCTGCAGCCCGACTTCGAGAAGGAGGTGAGCACGTTCGTCGACAGCCTCGTGGATGGCCTGGGCGGACAGTCCAGTCACTCGGGGAACGGCACCCTGACCACCCTCGCCGATGCGGCCGGGGGGAGCGGAAGCCGGTGATCGAGCAGGACGCTCGCTTCCGCCGGCGTGTTCTCCGTACCGGCTGGGCCGCGTCGCGTATGTCCAGGCACACACTCAACCGCGTGCCCGACGCGGTCGCCGAGAGTTCAGGCGCCCACGCCGAGCCCGACGGTAAATGAACGACCGAAGGAGGAGAAGAATGGCAATAGGACCTGTTCAACTACTGGTGCTCGGCTTCGAACACCCCGAGTTTCACGGCGAGATCATCGCGGAGCTGGAGAAGCTTCGCGAGAGCGACACGGTGCGCGTGATCGACGCGCTGGCCGTCCACAAGGACGCCGAGGGCGAGATCGAGGTGCAGCACCTCAGCAACCTCAGCAAGGAGGAGGCGATCGAGTTCGGCAGCAAGGTGGCCGCCCTGATCGGCCTCGGGATCGAGGGCGAGGAGGGCTTCGAGAAGGGTCTGGAGGTCGGCGCGGAGGCGGCGGAGGACGGCGTTCAGCTGTTCACGGACGAGGAGGCGTGGGACATTCTCGAAGAAATCCCGAACGACTCCGCGGCGGCGCTGATCCTGCTCGAGCATCACTGGGCCGTGCCGCTTCGTGACGCGGTTCTGCGCGCGGGCGGCATCGGTCTTGCCGACGGCTTCATCCATCCGGCCGATCTGGTCGCGATCGGTGTCGCCAGCGCGGAAGACGCCGAGACGCTCAGCGCAATGCACCCGCCCAAGGCCGCAACGGTCTGAACCACGCCCGAGAAATGGAGGTAGAGAGATGATGGCCCGCAGAGTTGCCCGCCGCACCTCACGGCGCGTCGCGCGCCGGCGCTAGGAACGACCCGATGGGCTCCCCGCCGAGCTGGGGAGCCCATCGGGTCGCCTAGGCGCTCGTCGCCCCTCACCCCCTATGGAGATGAACTGATCGCCTCGACTCTCATCGGTCTCGGAATCGCCTCGGTCCACTCGTAGCACCCTGGGCTGCGCATCCAGGTGAACCAGATGAGATCGGATGAGGCAGGAGCCGAGAGCGAGTCGCCTCCCTTCGGGGAGTAGCCGAGTCGAGCGACCCCAGCTTGATCAATCCGCCTCACTGTCACGTGAACCGGGCCGTGGTGGTCCCCAACAGCGAAGAAATGCGTCTTCAGGGCGAACCAGCCAGGGAAAGATGTAGTTCCGAGCGTGACGATGCCTCGACCGAGGTCGCCTGCGTTGTCTACCGCACGTAGACACGTGGCCGACCAAGCGCCATTAGAGGCCCGTTGAACGGTTGAACGACGGTGTGGCCGTGGCTAGGGGTGCAGACGAAAGCGTTCCGATGTGATCCGCCGCAGGCGGAGAGAACGGCGACTCCAACGATCACAGGGCAGAGCAGCCTCACGTATCAGACAGTACGCCTGTAGTGGCAAAAGCCGTCCTTCGTTCAGGGGTCATTCCGGAACACTGGCCCAGGCGAGTGACCCGCTGACATTCCGCTGACATCGGCGGCCTCGGACGCAACTCTGCTGCCTTGTGAGCAAACGAAAGTCCCGCATTTACAGGGCTTTTCTCGATGGAGCGTACCGGGATCGAACCGGTGACCTCCGGCTTGCAAAGCCGGCGCTCTCCCAGCTGAGCTAACGCCCCGAGAGAGCTTCAGTGTAGAGGCCGGTTCGGCTCAGGCCGCGCGCTCGAGCCGTTCCTCGACACGCGCGCGCGCGACGATCGACTCGCGGTCGCCGAAGCGCAGGCGGGCGCGCACGGCTCGGTGCTCGTCCCACAGGCGGTCGAGCTGCTCGTCGATCGCGTGGATCTCCGCTCGCACCTCCTGGTCGTGCTGGTCCGAGAGCCTGTGCCAGAGAGCGGTTCGCTCTTCACTCAGGCGCTCGATCTCCGTGTGGATCTCTTCGAGAGTACGCATGTCGTCTACAACGGACGGCATGCCGGTCGAATTCCATGCCAATCCTCAGCGTTAGAAGAGGTGGCGTCAGGCCGCGGCGAGCGCCTCGCGGATCCGGTCGCCCACCGCCGCGAGCTCGAGCTTCTCGCCGGTGACTTCGCGGAGCAGCTCGTCTGCGGTCGGCTTCTGTCCCTCCGCCCACAGCTCGCGCAGAAGCGAACCCGCTTCGCGGCGGGCGAACCACGCGTTCCCGTAACGCTCGCGAAGATGGGCTCGCAGCTGCGACTCGAGCGCCCAGGCGCGGAGGTACTCCGAGGCGTAGAAGCCCGCGTCGATGTCTCCGAGATAGTCCGCTGCGGCGGGCTCGACCTTCGTCGCCTCGGTGAGCAGCTCGACGTAGCGCGGCCGCAGCGCGGTCAGGTCGTCGGCGGTATGGAACTCGAGCTCGTAGATGAGCTTGGCGGAATAGCGCCGGACGAGCCAGAGAAGCTGCGCCGCTCCCTCGGCGGCGAACTCGTACGGGCGCGGAAAGTCGAGCCGCCGCTCGAGCCAGACCGGATCGGTGGTGAGGTACTCGAAGAGCATCGCCCACCCTTCCGTGACGGCGTTGTCGCCGAGCCGCCGCTCTTCGGGCGAGAGCGAGGCATCGGTGTGGGCGAAGTGCTCCGTGTGGCCTGCCTCGTGGAAGAGCGCCCGCCAGTCGTCGGGGCCGCCCTGCGGCTTCATCACGAGCACGACCCGGCCCGGCACCTCGATCGGTGCGCAGAACGCGCGCGGATCCTTGTTCGGACGCTCGTCGAGGTCGAGCTCGACGTTCTGCTGCTCGCGCAGGTCGATGCCGAGATCGGCCAGGGTGGCTTCGAGGGCCGGCAGCATCCTGTCCGGCGGAAACGCGGCGTCCCAGTCGGCGCCGCGCCACGCACGCCCGATGTCCCAACGGGCGATCTCGCCGAGCCCGATGCCGACCCGCGAGCGGAAGAACCGATCGCCCACCTGCTCCCAGAGGTCGTCGGTCTCGGCGAGCAGGCGGCGGCATTGTCCGGCGAGGTCGTCGAGGGGAAAGCCGAAGTTCCGGTACAGGTCGGCGTAGTTCTCGGCGCCGAGCCGCTGCGTCTCGCGCTGGCCGACCTGCGCGGCCTGCAACTCGAGCGCGTTCAGGTGCTCCTCCGTCAGGTCGTTCCTCGCCGCTTCGATGCGGGCCCGGACGTCGCGGTCCTCCTCGTTCATCAACCGCGGTTTGAGCATCCGGTAGGGGATCTCCTCGCCGTCGACGGTGGCGACCAGGGTCGCCTCGAGCTCGGCCACCCGCTCCGCCTCCTCGCTCACGAAGTTGCCGAGGTAGCCCTCGCAGGCGAACTTCCACAGCTCGCGCCGCCTGCGGTCGCCGTCGACCGAGGCGCCGAGCGCGAGTGCCGTGTCGAGCTCGGTCAGGCTCTCGTGCCGCTCGTAGATCGGCGCGAGGTCGTACGTCTCCTTGAGTCCCGCGAAGTGGAGATACGTCTCCTCGTCCATCTCGGCGAGGAAGCGGTCGGCGTCCGCGCTGAGCGCGTCGATCTCGCCTTGCTGGAGCGGCTCCGCCATGCGGGTTCGTAGGATAGACCTGTGCGGGAGATCTCTCTCAAGACCGAGCGCAAGACGCAGCTGATCGAGATCACCGATCGGATCCGCGAGGCGCTGGACGGCACGAACGGCGCCACGGCAGCTCTCATCTACGTTCCGCACACGACGGCGGGCGTCGCGATCAACGAGCGCATCGATCCGGAGCTCGTGACCGACCTGGAGAACGCGTTCCAGCGCGTCGTCGGCGACGACTGGGAGTGGCGCCACGACGACGCCGACGGGCCGAACGCGCCCTCGCACGCGCGGGCCTCTCTCGCCTCGAGCCCACAGGTGCTGATCCCGCTTCGCGACGGGAGCCTCGCCCTCGGCACGTACCAGGGCGTCTTCTTCTGCGAGTTCGACGGGCCGCGCGAGCGCAAGATCTACGTCACCGCACTCGCCTGACGTCGGCGGCGCTACGGTGCGGCTGTGGCCGCGCCGGTGACAAAAGGGGAGGAGCTCGAGCTCGACGTCGATTCGCTCGCGTACGGCGGCAACGGAGTCGCGCGGCTCGACGGCTTCGTCGTCTTCGTTCGGCGGGGCTTGCCGGGCGACCGCGTCCGGGCGCGCGTCACGAAGGTGAAGCGCAGCCACGCCGAAGCGCTGGCCACGGAGGTGCTGCGGCCGGGACCGGAACGGGTCGAGGCGCCGTGCGCGCACTTCCCGGCCTGCGGCGGCTGTCGCTTCCAGGATCTCGCCTACGAGGCGCAGCTGGAGCAGAAGCAGCTCCAGGTGCGAGATGCCCTGCAGCGGCTCGCGACCATCGCGGAGCCGCCGCTCGAGCAGATCGTCCCCTGCGAGCCGGAGATCTTCCACTACCGCAACAAGCTCGAGTACTCGTTCACATCGACCCCCGAAGGCCCTGCGCTCGGGTTTCATCGGGCCGGCCGGTGGGACGAGGTGCTCGAGATCGAGCGCTGCTGGCTGACCGACGAGCTCGGCAACGGCATCCGCGACGCCGTCCGCGACTGGGCGCGCGAGGAGGGCCTCGACGCGTACTCGCAGGTCGACGGGAGCGGCTACCTCCGCCATCTCGCCGTCCGGCAGGGTCGCAACACGGGACAGGCGCTCGTGCAGCTCGTGACAGCGCCGGGCGAGAGGTTCGAGCCCGGCTATCTCGTCGACGTTCTCCGCCGCTTCCCGGAGGTGCGGTCGATCCACTGGTCGGTGAACGACACGCCCGCCGAGGTGACGAACCTCCCGACCCGGCTGCTCTGGGGCGAGGAGTGGATCGAGGAGGAGCTCGGCGGCCTCCGCTTCCGCGTCCGGCCGAACGCATTCCTGCAGACGAACACAGCGATGGCCGAGCGGCTGTACGCGCTCGCACGCGAGGCCGCCGGGCTCTCCGGCGGGGAGACCGTCTGGGATCTCTACTGCGGGATCGGCACGATCGGGCTCTCGCTCGCCCGAGACTCACTCACCGTGTGGGGCATCGAGGTCTCGGAGGAGTCGGTCGCGTGTGCGCTCGAGAACGCGGAGCTCAACACGATCACAAATGCGGCGTTCTTCGCCGGCAACGTGGGCGAGGTCGTCGAGGAGCTGCTCGAGCGCTCGGGGCCGCCCGAGGTCGTCGTGGTCGACCCGCCGCGCGCGGGCCTGGCGGGCAAGGCACTGCGCCGGCTCGGGCGGATGGGTGCGCCGCGGCTCGTCTATGTCTCGTGCAACCCCACGACGTTGGCGGGCGACGTCAAGGCGCTTCGCGCGGAGCACGGCTACGAGCTCCTGCGCGTGACGCCGGTGGACATGTTCCCGCACACGCCGCATGTCGAGTGCGTCGCTCTTCTCGAACGCTCGCCGAGCTAGGCGGTGCCGCTGCGCAGGCGGCGCCAGAGGAGGTCGCCGTTCGCGAGCAGGAAACCGACCGAGAGGAACGGCAGCGCCGGCAGGCCGTTGACGTTCAGCGCGTTGACGAGCACGAGCGTCAGCGAGTACATCCCGGTCATCGCAAGCCACGTCCAAGCCGGCCGCAGCTGCCAGCGCACCGTGGCGCCGAGGAAGAGGGCGAAGAAGAGGATGTCGGGCGGGCCGAGGCCGGCGGCGCCTCCGCCGGGTGCGACGAACGCGACCGCGAGCGCCGTGTACACCTGCGGGTGGTTGCTGACGATCTGGTGAGTCGGACCCTTCGGCAGGAACACGGAGATGGAGTCGACGAACGGGATGATCGCCGAGATCATGACCACCCAGCTGAGCCGCTCGAACAGCCGGAGGAATGCCCAGCCTGCGCACGTGTAGGCGGCGAGCTTCGCGAAGTTCGCCGCGAGGTGCAGGTCGGCCTTCCACGTCAGGACCGCGACGAGGCCGAAGACGGCCGCTGCCACCGGCACCCAGCGCCACGACCACATGGGGAGCGCGATGTAGATCAGGCCGAGCGTGGCCGGCATCACGGCCGCTGCGACGAGGGCGATCGTCGGCCAGAGCGCGATGACGTCCAGATGCGGTGCGACGGCGTCCCACGTCACGATCGCGGCGGCGAGGACGACGAAGGCCGCGACGCGGCTCAGTACGGAGGCGTCTCGCTCCACCACTCGCCGAGCACCTTGAAGGCGTTCCAGAACGCCGTCTTCGCCGGCTGCTCGTCGAGCGATTCGTCGATATCGGGCGTGACGAGCCCCTGGATCGTCGGTGTGTACTCCTGCAGCTCGCCGTCGACGAGCTCGAGGGGGCGCGAGAGCGGGAACCGGGCCGCGTTGAGAAATGTGACGGCAGGCTCGCCCATGGCGACGACGAGCTTCGGCTGGACGATGTGCAGCTCGCGCAGGAGGAACGGCCGTGACTCCTCCTCGTCACCGCCCGCGAACTTGAGGCAGTTCGTTCCGTAGATCGCCATCGGGTCGACATGCAGCCGCTGCAGCGACTTGAGCAGCGCATTGCCCGCGCGGCCGTAGAAGGCGACACCCTCCTGCAGCTCCGATGCCTGAGGTGAGTACTTGAGGA
>Ga0335085_10012408_pt1 | contig 12554 bp, 11 predicted proteins | sample Lox_Sample_45_FD_206712 | JGI IMG/M metagenome (GOLD analysis project Ga0335085, IMG submission 206712) | Soil microbial communities from Loxahatchee National Wildlife Refuge, Florida, United States - Lox_Sample_4.5 | ecosystem: Environmental > Terrestrial > Soil > Wetlands | place: USA...
GCCGCCACGCGCTGGCGGCGGGACATGAGCCTGGGGCGCGATGCCCCGGCTCTCTTCCGGAGCCACGGTCTCTGGAACGTTTCATGCAAGGCACCGTTTCAGGCACGGGAACAGGCCGCACGAAGACGGCCGGCGGCCGATAGCCGGCCTGTTCCGCCGTCATGTTTACCTATCATCCTGTCAGGATACGGGTATGAGCTCGGTACAAGACTGGATCACGGACCATAAAATCCCTGTCGGAGACTGGGTCTCCAGCCTCGTGGATTTCGTGAAGACCGATTTCGTCGGGTTCTTCGATACGATATCGTCCGCGATCGGATTCTGCATCGATAGCGTGACCAACGCGCTCGAACTCATCCCCGGTCCACTGCTGATCGTGCTGTTCGGCGTCGTCGCTTACCTGATCCGCAGATCCTGGGGCGTCACGCTGTTCACCGTGCTCGCGTTGGCCTTCATCATGAATCAGGGCTACTGGGAGGAGTTGCAGGAGACGCTGTCGCTCGTGCTGTTCTCGGCACTGCTCTCGGCGGTCATCGGCATCCCGCTCGGCATCGCCGCGGCGCACCGGCCCTGGCTGAACCATCTGCTGCGTCCGGTCCTGGACCTGATGCAGACCTTGCCGACCTTCGTCTATCTGATCCCGACCCTTGTCCTGTTCGGCCTCGGCTCCGTGCCCGGCCTGATCTCGACCGTGATCTTCGCCCTGCCGGCGCCGGTACGCCTCACCCAGCTCGGCATCAGCTCCGTGCCGCAACCGCTGCTGGAAGCCGGCCGCGCCTTCGGCGCCACGCCCTGGCAATTACTGTGGAAGGTGGAGTTGCCCGCGGCGCGCCCGACCATCGTTGCCGGCATCACCCAGTGCATCATGCTCAGCCTGTCGATGGTGGTGATCGCGGCCCTGGTCGGTGCCGGCGGGCTCGGGGTTCCCGTCGTGCGCGCCCTGAACACGGTGCGCGTCGATATGGGCTTCGAGGCCGGTTTCGCCATCGTGCTGCTGGCCATCGTGCTGGACCGGCTCAGCCGTCCCAAGGAGGACGCCGCGCAATGACCGTCGCCATCGACTTCCGCAATGTTGATATCGTTTTCGGCAAGAAGCGCGCCCGCGCCGAAGATCCGAAGGTTGCCGAGGCGCTGCGGATGATGGATGCCGGCGCGAGCCGCGGCGATGTGGCTTCCAAGACCGGACTGATCCTCGGCATCTCCAACGCCAGCCTCCAGGTGGAGCGGGGCGAGATCTGCGTCCTGATGGGTCTGTCCGGCTCCGGTAAATCGACGCTGCTGCGCGCCGCCAATGGGCTTAATGCGGTGACGCGCGGCAACGCCCTCGTGCACCACCGGGACGGCATGGTCGATCTGGCCACCTGTGACGCCGCCACCCTGCGCCGCGTGCGCACCGAGGCGGTCGCCATGGTATTCCAGCAATTCGCCCTGCTGCCCTGGCGCACGGTGCGGGAGAATGTCGGGCTCGGCCTGGAACTGCGCGGCATGCGATCGAGCGAGCGTCGGCGCATCGTTGACGAGAAGCTGCATCTGGTTGGGCTCGAACAATGGGCCGACCGCTACGCGCAGGAACTCTCGGGTGGCATGCAGCAGCGCGTCGGCCTTGCCCGCGCCTTCGCGACCGACGCCGACATCCTGCTGATGGACGAGCCGTTCTCAGCCCTCGATCCGCTGATCCGCAACAAGCTGCAGGACGAGTTGCTCGCGCTGCAGGCCGCCGTGCACAAGACGATCCTGTTCGTCAGCCACGACCTCAACGAGGCGATGAAGCTCGGCAACCGCATCGCGATCCTGGAAGGCGGCCGGATCATCCAGGACGGCACCCCCGAGGATATCGCGCTGCGTCCGGCCAATGACTACGTGGCGAGCTTCGTCCACCACATGAACCCGCTGCCGGTGCTGAAGGGCCGCAGCGTGATGACCCCGCTTTCGGCCCTGAGCCGCGACCGGGACGCCCTGGTCTTCGGCCCGGCCGGTGAGTTCCGCCTGGTGCTGGATCAGGCCGGCCGGGCGCTGAGCGCGAGTGTCGGGGGCGAGACGCGGCCGCTGCTGCCGCCAGCCGAGGCGTCCGCACCGGCGCGGCCGTTCGATGCGTTCCACCTCGCGCGGGCGGACATGGCGCTGAGCGACCTGATCGAAGTGCAGCAGGGTAGCCGCTATCCGGTCATTCTGGCGGATGGCGAGCGCATTGTCGGCGTTTGCAGCGTGCGGGAGATCCTGCAGGCGCTGACGGCGCGGCCAGGCGCTCAGGCGACCGCGGCGCCGGTTGCCGCTGGTGGGGCGGAAGAGCTGCGGGCCGTGGCCCACACCGCCTGACTTCAGGCGGCGTGCCGGCGGGGGACTGGTTCACGCCCACGCCGGGAGGCAAGGGGAAGCCCCCCTTGCATCAACCGGTCAGATCCAGAAGGCGAGCCGCCCGCGCACCCGGGCGAACAGCATCCACGCGCCGACGCAGAGCAGCAGGCTGAAGCCGAACGCGCTCGCCCAGATGTTGACCCCGGGAACATAGCCGAGCAGCGGCCCGCGAACGATCTCAAGCATGGTGAAGAACGGATTGAATGCCAGCCATTTGGCGCCGGCACCCAGCAATTCCGGCTTCCAGATGATCGGGCTGACGAAGAAGGCGATCTGCATGACGCTGGCAACCACCGGCGGGACATCCCGGAAGCGGGCGCAGAAGGCGCCGAGCAGCAGGCAAGCCGCGAAGCCGTCGAGAATCCAGAGCCCGAAGGCGGGAATGGCGAGGAGGGCGGAGGTTCGCGGAACGATGGCGAAGATCGCGAAAACCGCGACGATGACCACGAAATTATGCAGCAGGGTCAGCACGTTGCGCACGACCACCCGGGCGGCGTGGACCGAGAACGGCATCCGCACCGAGCGGATCATGCTTTCCGCCTGCAGGAAGCTCGTGCAGGCTTCGCCGACAATGGCGGACAGGAAATTCCACAGGATAATCGACAACGCCAGGTAGGGCAGGTAATCCCGCAGCACCATCTTGAACAGGTGCGAGTAGAGAAAGCCGAGCGCGCACACCATCACCGCGGTGGACAAGGTGAGCCAGAACGGGCCGATCACCGAGCCGCGGTATTTGAGCTTGATGTCGAGCCAGCCGAGGGTGAAGAACAATCGCCAGAGCCCGAGCCCCTCGCGAAAATCCCGCAACGCAAGGCGGCGGCGGGCCGCGCCCGTGACGTTGGAGAACAGTTCGAGAGTCTCGTGGCTTGGCTGAAGACCGGTGGCTTGGCTCATGCGAGCGCCCTTAGCCGATCCCCGGTAAGGGCGCAAGAAACCGGGGCCAGCGCCCCCCTGTCTGGACGGCGTGAATGGCCTGGGATGCGCCATTGACGGAAATCGAGGAGGCTCGACGCCCGGCCTGTTAAGGGGCGGCCCACAACCTGCAATGGACGTGGACAGCATGAAGGCGGCGGTTCTGGATGCCATCGGCGAGACCGCGCTCAGGCGCTCCTCGCGCGTCAATGCCGCCCTCGCGGCGAACGACCGGGTCAAATACCTGTTCTCGCTACTGCAAATGGCGATCGCCCATGCGGAGAACCCGGATCATCCGGCGCCATCGCTGAAACGCGAGCGCCTCGCCGCCGGCATCGACGATATCGGGCTCGATACGGCTGTGGCCGGTGCAAGGCGGGAAGGCGATCGCATCCGCATCCCGGGCGCCGCCCGGATGCTGGCGCGCATCGCGCAGGATATGCGGGTGATGGCCGTGCCGGTGCTGGAAGCCGGCCCGGACGCGACGACCGCCGCGCTGCAACAGCGCCTCGAGGCCAGGTTCGCCGATCTCCCCGGCGCGGCGGACGACCTGGTGGACGGTCCGGCGATCCTCGCCATGACCAGCGCCAACCGCGCCGGGACAGACAGCCTGCATCTGCTGGTCATGGACCTGCATCGCCAGCTCAACGCGCTGCAGGCGGGGCTTGCCGAGGCAACGCTGGACGGCGCCGCCGTCTATGGCCTCGACGAAGCGGATAAACCCTTGGTCGCCGCCTTCATGCGCGGCCTCAACCGCACCGCACCGCTGAAATTCGACCATCCCGGCCTCGCCACCACAGCCACCCGGGCCGGGAACCGGCTGGTCATCCAGAACGACATCGGCACCACGGACGCGCACGTCATCGTCGTGCACGTGGAAGGCCGCTGCGTCACCATCACCTATACGGATATCCACCCGGAGCGGCTGCGCTTCCTCAAGGACATGCTGACCGCGCGCGACTTTTCCTGGAACGACGGCGAACAGCCGGTCGAACGCGCCGCCTCCGGCCTGAGCTTCGAGATGGCGATCGGCCGCCACGAAGCGGCGGACGACGCGGCGCTGCGCGACTGCCTCGAATTCGTCGGCTCCCGCCTCGTCTTCCTGATCGACTGGAACCGCGCCCGCAAGGAACTCCGTGGCTTCCTGCGCGGCTCCGACCGCATCGCCGTGCTGCGCTGGGCGGCGGATAAGGAGGTCGGCCATCGTGGCTTCCTCTCCCTTGGCGGCGCGCGGCTGATCAATCAGGCGATCGAGGTGGCGGCCAGCTCCGCCCTGCATTTCGGCGACCGGCTTTGCGACGTGCTCGGCGACGCGGCGGCACGCGACTACGTCTGCTTCGTGCTGCGCGCCGCGAGCGAGGGATTGCGCGCCGGGCAGTCGGCGGGAATGATCCACGACCGCATCCGCACCGAGCTGCATGCCCATGTCAGCAATGAGGGCCGCCGCCTGCTGCGTGTCCTTGTCGAGCACGCCGCCCTGACGTTCGAGATCGCGACGGTGCTGCGCGAGGGGCTGCGCGACCTCTCGCCCATGACGGCAGAGCAGCTTGCCCGCCGCGCCCGGGATTTCGAGCACGCTGCCGACCAGAAGGTGAGCGAGATACGGGACGCGGCGCGGCGGCGGCCGGAGCAGGCGCCGCTGCTGCGCCTCGCCCAGACGGCCGACGACGCCGCCGACGCGATGGAGGAGGCCGCCTTCCTGCTCGGCCTGCTCGCCAGCAACGAAGCCGGGGGCGAGGCGCTGGAGGCGCTGGCCGGACTCGCCGACCTGGTGGCGGAAGGCACGCAGGAATGGGTCAAGACCCTCGCCGACGCCGCCACCATCGCGAGCCCGGGGCAGGGCGTGAAGGTCGCACGGGAGGATACCGAGGATTTCCTGAGCGCGGTTGACCGCATCCTCGCACTCGAGCACCAGGCGGATGATGTCCAGCGCGCCCTGACCGTCACGGCCCTGCGCCATGCGCGGGATTTCCGGCAGTTGCACCTCTACACCACCATCGGCAACAGCCTGGAAGAAGCCGCTGACAGCCTCAAGCGCGCCGCTCTCGGCGCCCGGGATCATGTGATGGGGAGTGTGCTCGGTGAGTGAAGATCGGACGCCGGATCTCTACCCTTTTGGGCCGGGCGTGGTGCTGCCGCGCGGCGGTGCGGCGGAAGTCGGCAACAAGGCCTGGAACCTGATGCGCATGGCGGCCGCCGGCCTGCGTGTGCCGCCCGGCTTCGCGCTGCCAACTGGATGGTGTCAGCGGTTCCATGCAGCCGGCGCGTCACCGGACACCGCGAAGCGCCAGCCGAAACCGGACGCGATCCTGGCCGCGGCGCTCCGGCGCGGCATCGCCGGTCTTGAACAGGTCAGCGGTCTCGGCTTCGGTTCGGCGCGCCGGCCGCTGCTGGTTTCCGTGCGCTCCGGCGCCCCGGTTTCCATGCCGGGCATGCTGGAGACGGTCCTCGATATCGGCCTGAACCAGGAGACCGTGGAGGGCCTGATCCGCCAGACCGGCAATCCACGCCTCGCCTGGGACAGCTACCGGCGGCTGGTACGGCAATTCGCGGGCGTGGTCGCCGGCTTGCCGGCCGAGCCGTTCGATGCCGTGATCGCCTCGGTCACGGGCAACGCCCAGGACGAGCCAGCCGGCGGCTTCGATCACATCACCCTGCGCGCCATGACCTTCGGTATGCTGAAGCGGTACGAAGACCTCGCGGGCGAACCCTTCCCCGAGGACGTGTACGTGCAGCTCGGCCGTGCCTCGGCAGCGGTGTTCGCCTCCTGGGAAGCGCCGAAAGCGGTGACTTACAGGAAGCTGAACGGCATCGCCGACAGCATGGGCACCGCCGTGACCGTGCAGACCATGGTGTTCGGCAATGCCGGCGGCGCATCGGGCGCCGGGGTCGGCTTCACCCGCGATCCGGCGACCGGCGCGCGCACGCTCTACGTCGATTTCCAGTTCAATGGCCAAGGCGAGGATGTCGTCGCCGGGCGACAGGTGCTGAACGACAATGAGCGGCTGAGCCGCCGCCTGCCACTACTGGTGACCGAGCTGGAAGCCACCTGCCACACACTGGAGGCGCTGTTCGGCGACGCGCAGGATTTCGAGTTCACCCTGCAATCCGGCTCGCTTTATCTGCTGCAGACACGCAATGCCAAGACGACGCCCTGGGCGGCGCTGCGCATCGCCGTCGAACTGGTGGAGGAGGGGCTGATCACGCCCGCGGAGGCACTCGCGCGCCTGCGCGCCATCGACCTCGACAGCATCACGCGCTCCCGGCTGGCCGCCGAATCCGGGCAGTTGCTGGCCACCGCGCGGGTGGCGTGCCCTGGCATCGCCACCGGGGCCATCGCACTGAGTCCGGAAGCCGCCGAGCGCATGGCAGAAGCCGGCCAGAAGGTGATCCTGGTGCGGCGGGAAATCGCGACCGAGGACATCGCCGGCCTCGCCCGGGCGGAAGGCACCCTGACCGCGACCGGCGGCCGCACCTCACACGCCGCCGTGGTGGCGCGGCAACTCGGCAAGGTGTGCCTGGTCGGCTGTACCGCCCTTGCCATCGACCTCGCGCGGCAGCAGTGCCGGATCGGCGAGCGCGTGCTGGACGAGGGGGATACGATCTCGCTCGACGGCAATGAGGGGCGGATCTTCGCCGGGGCGCTGGAGGTGGTAACCGAGCGGCCAGAGCGGGAACTCGCGGCCATTCGCGACTGGCGACGCGCCGTGGCGGCTTAGACGGCGGTAAGGAAGGAGACGCCGACAGCCCCGAGGAAATCCGCTGCGCGGTCGCCGGCAGGCGCCACTAAGCCGTAATCCTCACTCAGCACCCGTTTCACCCGGTTGCGATGATAGGTGGCGAACAGCGTGCGACATGGCAGCACCTGCCGCTCATCCCGGCCGTACAGCCGCTGATGCAACGTCGGCAATTGGTGCCACGGTGCAGCCGGCTTCGCGTGATGCGCGTTGTGGTAAGCAAAATTCAGCGTCAGCAGGTTGAGCCATGGCTGCTGCACCGAAACCAGATTGGAATAGGTGTTCTCGTTCTCATAGGCCCGGTCGTACTGACGCGCCGCGACAAGCGCGTCGGCATGCTCAGCCGCGACCACCTCGTATGTATGCTGAAACGCATCCATGAAGCGGAGAACGTGCAGGAACAGGATGTAGGTGAGGGCATAGAGCGCCAGCGCCTTCGGCGAGATCACGCCAAGCACGGCAAAGCCGGCGATGCGCGCCGCGAGGGTGGCGGCCGTACGCCCCGGCGCTTCCCGCCAGACGTCGGCCAGCACGAGGCCGCGCATCAGGAATTCCACCGCCGGCACATAGGCCCATTCCAGGGCGAGCATCATACGGCGCGCCCAGGCCGGCCAGCGAAGCAGGGCCTTACGGTAATCGACGCTGACCACATCCAGCCGGTCGACGTGGTGGCGCATGTGCTTATGCTTCAGTCCGGCATAGGAAAGAGTGCACGCACCATTCAGCCAACTCAGCGCCCGACCCAGCCGGTCATTGTCGCGCGCCGTGGTGAACAAGGCGCCATGCGCGCATTCATGAATGAAATAGGCGGAATAGACGAGCGCCTGCGCGGTCAGGAGCACGCCCACAGCGTTCAGCGACCAGGACCGCAGCGTCAGCAGAACGATCCCGCCGATCCAGCCGAGGAAGGTGAGGCCGAGCGCCAGCCGGTTCGGCCAGGCGCCATCCGGGTAGCGAAACGTCGCGTTCGTGAAAGGGATCCGCTCGCCTGCCTGCCGCATAATGCTCTAAATCCGTGCATTTATAAAGACCGCCCGGCCGAAGATGTCATGATTTGGCGCATTTGACCATATGAAGGGCGATTTATCGACGTGACCAGATAAGGATCAGCCTGACATGCGGTTTCTACAGGCAAAAATCCTGACCGTGCTTACCGCCGGTCAGGGAAGCAGGCCATGTTCCCGGCATGGCTGGCCGCTGCGTCACCCCGCCAGGCGCCGCGCACCCGCCACGTCCGGCATCGTTCCCGGCAGCAGCGCCTCCGGCAGCAACTCGGCCGGCAACCCGCCGAGCTGAGCGACTTCCCTGGCCAGATGCCCCTCTCCCTCCCGCACCAGCAGCACGACCAGATCGCGCACGCCGCAGAGCAGGGAGAAGCAGGTCGTGTCGGCGGTCTGCACAAGGGAGCGGGGCCGCTCTGCCCCCTCCACATGCAGCGTCTGCCGCAGGGCGATGGCCGCGTGCTCGGCATGCCCGGCGCCGCCAGCACTCTCCATGTCGATGCGGTAGGTCAGTCCATCGGCCGATATGCGCGTGCAGCGGAAGCTCCCTGGCGCCCTCGCCACACGCGTCCACTCCGCAGCGCCGGCCAGGGCAAGAAGAGCGGCGCGCCGTCCGGCATCCGCGTCGGGGCGGCGGAGCACATCCCGCGCCGTGGCGACCGGGCTGACGGCGCGAAGCTGCGCCCCGATGGCCAGCAGCCTGGCGCGCAAGGCCGTCTCCGTCTCGGTGGCGATGGGGTCAGCCACGGCATCGGTCAGCCCTGGGTCCATCCAATCGGGCAACAGCACGCTCACCGGCTTCCGCATGCGTGCATGCCACAGCTGCTCAAGCAAGGTAGCGGTCGTGTTGAGGAGCGGGCGGAGGATGAGCGTCATGCGTTTTGCCTTTCAGCCGGCAACCTTCTGCTGCCTGAGGCGACGCTACCCGGAGGTGATGACCAAGATCTTAATGCCCGGCCGGGCCGCGCAGGCATGGCGCGCCATGGCGGACGCGACCGCCATGCCCGTTACTGACCGGCCAGCCGCTTCTGTCGCTGTTCCGCGAGGCCGATCCGGGCCGCCACCCCGGCCGGGTCTCCCTCGGTCACGCTCTTCCGGCAGATCGCGGTCGGCGGTTCGTCGAACGGATCTTCCTCGATCAGGATGACCTCGCAGGCAATGTCAGCCTGCGCGGTATCGAACAGCCCCTCCTTATAGTTCACGACGATACGCGGCACTGAGTTGCCGCCGGTGATCGATTCAATCTGCCGGAGCAGCGTGTCGAACTCCTCGTCCGAGGCGAGGAGGGCGGATATCGCCAGCAATTCGCGCCCATCCGCGGCGATCAGGGTCGCTTCTCCCTCTTCATTCCGAACGATATGCATGGACCTCTCACAATCAGAACGAGCATAGCCGCGGCGCGGTAAACGGATTACGCACGAAACGGAGCGCACAGGGCATGGCCCGTTGGCGCATCCGCCGTGACGGAGGGCTGAGGCCGGGATGCTGGCAACTATCAGGGAGCTTGATCTCGGCAACCCGGGCGCGATCGGGTTGCTGCGCCGCATCGACCGCGACTGGGCGGGAATGGCGGAGACGGAGCACACCGCCTTGCTGCGGGACCTCTGCATCACCGTGCCGCCGGCCGAAACCGCGCGCCCGGACATCGTCCTGCTGCCGGGTGGTGCGGTCGCGTTGCGCGGCCCGGAAACCGGGGTGCTGGTGCCAGACCCGCAGGCCTGCCGCGTCGTGACAGCGCCAGATATATCCGGCCTGCGCGCTCGCATCGCGGCTGCCCCCGGCGTCCTGACGCTCCTGCGCGACGAAAGCGGCGTGCGGACCGTGCCTGGCCTGCCGGAAATCATGCCGCCGCAGGCCGCGAGCATCCTTTCGAACCCTGACGGCCTCGCCGGGGCATCACCACAGGACGCGGCCCCGGCAACCCCCTGGCTGCTGCTCTGGGGCGAGGAGGGGGCGGTCGCCTGGCCGTTCACGCCGGCGCCGGATTGCCTCGCCCTGGCCGCCACGGTCTGCGGCGCCCCTCTCCGGCCGGACGCGCCGCTGCCGCCCGAGATGTGGCAGGCGGGAGAGGGCTGGGAACGCTTCCGGTTCCTGACCCTCGGCATCGCCGAGCATCTCGACGCGCTGCTCGCGGCGGAGATTTCCGACGATCTGCGCTACGCGCTGATCCAGGCCTGCACGGATGGGGAAACCTGCCTTGCCAGCCGGATCGCCGACGCGCTTGGCGTGCTCCCGAGCGGCTTCCTGGGCGGTGCCACGACGCGACCCGGCTATCAGATGCTGGAATCCTGGCCGGAAGCGGCGGCACGGCTGCGCGCCGCGCCGGGCCAGGCCCTGCTCGCGATTGAGCCGCGGGGCAAAGGCACCCCCCTCATCCAGGGCCTGCGCGCCGCGCTGAAGGGGCGTGGCGAGGCCGTGCTGTTCCGGGAAGGCGGCGGCGCGGCGCCGGTTAGTCTGGGCAGCGACCAGGCCGTCTTCCTGGCGCGGCAGGCAGGCGCGGCGCGGCGACTCTGCCTCCTGCTCAAAAACAGCCCTGATCCGGCCGATCTCTACGCGCTCGCTTACGGCGCTGCGGCCAGCACCGAAGCCTCGGTGCTGGCCGCGGCGCCGTGCTGGGGGTTCTGTCATCGCCTGGACCCGGAAGGGGGCGAGATCGGCAATGCCTCCTGGTTCGGCCTGGGCCCCGGTCTCGACGAACTGGACGCGCTGTTCGCCCTCTGAAGTCAGCCCTCTGGTTGACTTGCCGGCGGCAACCGCCACGCGCCACACTCAATGGCAAAATCGGATTTTCGCCGGCGACATTAACCCTTCGCGAAATCCTGTCAGATAGGCTCACTCCGACCGCAATGGTCGGAGCCTCTCTTTTATCGCTTGCTGGCGGAGACACCGTGAAAATTCTCGTTGTTGACGATTATGCCACCATGCGCCGGATCGTGCGGAACCTCCTCGGTCAGATCGGACACGCCGACATCGATGAGGCGGCCGATGGCAGCGAGGCGCTCGCGAAGCTGCGCTCGGGAAAGTTCGATCTGGTCATCTCCGACTGGAACATGGAGCCGATGACCGGACTCGAACTGCTCAAGCAAGTGCGGGCGGACAGCGCGCTCGCGCCCTTGCCCTTCATCATGGTCACGGCGGAGAGCAAGACAGAAAACGTGATCGAGGCCAAGAAGGCCGGAGTCAGCAACTACATCGTCAAGCCGTTCACCGCCGACACGCTGAAGGCGAAGATCGCCACGGTCATCTGAAGCGAACGGAGGGCCGCGTGAACGCAACAGGGGCAGGCGCCGCATCCGTTCCCGGCGGCGCGGCGTTGGGCGAAAATACCTACGCCGCCGCCGCGGCCATGGCATCGCGGCTGGAACAGATCACCGCGCAGCTGCATCAGGAAGTCGCGCGCCTCGGCACGGTACGCCCGGGAGGCGAAGCTGAGGCGCAGCACCAGCTCAAGCTGTTGCAGGACGAACTGCGAAGCATGGGCCGGCTGATCGCGGAGACGCGGTCGGAAGTGGCCGGGCTGATCCCCGGCGAGCAGGCGCATTCCCGGCTGACCTGTGCCTCCGGCGAACTCGACAGCGTCGTCAGCGCGACAGAGCGGGCCGCGGTCGAGATCATGGGGGCGGCGGAACGGTCGCAGGACGCGATCCAGCACATCCGCGCCGAACCCGGCCTGTCGCCCGAGGTGCTGCGCCATGTCGATGTGATCGACAACGCGGCGATGGATATCGTGATGGCCTGTTCCTTCCAGGATCTCACGGGCCAACGCATCCGCAAGGTGGTGCAGGCGCTGAACTATATCGAGCAGCGCATCATCTCGCTCGCGGCACTTTGGGAAGGATCTGTTGACCTCACAGGTGCGGAAGCGCCGAGCGTGGATGATCGACCGGATTCGCATCTCCTGAACGGGCCGACGGAGAACGGCCTCGAACAGAATGCGATCGACGCCCTGCTGAACGGCACCGGCTCAGCACCGACCGGGGAGGCCTCGCAGGACGCGATCGATGCACTGTTCCCCTGACGAGCCGGCGGGCAATGCGGCTGATCCGAAGTGATCCGCCGCGTAAGTCCGCTTCGGCCACTTTCACCGGCGAAAATCCGCCCGCGTGACCACACGGGACAACACCAAAACGGGCCGGGCCATGCTCGATCCGCCAGACGAGATCCTGTTCCATGGCAGCTTCCGTGACCCTGACCCCGCTTGGCCTCGACGGCACCTCCGCCGCCGTGCCGGGCAAGACCGGCGGCCCTGATACGGGGACGGACTTTGCCTCCCTCATCGGGCAACTTTCGATCGACCCCAGCGCCGGCGGAGCCACAACGGCGTCGCCTGGCACCGCCCAGGCCGGGCCGCGCTCCGGCAAGCCGGGCGGACTCAAATTCGGCTCGCTCGATTTCACCGCTGACGGAACCGGCAACGCGGCATCCGCCACCGCCTCTCCCCCTGATCCGACAAGCGTGCCTCCCCCGACGCCGGGGACACTGACCCCGGCCCTGATCGGCGGACTGCAACTCGCGGGCCTGCCGGACACCACGCAGACGATGGTTGATG
>Ga0335085_10012409_pt1 | contig 12552 bp, 7 predicted proteins | sample Lox_Sample_45_FD_206712 | JGI IMG/M metagenome (GOLD analysis project Ga0335085, IMG submission 206712) | Soil microbial communities from Loxahatchee National Wildlife Refuge, Florida, United States - Lox_Sample_4.5 | ecosystem: Environmental > Terrestrial > Soil > Wetlands | place: USA: Florida...
CCCCGGACGTACCCCAGCGGTTTCGCTGGGGCGCATGTCGCGCACCGGTTACTGGCCTCCGCCGGTCCCATGACCACTGCCACTCTCGAGACCCTGACCCACGCCCAGGCGGTCGAGCAGCCGCGGGCGACGCTTCGCGAATGGGGCGGGCTGGCGGTGATCGCCCTACCCTGCATGCTGTACTCGATGGACCTCACGGTGCTTGACCTGGCCGTGCCCCAGCTCACCGCAGATCTCCGGCCGACCAGCTCCCAGCTGCTCTGGATCCTGGACATCTACAGCTTCCTGATCGCTGGCTCGCTGATCACCATGGGGACGCTGGGCGACCGGATCGGTCGCCGGAAGCTCCTGCTCATCGGCGCGGCCGCCTTCGGCGTGACCTCGGTGGTGGCCGCCTTCTCGCGGAGCGCGGAGATGCTCATCGCCAGCCGCGCGCTGCTGGGAGTGGCCGGCGCGACCCTCGCTCCGTCGACCCTGTCCCTCATCCGGAGCATGTTTCGCGATCCCCGGCAGCGGACGGTGGCCATCGGCCTCTGGGTGACCGGCTACTCGGTCGGCGGAGCCATCGGTCCACTGCTGGGCGGGATCGTCCTCCAGTACTTTTTCTGGGGCTCTGTCTTCCTCATCGGCGTCCCGGGGATGCTTCTGCTGCTTGCCCTCGGCCCGCGGCTGCTTCCCGAGTTCCGCGATCCCCGCGCCAGCCCGCTGGACCTCCTCAGCGCGGCCGAGTCGCTGATCGCCGTCCTGGGAATCATCTACGGCGTCAAGCGGCTCGCCGAGGGCGGGCTGGCCTGGCAGCCGGTTCTCGCCATCCTCGTCGGTCTCGCGGTCGGCGCCCGATTCCTGCGCCGGCAGCGTCGGCTGGCCCACCCGCTGATCGAGCTCGACCTGCTCCGGAGGCCAGCTCTCAGCGCCGCGCTGATTGCCTACACGCTGGCCACCTTCGTCGCCTTCGGCGCGTACGTCTTCATCGCCCAGTATCTCCAGCTCGTCCTCGGGCTCGATCCGCTGCGCGCCGGGCTGTGGACGGTTCCCTCCATGCTGGCCTTCATCGTCGGCTCGATGGTCATGCCCGTCCTCGCTCGCCGGGTGGGACCGGCGACGGTGATGGTCGCCGGGTTCATCCTCGCCGGGGCCGCATTCATCGCCCTGACGCGCGTCGGCGGGTCCGCCGGGCTCGGTCTCCTGGTCACCGGCATGGTCCTCTACTCGCTCGGAATCTCTCCGGTCGTCATCCTGGCCACGGACCTCATCGTCGGCAGCGCGCCTGTCGAGCGCGCCGGGGCTGCCTCGGCCATCTCCGAGACCAGCTCCGAGCTGGGTGGAGCCCTGGGGATCGCCATCCTGGGAAGCATCGCCACGGCCGTGTACCGGATGACGCTGGACGTCCCGGCCGGAATTCCACCCGAGCTGGCGGACGCCGCACGGGCCACGCTGGGAGGCGCGGCAGCCGTCACCGAGAAGCTTCCGGCCGGGCTCAGAGGCCCGTTGCTCGGGGCGGCGCGCGATGCATTCACGCGGGGCTTCCAGCTCACCTGCGCCGTCAACGCCGTGCTCGCGCTGGCGGCCGCCGCCCTGGTGGCAGTGCTGCTCCGGCCCGGACGCCACGGCCGCTCTGCTCGGTCAGAGCGCGGTGAACTGCCTCGAGCGCCTTCCAGGCATCGAGCAGCTCCTGCCGCTCCGCTGTGAGCGCACGGCGCGCACGACCGCCGTTGCATCCGTTCGCTCAGCCCGCGGCCACGCTGTCGAGCGGTGCCACCACGGCTCACAGCTAGGGCTTGGCGGGCTTGCCCAGCTCGTTCATCACCGCCGGCTCGGGCACGATCTCGTAGTTCGCGTAGCCGAACTCGTTGCTGCGCACGCCATAGTACTTGTCGCCTGCCTTGTAGACCGCCACCTCGTAGGGAGCGTTGCCGAAGTAGGTGAGGATGCGGCCGTTCTTGATCTGGTAGGCGGTGGACGGTTCGACCACGCCGGCGCGGATCGCTTCGCCGACGTCGGCCGGCTCGGCAATTCGGCCCTTGGTCACGTTGGTGATCACGCGCTGGCCGTTCTCGGCGTACACCACCTTGAAGACCTGACCGGTGACCGCATTGCGCACCCAGACGCTCTTGCCGACGATCAGCTCCTTGAGTTGCGCATCGTTCAGCTCCACCGCCCCCTTCTGCTTCAGCTCGGCCACCTTGGTTCCCGGCTTGGCCGCCCTGCGCGCATCGGCTGTTGGCGTGTACATGATCGGCGACGACCATGCCCGTTCCTGCACCGTTGCCGCGACGTCCGAAGGCGGGGCGATGCCGAGCTTGTGCGCCTCGATCGTCGTCCAGCGCGGCGTCGGAATCTCGAGCACGCGGGCGTAGTAGAATGCGTCCACGCTCGGATCGAACTCCGGATCGGTCCAGACGGCCTTGAGCTCGACGCTGCCGATCGTGTTCGTATAGGTCGCGGCCGTCACGTTCACCGTGTTGCCGATGGGCGGCACACTGCCCGTGAACGGCGCCGGCTTGCGGTTGCCGGCCCACACGACGTCGTAGACCTTCTCGAAGCTCTCACCGTTCAAGGACCAGCCCTTGATGATCTGGATGCGATCGAGGTTGCCCGAGGTCGGATCCTTGACCGCCCAGACGATGAAGGTAGGCGACTTCGCCTTGGGCGGTGGGAGATCGCCGCCCATCGGCACGCCCTTCGCGTAGCCGGCCTTCACCCAGTCCTTCTGCCTGACCGTGTCCGCCGCGTACTCCCAGCCGCCGAAGAAGCGCAGCTTGATGTGCGGACCGCTGGCGGCGAAGGTCTCCTTCCGCTGCATCGCATCGAACAACGACGCACGGGTGTTCTCTTCGGCCCACACGCCGGTAACGCCGGCGGGATTCTCCAGTCGCACGTCCAGGCCCGCGAACAGCTTGCCGCTCATCCGCGTCTCGATCGTGCCGTCGACGACGGCATGACCGCCGTAGAAGTTGCTCTGCCGATACGGCACGCCCGTGTTGTGGGAGTCGGAGCCACCGACCACACCCGTCTTGTACGGGTTGAACCCGAGCGCGCCTTGCATCGCGATGCCGTCCTTCAGCGCCTGCCGGAGATAGCTTCCCGGAATCCTCGGAATGACACCCTGCGGGTCGGAGAGCAGATAGGTCAGTACCTCGTAGTTGGCGAACTCGTCGGTCGGCGAAAGGATGGGGTGCGTCTCCGACTGCCCCTTGATCTGCTTGATCTCGACGAGCCGCTCGTTTCGCTCGCGCGAGTCCGCCCATACCTTGTCGATCGGACGGCCTTTGAAGTCGACGTCGATCGGGTACATGATCCCGTTCGACAGATTGGCGTTGTGCGAGATCGCCAGGAGCTCGTTGCCGGACTTGCGCTGTCCATCCATCCAGTTCCACAGATCCTCAGGGGACTGGGACTCGAGCGAGGAGAACGGCTGGTCCGGCACCTTCGCGCAGTCCCTGAAGAAGACGTTGCGGTGCATGTTCTGGGCCCGCGGGGTGGAGGTCCACTCGTAGGAGCAGAAGGCCGTGAACTTGCCTGGCTTGTTGGCTGCATCGGCCGCAGCGTTGTTGGCTTTCCACACCGTGCCCGCCACCTGCGGGTCGACCAGCTCCTTGATCGGCTTCATCTCGACCATCGAGGTACCGAGCCACAGATAGATGCGCTGAACATCCTCGGGCTTTCGCACCTTGAGCTGCTCCGCGATCGGCAGCTTGCTGATCGACGAGGTGGGATCGTTGGACAGCCTGACGACGCCGGCGTATTCGGAATGATCGGTCACGCCCATCCAGTCGAGCGGCGTCTCGATCTTGATGTCGTAGCCCAGCGGATGCTTGATCGGCTTGCCCTGCGCGTAGGCGTAGGCGTCGGCGGGACCGGTGAGATGGTTGCCGAAGATGAAGGCGTCGAACGACCAGCTGGTGTGAACGTGCGTCTCGCCGAAGTAGGCGTCGCGCTCGGGGTTCCGCTTCTGGGCTGCAGCCGGGCCGACGACGAGGAACACCGCTGACGTCAGCGCGATACGGGCAGCTCGACGCTTGCTCACCGTCATTGACCACCCCCTCCGTCGCCCTGGAAAAAAATTACGCACGCTCGCACAAGGCGAATTCGCGCACAAGGAGCAACTCCTCCATCAGCGGCGCTGCACAACCCCGGGCTCTGCCTGCCGGAGCCCGTGCCGGGGCAGTCCCCTACCGGCGCGCCGCCTCGGTCAGCGCCCGGTGCACGGCCTCGAGCGCCTTCCGGGCATCGAGCAGCTCCTGCCGCTCGGCGGTGAGCTCCGCCACCTGGCGGGAGAGCAGCTCGCGCTCACCGGTGAGGGCGCTCACCGTCCGGCGGAGCGCCTCCATCTCCTCGCGGTAGCTCTCCACCTCGGCGGCCAGCCGCTCCTCCTCCGCCAGCCCGTCGGCAATCTGCCGGTCGCGGTCGGCCACCGCCGCCTCCAGCTTCTGGCGCTCCTCGAGCGAGGCCGCCTCGCGCGCCCGCATCTCTTGAAGACCGAGCAGCGTCTCGTCCCGCTCGCCCTCCAGGGCTGCCAGCTCCTTTTCCAGATCGGCGAGCAGCTTGGTCCGTCCCTCCACCTCGGTGGCCAGCCGCCGGGCCTCGTCCACCCGGACCCGGGCCTCCTCGGTCGCCCGCTCGGAGTGGCGGCGCGCCGCCTCCAGCTCCTGGCCGAGCACCTGGCTGTTTGCCTTGAGCTCCACCAGCTCGGCCTGGAGGGCGGCGATGCGCTCCACGGCCAGCGTCCCGGCCGCCGCCGCGGTGGCGGGCAGGGGCTCGGGCCGCGGCTGCTCCCGGGCCGCCTTCAGCCGCTGGCGGAGCCGCTCGCGCCGAATCGCCGGGTCCTCCTCGGCCGGGGCGCGTGGCGCGGGCCGCGCAGGCTCCTCACGGCGAGCGGGAGCGCGCACGGCGGGCTGGACGGAGTGCCGGGCGAGGAGCTCGGACACCGCCTTCTCGTCTCGTCGGTCGCCCCGCGCCGGCTCGGCGGGAGCCTCCGGTCGGGCCGGAACGGAAGCGGCCGGAGCAGCGGGCGGCTCGAGCTCGGAAGACGGCGACGGCTCCTCGACCGGACCGCCCAGCTTCACCCGCGGCCGGGTCCGGGAGACATTCTGCTCGAAGGCCTTCTTCATGCCCGCCTCCTCAGCCGGCCTTGACGTCGCGTCCGGCGGCAGCGGTGCGCGCCTGGGCAGCCTCGATGCGTCCGAGCACCTCGCGGACCATGGTGTCGATGTCCGTGGCACCCTTGCAGCTCCGGTCGGCGAGGAACACCGGAACGCCCTCCGACGACGCCTGGGCGAACTTGGTGCACTGCCGCACCAGCGTGGACAGGATGTACTCCGGGTAGTGCGTCTTCAGCGCCTCGAGCGCCTCCTTGGCCAGCTTGTAGGTCTGGTTGAAGGCGTTGACCACGATGAACACGTGGTCCAGCACGTGGGCGAGGTCCTCCTCCAGGCTCTGCACCGTCTCGAAGAGCAGCTTCAAGCCGTGGAAGGAGAGGAAGTCGGGGAGCACCGGGACGAACAGGTCGTCGGCCGCCATCAGGGCGTTGAGATTCAAGAGCCCGAACGAGGGTGGCGCGTCGAACACCACCGCGTCGTACCGCGGGGCCACCTCCTTGAGCGCGTTCCTGAGCTTGAACTCGCGGGCCGACATGGGCATCAGCGCCAGATCGACGGTGCTCATCGTGAGATTGCTGGGGACGAAGTCCAGGTTCGGCATCGGCGTGTGCTGGATCACCTCGTCCATCGGTGCCTTGCGCACCAGCACGTTGAGCAGCGTCTTCTCGAAATCCTCCCCCTCGAAGCCGAGGCACTTCGTCCCATGTCCCTGACTGTCCAGGTCCACGAGCAGCACGTGGTACCCGAGCTCGGCCATCCTCCAGGCATAGGAGGTGGAGAGCGCCGTCTTCCCCGTTCCTCCCTTGAAATTGAGGAACAGCTGCCGGCGATGGCCGAGCGGCCGCGGAAAATGGTGGAGCGTGTGGCGCACCGACCAGAGATCGACGCCGGAATACTTCTCCAGCTTGAGCGCCGACTGAAGCGTGCGCAGGGGCAGTCCGAGCACCTCGGCCGCCTCCTTCGCACTGTAGACAGGTGCGTCCATCGGAGGGTGTCCCTCGCCTTCAGGCGACGAAGAGTCTCTTGCCACGCCGTACCACCTGTCCCCGGGCGGTGAGAAGCACGCAGGCGGATTCCACGACCTCGGGAGCCGCGCCGAGAACCTCCACCAGCTCCGGCACTGAGCATCCCCGCATCGCCGTCTGCAGTTCGGCGAGGAGCCCCGCGCACAACTGCTCGGCGCTGGCCGGCCGGGCCGCCCGCGCGTCGGACCGCCGAGGCGCTTCCGACTCCACCGCCACCGCCGTTCGCCCCGCGCGGGCCGGGGAACGGGCGGCCGGGGCGACGGCCCGAGCCGTCACCGGGGCGAGGGGGAGCACCGCCAGACGGCGGATCTCGCGCCGCCGGGCCGGCCCCTCCAGCGCCGCCACCGGCTCCACACCCACACCGAGCAGCTGGGAGAGGCTGCGCGCCGCCGCCTGACGCACGGTGGGAGCCGGATCGTCGAGCGCACCGAGCAAGGCGTCGCGCGCCCCGGTCCCACCGGCCGCGCCCGCGGCCAGGGCGGACACGCGGCGGACCTCGGGATCCGTGTCCTTGCCCTGGATGCGCTCCAGGGCCTGGGCTTGCTCGGAGGGAAGCTGGAGGGCGAGCAGCGTCGCCCGGCGGCGCACGGAGGGGTCGGAATCCCGCGCCGCGCGCTGCAGCTGGGGCACGGCACGCGCCGCGTCGAGGGCCACCAGCGCCTTCAGGGCGGCGATCCGCACCTCGGGGAAGGGCGCCTCCACGAACGGCTCGACCACCGCCGCGCCCTGGGGGCCGGAGAGGGCCCGAAACGCGCCGAGGAGGGCCACTGCCACGGCGGGGTCCCGCTCGGCGTGCAGGGCCGCGGCCAGCGGCTGAGCTGCGGCCCGGTCTCCCAGCGAGGAGAGGCGCTCGCAGGCGCGGACGCGCGCCCCGGGGTCGGGAGCGGACAGCTCGCGGACCGAAAAGCCGAACAGCGTCTCCTCGCCGGGGAGCCTGCGCCGCGGCGAGGCGCCGGCCGGACGAGGGCTCTGGAGCCGACCCTGGGCGCGCAGCGTCTCGGCGATCTCCGTCGCCGGCTCCCGGGGCCTGGACTGCGGGGGCGCCGGCTCGGCGCCACCCGCCGCCGGCTGCGCCGGGGCGTCGTCGCCCCACACCCCGCTGGCCATCTGCCGGGCGACCTCCGCCTGGAAGGCGGCCGCATCATCGGCCGGCTCCTCGTCGACGGAGGGTTCCCACGCCTCGCGCTCGGCCGCCTCGGGACGGGGCAGCGGGAGCTGAGGACCGGTGGCGACGCCCCTGGCGGCCAGCGCCTCGCTGCGCAGCTGGGAGATGAAGGCCGCCAGGTCGAAGGAGCCGTCCTGGCCGGAGAGGGTGCCCCGGATGCGGGCCGCGTCGAGGAGCTTGTCCACCAGGGTGGCGCGCTCGATGCGAAGGGCGTCCACCACCCGCCCCAGTTCCTCGCGGTCCCGGTGGGCTCGGGCCAGGTCCACCTCCAGCTCCGCCTGGTGCTGGCGGAGCCCCACCTCCCGGGAGGCAGCCGCCCCGAGCTCGGTCTTGAGCCGGTCCACCTCGGCGCGCGCCGCGGCCGCGTCCCCCTCGAGCTGCCCGGAGCGGGCCTCGAAGTAGACGATCTTTTCGAGGGCACTTCTGAGAAGCGCCTCCGCGCGCTCGTCGCTCACCGTCTCCGTCGGCCCTCCGGGGGTGTCCGTTTGGGGCGGAGAGCTTACAGGACGGATCCGCCATCTGCACTGGAAGTCTCCCCACCGGGGCGGGGGATGCCGGGCCCCGTCAGGGCCCCCGCAGTGCTTGACAGTCTCCCGCCCGGACGGGAGCGTCGGGCGCCGACCGCTCCGCGGTCCAGGTCCCCCACCGGAGGTGACACCGATGCTGAAGCGTCTTGCACTGGCCACTGCACTCTTCGCGGCTCCCGCGTTCGCCGCCGGCCCCGACTCCTACCAGGTCACCGGCGTCGTCAAGGAGGCCAACGCGGACACGATCACCGTGGTCAAGGACCACAACGGCAAGAAGGAGAACTTCGAGATCGCCCGCGGCGGCGACACCACCGAGGTGAAGCCGGGCGACAAGGTGACCGTCTATTACAAGATGACCGCCACCAAGGTCGAGGTGAAGTCCCAGGCCGCGGCCTCGGGGAGCAAGAAGTCCTCCACCAAGAAGTGACCGGGGCGCCGGAGGAGCCTCAGCTCCGGCTGATCGGCTTGTAGCGGATGCGCTTCGGCTGGAGCGCCTCCGCTCCGAGCCGCTTCTTCTTGTCCGCCTCGTAGTCCTGGAAGTTGCCCTCGAAGAAGAAGACCCGGCTGTCTCCTTCGAAGGCGAGCATGTGCGTCGCGATCCGGTCGAGGAACCACCGGTCGTGGCTGATCACCACCGCGCAGCCGGCGAACCCGAGGAGCGCCTCCTCCAGGGAGCGGAGCGTCTCCACGTCCAGGTCGTTGGTCGGCTCGTCGAGGAGGAGGAGGTTCCCGCCGCTCTTGAGCATCTTGGCCAGGTGGATGCGGTTGCGCTCTCCCCCGGAGAGGTCCTTCACCCGCTTCTGCTGGTCCTGGCCCTTGAAGTTGAACGCCGCCAGGTAGGCCCGGGAGGGCACCTGCCGGCCCCCGAGGTCGATCAGGTCCAACCCCCCGCTGACCTCCTGGAAGGCGGTCTTCTCCCCGTCCAGCGCATCGCGGCTCTGGTCGACGTAGGCCAGCTGGACCGAGTCGCCCACCCGGAGTTCGCCCCCGTCCGGCTTCTCCCGGCCGGTGATCATCCGGAAGAGGGTGGTCTTGCCCGCGCCGTTGGGTCCGATGACGCCCACGATGCCCCCCGGCGGAAGGCGGAAGCTGAGGGACTCGATGAGCAGCCGGTCGCCGTACCCCTTGCGCAGGTTCTTGGCCTCCACCACCAGGCCCGCCAGCCGCGGGCCGGGCGGGATCCAGATCTCCCCGGTGGCCTCGCGCTTGTCCGGCCCCCTGGCCAGGAGCTCCTCGTAGGCCTGGAGCCGCGCCTTGCTCTTCGCCTGGCGCGCCTTGGGGCTGGACCGGACCCACTCCAGCTCGCGCTTGAGCTGCTTCTGGCGCGCCGATTCCGCCTTCTCCTCCATCTCCAGCCGCTTCTGCTTCTGCTCCAGCCAGGAGGAGTAGTTGCCCTTCCAGGGCACGCCCTCGCCGCGGTCGAGCTCGAGGATCCACTGGGCGACGTTGTCCAGGAAGTAACGGTCGTGAGTGATGCTCACCACCGTGCCCGTGAACTCCTTGAGGGCCTGCTCCAGCCAGGCCACGCTCTCTGCGTCGAGGTGGTTGGTCGGCTCGTCGAGGAGGAGGAGGTCCGGCTTCTCGAGGAGCACCCGGGCCAGCGCCACCCGGCGCTTCTCTCCGCCCGACAGGGTCTCCACCTTCGCCTCGCCCGGGGGGAGGCGGAGGGCGTCCATGGCCACCTCCAGCGTCCGGTCCAGTTCCCAGCCGCCAGAGGCGTCGATCCCGTCCTGGAGGCGCGCCTGCTCGGCGAGCAGCTTCTCCATCTGCACATCGTCGAGCGGCTCGCCGAGCTTGGCCGACACCTCCTCGAAGCGAAGGAGCAGGTCGCGAATCGGCTTGACCCCCAGCTCGACGTTGCCTCGCACGTCGAGGGCCGCGTCGAGCTGCGGCTCCTGGGGGAGGTAACCCACCCGGGCCCCGGGATCCTTTCGCGCCACGCCGAAGAATTCCGCATCCACCCCAGCCATGATGCGCAGCAGGGTGGACTTGCCAGCTCCGTTGGGCCCGATGACGCCGATCTTCGCCCCCGGGAAGAAGGACAGGTAGATGCCCTTGAGGATGTCCTTTCCACCCCGGACCTTGCGGAGATCCTGCATGGTGAAGATGAAGTTCTCGGCCATGGGTCCCTCGGACCCGCTTTCTACATCGGCCGGCGAGTGGTAGGGGGGGCCCTGGGCCCAGGGCCATGACCCCGTCCCTCGACTATCAGCTCCTGACCAAGCTCGGAGAGAGCGCGGCCAGCGCCGCCTGGCTGGGGCGAAAGCCGGACAGCGGCGTCAACGCGCTGGTGCGCGTCTTCCACGGCACGCTCTGGCGCCGGCTCGATGCGCGGGGTCACTTCGTCGACCGTGCCGGTGCGCTGCAGGACATCCAGCACCCCAACCTCGCCCGCCAGCTCGAGGCGGGGTGCCTCCCCGACGGCCGTCCCTTCGTGGTGAGCGAGTACCTGGAGGGCGAGGATCTGGCCACGCACCTCCGGCGGAGCGGCCCGCTCACCCCCGACCAGGTGGCCCTGCTCGTGCCGGCGCTGTGCAGCGCGCTCACCGAGCTCAGGAGCCGGGGCATCCTGGTGCACCTCCTCCCCCCGGAGCAGGTATTCCTGGTGGGGGGGCTGTCACGCTTCGCGCCCAAGCTGGTCGGGCCGGGCCTGGCCGACGCTCCGGGGGACGATCACGACCTGCGCGCCGACGTGGCCGCGGTGGGCCGTCTGATGCGCGAGGCGCTGGGCGGTGCGGGGGGCGGATGGCTGGAGCCGATCATCCGCCGCTGCCTGGAGCCCGTCCCCACCGATCGCTTCGCCGATCCCTCGGCGCTCGCCCGGGCGCTGGATGCGGCCCAGCCGCGGACCCAGGAGCTCCGCGGGCGGAACACCGGCGCCACGCCCCTACTCCTGGTCGAGGACGAGGTCCGCGAGCGCGAGGGCGACGTCGTCGGCCAGTACCGGCTGGAGCGTCTGCTCGGCGAGGGCTCGATGGGGCGGGTCTTCCTCGCTCGCCACGTGACCCTCGGCCGCCCGGCGGCGATCAAGTTCCTGCGCGCCGAGCACGCGCAGAACCAGAACCTCATCCAGCGCTTCTTCCACGAGGCGCGCGCGGTGAACCAGATCAACCACGAGCACATCGTGGAGATCCAGGACTTCGTCCACGAGCCGGGGCCGAGTGGCCGGACGCGCGTCTACTGCGTGATGGAGATGCTCGAGGGGCGCAGCCTCACCGACGTGCTCGGACGCGAGCCGCTCTCGGTGGCCCGCGCGGTGGACATGGCCCGCCAGGTGGCGCGGGCCCTGGGCGCCGCTCACCACGTCGGGGTGGTCCACCGGGACGTGAAGCCGGACAACCTGTTCCTCGTCCGCCGCGGAAACGAGCGGGACTTCGTGAAGGTGCTCGACTTCGGGGTGGCCAAGCTGATGACGCCGCTCGGGGACCTGCCGCTGACCTCCACCGTGGAGGGGACCATCGTCGGGACGCCGTCCTACATGGCTCCGGAGCAGGCCAACGGCCTCGGGGCGGACGCGCGGACGGACCAGTACGCGCTGGGCTGCGTCCTGCACGAGATGCTGGCCGGGGAGCCGCCCTTCTCCGGGACGAGCTTCGGCCAGCTGGTGGCCAAGGTCCTCACCGAGCCTGCGCCTCCGCTGCCGACGCGGACCCCGGCCCACGAGCGGATCCCCTCCGCGCTGCGCGGGGTGGTGCTCCGCTGCCTGGCCAAGGACCCGGTGGACCGTTTCCCGACCATGCAGGCGCTGGAGGCCGCCCTGGCGGCGGCGCTCCTTCCTCCACCGCGCCGCTCCCGCGCCCACCTGCTCGTCCCGGCGCTGGCCGGGGTGGTGCTGCTCCTCGGGGTGGGGGGCCTCGCCGCCCTCCGCCTGCGCGCCCGGGCCGCTCCGGTGGAGGCGCCGCCCGTGGCCGCGGTGGCTCCCCCCGAGGCGCCCGCCCCACCGGTCCCTGAGGCCAGCCTCCCGGCGCTCTCGGAGGCTCCGCCGGCGCCCGCCCCGCCGACGATGTCCCTTCGCGTCCACAGCCAGCCGCGCGGGGCGCGCGTGGAGCGCACCGACACCGGCGAGGTGCTGGGGACCACGCCGCTCGCCGTCGACCTGGCCGAGGGAAGCGGTAAGCTGCCGCTGCGGCTCTCGGCGCCCGGCCGGGTCCCGGTGGTGCGCCGCGTGCCGGCCCAGGGCAGCGTCCAGCTCGAGGTCCGGCTCCCGCTGCGGCGCCCGCCGCCCAGCCCGGGCCCGCCCCCGAGCCCGCCCCGGGAGCCTCCCCCGCGCTCCCGGCAGCCGGACCCGTTCAAGCTCTGATCGGCGTCCTTCAATTCGGGCGAGCACCGGCGGCCGGGATGGGTTAGAGGCGCTCGCCCGCGCCCGTGAGCACCCCCGTCCTCGACGTGCAGAACCTGGTCAAGCGCTACCGCGACGTGGTGGCGCTGGACGGCGTCTCGCTCGGCATCGGGGCAGGGGAGATCTTCGCCCTCCTCGGGCCGAACGGCGCCGGGAAGACGACCCTCATCGGGGCGGTGTGCGGCCTGGTGAAGAAGACCTCGGGAACGATCCGGCTCTTCGGCACGGACCTCGACCAGGACCCGCTCCGCCCGCGCTACCAGGTGGGCCTGGTGCCGCAGGAGGTGAACTTCGACCCCTTCTTCACGGTGAAGGAGAGCCTGCGCATCCAGCTCGGCTACTACGGGCGGCAGCCGGACGAGCGCCGCATCACCGAGGTGCTCGAGGCGCTCGACCT
>Ga0335085_10012410_pt1 | contig 12551 bp, 7 predicted proteins | sample Lox_Sample_45_FD_206712 | JGI IMG/M metagenome (GOLD analysis project Ga0335085, IMG submission 206712) | Soil microbial communities from Loxahatchee National Wildlife Refuge, Florida, United States - Lox_Sample_4.5 | ecosystem: Environmental > Terrestrial > Soil > Wetlands | place: USA: Florida...
GAAGGGCAGCTCGTACTTCTTCTTGAACTTGTCGTGCGCGGCGACGCTGTCGCGGGAGATGCCGATCACCGCCGCCTCGATCTTGCGGAAGTTGGGAAAGCTGTCGCGGAACCCGCACGCCTCGGCGGTGCAGCCGGACGTGTCGTCCTTCGGATAGAAATAGAGCACGACCTTGCGGCCCTTGAGCTTCGACAGCGTGACGCTGCCGCCGCCATCGGTCGGCATGGTGAAATCGGGCGCCTTGTCGCCCGTCTTGACGGTCATGGGGCTTTCTCCTTCTCGTCTGACGTTGCTTCGCGCCGGGCAACGGCCATCTCGGCCGGCGCGGCGACGATCTGCTCGTACCAGGCAAAGGCGCGCTCCGCCTTCGCCTCCATGTCCTCGCGCAGCGTCTCGAAATCGTCGGCGCCCGCGGATTGCGCGATCAGCGTCTTGACGGCCGGCGCGGCATCGTCCTCCGCGAACGGCTCGCCGACCGTGAGCCGCAGGATGTTCTGCAGATCGCGCCACAGAGCGAGCGCCGACACAAGCTCGCCCGCGGACTCGCGCGCAACGGCTCCGGCCGCGGCCAGCGCCAGGAGCGCCATCCGCGTGTTGGGCTGCAGCAGGTCCGGCCGCCGCGCCGCCTCGCGAAGCTGGAGAAATTGCGCAATGAATTCGATATCGATCATGCCGCCGCGCCGGAACTTGAGCTCGAACGGCTGCGGCGCGCGATGCTGCTCGGCGATGCGGGCGCGCATCTCCGCCACATCGACGACGAGCCGGTCGGGATCGCGCGGCCGCGTCAGCACCTCGCGCACCGTCGCCATCACGGCGTGTGCCAGCGCCGCATCGCCGGCGACGACGCGGGCGCGTGTGAGCGACATCTGCTCCCAGGTCCAGGCGGCTTCCTCGTGATAGCGCCGAAAGGCGGCGAGGCTCGATGCGATCGGCCCTTGCGTTCCCGATGGGCGCAGCCGCATATCGACATCGTAGAGATTGCCGTCCGCGGTCAGCGCGGTGAGCGCATTGACGAAGCGCTGGCAGAGCCGCGCATAGTAGCCGGAGACCGCCAGCGGCCGCGGCCCGTCCGACGTTTCGACCCCATCAGGCGCATCGTAGATCAGGATAAGGTCGAGATCGGAGGTGACGGTCATCTCGCGGCTGCCGAGCTTGCCGAGGCCCAGCACCGCCGCCGCGCCGCCCGGCACGCCGCCGTGCGACCGCGCGAACTCGGCCGCGACGCGCGGCAAGAGCGTGGCGAGCGCGGCCTCGGCGATGTCGGCGAATGCGCCGCCCGCCGCCTCGCCGTCGAGCCGGCGGCGCAGGATCTGCACGCCCACCTGGAACTTGCGCTCGCCGACCCAGCGCCGGGCGAGGCCCAGCATCTCCTCGTAGTGCTGCGCCCCGTCGAGCGCGCGCGCGAGATCGGCGGAGAGTGCCGGAAGCGGCGGCAGCGGATCGAGGAAGCCCGCGGTGAGCACGCCGTCGAGGAGCCCGGGGCGGCGTGCGATCTCGTCGGCAAGCCGCGGCGCCGCGCCCATGATCTCCGCCAGCAGCGCGACGAGCGGCGGGTTCGCGTAGAATAGCGAGAAGAGCTGCACGCCGGCCGGCAGGCGCGCCAGGAACTGGTCGAACCGGATGAGCGCAGTGTCCGGATTGGCGGACGCGCCGAATTCCCGCAGCAGCGAAGGCACCAGCTCGGTCAGAAGCTCGCGCGCACGCTGGCTGCGCGTCGCGCGATAGCGGCCGTGATGCCAGCCGCGCACCATCGCGGAGATCGCCGGCGGATCGGCGAAGCCAAGCCGCGCCAGCGTCGCAAGGGTGTCGGGGTCGTCGTCGATGCCGGTGAAGACCAGGTTGCCAGTGCCGGCCGCGGCGAGCGTCGGCGCTTCCTCGAAGAGCTGCGCGTAATGCCGCTCGACCGTGCCGAGCTGCTGCCGCAGCGTCGCCGCGAACGCGTCGGCCGACGCGAAGCCGAGGAACGCGGCGACGCGTCTCAACCCTTCGGCATCGCCGGGGATCGCGTGCGTCTGCGCGTCGTCGACCATCTGCAGCCGGTGCTCCACGCGGCGCAGGAAGCGGTAGGCAGCGGTGAGCTCGGCCGCGGCCGCGTCGGCGATGCGGTGCGCGCCGGCGAGCGCGGCGAGCGCGTCGCACGTCGCGGCGCAGCGCAGCTCCGGCAGGCGCCCGCCCCAGATGAGCTGCTGCGTCTGCGCGAAGAACTCGATCTCGCGGATGCCGCCGCGCCCGAGCTTGACGTTGTGGCCGAGCACCTGGATGCGGCCGCCGCCGCGATGCGCGTCGATCTGTCGCTTGATCGAGTGAATGTCCTGGATCGCCGCGAAGTCGAGATGCTTGCGCCACAGGAACGGCGTGAGCTCGGCCAGGAAGTCGCGTCCCGCGGCGCGGTCGCCGGCGACCGGTCGCGCCTTGATGAGCGCCGCGCGCTCCCAGTTCTGGCCGGCGCTTTCGTAATAAGCCACGGCGGCGAGGCGCGACACGGCCGGCGGGGTCGAGCCGGGATCGGGCCGAAGGCGCAGGTCGGTGCGGAACACGTAGCCCTCCGCCGTGCGCTCGCCGAGAATGCGCACCAGCTCGTGCGCGATCCGGGTGAAGCAGCGCTCGACGCCCCGCCGCCCGACATAGCGCACGGTCTCCGCGTCGTAGAGCAGGATGAGATCGACGTCGCTCGAATAGTTGAGCTCGAACGCGCCGAGCTTGCCCATGCCCAGCACGATGAAGCCGCTGCCGCGCGCCGGGTCGGCATCGTCGGCGAGCGCGATCTCGCCTTCGACGGCGGCGCTCGCCAGAAGGTGCCGCACGGTGGTGTCGAGCGCTGCTTCCGCGAATGCGGACAGGCCTCGCGTCACCTCTTCGACCGACCACAGCCCGGCGATGTCGGCGATGGCGATGAGGAGCGCGGCCCGGCGGCGTGCGACCCGCAGCGCCGCCATCAGGGCCGGGCGGTCGCGCCCCGCGAGATCGGCATTGAGCCCGGCGACGAGTTCGGCGAAAGTAGCCGCGTGCCCGCGATGCGCGAGCCGCATCAAGAACGCCGGTTCCCCGAGACAGCACTGGGTGAGGAAGGGGCTGTTGCCGAAGAGTGAAGCCAGCAGCCGGTGCCCCACCGCGTCGTCCGCGAGGTCGCGGATGAAGGCAGCGACCTCCGGGTCGTCGGCCTCGTGCGCGGCCTCGCGCCAGCGCGCGAATCCCACCGCCGCTGCGGCCGGGTCGGCGGGCAGCGGCAGGTCGCGATAGAGTGCGGGTGAGAGCGGCAACGAAGCCATCGGCGCGGTTTCGCGGCGGGATGGCGCGCAGACTGCGCGGCGCCTGCCCCGCGGTCAAGGCCGCGCGGCAAAGAAAGCGCATCGCGCCGTGAGCCGGCCGCTCAAGATCGCTCTCGAGCTGAGCGGCGGGCTGTTCGCGGCCTTGGCCTTCGTCGGGGGCGCGATCGTCCTGCGGCTCATGGCCGGGCCGCTGCCGCTCGACGCCGTCGCGCCCTACCTCGCCGCGGCGCTGTCGAACCCGCAGAGCGGGGTCACGGTCGGCATCGACCACGCGCTGGTTCGGCTCGGCGGCGGCGCGCGGCTCGAACTCCTTGCCCGCGGGGTCGAGGTTCGCACCGGAGGGAACGGCAACCGGATCGCGCTGCCCGAGCTTGCGGTCGATCTCAGCCTGCACGCGGCGTTGCGCGGCGTGATCGCGCCGTCGCGGATCGTGCTCGATCGGCCCGTGCTGCATCTCTCGCGCGACCCCGACGGGGCGTTTCATCTGGGCTTCGACAGCGCCGGCGCCGCGGCATCGGAACCCGCCGTGCGCCAAGTGCTGAGCGATCTTTCCGGCCCGATCGATGCCAGCGCGCCGATTGCCGCGCTGACCGAGCTCGCGATCCGCCGCGCCGAGATCGTGGTCGAGGATCGGGCGCTCGGCGTGACATGGCGCGCGCGCGACGCCGACCTGCTGCTCCATCGCAACGCGGAGGGTCTGCGCGGCACGGTCTCGCTCGGCGTCGCGGATACGCGGATCGAGGGCGAGGTGACTTACGTCGTGGCCGAAGGCCGGCTCGATGCGCGGCTGTCGGTGGGCGATCTCACGCCGGCCGCGTGGGCCGGAGCGGCGCCGGCGCTCGCGCCGCTCTCACTGCTCGACCTACCGGTTTCTGGCACGGTAAGTGCCTCGCTCGATCCGGCGCGGCTCGCGATCCTCGCGGCATCCTGCGATCTTCGGCTGGGCGCAGGGACGCTGCGCGAGCCGGCGCTGCCGAGCGGCGCGGTCGCGGTGGCCGAGGGCCACCTCGCGGCGGCGTACGATCCCGGCAGCGGCCGCGTGGTGATCGAGCGGGCGGCGCTGCAGCTCGACGGTCCGTCGCTTGCCATGAGCGGGACGATCGACGGCGTCGGCGGCGGACTGCTCGAGGGGGCCTGGCCGCGCGCGCTGTCGTCAGTCCTCGATGTCGAGGTGCGCGATGTGACGGTCGCATCGCTGCCGCGATTGTGGCCCGAGCCCGTGGCACCGCACGCGCGGCACTGGGTCCTCGAGCATGTCCGCGACGGGTTCGCGGATCACGGTACCGCTCGTGTTGGCCTTGCATTGGATCTCGACGCCGCCGAGACCTTCCAATTGCGCACGCTCTCCGGCTCGTTCGCGTATCGCGGGCTCACCATCGAGTATCTCGGCACCATGCCGCCGGCGCGCGGCGTCGATGGCACCGCCACCTTCGACCGCACGAGCATGAATCTCCTGATGAGCGGCGGCACGCTCCTCGGCATGCACGCGCGCGACGCCAAGATCGCGCTCACCGAGCTCGACGTGCCGCTCTCGCATGCCGCGATCAGCTTCGGCATCGGCGGAACGCTGCGCGACGCGCTCGCGCTGCTCGATGCCGAGCCGCTGCACGCGACCCGCGCGCTGGGGTTCGACGGTACCGGCCTGGCCGGCACATTCGATGCGCGCGTGTCGCTCGCCTTTCCCATGGTCGAGCACCTGTCTTCGCGGCAGGTGAGCGTCTCGGCCGATGCCACGCTCGCCGACGTCGCGCTGCCCCGCGTGGCGTTCGGCCGGGACCTGGCCGACGGCGCATTTCACGTGCGGCTCGAGCGACAGCTGCTCCAGCTCGACGGCACGGCCGCGATCGCCGCCATACCCTCGACGCTGGAGCTGCGGCGGAGCATTGGTGCCGATGCGGCCGATGACCTGCACGTCACGCTCCGCACGCGGCTCGATGACGCCGCCCGGCGCACGCTTGGGCTCGCCTACCCGGACATGCTCGGCGGCACGGTAGGGGTCGATCTGGCCTATGCGTCCGCCGGCGGCGGGCGGGGCGAGGCGCAGGTGGCGCTCGATCTCGGCGACAGTGCGCTCGACATCGCGCCGCTCGGCTGGGGCAAGCCCGCGGGCGTGCCGGCGACGGCGCGGTTCGGGCTGACGCTCGACGGCGAGCGCGTTGCCGCCATTCGCGACGCGGCGTTCTACGGCGGCGGGCTCGAGGCGCAGCTTGGTGTATCGTTCGCGCCAAACGACGCGGGCGTGTCCCGCATCGATCTCCGGCAGCTTGCGGTCGGCGCGACCGACGCCAGCGGTTCCGCCGTGCGCGGGCCCGACGGCGCCTGGCGGGTCACGCTCGCGGGGCGCAGTTTCGATGCCACGGTCCTGCGTCGCGATTATCGCCGCTTCACGGGCGGCAGCGCCAATACGATCCCGTTCGAGCTCGACGCAACCCTCGACCGGCTGGTGCTGGGCGCCGGACGAGCGGCGAGCGGCGTGCGGGTGAGGCTCGTCAGCGACGGCGCGCATTGGCAGGCGGCGAGCGCCGACGCGACGCTCGACGGCGGCATGCCGGCGCGACTGCGCTTCGGCATGGTCGCGGGCGCGCCGCGGTTCGATCTGCAATCGGACGATCTGGGCGGCCTGCTGCGCCTCTTCGATCTCTCCGACAACGTGACCGGAGGGCACATCCAGGTCGCGGGCGCGGCGTTCGACGACGGCCCGAAGCGCCGTCTCAAGCTCACCGCCGAGGGAACCGACTATCGCGTGGTGAACGCGCCGCTGCTCACGCGCCTCCTCGCGCTTGCCTCGTTCTCGGGGATCAATGCGCTGCTGAACGGCGAGGGCATCCCGTTCAGCCGGCTGCGTGCCGATCTTCTCGTGGGCGAGGACCGGATCGGGTTCGACGATGTGCGCGCCTATGGCGGCGCCATCGGCATCTCCGCGAACGGCGCGATCGATCGCGACGCCGATACCGTCGACCTCAGCGGCACGCTGGTGCCCGCCTACACGCTCAACACCGTGCTGGGCAACATCCCGGTGATCGGCAACCTGCTGATGGGCGGCGAGGGCGAGGGGATCTTCGGCGCCAATTTCCGCGTCGCCGGCCCGGTGTCGGAGCCCGGGATCTCGGTCAACCCGCTGAGCGCGCTCGCGCCCGGCATCCTGCGCAAGCTCTTCCTGTTCGCGCCGGGCAACCCCGCGCCCGAGGCGGCGTCGCCCCCATCCGACGCGCGCCGCTGAGGCTACTTCACCCGCACCAGGACGTGGCGCTTGCGGCCGGCGGAGAGCTTGATCACCCCGTCGGCGCCGAGATCGGCCAGCGTAAGGCGGCGTGCCTCGTCGCTCAGCACCGCGTCATTGATGCGCGCGCCGCCGCCGCGCACGAGACGCCGCGCCTCGCTCAGGCTCGAGGCCAGCCCGGTGCGGTGCAGCAGGTTGATCGCGGGCTGACCGCTCTCGAGCTCGCCGCGCGAGATTTCCGTGACCGGCAGAGCCTCGCCGACGCCGCCTTCGGCGAAGACGCGGCGCGCGGTCTCGGCCGCGTTCTCGGCGGCGGCGCGGCCGTGGCAGAGCGCCGTCGCCTCGGTCGCGAGCACCTCTTTCGCCGCGTTGATCTCGCTGCCTGGGAGCGCCTCGAGCCGCGCGATCTCCGGCAGCGGCAGCTCGGTGAAGAGCCGCAGGAACCGGCCCACGTCGGCATCTTCGGTATTGCGCCAGAACTGCCAGTACTCGTAGGGCGAGAGCCGCTCGGCATTGAGCCAGACCGCGCCCTGCGCGGTCTTGCCCATCTTGGCGCCCGAGGCGAGCGTCACGAGCGGCGAGGTGACCCCGTAGAGCTCGAAATTCCCGACCCGCCGCCCGAGCTCGACGCCGCTCACAATGTTGCCCCATTGATCGGAGCCGCCCATCTGCACGGTGCAGCCGTTGCGCCGCGCCAGCTCGACGAAGTCGTAGGACTGCAGCACCATGTAGTTGAACTCGAGGAACGAGAGCGGCTGCTCGCGCTCGAGGCGGAGCTTCACGCTGTCGAAGCTCAGCATGCGGTTTACGGAAAAGTGCCGGCCGTACTCGCGCAGGAACGGGATGTATTCGAGCCGGTCGAGCCACAGCGCGTTGTTGGTCATCGCGGCATCGCTCGGCCCGTCGCCGAAGGTCAGGAACCGGTCGAACACGCGGCGAATGCCGGCCATGTTCGCCTCGATCTCCGCATTGCTCAGGAGTCGCCGCGTCTCGTCCTTGCCCGAGGGGTCGCCGACCTTGGTGGTGCCGCCGCCCATCAGCACGATCGGCTTGTTGCCGGTGCGCTGCCACAATCGCAGCAGCATGATCTGCAAAAGACTGCCGACATGGAGACTGTCGGCGGTACAATCGAAGCCGATATAGGCCGTCATCGGCCCGGCCGCGAGACGCGCGTCGAGCGCGTCGCGGTCCGTGCACTGATGCACGAAGCCGCGCTCTTCGGCGGCGGCGAGAAAGGACGAGCGGGCAGTGGACATGGTCCGGACGGCGCGAAAGGGCAGCGCGGGTCCTAGCACACACGAGGCGGCACCACAATTTGCGACGGTGCGATGAGCGACCGTCTCTACCGCGCGATCGGGCTGATGAGCGGCACCTCGCTCGACGGCATCGACGCCGCCTTCATCGTCACCGACGGCCGCGAGCGGCTCGAGACCGGCCCGGCGTTAACCATGCCTTACGTGCCGGCGCTGCGCGAGCGGCTGCGCGGCGTGCTCGGCGGCGCCGGCGAGGTCGACGCGGTCGAGCGCGCGCTGACCGAGGCCCACGCCGAAGCGGTCGCGGCATTGATCGCGCAGCATGGGCTCGGCGCGGTCGATCTCGTCGGCTTCCACGGCCACACCATCCTGCATCGCCCGCAGGAGCGCCGAACCTGGCAGATCGGCGACGGCGCGCTGCTCGCGACGCTGACCGGCATCGACGTGGTCGCGGATTTCCGCTCCGCCGACGTCGCGGCGGGCGGGGAGGGCGCGCCGTTCGCGCCGCTCTTTCACCGCGCCCGCGCGGCGGACCTGCCGCGGCCGATCGCGGTGCTCAATCTCGGCGGCGTCGGCAACGTCACCTGGATCGGCGCCGGCGAGGGGGAGATCCTCGCCTTCGACACGGGTCCGGGCAACGCGCTGATCGACGACTGGATGCGGCTCCATACCGGCACCGCGATCGATGCCGGCGGCGCGCTCGCGCGCAGCGGCCGGGTCGACGAGGATTTTGTGGCACGGTTTCTCGCGGATCCCTACTTCGCACGCCGCCCGCCCAAATCGCTCGATCGCGACGATTTCGCCGGCTGCCGGCCGACCGGCCTTCCGGTCGCGGACGGCGCGGCGACGCTCACGGCGATGACGGCGGCCGCGGTCGCGGCGGCGGCGGCGCATTTTCCGGCGCCGGCCCGGCAATGGCTCGTCACCGGCGGCGGCCGGCACAATGCGACGCTGATGGCGATGCTCGCGGACCGGCTGGGGGCGTCGGTCGAACCCGTCGAGGCCGCGGGCTGGGACGGCGACGCGCTCGAGGCGCAGGCGTTCGCCTATCTCGCGGTGCGCTCGGTGGAGCGCCTGCCGCTCAGCCTGCCCTCGACCACGGGCGTGCGCGTGGCGATGCCGGGTGGCCGGCTGATGCGCGCGCCGCGAGCCGCAGCAACGTCCCGTCAAGGTTAATCGGCCGTCATTGCCGCGTTACCTCGCCTTTACCGGTGCTGCCTTACGCTGGTTCGGTGGCGCTCGTCGAAAATGATCCCCACATGGCCGGCGGAGCTGCGGCAATCGTCGCGGGCCGGTACGAGATCGCCCCCGATGTCACGGCTCCGCAATTCGCAACGCCGACGCAGCAGGCCTATCGCGCGATCGACACCGTGCGGCCGGCGGATCCGCATTTCGCGCTGATCTGCGCTCCGGACTTGCCGCCGCGCCAGGATCTCATCGAGCCTCTGGCGGCGATGCATGTCGACGAGCTGATGACGCCGCGCGGCTGGGACGTGATCCACTGGCCGCTGCTGGGCCGGCGCTGCACCGTGCTGGTGTTCCCGGAGCCCGGCGGCACGCGGCTTGTCGATCCGTTCGTCGGCACCGCGGCGCCGATGTCCGAGGACGAGCTCCTGAACGCGGTGCTGCCGTCGGCGGTCACCGGGCTCAAGGCGCTGGCGGGGCTCGGGATCACCCACCGCGCGATCCGTCCGACCAATCTCTACCGCCGCGCCGGCGAGCGCCGCATCGTGCTCGGCGAATGCCTGAGCATGCCGCCGGCCGCGGCTCAGTCCGTGATCTACGAGCCGATCGAAAGTGCGCTCGCGCAGCCGCTGGGGCGCGGCGCCGGAAGCATCTCCGACGATCTCTACGCGCTCGGCGCCACGCTCGTTTTCCTGATGATGGGGCACGATCCAGGCGAGGGGATGAGCGACGAGGAGATCCTCGTCGAGAAGATCAATCGCGGCTCGTTCGCCGCGCTGCTGACCGGGGCGCGGCCGCCGACGCGCATGCTGGAGCTGATCCGCGGTCTTCTCGCCGACGATCCGCGCGAGCGCTGGACGCTGCCGGATCTCGACAGCTGGATCGAGCACCGGCGGCTGAACGCAAAGCAGATCGTTCCGGCGAAGCGCGCGGCGCGGCCGCTCGATTTGGGCGGCCAGCCGCACATGACGGCACGGTCGGTGGCCCGCGCCATGATCAGCGATCCGGCCGAGGCCGCGAAGTCGATCCGCTCCGGCGACTTCGACGCCTGGCTGCAGCGCAGTCTCGCCGATCCGGAACGCAGCGCCGCGGTGGCGCAGGCCTTGGCCGAGGCGGCCAACTCCGACCCCTCGACGCCCGAGGCGCGCGTCGTGGCGCGGGTGGCGATGGCGCTCGATCCGCGCGCGCCGCTGCGCTACGGCGGCTTCGCCATCGCGGTCGACGGCATCGGCCCGGCGCTGCTCGAAGCCTATCGCGGCGCGGCTGGCGCGGCGACGATCGCCGAGGCCCTCATGGCGCGGCTGCCGCATTTCTGGCTCGGCGTGCAATCGGGCTTCCGGCCGGACCATTCGCCGCTGTTGAAGCGGTTCGACCGGCTGCGCCAGCTGCTCGACGACCGGCGGCCCGGCTTCGGCATCGAGCGGCTGCTCTACGAGCTCAATCCCGGTCTCCACTGCCTGTCGCCGCCGATCGAGGCGGACCATGCGGTCGAGCCGAGCCAGCTCCTCCCGGCGCTCGAGCGCGCCTGCGCCGCTGGCCGCGTCGGCGACAATCCGATCGATCGGCACGTCGCCGCGTTCATTGCGGCGCGCTGCCGCGCGGCGATTCAGGAGCGGCACGACGATCTCGCCAGCACCAACCCGCCGCAGCGGAGCCTCGCGACGCTGCAGGTGCTGGCGAAGCTGCAGACCTTGTACGGGCCACCCGCGCCGGCCGCGCTCGCCGAGCGAATGCGCGGCGCGTTGCCGCTGCTGGTGGAGCGCTACCGCAGCAGCTCGCGGCGCGCCCGGATGCGCGCGGCGATCGCCAATCTCGGCGGCAACACCAACCTCGCGCGGATGCTGGCGCTGGTTGCAAGTCCCGGCGAGCTCAAGCGCGACGAGGACGAGTTCCAGGACGCCCGCGCGCAAGGCGCGGCGATCCGCCACTCGCTGCTGGCGCTGCGCGCGCGGGTCGCGACGCGCCCCAGCGAGGCGGCGGAGCTCGGCGGCCGCCTCGCCGTCGCAGCGTCGATCCTGCTCGCCTGGTCGGCGGCGCTCGTCTCCCTGGTCATGGCGGGGTGAGGCATGGCACATCGCACGGCGACGACGGCGAGGGGGGCAACGAAGGCGAAGCGAGGCGGCTTCGGCGGCCTGCTGACGGTCGGCGTGCTGCTTGGAACCGCGCTGGTCGTGACCGCGCTGCCGCTCTGCGTTCTCTTGGTCGCGGGCATGCTGCCGAGCGTCGTCGCGGCGCTGGTCGACCGCCATCCGCGGCGCTACCTCACGGCGTCGGTGGCGATCATCAATCTCGCCGGGCTCGTGCTTCCGGCGCTGACGCTGGTGAAGCTCGGCATGAGCCTCGCCGGCGCGCAGCAGGTGCTGAGCGACCCGCGGAACTGGCTCATCATGTTCGGCGCGGCGGGGACGGGGTGGGTGGTCAATGCGGCGATGCTGACGCTCGCGCGGATCATCCTCGGCATCCGCGACGAGCGCGAGGAGCGCCATCTGCGCAAGCAGGCCGAACAGCTCGTCGAGGAATGGGGCAGCGAGGTCGGCGGCTGAGCCCGGCTCAGCCCGGCAGCAGGTGCCGCTCGAGCGCGGCGGACCGGATCGCACGCTGCAGCTTGTCGAAGGCACGCACCTCGATCTGGCGCACCCGCTCGCGCGAGATGCCATAGCGCTGCGACAGGTCCTCGAGCGTGGTCGGCTCGTCGCGCAGCCGGCGCTCCATCAGGATGTCGCGCTCGCGCTCGGTGAGGTGGCGCATGGCGGCGCGCAGCAGGTCGCGGCGCAGTCCAAGCTCCTGCCGCTCCGACAGGGTGGTCTCCTGGTCGTCGGTCTCGTCGACGAGCCAGTCCTGCCACTCGCCCTCGCCATCGCCCCGCAGGGGCGCGTTCAGCGAGTGGTCGGGGCTGCCGAGACGGCGGTTCATGCTCACCACGTCCGCCTCGCTCACGTCGAGTTCGCGCGCGATCTTCTGCACGTTCTCGGGCGAGAGGTCGCCCTCCTCGATCGCCTGCAGCTGGCCCTTGAGCTTGCGCAGGTTGAAGAACAGCTTCTTCTGCGCCGCGGTCGTGCCCATCTTCACCAGCGACCAGGAGTGCAGGATGTATTCCTGCATTGCCGCGCGGATCCACCACATCGCATAGGTGGCAAGCCGGAAGCCGCGGTCGGGATCGAAGCGCTTCACCGCCTGCATCATGCCGACATTGCCTTCCGAGATCAGTTCGGACAGCGGCAGGCCGTAGCCGCGATAGCCCATGGCGATCTTGGCGACGAGGCGGAGGTGACTGGTGACGAGTTTGTGCGCCGCGTCGGGATCGGCGTGCTCGCGCCAGCGTTTGGCCAGCATGTACTCCTCCTCGGGCGCGAGCATCGGGAACTTGCGGATCTCCTGGAGATACCGCGCAAGGTTCCCTTCGCTTGCGATGCTGGGAAGAGACGACGTCGCCATCGGCCGGCTGGCTCCTCGAGAAACGCTTCCAGAATAGCTGAAAGACCCGCCGATGTCCAAATATTAGAGTTGTTCCAACAAATCGATCAACTGTCGAATATCCTGGGGCAACTCGCTTTCGAAATGCAGCGACTCACCGGTTGCCGGGTGGTTGAATCCGATCACTTTCGCGTGCAGCGCCTGGCGCGG
>Ga0335085_10012411_pt1 | contig 12551 bp, 15 predicted proteins | sample Lox_Sample_45_FD_206712 | JGI IMG/M metagenome (GOLD analysis project Ga0335085, IMG submission 206712) | Soil microbial communities from Loxahatchee National Wildlife Refuge, Florida, United States - Lox_Sample_4.5 | ecosystem: Environmental > Terrestrial > Soil > Wetlands | place: USA...
GCCGCGGTCGCTTGAGATCACGGCCAGCGCAGCCTCCGACCCCTTGCTACGGCGCAATTGAATCGTCTCCGAGAGCTCCGCAAGCTTGGCGGCGACCATCGGCTCCAGAGCGTCAAGCCGGCGCTGCTGTTGGGGATTGTCCTTGGTCAGGTCCCGCAGGTTGCGCAGGACCTTGTCGATGTTCTTGATCGCCGAGTCGTATGGCTCCAGGTAGCTTTCCCGGCCCGTGAGCAGGTAGCCGCGCTGTCCTGTCTCGGTGTCCTTTAGTTGCGATTCGAGATCGCGGAGCGTGTAGAGAACCTCGTAGGTGTGCGTCTTCCAGAACGACGTGTCAACGAGCTTCTGGATATTCCAGTTCATCGTGACGAGGAGAGCCAACACCATTGCCGCCGCGAACAGGTACCCTCCCCAAATCTTCACTCCGATGGTCATTCGCATGGGAAAACCCTCCGTCTTCATTCGTGGTCGTGGGCCATACCAAGCATTGCGGTTTGAGGTTGAATGCTTCCGAGAACAGCCATCACATCCAGGAGATGGATCTTGTTCGGTGTCAGGCCTTTGAGAAACCGCATCGGCAGGGCTCCTTCGGTCTCGTGCGGCAGGATCAGTTTGGCGACGTCGATCTCCATCCCGCCTTCCACGTAATCAACGCAAAATCCGACGTTATGCGTGGCTCTCATCACCAACACATGGCGCTGGGCAGGCGCATCCCTTTGCGGAAGCTCCAGTAGACGGGCGAGGTCCCAGACGGTGCCGACTTCGCCGCGGAAGTTCATGACGCCGAGCATCCCATCGGGCGCGCCCGGAAGAGGCGTCAGATCGGAGAGGGGCACCACCTGGCGGAGATGCGTGAGCCCGACGGCGTAGCGCCCCGTCCCGAGACAAAAGACCATGACGGCCTGAGCGTCCGTCGTTGTCGGACGAACGCCCCGCCGGGCGGCGAGGGACTCCGCGCGCCGCCGGAGGAGGTCATCCGTGCGTCTTTCGTCGGAAACGAGCGCGACGGCAAGGGCCCGGTCGGCCTTGGCCAGTCGGCGCCTGGTCTCTTCCCAGTCGATGCGTCCGGCGTTCATGGTTCTTCCAGCACCTCCAATTGCATCTGGGCCAACTCTGCCAGATCGGCCGCCGAGATGCCGTCGGCTTCGGCGAATCTCCTGTCCGGAGCCATCGGGCGCAGGAGGGCAAGGACGTTCCGGAACGAGCGGGCCGCACCGGCGATGTCCTCTCCTTTTTCGAGAAGCAGCCCCTTGTGATAGTGGGCCAGCACGAAGTCCCGATCGAGATAGATAGCGCGGTTGAGCGCGGTCTCGGCCTCCTGCCTCCGCCCCATCTGCTCCAAAACCAGGGCCTGATAGAAATGGCCCACGGGGTTCAAGCTGTCCTTGCCGATCAGCGTTTCGCAGAGCGTTTCCGCCTCCTCCCACTGCGCGTGGTCCGCCAGCGCGCGAATCCGGGCGGTCAGGGAATCGCCGGGACCGTCTTTGGTGCCCGCAGGCGCAGTCGGCGGCTGTCTGAGGAGAAGGGGAAGGTCGGGAAAGGAAGGAGGCTGCCATGACGCAGCAGCCGGGGTGGCGCTTTCGGGTGTCCACGTATCTACCGGATAGACCGGCTGCTTCGGTGACTCTCCCGTGCGCGCGAGCAAGACGGTGCCGGGAGCATTGATCGTGTGAAAGGCACGGAAGAATTCGGGATTGAACTCGGCATGGCCCACCAGCAGCCAGCCCCCGTCCACCAGCGAACTCCAGAAGCGGTTGACGCAGTCCCGGATCACCTCGTGGCTGAAATAGATCATGACGTTCCGGCACAGGATCAGGTCGAACGCCGCGAGATTGTGCAGCAGCGATGGATAGGGATGCTTCACCAGGTTGTGGTACTGGAGCGCGATGCCCTCCCGGTATTCGTCGCGAATGCGCCAGGTGCGCGCGGAGCGCAGGAAACAGTCGCTTTTGATATCCTCTCCAGTGCCGCGCAGCGCCCAGTCTCCGAAGTGCCCCTCCCGTGCCTGCGCCAGAAACTTGCGGTTGATGTCGGTGCCCACGATGCTCACGTCCCAGCCGGCGATCTGTCCGGCGAACTCCCGACGCAGCAGGATAGACAGCGAATAGGCCTCCGCGCCCGTCGCGCAGCCGGCGCTCCAGATGCGGATCTGGCGACGCGAGGCGTTCCGTCGGATAATGTCGGGCAGGATCGTCCGGCGGAGCGCGTCAAACTGCTCCTCATGCCGGAAGAAATAGGTCTCTCCGATCGTGAGATCCACGACGAGCTCGTCCAGTTCCGCTTCCCCGGCCTGTCCGTTCTTCAGGAGCGCCAGGTAGGCTGAGCATCCGGACATATTCAAAGCCTCCAGACGTTTGGCGACCTTCTCAGCCAACTCCGAGTCCTTGTCCAGGTAGTAGGCCAAGCCGGTGGACTCGATGAGGTGGTCCTTCAGGTTGCGGTAGGACAGATCCGCCACCAGCACGTCGGGTGAAAGCGCTTGCCGGTTCATCGAGAAGACTCCTCCAGCTCGCGGAGGCGCTCCTGCTCTATTGCCTGCAGTTCGGCGATCCGGTTCCGCTCCTCCTCCAGGAGCAATTTCTCGACCGAGAGAATGTGCACGGTCCGCCCCTCGACTCTCGCATCGCTCTCCACACAGTCATTGAATGAAAAGTTCTGTCCAACCGGCGTCACGGCTTCCTTCGGGACCTCCGTGGCTCCCGCCGCGCGGTTCACCAGGATGGCGAGCGGCGCCTCCGTTTTCTCCAGGACGACAAAATGCGAGTAGAAGCCGGGCGCCGGACCTTGAAGGCGAAAGAGACGCGCGGGATTCAGGACCGGGACGGCCTGTCCTCCAAGATTCAGGAAACCTTCCAGGAACGACGGTACGCCGGGAGGACGCGATAAAAGCGATAGCGGAAGGATTTCCCGTACAGCTTCAAGTGGGATGGCGAAGGAATCTCCGGCGATCTCGAAGACCAGCAGGCGACGCGGCATTGTGAGATGCAGATTTGTTCGCCCAGTCATGACTTCTTCTCCGCGGCCAAGTTCATCAGTTGGCGTATGAGGGGCAGCAACTCGAGGAAGAGTTCCGGCTTATAGACGAATCCGTCGGCGCCTGCGATCGCCGCTTCGCTTCGGTATTCCGGGGTGTCGTGGCCGGTCAGGACGATCACGATCGGCGCCCCCGGCATGGCTTTGACCTGCCGTGTCGCTTCCAAACCATTCATGCGGGGCATGATCAAATCCATCAGGATGAGATCGGGATGCAATTCGGCCGCGAACTTGACCGCATCCTGTCCGGTGAGGGCGACTCCGATCAGCTCGATTGCTGGCTCCCTGGCTAAAATGCTCGACAACATCGTAAGAAACTCCGGTGCGTCGTCCGCCAGCAGAACGCGAATCTTGGCCATTGAAGTGAACCCTTGGTTGAAAGCGGCTCAAGCCAGGTGCCCGACAGCATGTGACGTGACGGACTACAGGGCAATCAGGGAAAGCCTGATAGGCTGGGACTGGAAACCCTACTTATCGTGTGAGAGACCTGACAAGTTATGAAAAGGAACGAAAGCGGCTACTTTTCGGGAGATACCAGTCCGGCTCGAATGGCGTACCGCACCAAGCCGGGAACATCATGAATGCCGAGACGCTCCATCAATTGCGCCCGATGCGTTTCAACGGTCTTTGCGCTGAGTTGCAGCATGTGCGCAATGTCTTTGGTCGTGTGGCCTTCCGCGAGCAACTGTAAAATCTCTCGCTGGCGGGAGGTCAATATCTCGTGCGGGCCAGGCTCCCCCGTGCGGCTCTTGGCATACTCCTCGATGACGTGCCGCGACACTGCGGAGCTGAGGTAGGGCTCGTCTCGTGACGCTGTCTTGATCGCCCGCTCCAGATCAGATGCGCCGGCGTCCTTTAAGACGTATCCGACCGCGCCGTTCCGGAGCGCCTGCCGCACGTATTCATCGGTCGCATGTACAGAGAGAATGATCGCCTTGACGCCGGGGCATTCCTCCTTGATCCGGACCAGCACGTCCAGTCCGTTCAGCCCCGGCATCGCAATGTCGAGGAGCGCCACATCCGGCCGACGCTCATGGATCAGACGCAACGCGTCCTGTCCATCCCCGGTCTCGGCGATGACCTCTATGCCGGCGACGTTCTTGAGAAGCGCGCAGAACCCCGCCCGGACAAGGGCATGATCTTCGGCTATCAGCACGCGAATGGGCGATGCCGTCATGCGCTCTACCCTCCTGGCTGGGAGAAAAATCCGCCCAATGGTAACCGGGCATGGATACAGGTCCCATTTCCTGGTAAGGACCGGATGTCTACCTGCCCTCCGACCAGCGCGGCGCGTTCTTGGATCCCCAACAAGCCGATGCTTTTTCCCTCCCGAGCCCTCGTCAGCATATCATCCAGGTCAAACCCGACACCGTTATCGTGCACCGTCAACTCGAGCTCCTGGCCGGTAATTCTCAGCTCTATGCTCACTTGACTGGCGTGAGCGTGCCGGATGGTGTTCGTCAGCGCTTCCTGCGCAACGCGGTAGCATGCGAGCTCGACTTTTGGGTGCGCGCGTACGGCCGAACGATCGAAGTCACACTGGATCGCAATCTCCGAAGCTTGGGCATGACGATCGACCAGCCACCTGAGCGTCGGAACCAGGCCCAGATCGTCGAGCAGCGATGGACGGAGGTCGAGCGCAAGATTGCGCACCTGCTCTAGCGTGTGGTCCAGGAGGCGTATGCTTTCTGCCAGATGCGTCCCAGCGGCCGGCTCGCCAAGCGCAGATGCCGCCTGCTGGACGTTGACCTTTGCCGCGGTGAGGGTCTGACCGATCTCGTCGTGCAGTTCGCAGGCGAGGTGGCGGCGCTCTTCCTCTTGGACTGCTATCAGCCGGTGGGAGAGCATCCGCAGTCTGTTGTGACTGGCCTGTAACCGCTCATAAAGTTCCTGGCGATCTTCTTCCGCCCGTTTGCGCTCGGTGATGTCCTGGGCGGTCCCGAAAAGGCGAACGATGTTGCCTTCTGCATCTTTCGAAGCGTAACCGATCTCGCCGATCGTTTTTAGTTCTCCGCTCGGAAGAAGGATGCGGTACTCAACGGCAAAAGTAGTCCCTGTGGTCCGGGCCTGCTGATTCACCTGTACAACCCGGCTCCGGTCATCGGGGTGTACTCGGCTTAAGAATGCCTCATAATTGCCGGTGAAGTCGGATTTGTCGACGCCGAAAATTTTTTGCAGCTCGTCCGACCACTGGACCCTGTTTCTAATGGGATCGAAACTCCAACTCCCGATCTTCGCCACCCGTTGCGCTTCGGCCAGATCGGACTGGCTTTCCCGCAATGCTTTCTCCGCCTGCTTGCGGTCTGTGATGTCGCGGGCCACGAGCAGCCGGCCGATCACATTACCGTTTGCATGCACGTTCGTGACGTTCGCTTCCGTGTGAACTAGGGTAGCGTCGGACCGAAGCACTTCGAGCTCCACCAGGGGCGGAACGGGTTCTCCTCGACGGATCGCGTCCAGCCGAGCTTCGCTCAGCCTGGCGGCTTCGGGCGTGAGCAGCGTCATAAAGGGCCGGCCGAGCAGTTCCCGTATCGGCCGGCCGATCAGGGTGGCGGCGCGCTGGCTGGCCCACTCGATTGCCCCTTGCTGGTCTATATAAATGATTGCATCGTTGGCGTGGTACATGAGCAGGCGGAACCGTTCCTCGTTCTTGTGAAGAGACTCCTCAACCCGCTTGCGATCCGCAATTTCCAGCTTCAACTTTTCGATCGCCAGGCGGAACTCGGCGGTGCGTTCCTGTATCTGCTGCTCCAGTTCTTCGTGCGTTTTGAGGAGGATGTCCTTCTTGTTGCGCACCGTGCGGATTTTAGAGGCGTTGCCTTGGGGCCGCGTACGCGGACTGGTTCGCTGTCGGGCAGGGGAGGGCTTTCGTTTGCGGTTACCCATCACATGGCCTTCTTGCCGGTACCGCATGGAGGTACCTCTTGTTTGCAGCTAGGCCGTAACGACAAACCAGGCTAACACTATTAATTCTGATGTTAAAGGGGAAAAACCCGACGCGAGCTATTTTCAACTTTTCTTGCCAGGTAAATCATGACACCAAAAAGATACAGATAACTGCGCGCGAGGGAAAAGCGGTAGGCGTTGTCTTTAGATTTACGGGAGGTCGGTTAATTTATCGGGAGAGAGGAGGCCGCGCTCCAATGCGTAGCGGACGAGTTCGGCACGGCTTTGCGTGCCCAGCTTGTCCATCAGGCGTGATCGATACGTTTCGACGGACTTCACGCTGAGCCCCAGGCGCTCGGCAATCTGGCGGTTGGTGTGTCCTCTGGATACCAGAATAAGAATTTCCATCTCTCGCTTGCTCAGGCGTTTGGTGAGATCGTTCTTGCCTATCGCAGCGGGGATTACCTGAGTGGCGTGCGTGCTGAGCGTGGTATTCACGTACAGCCGTCCTTGGGCCACGGCGTGGATGGCGCCCAGCAATTCGGTCCCCGCGAGCGATTTTCCCACATAGCCGGCCGCGCCGGCCTCCAGGACGGCGCGGAGGTGGGCCATATCTTCATACATCGAGAGAACCAGCACGCGCGGCTGGGGATCGCTTCGCAGGAGGTTGGCGATCGCCGCGAGGGTGGCCTGACCGGGCATCGAAAGATCCAGGAGAACCACATCGGGATTCAGCTCGCGCGCCGTGGCGACGGCCTGGTCCGTTGACGCCACCGCGCCGACTACTTCCAGGCCTGGCTGGCTGTCGATGAGCTGACACAGGCCGTCCCGGACGACGGGATGGTCGTCGGCGATGAGCACGCGCACCTTCGTCGAGTGTCTGTGCTTTTTGCGTAGCCCCATACGACCCTGTTGTTGTCTCCATCCGCTTGAAAAGTACTGCAATGAACGGATATCCGAGGAATGTTTTACCGCAAGCGGGGCTGGCACGCTAGCAGGCAAACCACTAATTTTATGTAGGGATAATCCCGACTTCACGATGTTCGTTCCGGGATCGGCAGGTGCACATAGATTCCGGTTCCCTTGCCGGGGACGGACTCGATCGTCAGGGAGCCGTTGAGGAGCGCGGCACGCTCCTGCATGCCGAGCAGGCCCAGGCCGTTCGAGCGACCCGGCATTGTCCGAGTCTCGTCCCCACCGAAGCCGCGCCCGTTGTCCTCAATGATCAGCTTGACGTCCGACTCGGTGAAGGTAAGCAGGATGCTGACGTTCTTGGCCTGGGCATGCTTCGCGGCGTTGGTCACCGCCTCCTGGGCGATGCGATATATCGCTGTCTCGAAAGGCGCGGACATCCTGCGGGCGCCAAGACCGGACACGTGCAGGTCCACGGAAAGTTGGCAGGTATTCGTACACTCGGACGCAAGCTGTTTCAGCGCCTGCTCCAGTCCGAGGTCATTCAATATGGAGGGCCGCAGGCCGTGCGCCATCCGCTGCAGGTCTCTCAAGGACCGCCCGACAATTTCACGGAGTTCTTGGGCCCATGTGCGAACGGTCTTGACGGAATGCAGGTCCTCGATCGCCCGCAGCCCGACCAGCACGGACGTGAGAGCTTGGCCGGTCTCATCGTGGAGTTCGCGCGCGATGCGTCCTCGCTCTTCCTCCTGCGCGTCTATCAGTTGGCGCGAGAGGGCCTGTAGGCGTTCGTGGCTCGCCTGGACCTGCTCGAGCAGCCGGGCGCGCTCGGCTTCCGCCAGCTTGCGCGCGGTGATCTCTTCTTCCAACCGGACGACGGTCCGCCGCAGCTCGGTCGTTCGGTCCTCGACCCGTTGCTCCAACTCTTGGTGGGCTTTCCGTAACGCCTCTTCCGTCTTCGTTCTGTGCAGGAGGAGGAATGCCGTCGCCCAGAGCACGGCTACTCCCACGACGCGGTTGAATGCGCCCACCTGCACTTGGCCGCCGGGGGGCGAAAGGAAAGAGCCTGCCACGGTCAGAACAGTGAAGGCTGTCATGAGTGGAATGAGGTAGTGATTAGGCAAGAACCGGGCGGCCAGAAATAAGATGGGTATGTAGAGCAACCAATCCGCCATGCCTAGAGGGGTCGCCAAGTCCAGAGCGAAGACCCCGGCGGTCAGGGCCGCTATCAATGCAAAGACGAAACGGGGCGAGATGTTTGGGGGAAACGTCTTCGAGCCGGCTGAAGAAGATGGCGTAGAGGGTTGAGGCATCAGACTACCCGTCGCTGAGATCAGTCTAATCCATTTCCTTCCTGATTGGCTAGGCCGGCGCGGCAGATCCGCCGTCATTCAGTGGCAACCGTTTCCGTCCGATCAGAGGTGGTGTCAAGCGGGCGTTCAGGGTAGAATCGCTCCGGTCGGAGGGGCGGCGCGCATGCAGCAGTGGGTCGGCATCTGGTTCCAGTGGGTTCACGATTGGGGCTATCCCGGCATCATCGTCCTGATGGCGATGGAGAGTTCCATCGTGCCGATTCCGAGCGAAGTCGTGATTCCGCCCGCGGCCTACTGGGCGACGCAGGGCCGATTCAGTTTCTGGGGCGTGGTGCTCGCGGGCACGGTCGGCAGCTACCTCGGCGCCGCGGCCACCTATTGGGTCACGAGGTGGCTGGGGCGGCCGTTGTTGGTGCGGTACGGCCGATACGTTTTTTGCCCCGAGGACAAGCTGCTCCGGGCCGAGCGTTGGCTGGCCCGCTATGAAGCCGGCGGAGTCTTCTTTGCCAGACTGGTGCCGGTCGTGCGTCACCTGATCGGCATCCCGGCGGGCCTCGTGCGCATGCCGTTCGGCCTGTACAGTGCGATGACGATCGTCGGAGCGGGGCTGTGGTGCGGGGTGCTGGCCTGGTTCGGCGGAAAGCTGTTGGGCGATCGGCCGGACCTCATCAACGATCCGGCGTTGCTCGTGCAGGTGCTGCGCGAACGCTCGTGGCTGGTCGGCGGGTTCGCCCTCCTGCTGTGCGGCCTGTACGTCTTCGTGATGCGGGTGACGGCGCCGTCGAAATCTGTGGCTCCGTGACCGCCGCCCGCGCCCTCGCGTTCTACAAACCCTACGGCGTGCTGTCGTGCTTTACCGACCCGGGGGGCCGCGCCACGCTGGCGGATTTTATCCAGGTCCCCGACGTCTATCCGGCCGGGAGGCTGGACTATGACACGGAGGGTCTGCTGGTCCTGACCGCGGACGGCGCGCTCGCGCATCGCATCACGGACCCCCGGCACAAGCTGCCCAAGGTCTACCTGGTGCAGGTCGAACGCGTGCCGGATGAAGCGGCGCTGGCGTCGTTGCGCCGGGGCGTGCTCCTCAAGGGCCGGCGGACGAAGCCGGCCGAGGTGGAGGTGCTGGCGGAGGCGCCCGACCTTCCGCCGCGTCCGGTGCCCATCCGGTTCCGCAAGTCCGTCCCGACGGTCTGGCTCAAGGTCACCCTGCGGGAGGGACAGAACCGCCAGGTCCGCCGCATGACCGCGGCGGCGGGGCATCCGGCGCTGCGGCTCGTCCGTATCGCCGTCGGGCCTGTCGTGCTGGGCGGCCTGCAGCCGGGCCAATGGCGCGAACTGGACGGGGCCGAAGTGGCCCGGCTCCGCGCGTTGCAATGATCCGGGCCTGTTGATAGAATTCGGAAGCAATGAAAGTCATGGCCGAGAAGTGGAACGTGGCGCTGAGGACGGCCTGCGGGCTGGCCTTGGCGGCGCAGTTCTGGGCGCTCCCCGTATCAGCCGCGCCGGCGGACATGAAGTCGCAGGATCAGTCCCCGATCGGGTTTTTCACGAAACTTGTCTTCGCCCACGGCTACAAGGAATCCAAGGATGCGTTCCAGACGGACCGGTACAAACCCGACCGGCCCGCCGACGTATTCAAGGCCGACGTGGAGTCCGTCTTCATGGTCTTCGATGTTCTTCCACGGGAGAACCCCGTCCACATCATCGGCCAGTTGTTTCTGGCCAAGGGGGAGGGCCGGCCCGACGACCAGCTGCTGCACGAAGAAGAGGTCTACCTGCAGACGTCCCAGGACAGCGGCTTCATCGAATTCCAGCGGCCCAAGCGGGGGTGGGCCGCCGGCGAGTACAAAGTGAAAATCCATCTCGGTGAAAAGGTCACCGAGGCCAGCCAGTTGGGGACGCTGCGGTTCAAGGTCGTCCCGGCGAACTGACCCGTTACATCTTGCCTTGGATCTCGTCCGCGATTTCTTCGAGGGTGCGATTGTCGGTGGGGATGATCTGGTCGCAGGCGGCCTTGTAGAGCGGCAGGCGCTCCTTCAGCACGTCTTCCACTTCGTCGACGTAGTTTTTCGTCTGGGTGAGCGCAGGCCGGTCCTTGCTGTGCTTGATCCGCTCCATGATGGTGGGCACTTCAGCCGTCAGCCAGAACACGCGCCCGCGCTGCCGCAGGGCATCCACGTTCTCTTTGCGGAGCACGGCGCCCCCGCCGGTGTCGATGAGGGTCCGGTCCTTGGCGCCCACGCGTTTGCAGATCTTGGATTCCACGTCCCGGAAGTAGTCCCAGCCCCGTCTTTGAATGATCTCGGGGACGGAGAGCCCGGCCTTCTTGACGATCTCGGCGTCCGTCGAAACGAGCGGCCATTTCAGGCGCTCCGCCAGGATTTGCGCGACGCTGCTCTTGCCCGTTCCGCGATACCCGATCAGGACGATGTTCATTTATTTAAAGTGTCCTTCCAGAACGGACCGCATGACGTCGACGGGGGCCGGCTGCTGGGTCCAGAGTTCGAATTGGCCGACGGCCTGATGCAGAAACATCTCGAGGCCGCGCACGGTGCGGCACCCGGCCCGGCGCGCGTCCGCCAGCAGGCGCGTCTCCAGGGGATTGTACACGATGTCCATGACGGTCAGGTGCGGGGCTAGGAGCGACGCTGGGACGCACGTCTCCTCCACGTGCGGGCTCATGCCGACCGGTGTGCAATGAATCATCGTCTGGGCCTCGGGGATGTGCCGGGCCAGGGTTTCCGGGCTGAGCGGAAATCCGGACACGGACGCCCCGGTCTTCTCGTGCAGGTCGCGCACGAGCCGGTCCCGCTCCGGGTCGATGACGGCCAGGATCGTCACGGCCGACACCTTGGCGTCCATGCAAAGCGCGAAGGCGATGGCGCGCGCCGCGCCGCCGGACCCCAGCAGCAGCACAGGGGCGCCGTCCACCGGCGCGTTCCCTGCACGCAGCGCCGCGAGGGCGCCCGACGCGTCGGTGTTGTGGCCGGTCAGCCGGCCGCGGTCCGCCACGATGGTGTTGACGGCGCCGATGTTCCGGGCGGTGGGCGCGATGTCATCCAGGTGGGGGAGCACCGCGACCTTGTGCGGAATGGTGACGCTCACGCCCCGAAAACCGGTCAGCGCGCGAATGCCGCGCAGGGCGCCGTCCACATCCTCCACTTTGAACGCTACATAGACGAAGTTGAGCCCCAGATGCTGAAAGGCCGCGTTATGGATGGCGGGCGACAGGGAATGCTCCACCGGGTTCCCGATGAGCGCGCAGAGTCTGGTCTTGGCGTCGATGGTCGGCATGGGCGCTACAGGATAACGGCAGGGGGCGTAAGGGGTCAAGGATTTGGGGGAGCCCTGAGGTTCGGATATAATGGGAGGCATCACTGCCATTTCATAGGGAGGGTACTATGCGTACGATGCTTGCGGTTGCATTGATTCTCATGCTTGGTGGGCTGGTCGGCGCCGGGCCGGCGCTGGCCGCCGATGACGACGGGTCCAAAATCACCATCACGGCGCCGAAGAACGGCGAGACGGTCGGGAGCACCTTTGACCTCAAGTACGATCTGGCGAAGGGATCGCAAGCGGCCCATGCCCATGTGTATCTGGACGGCAAGTACCAGAAGGGCTTCGGCGGCACCTTCCAGGGTGTGAGCAAGGGCAAGCATGAGATCACCGTGACGGCCGCCACCGCGAAACACAATCTGCTGGCGGCGACGCAGACCGTCACGGTGGAGGTGAAGGCGGAGGAAGGGTATTGAGGAAGGGTATTAAGGGCGGATGAAGGAATTGTTGCGGAGTTCGTGCCCGATGCGGGTTTCCGGCCCGTGGCCGGTGATTACGCGGGTGTCTTCGTCGAGAACGTAGAGCCGGTCTTTGATGGACCGTTCGATCGCCGCGTAGTCGCCTCCCCAGAGATCGGTCCGTCCGATGCTTTCGCGAAACAGCGTGTCGCCGGCGATCACCATGCGGGCGGCCGGAAAGTGAAAGCACATGGAGCCCGGGGTGTGGCCGGGGGTGTGCAGGGCGAGGCCTCTGATCTCGCCCAGCGCCACCTCTTCATCGTCTGCGAGCCACCGGTCCGGCGGTGGGACCGGGGTGTACGGGACCCCGAAGACCCGGCACTGCATTTCGAGATTGTCCCAGAGAAGCTGGTCGGCTTTGTGCAGCCAGAGGGGCGCCCCCGTGGCCTGTTTCATCCGCCCCGAAGCCAGGAAGTGATCGAAATGGGCGTGTGTGTGGATGATGTGGGTGATCGTCAACCCGAGCGTCTCCACTTCCTTCAGGATGCGCTCGGAGTCCCCGCCCGGGTCCACCACGATGGCCTTCTTGGTGACCGGATCGCCGATGATCGAGCAATTGCAGCCCAAGGGCGGAACCGCGAAGGAGCGGAAGATCATGACGTCTCCCGCTTCTGTT
>Ga0335085_10012412_pt1 | contig 12551 bp, 5 predicted proteins | sample Lox_Sample_45_FD_206712 | JGI IMG/M metagenome (GOLD analysis project Ga0335085, IMG submission 206712) | Soil microbial communities from Loxahatchee National Wildlife Refuge, Florida, United States - Lox_Sample_4.5 | ecosystem: Environmental > Terrestrial > Soil > Wetlands | place: USA: Florida...
TTTCCGATACCGGCCGGCTCCACAACACCTTGGGTTCCTCCGGATCGACCGCATACAATCGCCGCGATCGCATTCCCTTGATGTACAACACGCCATCCACCATGACCGGCGCGCTGCACGTGACTTGCTCCGGCGGCTGGTTGTAGTACCGGTCGGTGCTCGGCGTTTCAGCGTCGTAATTCAGGCCCCAGGCGATGGCTCCCGTGGAGGGATTCAATTGCACAAAGCTGCCGGCATTCGTGTCCACGTACAGTTTACCGCCGGAAAGCAGCAGGGCAGGCACCGACAACCGCGTGACGGAATAATACAGTTGACGAGGGTCGGTTTTGTAGCTCCCCAGTTTGGTGTTCCATAGCAGCTTGCCGTCGGAACGGCTCAGACACAGGGCGTACAAATCGCTGGGCTGATTCGGTTTGTACGCGCCGACATAAAGGTGTGTTTCGTCGGCCACTGGCATTCCCGTGATCGACCACTCTTTCAGGCCGTCTTTGGCAGATTTGCTGTTGAACAGCTCTTTACCTGTGCCCGGGTCACGGGCGAGCAGATAATACCGAACCTCGTTGGAGTTTTGGTTGGCCCCAGGGTCGCGCGCCACCGACCAAATTTTGTCGCCACAAGCGGCGATAGCCGATTGCTCCAGAAACAGGCTGCGTCCGTTATTGAATTGATTTTGCTGGTTGTTTTTCATCAAATCGAAAAACCGTCCGCTGCGCCACGCCAGTTTTCCCGTGGCCAGGTCGATGCCGACTTCGTAGCCCACCATGTCAGAATAGATGCGCTGGGCATCGACAATGGTCGGAGGCACAAAATCGGACGCATATTGGCGGCCATACATTTGATCGTACACCACCAAGCCCTCCCGATTTCCCAATTCTGGATTGACCGCCGCGAACCAGCGAAACTGCCATAGCGGTTTGCTGTCGGCAATCAGATGCGGTTTACCTGGCTGAGAAGGGGCTGCGGAAGTGGATGCAACCCCCTTGTGATGGGCGCCCAGCTTTTCCAAATGTTCGACCGCAAGCACGCTTTTGCCCCCCAACGTCACCGAGGCTTCGGCATACCGATCGTGCATTTGCTGCGCAACTTGTTGAAATTCCGGCCAACGCTCATCGCGTGCCAAGGCAATCGCTACTTTCGTAAGCAGTTGTGCCGGCGGAATGGCGCTATCGGGACGGAACTTCAAAATGCTGCGCCACGCCTGAATTGCTCCGGAAAAGTCCCCTTTCTCAAACAGCAAGTCACCCCAGCGGTCGGCCGCCACATCGCCGGACGAAGTGTATAAGAACTCAGTGGCTACGGTCGCCAGTTTGTCGGCTTCGTCCTTTCCCTGGGCCTGATCCAGCACGTTCTTCGCCTCCGCATCGTTAAACAACCGGTATGCTTTCTTGCCGTCTTCAGGCAATTCGGCAAACAGCCGCTGCAGCAATCCGGTGGGCGGAACCATCACGCCGTCTTGATAGGGCGCCAAAACGGTCGATTTCGCTGAATGGAGTTTGTCCAATTGTTTGAAGGCCTTTTCCCACTGCGAACGCTGGCAATAGCGGCGGTAATCGGCGATCGATTCCACCACGTCGCTGGGAATGGTCGAGAGCAAAAAGGGCTGATTGACGTCGTTGGTGGTCGTGGTTCCGTTCAACACCAACGTCGCGACCTGTGCGGCCGCACGGGCAGCAACGGCAGCAATCAACGACACGGCAATCGCCAAAATCAGCAGATATTTACCTACTTGGCGCATGGCATCAGCCCCAAAAGCGCTTCAAAAACAGAAACCGGACCCTGCCTGCATTGGCAGACAAATGCGGATTATACAGAAAACCCTGCGACAAACACTCCTCCTGCACATCCTAAATAAGTGTTCGGGCGGTTTGCAACTAAATTGCCTTCGGATGCATCAAGAATTGAGAATTTCTACGAACTTGTTACAATAATCTCGCTAGGGTGGACCTCCGTTTTCCGTTTCCGTCGGAGGGTGCCGATGTGGCGGACTAATTCTGATCAACGGGTTTCAAGCCCGGCACATTCGCCGCCGGTTGTCATCTTCGACATTTTTCGCCGACGTGTGTCGCCGCTAGGCGTCGTTGCAGTTTTTGCGACCCTGCTGGTTGGTTGTGAATTGCTAGCAGATGATGCGGCCACAACAGCGAACAAAAAAACTTCAACCGCCGATGCGTGGTCCGCAACCACTTCAGCACTTTATCCTGCGGGACAATCCAGCGCGACAGATGCCGAGGCAATTAGCGCCGAGCAAATGGCGGCCCACATCGATCGGCTGTTGGCGGATGCCTGGCAAGCGGCCGGTGTGGAAGCGGCATCGCCTACGACCGATTCGGAATTCGTGCGGCGAGTTTATCTCGATTTGATCGGACGCATTCCATCCGTGGCGGAAACCTTGGATTTCGTCGACGACACCCACGCCGACAAGCGCCGGCTGCTGGTCGAAAACCTGCTGCAGCGCGGCGCTTGGGCCGCGCACTTCGCCAACACCTGGCGCGATTTGCTGTTGGCAGGCTCTGCCAACCCCGAAATGCGGGCCCAAAGCGCGGCTTTGGAAAGCTGGTTGCGACTCCGATTCGCCGTCAATATGCCGTACGACAAGATGGCGCGGGAATTGCTCACAGCGCGCGTTTCATCTGGAGCCACTGACGCCGGCGAACCCAGCCCCGCGGCATTTTATTTGGCCGCCGATTACAAGCCGGAGCAGTTGGCCGCCAGTACGTCGCGCGTATTCTTGGGAATTCAGTTGCAGTGCGCCCAATGTCACGATCACCCCTTTGCCTCGTGGAAGCGCGAACAATTTTGGCAAATGGCCGCTTTCTTCAAAGACTTGAATAACGAAACAGCCATGCCGGCCGAAAAACCGTTGACGTTGGCTGCTCTGGTGAAACTGGTTTCCCTGGACGATGCTGACAGTTTGAAGGTGCCCGACTCCAAAATCGTCGTCAAGCCGCAATTCCTCGATGGAAAATCTCCTCAGTTCAAACCCGACCAAATCAAACGCGAAGTGCTGGCCCAGTGGATCGTCGACTCGGCGAATCCGCTGTTTGCTCGGGCTGCAGTAAACCGGCTGTGGGACCATTTTTTTGGCCGCGGCCTGGTGAGCCCGGTCGATCACTTGGATACCGCCGGCCCGCCCTCGCAACCGCAAGTGTTTGATGAGCTATCGCAGCAATTTGTGCTGCACGGTTACGATCTGAAATATTTAATTCGTGTCATTACGGCGACGCAGGCCTATCAGTTATCGAGCGCGGCCGGCGGCAAGCCGAACGATCAACAATTATTGCTGTTCGGCCGGATGCCGCTGCGGCGGATGAGCGGCGATCAGCTTTTCGCCAGCTTTGTGCAAGCGACCGGCTTCCAACCCGTCAGCCAATCAACCACGCAAGCTGCGCAACTGGAGCCGACTGCCCGCGATGATTTTCAAGCCCGGTTTAACGACAATAGCGTGCCGCGCACGGAAGCCCCCACAACCATTTTGCAGGCGTTGGCGCTGATGAACGGCAAATACGTCGCCGACGCCACGGATTTGAAGGAAAGCCGCGTGTTTGCTTCGATTGCCGACGCGCCGTACCTGGATGCCAAGGGCCGCATCGAGATGTTGTTTCTTTCGGCATTAAGCCGCCGGCCTGATGCGACGGAGTTGGAACAGTTGTCGGCCTACATTTCCTCGTCCCCTAAGCACGACGAAAAAGGACCGCTGGCCGACGTGTTTTGGTCACTGCTGAATAGCGCCGAATTTGTGTTGAACCATTGACCGCCGCGGACCAATCCCCTTTTTCGAATTATCTCTTAGCCTGAGGTCGATCATGTGCGGCATTCATCATTTGCAGCGATTCGTGGGACCGTTCTCGCGCCGCGATTTGCTGCGGCTGTCGCTGACGGGCGCGGTCGGCATTTCCGCCAGCGGATGGTTCGAAGCGCTGGCGCAGGCCGCGGCCGACGATAAAAACCGGCATCGCTCCTGCATTTTATTATGGATGAACGGCGGCCCCAGCCAAATGGACACTTTCGATTTGAAGCCCGGCTCGCGCAATGGCGGCCTGTTTAAGGATACTGCGACCGTGGTGCCCGGCATGAATATCAGCGAGCACATGCCGCAACTGGCCCAATGGACCAAACGCATGGCGATTGTCCGCTCGATGACGGCCAAGGAAGGCGACCACGGTCGGGCCACGGCTTACGTTCGCACCGGCTATGTTCCCAGCGGTCCAATTCATTATCCCACCCTGGGTTCGCTGGTGGCCAAAGAGTTGGGTCGGCCCGATGCGGAATTGCCCAATTTTGTCAGCATCGCCCCGAACCGGGCGCTCAGTCCGGCAGCATATAGCGCGGGCTTTTTAGGCGCAGGATATGCCCCGCTGATTGTCGGTGAACGAACCGTAGCATCCGCTTCTGGCAACGACGAGGGCAAACTGGAAGTTGACGATCTGGAACCGCCGGCGGAAATTCAGCCAGAGATTGTGAATTCGCGATTGAAACTGCTGGATGCGCTCAACAGCGGATTTTTGAAAAACCATCCCGATGCGCCGGCCAGCAGTTACCAAGCGGCCTATCAACGGGCCGTTGAATTGATGCAAAGCAAGCTGGCCAAAGCGTTCAAACTTGAAGAAGAGCCGGCCCAGGTTCGCGATGCCTACGGACGCACCCGTTTCGGACAGGGCTGCTTGCTGGCCCGACGGTTGGTGGAGCGCAGCGTGCCCTTTGTCGAAGTCACACTGGGCTCCATCGACGGTGCCGGCGCCGGCTGGGACACTCATACCGATAATTTCGAAGGGGTCCGCAAACTTTCCGGCGTGCTCGACCCCGCCTGGGCCACGCTGATGAAGGAACTGGACGAGCGCGGACTGCTGGATAGCACGCTGATTGTCTGGATGGGGGAATTTGGCCGCACGCCGCAAATCAATTCCAACGGCGGGCGAGATCACTATCCACAAGCGTACAGCAGCGTGCTAGCCGGCGGGGGAATTCGCGGTGGCCAAGTCATTGGAAAAACCAGCGACGACGGCCTGACCGTGACCGATCATCCCGTCACCGTGCCCGATTTGTTGGCCACCGTTTGCACGGCTCTAGGCGTCGACCCGATGTTGCAAAACGAATCGAATTTGGGTCGGCCCATTCGAATTGTCGACCCGGCGGCCAAGCCGATCGCCGAGGTGCTGCTGTGAATCGCGTGCGGCTTGGGCTGAGCTGCCCGCGGCCGCTGGCCGCGCTGTCTTTCGTGCTGATTTTTTTCCTGCCGTGGGCGTTCAACAATTTGGCCCGCTGCCGGGCTGCTGATGCTCCGGCGGCCAAACCAGCGGAAGCGGCTACGACGGTGGACTCCGTGTCAGAAGCCAAGCCTGCGGATTCCGGCCGCGTGCAACAATTGTTGTTGCTGGGGCCCACCTATCCATTGCGAATCGACTTGCACATCGACGTCAACGGCGACAAGTTTCGTGACGTGTGGCAGCGGATCGTCGACGAAAGTTTCGATCGGTTTGATGTTGCCAAAAAAGGGCGCATTTCCGCCCTGCAAGCCAACCGTTTGTTTGCGCTGTTTTCTCCCGCCACCGGCTCTGCGCCCCCCGAAGCGCCCTCGCTGGCGGCAATGATGCGCATGCCCCAAGACTATTCGCGGGCAGACGTGACGGCGCGGCTGGCAAAAATCGCTCCGCCCTTTACCGTACGGCATCGCCTGGCCAGCCGCGGCGCGGGGCCGGCCTTGTTTTCGCTGCTCGATACCGACGGCGACGGCCGACTTTCGCGAGCAGAATTAAATGCCGCTGAACAAAGCCTCCGCTGTCGAGATTTTAACGACGACGGCCTGATCACCGCGGAGGAATTGATTTCTGGCCCAGGACACAGCGGCGAAATTCGTGCCGGCCAAGAAGCTTCCTTAGCGGTGGATGGGCCGGTCATTGCCATAGGCCCGAACACTCCGCCGGACGCGTTAGTGGAAGCGTTGCTATTTCGCTACGATCAAAACCATGACGGGCAATTATCGCTGGGCGGATCGACGCCGGAAATCCGTTCGCCCGGCAATTTGTTCGGCAAGTACGATTTGAACCACGACCAATCGCTCGATCGGACCGAATTAACGGCCATGCTGGCGGCGCCGCCCGACATGGAAATGTTTTTTTCGTTCGGACGGGCTACCCCTCAGCGGCATGCGCCAAGCAACAATTCGGCGTCCGGCGTTACGGGATACCGACTGCGCGGCAAATTGGACGGCGGTTATCGCCTGACCGTGGCGGAAATCGATATTGATTTCCGCCGTAATAACCGCGATCCGGCGCAAGCGAATCAAGATCCAAACTTTTCCGATTACGACCAAAACAAAGATGGCTTCCTTACCAAGGACGAATTAGCAGCCGCGGGAATGGCCGACAACTTTTCCTTGATGGATGCCGACGGGGACGGAAAAGTTTCGCCCGAGGAGTTTGATGCGTTTTTTCGCTGGAAAAATGCGATTGCCGGATCTCAATTGGTGCTGGAAGCCACGGACGAGGGGCAAGATTTATTCTCCTTGCTGGATCGCAACGGCGACGGCGTGCTGTCTCCCCGCGAATTGAAATCGGCCGCCGACATTTTGACCACCGATGACGCCGACCACGACGGTTACATCACCAGCGCCGACATTACCTATCACATCATGCTCGATCTATCGCGGGGAGGGCCAAGTGCAACGAACAATGTGGCCGCGGCGCCTCCGTCTAAACAACCGCGGCGCGCCAAGCCTGCGGTGTCGCCCCCCGATTGGTTTACTAAAATGGATCGCAACGGGGACGGCGAAATTAGCCCCTCCGAATTCTTGGGCAGCCGTCAACAATTCGACGAATTGGATGCCAACCACGACGGCCTGATTGACGCCGCGGAAGCCGCTGCCGCTTCTACGAAACCCCACCCGTAATCACCTTGCCTCTTCAAACAATCGCTGCCCGATAAGACGGCAAAGTTTATGGATTCTCGCGCCGCACAAGCAGGGCAACAGGAAAGCGCCGCAATAGGTCACCCACCGGATTGCGCCCTCCATTCACACTTTCGTCAGTCAAAATGTTGCGCCAATTTCCGCGGGGGATTTCTAGTGCGGTGTCATCCCATGATCCTGCCAGACTGAGATTCAACCTAGGTGCAATCGTCAAAATTTCGTCGGCCCGCAAATACGCCACGACATGGTCAGCCCTGGTGCCCTTGGCATAGATTGGCTCATAGGAACCCGTTTCGAACTGCACGGGCCGCTCCTTGCGTAAAGCCAGGGCTTGCTTGATCAGCCAAAGCTTGGGCAACCCTTCGGACAAACGCGCCCCAATGGCTTCGGCCTCCATTCCTTCCAACTCCGCAAGCAATTGCTCACGCCTTGAAAAATCGACCGGTGTGCGGTTGTCGGGGTCGACCAGCCTTAGATCCCACACTTCGGAGCCTTGATAAATATCCGGCACGCCCGGCGAAGTCAGCTTGAGCAGCGTGTGCGCCAACGAATTCACCCAACCCAGCGGCGCCATTTCGGCGACGAAGGCGGTCATCGAATCACAAAATTTTTGATCCGCCAGGGAGCCGGATATAAACGCCGCCAGCGCTTGCTCGTAGGGCTCATTCGGCGTGGTCCACGACGTTTGTTGTTTGCCTTCGCGCGCCGCTTTCAGCATGTAGGCTTGCAGGCGCTCCACTTCGATGGGCCACGCGCCGAAAGCAGTTTGATAAAACAAGTATTCCAAATTCTTATCGGGCTGAAAATGGGTTTTATAGCGTTCGTTGTTAGTCCACCAACTGCGGACCAAGGCGGCCCACCGCTGCGGAATTTCCGAAAGCAGCGCCAGCCGCAAGCGCACGTCTTCGCCGCGCTTAGTATCATGCGTCGTCGTGGCCAACATGGTGCGCGGATGCTTCGCGAACATTTCCTGGTTGCGGCGGTGAAACCGCTCCACAGAAATCGCAAACCGATTGGGTTCGCTCCCCACTTCGTTCAAAGCCACGAAGCGGTTGTAGCAATAGAATAAGGTGTCCTCGATTCCCTTCGCTGTCACCGGACCCGTGCTTTGCTGGAAGCGCATCACCAGCTCGGTTTCTGCGGGCCCTCGTGAGTCTAGGAACAAAATGCTGCGAAAAAAATCGAACAGGTCGGCATCCAGGTCGGGACGGTTACCCTTGGCGGCGTCGATGGCCTCGTGGAGATAGCGCCGGTCGGTCTCGCCGACCGTCGGATCGTCGGCCCGAACGTACGTGCGATACACCGGAAAGCAAGCAATCACCTCGCGGAGCATCGAATTCAGCTCGCGCCGGGTATAGTCGCGATAGGCGCGCCGACTTTCGCAAATCTCGGCCAGTTGGGCTGTCAATCGGTTCAAGTCGCTGGCGAATAAGTCGCGCATCACCAAATGCTTTTTCTCGCGCGCCAGCTTGGCATAATCGGTCGATTCGCCGGTGAACTCCGCATAGAATTCCGTCAGCGGCGCCTCTCCGCTGGGGTCGATGAATACCCGCATCGCCGCATTCAAAAAATCGTAACCCGTCGTCCCGGCAATGGGCCAATGCTCCGAGATCGCTTCATCGGGCATGAGAATTTTTTCCGCGACAATCCAGGCCTGAGGCGCCGCTTTGGCCAAGCGGGAAAAATACTGTTGCGGGTCGCGCAGACCGTCCGGATGATCGACCCGCAAGCCATCGAGCACGCCGCGATTGAGCCAATGCACGACCAGCGCATGCGTGTCATCAAAAACCTGTTCATCCTCCATCCGCAATCCGACCAGCGTGTTGATATCGAAAAAGCGGCGATAATCCAGCTCCTGCTTGGCCATCCGCCAAAAGGCCAATCGGTAATTCTGCCGTTCGAGAAGATCGTCGAGGCGATCGGGCGAGGCGTTGATGTCGGCCAGCACTTTGTCAATGGCTGCCGCCCACTCCGGTTGGGCACGCAACTGCTCGTCCAACATGCGGTGAAGAATTTCCTTATCGCGATGCCGGCGGATAACGCTCCGCCGGTCCGTTCGATTTGCCGGCGGCAAATGAGTGGCCACATCGGCGGAACGAGCCATTCTCTCGCTCCACGCGAATTTGACCGGCCGCTATCACCCGGCCGTAATGGTCCCCCAAAATGGGAATCAGTACCCGGTTATAAAGCTTTTTTTCTTGGGGTTCCCAATCGACGTCGAAATAACCCGCGTACCGGCTGGAGGGACCGTTTTCCAGCACGTCCCACCACCAGCGGTTGCCGCTGTGCGAAATGCTCATGTGGTTCGGCACCACGTCCAACATTTGTCCCAAATGGTGTTTGCCTAGCGTGTTGCAAAACTCCTCGTGACCCAGTGTGCCGCCCAGCTCGGCATTGACGCTTTGATGATCCAAAACGTCGTACCCGTGGGTGCTGCCCGGCGCCGCTTGCAGGTACGGCGAACAGTACACATGGCTCACGCCCAACGCTTCCAAGTATGGGGCGATGGCGGCCGCTTCCAAAAATCCAAAACCGGGCCTCAATTGCACTCGATAAGTGCAGCGCGATTGGTAAGCGGATGCAGCACTCATGAAAATCGAAAGCGATGAACAGTTTCAGGAAATTCTGATTTTGATGATTGCCGAAATTTCAAACATGTGTCGCTCAAGTTTTGCTGCCTAGCAAATAAACAATCGCCGACAGAGGAATTTCCACCCAGTCGGGCCGATGGTTCAATTCGTAACCCATTTCATAAATAGCCTTTTGGAGCAGATAAAAATTCAACAGCAGCTCGCGATCTTTCGCCGCGGCGGGAAAAAAATGGGCATCCTCAATCGTCGTCTGGTAGGCATGCAAAAACGTGCCGACCGTGGAAATCGCCCACGCGGTTCCAGCCTGCTTCAGCGGTTCGGTATTGTCGGGGGTATGCAAGCCCGTGGCCGCCAGATGATTGAATCCCTGCGCGGCGGCGTAGTGAAACGAGCGAATCATGCTGGCCACATCTTGTAAGGGCGAGCATTTAAGTCGACGCTCCGAAAGCGATCGCTGCGGCTCCCCCTCGAAATCGATAATCATAAAATCTTTGCCCGTGTATAACACTTGCCCCAAATGGAAATCACCATGGCAACGAATCCGCTGGGCGGCAATTTTTCCCGAGCTGATGGCTTTAAGCTGCTCCAACACCTGCTTTTCGTGGTCCAAAACCTGCCGGCCGATTTGCTGTGCACGGGACGACAAGTGATTAATTCGCTTCTTTAATCGCTGCAGATTTTGCACCGCTAATTTCCGCGCCGATTGATACAGCGAACGCTGATAAAGTTGTGAGAACGGCTCGGGAGCAAACGCCAAATCTTCGGCATCGGAAGCTAAAGCGCGGTGCATTTCTGCGGTCCGTTGTCCAAGCAAAGTTGCCGCGTGTAAAAATCCGCTGGCGAATTCCTGAACCGAGGCCGGCAGCGGAGCGCCCGCTAATTCCCACAGCGATTGATTCCCCAATCCCTCCGAGCTGGGCCATCTTTCCCGCGGCTGCGTCAACACTTGTTCAAAGTAACGGCCCAGATTGTCCAACGCATATTGCCAGGCCGTTTCTGCCTGGGGCACTAACACATTCATCACAGCCAACGTAAGCGGCTCGCTTCCATCGGTTTGATATTCAATGGCGCCGAACAATGCCGGCGTATGAGTAAATGTATCGTGCTGAGCGAAGAAACGGCCAATTTCTAAATCCGGATTGATGCCCGGTTTGACGCCGCGGAACAATTTCAAAATCGCTTTGTCGCCATAGATGATCGAGGTGTTGCTTTGCTCCCCCTTAATGACCGTCGCCGGCAGCGAAGCCTCGCCCGAGGACAACTGCGTGCGCAACGCCGGCAAATGGGAAACGGCTAATTCTCCCTTTTCGCTTTTCCAACGGCGGCGGCGAAGTAGTGTATCCCACAGCGCTGTGGTAAAGACGGCGTCCGCGGTCGCATCGAACACCACGCCGGCTTGCTTGGCATCGCGCAAGTTCAGCCGAACGAGGGCCGATTTTGGCGATTCGGCAATGAACGGCTCCGCCGCCTCACCGGCCAAGAATCCCAGTGGCAGCAAATACATTTCCGGCTCGCCATCGGTGTAATCGACATGGGCCAGCGCCAAATATCTGGCTTGCGCTGTCCCCTGATGGTTGCCCAACAATATCGTGTCGAGGATCGTTACGTTTTGAATGGTCCGTGCTTTGCCGCCAAACCAGCGTTGCGTGGGCAACCAACCGCGGAGAACCGTTTCCAATTGACTTTTGGCCCGCCCTCGGAAAATTTCGGTCCACAGGGCGTGAACATTCATTCGGCCTAATTTATCATCTGCTTTGCCGTCCGCTTGCGAGTCAACTTTGCCGTCCGTCAGTTTCATCACTGATGGCTCCAACGCAAACCAATAAAATGCGTGCGGTCCAAGCGTCAGCAAATACGGCAACTTGCCAATCGCCGGAAAACGATTATGGCCAAACAATTCGACCGGCACGCGGCCCTCGCACGACGAAAGATCGAGTTCCACATACTGAGAAAATCGCGATAAGTTGGCCACGACCAACACCTGATCGTCGTCCATGTGCCGCACAAATGCCAGCACCTTGGCGTTATCCGGAAGCAGCAACTCCAACGAACCACGACCAAATGCCAGGTGTTGATTTCGCACGGCGATCAAGCGCTTCATCCACCACCACAGCGATTGGGGATTATTTCGCTGGGTTTCCGCATTCACGGTTTCGTAATGATATTCCGGATCGATGACCACGGGCAAATACAGCTTTTGCGGATTCGACCGCGAAAAGCCGGCGTTGCGGTCGGAGCTCCATTGCATGGGGGTGCGGACGCCGTTCCGATCGCCCAGGTAAATGTTGTCTCCCATGCCGATTTCATCGCCGTAATAAATCACGGGCGTGCCGGGAAGCGAAAACAGCAGTCCCTGCAACAGCTCGATGGTCCGCCGGTTGTTGTTTAACAGCGGCGCCAGCCGGCGGCGAATGCCCACATTGATGCGTGCTTGCGGATCGTGCGCATAGACGCGATACATGTAGTCGCGCTCTTCGTCGGTGACCATCTCCAACGTCAATTCGTCGTGATTGCGCAAAAACAGAACCCATTGGCAGTTGGCGGGAATCGGGGGAGTTTGCTGCAAAATGTCGACGATGGGAAAACGATCTTCCATGTGTTTGGCCATGAACAGCCGCGGCATGACGGGAAAATGAAACGCCGTGTGACATTCGTCGCCGTTGCCGAAATACGCGCTGGCATCTTCCGGCCATTGGTTGGCCTCGGCCAGCAGCATACGGTCGGAAAAATGTTCGTCCACGTAGCGCCGTAGCTCTTTCAAAAAAGCGTGCGTCTCCGGCAAGTTCTCGCAATTTGTGCCTTCTTGCTCGAACAAATACGGCACGGCGTCAAGCCGCATGCCATCGACCCCCATCTCCAACCAGAACGAAACCGTTTCCAGTAACGCTTTTCGAACTTGCGGGTTTTCGAAATTCAAATCGGGCTGATGCGAATAGAAGCGATGCCAATAATACGCCTTCGCCACCGGATCCCAGGCCCAGTTGGAAGACTCGAAGTCCTTGAAAATAATTCGGGCATCCTTGTATTTATCGGCCGTGTCGCTCCAAACGTAGAAA
>Ga0335085_10012414_pt1 | contig 12549 bp, 7 predicted proteins | sample Lox_Sample_45_FD_206712 | JGI IMG/M metagenome (GOLD analysis project Ga0335085, IMG submission 206712) | Soil microbial communities from Loxahatchee National Wildlife Refuge, Florida, United States - Lox_Sample_4.5 | ecosystem: Environmental > Terrestrial > Soil > Wetlands | place: USA: Florida...
CTGGGAGACGCCGGACAAATTTTATTTCCTATTCCTCACCAACGATCTCGACGGCAGCCCTCGTGTTGCCGGCAGCACCGTGGACATCGGTGCGTATGAATCTCAATCTCCTGCTTCCATCATATCTTACGCCTGGCTTCAGCAGTACGGTTTTCCTCAAGATGGTTCGGCTGACTCCGCCGACCCCGACGGCGACGGCATGAACAACTGGCAGGAATGGCGCGCGGGAACCATTCCCACTAACGCGGCTTCGATGCTTCAAATGCTTACACCCTCCATTGGCTCCGCCGGCATCACGCTGACCTGGCAAAGCCAAACCAACATCACCTATTTCCTCCAACGCAGCCCCGCGCTCGGCGCGCCCTTCTCCACCATCCGGAGCAACCTCCTCGGCCAGGGCGGCACGACCAGCTACACGGACACAAATGGAATCAGCGCCGGTCCCTGCCTCTATCGCGTCGGCGTGCAGTAACGCTTCAAAAACATGGAGTAAACACCCCATTTTGAATTCCGCGCACCGGGACAATATTTTAGGTGTTCTAACGAAGTATTAAAAACACTACGTAGAGCAAAGAGCGATTCGCAAGAGTCGCTCTTTTTGTTTTGTGTTCGTTTTTTTGCGTGAGAGAAACAAGTCGCCAAAAAGTTCCCAAAAAGTTCGTGCAACATTTTTTGGAAGTTCCTGGAAGGATTCGCGTATAGAACGAACATTCAGGTTGTTGAGGACATTAAAAGTCTGATAGAGTGGTCAGTCTATGATGCCGATTGATAATCGCACCCGAGTTCGAGTCTTAGCAGGACTGACGATAATTGTGGCAACCGCAGCATGCCAGATCTCCAACGCAGCGCCAATTTTATGGAGCGGTTTGGGCGCCGACCAGAACTGGTCCACGCCCGGCAACTGGGTCGGAAACGTCCCGCCCGGCGCGTCCGATGACGTGAAATTTTCCGACCAGGGCGGCGGCGGTTCCTTCGGCGTGGTCGACAACATCGTCGACGCCAACACCATCAATCTGTCCCTTCAATACGCCAACACGAACAACTCCGTCGTTCACACCACGCAAATCAATCCCGGCGTCACGCTGACACTCAACGGCACGGGCGGTTTGATCAACGGCAACGAAACTCAAAACGACACGCGCGTCACCAACACCATCACAGGCGTCGGCGGCACGCTCGTCGTCTCCAACACCGCCGCCACCATCAACGTTCGCCAGGCAGCCTCGGTCTCGGTCGCGAACCGCACCACGCTCGATATGTCCGGTCTCGACACCTTTAATGCCACTGTCGCCCGCTTGACGGTCGGCCTCGCCGGCAGCGGCACAATCAATCGTGCGACCGGCCGCTTGTTGCTCGCGCGTACCAATTCAATCACCACGTCAGGCGCCGCGCCGCAAGTGGACGTTTCCGACAGCGTCGGCAGTTCCAACAACGGAAGCGGCAGCACGCTCACGCTGGGCCAGACGAATGCCTTTTTCACCGACAGCATCACGGTGGCTCGCGGACGTGAAAGCTCGGGAAATATGAATTTCAATTCCGTTTTCACCTCGCCATCGGTCTTCATTCGCGGCACCAACGGCCTCACCAGCCGCGTTTCGTTGTGGACCATTGGTGACGCCGCCACCCAGACGGGCACCATCACCTGCCGCGGCACGGTCGATTTTACCGCTGGAACCCTCGACGCCATGGTGGATCAGCTGATTGTCTGCCGCCCCTCCGTCGGCACCACCGATGCCAGCCAGTCGCAGGGCACGCTCAATGTCGGCGCCGGCAATCTGGACGTGAACACCTTCATCATCGGCAATCAACGCACGAACAACGCCGCTAATGCATTGGCCGTGGCCAGCTTCACCGGCACCACGATCAACGTTCATAGTAACCTGTTCCTGACGCTGACCACTGGCGGCACTGGCGCGGCCGCAACCTCCGGCACGCTCAACCTGACCAACAGTACCCTGGTCACTCCGGGCATCACCAACGGCGGCGGCGGCACCACGGTCATGAATCTCGATACGACGACGCTCACCGTCAGCAACCAAATGGGCAATGCCACCGAGCCCATCGGCACACTCTCCACCGCCAATTCCACTTTTCAATTGGCCGCCGACGCCGGCGCGCCGGCCGTCACCGTCAGCACGCTGACCGTGAACGGCGCCTCGGACGTCATCAACGTCATCTCCGCGCCTCCGGGCATCGGACAATATCCGTTGATTGTTTTCACCAGCCTCGGCAACCAGGCGCCTGATTTCACTACCGGCACGCTGCCTCCCGGCATTCAGGGATACATTTCGAACAACACCAGCTCCGTGGACCTCGTCATCACAAACTCCACCATCCGCACCGACACCTGGCGCGGGAATGTAAACGGCAATTGGGACACGACAACCTTGAACTGGTTCTCGGGCAGCGCCGTCGCCTATCAGCAAAACGATCCCGTTGTTTTTGATGACACCGCAACCGGAACTCGCAATGTGAATCTCACGACCGTCCTTACGCCGGACGGCATTGCCGTGAACAACTCCAGCGGCGATTACACCTTCAGCGGCTCAGGAAGCCTCAGCGGCAGCGCCGGCATCAACAAATCCGGCACGAGCACTCTCACCCTGAATGAGACCGGCGGTGACGACTTCAGCGGCGGCATCTCGGTCAGTCAGGGAACGCTGGTTCTCGATAGCGCGAACAGCACCATCTCCGGCGGATTGACGATTTCCGCGGGCGCGACCGCCCAAATCGGCAACAACGACGTCAACGGTAATTTGCTCACGCCCGTCGCGAACGACGGCAGCCTCGTTCTCGACCGCTCGGACAACCTTGTTCTCAGCACGAGCATTTCGGGCGCGGGCGCGCTCGTCAAACAAGGCGCGGGCACGCTCACCTTGAGCAACGTTGTCATGGCCTACACGGGCGACACGCCGGTATTCCAGGGCACGCTCGCCCTCGCGGGCACCGCCTCGCTCTCCAACAGCGCGAACGTCGTCGTCAGCAACGCCACCTTTGATGTCACTGGCATCGCTTCGGGGGCCACGTCGCTGAACAATCTCAGCATTAACAATTCCGTGCTCAATCTCGGCTCGACCAACGCCTTCACGGCGCCCATCACCGCCAACTTCGTCAGCATGGGCGGCTCGGCCAACACCATCAACGTCTCGGCCCTGCCGGCGATTGCGTCCTACCCCACCATCATCACGCTGGTCCAAACGGTCAGCGGCTTCAGCGGATTCAACCCCACACTCGGCTCGCTCCCGGCGGCCACGCCGCCGTACCAGGGGACCATTCAGCAAAGCCAGGATGGCCTCTCGATGCAGCTCAAACTCACCGCCGGCCCCAGCGGTCAGCGCACTTCGGTGCTCTGGAGCGGCGCAGATGTGCCAAACCTGAACACCAACTGGTCGGACGCCCAAAATTGGCAGCCCTCAGGCGCGCCGGTTGCGGGTGACAACGTCATCTTCAATAACACAGGCGCGCAAACCACCTCCGCCCTCAATACTCCGGGCGGTGGCATCACCGCGTTCATTCCTGATTTTGTGGACAACATCGTCGACGGGAATTTCACGCTCTCGACGCTCGTTTACACGAACTACGGCAACCTGTATCACAACACGTTCATCAAAAAAGGAGACGTCCTGAGCGTGACCAACAGCGCCCTGACCATCGGCGGGGCGGACACAGGCGCCTCCACGCAAACCGGATTCGTGACCGTCATCGGCACGAACGCGACGTTGAATGTCAACAACACCAACGCCAACATCCAGGTCTGGCTCGGCAACGCGGCCAGCGGCGGTTCTCAAGCCACGCTCGACCTCTCGGCGCTGGATACATTCACCAGCACCAACAGCCGTATCACAGTCGGCGCGTCCATCAACAACACCGTCAACCGCGTCAGCGGCATCCTTTACCTCGCCCGGACGAACACCATCGCCGCAACCTTCCAGACGGCATCGCCGGAGACAGGCACAACCACGGCCAACGCAGCCGTCGTCGTGGGCGATGCCAACAGCAACGCCGGCTCGGCCTCCAGCCTCTATCTCGGCCTGGTCAATAACATCAATGCCGACACCATCGTCATCGGCCGGCAGAAAGCTTCTGCGCATCTCCTGTTCAACCCGATTTATGCGAACATCGCGCCGTATCCCACGGCCACAATCGCGGGTTACTCCAGCAACCGCGTTTCCCTGTTTGAAGTCGGCAACGCGGTCACGAACACAGGCACAACCACGTTCACTGCGGACACGACCTTCGGCGGCGGATTTGTCAATGCTCTCGTCGATATCCTGAATGTCGGCCGCGCCTCCAGCGCCGCGTCCGGTTCGGGCACCACCACCGGCACGTTGAACTTCGATGCCGGAACCATCGACGCGAACACCCTCAACATCGGCTATCAACCAACCACCGGCACGAAGGTCGGCATTGGCTCGGTCGGCGTCGCCTCGAACACGGTTATTGGCGCTGCCGCCAACCTCATCGTGAACGGCAACCTGACCCTCGGCATCGCCGGCGGCGGCGGCGGCGCCACCACGACGTCCGGCACGCTCAACATCACGAACGGAACCGTGTCGGCCAATGCGATTATTACCGGAACGAACTCCGTTTCGGCCATTAACCTCATCGGCGGCCACTTGAACGTTGCCACGACCATCGGCAGCGCCGGGGCTCCGCTCGGCACGTTGAGCCTGACCCCGATGAACACTCCGGATAATAGCAATACCGTGTTGCAAGTGCCCGCGAGCCTCAGTCCGAGCGTGGTTGTCAGCACCCTCAACATTGACGGCCTGACCAGCACGACCAACCTCATCAACATCTCCTCGGTCGCTCCGGTGACCGCGCCGATGGAATTGCCGGTGATTCAATACACGACGCTGAACAATAATGGCGGGACATTCAACGTCGGCCTCGGCAGCCTGCCGGCCGGTTACGCCGGTTATCTGACCAACGACACGACGCTGAACGCGATTGCGGTGGTGATCACGACGGCGGCTCCGCCTGCGGTGCCGCCGACCATCCAGAAGATTACGATCTCTGGCGGCAACATCATCATCAGCGGCACAAACAACGCCGGCACGGCCGGGACGTTCCATCTCCTGACATCGACCAACATCGCGTTGCCGGTCACCAACTGGACTGTGTTGAGCAGTGGCAACTTCGATAGCAGCGGCAACTTCAACGTGACCAACGCCATCGACAGCACGAAGCCGGACGGCTTCTACATCCTGCAGGTCCCGTAATATATAATTCGGAGCACAACGGCGGGCTGATGAAAATCAGCCCGCCGTTTTTGTTGCAGCGGCGGTTTGTGACCGCCGCCATTAAAAATAAATTTTCATCCCGCTACGGTTTTTCCCTGCCGACTCTTAAAGGTATCACCCCATTTGCTCTCTATTTTCCTTTTGTCAGAGTCCGATACGAATGAAGCAATTGAATTTTGTTATTCGGAAGGGTTTCGCCATATCGCTTCTCGTTTCGGCACAAGCGTACGCACAAGTCAATGTCCTGACTTATCACAATGATAACAGCCGCATTGGTCTCAACGCGAACGAAACCACACTGACTCCCGCCAACGTCAACCAAAACTCGTTTGGGAAATTGTTCACTTACAACGTCGATGGTGACGTATACGCGCAACCGTTGTATGTCTCCGGCCTGAACATCGCCGGCCAGGGCACGCATAACGTTGTCTTCGTCTGCACCGAGCATGACAGCGTGTATGCCTTTGACGCCGACAGCAACACCGGCCCCAACGGCGGCTTGCTGTGGCAGGCAAGCCTCGGCAGCTCCGCGCAAACGCCAAGTCCCGAGCTGCCCTTTGAAGCCATCGAACCGGAAGTCGGCATCACCGGCACGCCGGTCATTGATCTCGGTTCTCAAACGCTTTACGTCGATGCCTTCACCGAGGAAAACGGGAGCTTTTTCCATCGCGTTCACGCCTTGAATCTTGCGGACGGCTCGGAAAAGCCCGGCAGTCCAACGGTCGTCGCCGCGTCCGTTCCCGGTGTCGGCAACGGAAGCACCAACGGCGTCATGAGCTTCCAGCCCATTCAACAACTTCAACGCTCCGCGCTCACGCTGGCGGGCGGGGTTCTCTATGTCTGCTTCGCCGGTTTCACGGACACGCCCAACACGGATCCCTATCACGGCTGGATCATCGGCTTCGATCCCGGCTCGCTGCAAATCCTCCCCAACTACGTTCTTTGCACCACGCCGAATGGAACCGTGGCGCAATTCGGCTCCATCGCCGGCCGTGGCGCCATCTGGATGGCTGGCGGCGGCATGGCAGTCGATGGCGACAACAACCTGTTCTTCGCCACAGGCGACGGAAATTTCACCGCCTTTGACGGCGGGACCGATTACGGCGACACCTATCTCAAGCTCTCCACCGGCGGGGGCCTTGCCGTGTCGGATTATTTCACGCCTTCCACCGCGGATTATCAGCAGGTCAATGACCTCGACAGCGGCTCCGGCGGCGTCATTCTCCTGCCCGATCAACCCGGTCCCTACCCGCATCTGCTCGTCGGCGCCGGAAAACTCCAGCGCGCCTTCGTCATCAATCGCGATCAGATGACTTCGGACGGCCAGCATTTCGATTCCACCAACAGCATTGAAAATGTCGTTCAAGTCATGCCGCTCGGCGGTGGCTCGTTTGATACCCCGGCGTATTTCAACGAAAAAGTTTATTATGTCGCCAGCAAGGATGTGATCCGCAGCTATTCCATCTCCAACGGCACTTTGATTCCCGACCTTCCGAATTCGGCCGGCTCGCGCGTGTTCGCCTTCCCCGGCGCGACACCCGTCATCTCCGCCAATGGCGATAGCGACGGCATCGTCTGGGCCATTCAAAAGGCGACACCCGCCGTCCTTGTGGCCTGGGACGCGAATGATCTCAGCACCGAACTCTACAACAGCTCGCTTGCGCCGGGCGGACGCGACCAATTGACCGGCGGCGTAAAGTTCGTCGCGCCTACTGTCGCCAACGGAAAAGTTTACGTGGGCAGCCAGAACGCGCTTTCAGTTTTCGGCCTGCTCGATTCCAGCGGCGGAGGCGGAGGCTGGACGCCCATCAATGCGGAATACAGCGGCTTGTTCTTTGATGCCGCCGGCATCGAGTTCGGCCAATCCGGCGCCGTCACCATCAAAACCACCAAAAAGGCCGCCTACTCCGGCAAATTGATGCTCGCCGGAAAAGGTTATTCCTTCCACGGAAAATTTGATGCCAACGGCGCGGGCTCGACAACCATTCCCGCCAAAAACGTCGGACCGTTGACCGTTAACCTGCAGGTGAACACCGCCGATAATACTTCCATTTCCGGCTCGGTCAGCGGCGACTCCTGGTCTGCCGACCTCATCGCCAGCGAAGCCCTCTTTAACAAACGGACCAACCCGGCGCCCTTCGCCGGCAGATACGACATCACGTTCGCGGGTCCGAACGACGGCAATCCGGACAATCCGCAAAATGACGGCACCGGCACGCTCACCGTCACCACCACCGGACAGGTGAAATTCAAAGGCGTCCTCGGTGACGGCACCAAGGTCAGCCAGTCCGCAACGGTTTCCCAAAATGGAGATTGGCCCTTCTACATTCCCCTTTATAAAAACGGCGGCCAAATCATGGGTTGGCTGAATTTCGACGGTGCGGGGGATGTCGGCGGCCAGCCCAGTTGGATAAAACTGGCCAATCCCAGGAGCAAGACATTCCCCGACGGCTTCGAACTGAATCCTGTCGCCACCGGCGCCCTGCAATGATTGGAACACGGGTGCCGCAATCCAAAACCTGGCGGGATGTCGTACGCCTCCGGCGCAGTGAGTTCCGACGTGCGGGGACTCACACCGAGCGCCTAAAAAATCCCACCATTTAATGACGTGCCACGCGTCTCAGTTCGGCGCGGGGCGCGCCGAACTGCAGCCGGGGCGGCTGCGCTCCTCAAAAAACAACTGTGCATAGCTACGGTTTTAGGCCGCTTCAGCACGACATTATCGAGCGTATTGAAAAATCCGAATCCAAATTGACTTTATTACCTTGATGCGACCTGAAGGTCGCGCTCCTGGGCAATCAAGCCAGGACACTGCCGCCGCTTCCACCGTCTTGACTTGCCCAAATCCCGTCGCTAACGTGCGTTTATGAATCGCCGGTTTGCATTTTTGCTGCTCGCAGCCCTCTGTATCACGTTGGTGCCCTTCCGCTCGCCCGCGCCCCTCATCTATACGCCCGGCGAAGGCTGGACCTACGAGCCGGTCGGCGGCGAAGGCAATTGGCAGCGTACCCGGGCCAAGGACCAATTGATCGTCGCACAGGATGCCTACGACAAAAAAGATTACAGCACCGCGTTGAAAGCCGCCCGCCGCACCGTGAAGGTCTGGCCCCTGTCCGATTACGCCCCGCAGGCGCAATATGTCGTCGCCCAATGCTACGAGGCTAAGGGCATGGACGAACGCGCCTTCAACGAATACCAAAAAGTTCTCGAGAAATATCCCCGGTTCGTTGACACCGAAAAAGTCCTCCAGCGCCAATACGAAATCGCCAACCGTTTTCTCGCCGGGCAATGGTTTCGCCTCTGGAATTACATTCCGTTTTTCCCTTCCATGGAAAAAACCGCCGACATGTACACCAAAATCGTCAAGGACGGTCCGTTCAGCGACATCGCTCCCAAAGCCCAGATGAACATTGGCGCCGCGCGCGAAAAACAAAGCAACTTCCCTGACGCCGCCAAGGCCTACGAAACCGCCGCGGACCGTTACCACGACCGCCCGCAGATCGCGGCCGACGCCCTCTTTCATGCCGGCCTCGCCTACCAGAAACAGGCGCAAACCGCCGAATACGACCAAAGCACCGCAGGCCAGGCCATCGCCACCTTCACCGATTTCATGACGCTCTATCCCGACGATGCCCGCGTGCCGGACGCGGAAAAAATCATCGACTCCCTCAAGACCGAACAAGCGCGCGGCAATTTCTCCATCGGACAATATTATGAATCCCACGGCAAACTGGCTTCCGCGAGAATTTATTACAACGAAGTCGTGAGGTTGATGCTCGGCGCACCGAACTCGACCTACGCCACCCTCGCGCGGGAAAAGATCGAAGCCCTCAACAAACGCCTCGAACCCGAAACCAAGTGAGCACGCGGCAAAATTGCCTGGATAAATGGATAAATGGATTTTTGGATAAATGGGCGCCCGCAGTGCGCTCATCCAACAATCCAACAATCCAACAATCCAATAATCTCTTCATCTTCCCGCTTGCCTGCCTGGCGCTGGTTTTGTTCGCCGCCGGTTGCGGCTACACATTGGGCCCCACCAACGGCCTCACCGCCGGCGAAAAAAAAGTTCAGATCACTCCCTTCCTCAATAACACATTTCAACCCCGCCTTGGCGATGCCGTCACCACCGCGCTGCGCCGAAAAATCCAGGAGGACGGCACCTATCGCCTCGCCTCTCACGACGACGCGGACATTATCGTGACCGGGGTCCTGAAAAAATATGTCCGCCACGAATTGAGTTTCGAACCGCACGATGTCCTCACCGTCCAGGATTACCGCGTCAGTGTTGTCGCCGAATACACCGCCCGCAATCTCAACACCGGCAGCGTCATGAACTGGACCAACATCTCCTACACGCTCGTGCGCGTCGGCTCGGACCTCACGAGTTCCGAGCGCCAGGCCATGCCCGTTCTCGCGGAAGAAGTCGCCAAAAACATCACCGACTCCCTGGCCGATGGCAGTTGGTAGGCGTTTTCAAAAAGAAAAGCGCTTCAATTATGAAAGGACGGATCGCTCCGTGCACGCCGATGAATTAAAAACTTGCGCGCGGCCTCGAATTTGATAGCACTAGCTTATTGATTCTCTATCAACGTATTCAAAACACTCCATGAACAAATCGATCCTTAAGTTTGGCCTCCTGGCTCTGCTGTCCGTCGCAATCGCGGGAACACCCGTCGTGCTTCGCGCGCAAAATGCCACGACCAATGCTCCCGCAAAAAAGCCCTCGAATCGCACGCTGCCGTTTCGCGGAAAACTCGCGGCCATCGATAACACCGAGAAAACGATTACAGTCGGCAAAGAAACCCTCCAGATCACTTCTGAAACCAGAATCTCCAAAGCCGGCAAACCCGCCACGCTGGAAGACGGCGCCGTCGGCGATGAAGTAGCCGGCGCTTACAAAAAAGATGCCCAGGGCAAACTCAATGCCCTGAGCCTGCGGTTCGGACCGAGGTTTACCGCCGATTCCGGATCGAAAACGAACAAGCCTTAAGAAGGGGCAGAACCCAAACGAACAAAAGGCAGACCATCCGGGTCTGCCTTTTTATTTTTTGAACAAACTCTATTTGCAGGGATAGAGCGGCGCGGCGTCTCCACCGGGGAAAACTACCTCCGCCACCAACTCGTTTTCTTTGACGAAGTAGGCTTCGGCGCTTCCGTCTGGGACATGTGGATCAACAATTGCGCGCGCGACATAAACAACGCATTCGCAAATTCGTCGTAGCTCAAAAACCGGTCCTGCGGCCGCTTGGCCAGCACTTTCAGCAACGCGTCACTCGTGGCCTGCGTAATTTCCGGCACAACGTCGTTGGGCGGCGTCAGCGGTGTATGCACGTGCGCGGCCACCACGGCTTCCACCGTGGGCGCATCAAAGGGAACATGACCCGTGATCGCATGATACAGCGTGCAACCGAGGCTGTACATGTCCGAAAGAAATGTCTCCTTCTCGCGCTGAATTTTTTCCGGCGCCACGTAATACGGCGTGCCATGCGTCTCGGTCAGCGATTCCGGCTCGAAATCCACGCCCCGCGCCAGGCCGAAATCAATCAGCTTCGGCTCGTGGTCCTTGTCAAAGAGAATATTTCCAGGCTTGATGTCGCGATGCAGAAAATTGTGCTTCAAGGCTGCGTCGAGCGCGCCGCACATCTTGTAACCGATATCCAGCACATCCAGTTCCGAGACGCGCCCCTGCTTTTCGATCCGTGTATCCAAGCTGCCGCGATCCGCCAATTCCATCACCAGGTAACGCTGTCCTTCCCATTCATCAAACGTGTAAATGTGGATGATGTTTGTGTGGTTCAGCGAGGCGCATGCGCGGGCTTCGCGATAAAAATTTTCCAGCGCCACGCTGTCGTCGAGCAACTCCTTTTTCATCAATTTCACCGCCACCAAACGGTCGAGCACCGTGTCGTACGCGCGATACACCGTGCCCATGCCGCCGGAAGCGATCACACTGCGCAATTCAAACTGGCGCAACATCAGCGGCATCATGATGGGAGCGCCGCATTTGCTGCAGGGAACTGTTGAAAGAGGAGGAAGGTCTCCGGGGATGAACACCTTTGTGTCGCAACTGCTGCAGGTGACCATCTTCAATGAAGCTTTGTCGCTCATCTCAACTCCAGTGTAGCATATTTGCTTGTCAGACGACAAGTCCGTTACGGGACCGACGGGCGTCGGTATTAGTGACGTCGATTGCATTGATCTTATCAGCGTTTGCTTCTGCGTGAACCCCGCTTATGAAGGCATCGCCTGCAGGCCATACATACACAGTGGGTTATAAAATGAAAGTTGAAATTTCTTTGACATTGACAATGACCCGAAATACCGCATCATTAGCACGGAAGAAAATGAAATACACGTTTGCCAACCAGCAAGCCATGCAGCCAGTCAAGGGACACACGTCCATTTGGCACGGCTGTTCCCGTCTGGCTGGCATCGTGGGTGGAGTTTTCTAAACCATAACAAAATAGAATTTCCGACAAACCCGCGATTGCTGAAACAATCGCGGGTTTTTTGTTTGGAAAAACAACCCCGGCTCGCGCCGGACAAAACGAAAGAAAACATGAATACAAACTATAAACGGGTTCCGACCAGGTTCGGGCCTGAAACACGCTTCGAAGTGAAGCCGGTCCCGCCGGCGCCATTTCGGGCCGTACAAGAGACTGAGCTCGAAAGGCTCAAGAACCGCCTGCTCCTCGAGCGGCTCAATGAACTGCCTGGGCCGGAGTTCGCCGCCTATGTGCGGCGGGCCGCCAACGAGGCCGTGGCCCTCGCGTGGGTGACGCCTTATCCGCTGCTCACGTTCCCCGGGCTTTTCGAGGAAAAAACCGAAACTGCGCTGCTGTATGCCGAACGGCAAAAAACCGTTCGCGCACGCAGCGCTGACCTCGTGCTCGTATGAAACAAGCCGGCCAAATTGAAACGCGCCGATCCCAACGGGGAGCCGTTCGGATTTGCGATTCGCTGGACCGTGATTGCCGCGGCTGCTGTTGGCAGCTCGCGTCCATCGCTCTTCGCGAATCGTAAATCCCAGCGGCTCCTCGTCCATTTTTGTGGCGGCGCTCCATGAGCGCCGGACGAATCGTGAGTCGGACAATTTATAGGACGGCAAGGCCGCCTGAGCAAAAAACGCTCTCAACAAGCTGGCGGCCTTGCCTCCTGACGAATTTCGCTCTCGTTCTAGGGCCTGTTAACACTAATTCGTAAAGCTTCGACAATGAGAGCAAACACGATGAAGCCCGCGAAGAGCACATCCAGTTTGTCGAAACGACAAAAGATGCGGCGATAAGCTTTGAGCCTGCGGAAA
>Ga0335085_10012415_pt1 | contig 12549 bp, 9 predicted proteins | sample Lox_Sample_45_FD_206712 | JGI IMG/M metagenome (GOLD analysis project Ga0335085, IMG submission 206712) | Soil microbial communities from Loxahatchee National Wildlife Refuge, Florida, United States - Lox_Sample_4.5 | ecosystem: Environmental > Terrestrial > Soil > Wetlands | place: USA: Florida...
AGAGAGCGGTCCGTCCGCGAGGTGCGCGCGATGAGCCCCGACCGCCAGGTCGGACGTGGCCGTCTCGCCCCGGGTGCCTCGCGGGGGCGCCGCGCTGCCGTCGCCGCCGTGGCAGCGCTGGCACGCGGGCGTGGCGTCGGCCAGGATCGGGCGCGCCTTGCCGCAGCCGGCGAGCGCGGAAGCGCCGGCGAGCGCGAGGGTCACGGCGATGGCATGGCGGTGGAGGACGTTCAGGACGCGCTCGGGTTCCCCGGGAGCGTCGCACGCCCGGGCGGTGTCCGCCCGTGATGGGAGTCAAGCTCGCGGGGTTCGCTTGCCGCGCCGCCGCCGGCAGGTCAGAGACGGATGAGCCAGGCGGTGATCCCGGCCGCCACCGCCAGGAGCAAGGCGATGCCGGCGCGGAACGCGGTGCGCCGGGTGGGGACGGGGAACTCCACCGAGGTGGCCTCGCCGCGCGGCACGTCGGCGAAGGCGGTGGACGCGAGCGTCGAGATCTCGATGCGGGTCAGGGCCACGGCCTCGGTGACGAAGCCACGGTGGGTCATCATCGAGACGAGTCGCGCCCGGGCGTTCATGCCCCTCGGCATGTGGCGCGTGGCGATGGCGGTGAGCGCCTCTCCGAGCGCGCCCGCCGAGGGCCAGCGCCCCCCGGGATCCCTGGACAGGCACCGCTCCACCGCCCGCGCCAGCTTGCGAGGGCACTCCGGCGCCAGCCGCCGCACGCGCCTGAACCGGCCCTTGCCGATGGCGGAGAAGAGCTCCTGGGCGTTCCTGCCAGTGAAGGGCTTCTCGCCGGTGAGGAGCTCGTACAGCGCCACGCCGAGCGCCCACACGTCCGCGGCGGGCGAGCCCTCCACGCCGGTGAGCACCTCGGGAGCCATGTAGGACGGGCTGCCCACCAGCATGCCATCCGAGGTGAGGGAGAGGTCCTCGTTCCCCTTGGCGATGCCGAAGTCCATGAGCTTCACCTCGCCGTCGCGCGAGACCATCACGTTCGCGGGCTTCACGTCGCGGTGGAGCAGCTTCTCGAAGTGCACGTAGTCGAGCGCCTCGGAAACCCGGGCTCCGATCACGGCCACGCAGTCGGCCGGCAACGGCCCGCCCTCCTCGAGGACGCGCGCCAGGTCGGCGCCGTCCACGTACTCGGTGACGAGGTAGATGCCCTCGTCGCGCTCGATGAGGTCGTGCACCGCAACGATGGCCTCGTGGCGCAGCCTGGCGTAGGTGCGGCCCTCTCGCCGGAAGCGCTCGAGGACCTCGGCGTTCCGGAGGAGGCGGGGATCGAGGGCCTTCACCGCCACCGGGCGATCGAGGGCCTCCTGCATGCCCTCGAAGACGACGCCCATCCCACCGCGGCCGATCTCGCGGACGATGCGCGCCGTGCCGACCTTGCGAACCATCGCCCGGCAGCTTGCGACGTTCCCCCGCCCTCGCGCAAGGCGCACAACGTGCGCTCGTGGAGCCTCCGCCGCATGCGTTGCGCACGGCGTGCGCAACGGGGCGCGGGAGCGCGCGGAAGAGGACGGCTGCGCTCGGCGCGGGGTTCGCAAGCGAAAGGGCCGGGGCGACGTCCGACCGCCCCGCTCCCCGAAGAGGAGGCGAAGGATGTCGAGGTCCAAGGATCAGCAGCGCCCGATGATCACGCTCGACGGCAACGAGGCGGCGGCCTCGGTGGCGCACAGGCTGAGCGAGGTCATCGCGATCTACCCGATCACCCCGTCCTCGGCGATGGGCGAGTGGGCGGACGAGTGGTCCGCGCTCGGACGGAAGAACGTGTGGGGCACGGTCCCCACCGTCACCGAGATGCAGTCCGAGGCCGGCGCCGCGGGGGCGGTGCACGGCGCGCTGCAGGCGGGGGCGCTCACGACGACCTTCACGGCGTCGCAGGGCCTGCTCCTCATGATCCCCAACATGTACAAGATCGCCGGCGAGCTCACGCCGTTCGCCATGCACGTGAGCGCCCGGACGGTGGCCACCCACGGCCTCTCGATCTTCGGTGACCACTCGGACGTGATGGCGGTCCGCCAGACAGGCTTCGCGCTCCTGGCCTCGGCGTCGGTACAGGAGGCGCACGACCTCGCCGCCGTCGCCCACCGGGCCACCCTGCTCTCGCGCGTCCCCTTCCTGCACTTCTTCGACGGGTTCCGCACCTCCCACGAGGTGGCGAAGATCGAGCTCCTCTCCGACGACGACCTGCGGGCCATGCTGCCCGACGAGCTCGTGGAGACGCACCGCAGCCGCGCCCTCACGCCCGACCGGCCGTCGCTGCGGGGCTCGGCCCAGAACCCCGACGCCTTCTTCCAGGCGCGCGAGGCCTGCAACCCGTTCTACGCCGTGGCCGCCGATCACGTGCAGTCGGCGATGGACCACTTCGCGAAGCTCACCGGGCGGGCCTACCGGCTGTTCGAGTACGTGGGGCACCCCGAGGCCGAGCGGGTCGTGGTGGCCATGGGCTCGGCCTGCGAGACCATCCACGAGACCGTCGAGTACCTGGTCGGCAAGGGCGAGAAGGTCGGCCTCGTGAAGGTCCGGCTCTACCGGCCATGGGACCTGGGCGCGTTCATGACCGCGCTGCCCCGCACCGTGCGCCAGATCGCCGTGCTCGACCGCACCAAGGAGCCCGGCGCGCTGGGCGAGCCGCTCTACCAGGACGTGGTCACCTCGCTGCGCGAGGCCGAGCAGGCCCACATCGACCGCTTCCACCACCAGCTGACGGTGATCGGCGGCCGCTACGGCCTCTCCTCCAAGGAGTTCACCCCCGCCATGGTGAAGGCGGTCCTCGACGAGTTCCAGAAGGACCGGCCCCTGCGCCACTTCACGGTGGGCATCAACGACGACGTCACGCACACCTCCCTGCGCTGGGATCCCGGCTTCGACACCGAGCCGCCCGAGGTGGTGCGCGCGCTCTTCTTCGGCCTCGGCGCCGACGGGACGGTGGGCGCCAACAAGAACTCGATCAAGATCATCGGCGAGGACACGCCCAACTACGCGCAGGGCTACTTCGTCTACGACTCGAAGAAGTCGGGGACGCTCACGACCTCGCACCTGCGCTTCGGGCCGCGCCACATCCGCTCGGCCTACCTCGTGTCCAAGGCGAGCTTCGTGGCCTGCCACCAGCCGTTCTTCCTCGACCGCTACGAGATGCTCGAGCCGGCCGTGCCGGGGGCCACCTTCCTCCTCAACACCACCCACGGGCCCGACGAGATCTGGGACCACCTTCCCCGCGAGGTGCAGGAGCAGATCCTCGGGAAGGGCCTCAAGCTCTACGTCATCGACGCCTACAAGGTCGCTCGCGACACCGGCATGGGCCAGCGCATCAACACGATCATGCAGACCTGCTTCTTCGCGATCTCCGGCGTGCTGCCGCGCGAGGAGGCCATCCGGCACATCAAGAAGACCATCGAGAAGACCTACGCGCGGAAGGGCCAGGAGGTGGTTCGCAAGAACTTCGAGGCCGTGGACCAGACCCTCGCCCACCTCCAGCAGGTGCCGCTCGAGGGCAAGGTGGCCGGCGGCCGCCCGCGCCCGCCCCCGGTCGCCGAGGTGGCGCCCGACTTCGTGAAGCGGGTCACGGCGCTCATGCTGGCCGGCCAGGGCGACCTGCTGCCGGTCTCGGCCTTCCCGGTGGACGGCACCTGGCCGACCGGCACGTCGCGCTGGGAGAAGCGCTCCATCGCGCTCGAGCTGCCGGTCTGGGACAAGTCCATCTGCATCCAGTGCAACAAGTGCGCGCTCATCTGCCCGCACGCCGCCATCCGGCCGAAGCAGTACGCGCCGGAGGCGCTCGCCGGCGCGCCGTCCGGCTTCGAGTCGATGGACTTCAAGTCACCGGAGGTGAAGGGAAACAGGTACACCCTCCAGGTGGCGCCGGACGACTGCACCGGTTGCACGCTGTGCGTCCAGATCTGCCCGGCCGAGTCGAAGACCGTGAAGGGTCACAAGGCGCTCAACATGGCGCCGGCCGGGCCGCTCAAGCCAGCCGAGCGCCCGAAGTGGGACTTCTTCCTCGCCATCCCCGACCCCGATCCGGCGAAGGTGAAGCTCGACGTCAAGGGTACCCAGTTCCTCGCCCCGCTCTTCGAGTTCTCCGGCGCCTGCACCGGCTGCGGTGAGACCCCTTACGTGAAGCTGCTCACCCAGCTCTACGGCGACCGGATGCTCGTCGCCAACGCCACCGGCTGCTCCTCGATCTTCGGTGGCAACCTGCCGACCACGCCATACACGTACCGTGAATCGGACGGCCGCGGGCCGGCCTGGGCAAACTCGCTCTTCGAGGACAACGCCGAGTTCGGCTTCGGCATGCGCCTGGCGGTGGACAAGCAGGCCGAGTACGCCCGCGAGCTCGCGAAGAAGCTGCACGCCGAGATCGGCGACGCCCTCGTGGGCGAGCTCCTCGAGGCGGCCCAGGACGACGAGGCCGCGATCGAGCGGCAGCGCGAGCGGGTGCGGTTGCTCCGCGCGCGCCTCGCCCAGCTCGACTCCGCCGACGCGAAGCGCCTCTCCGGCATCGCCGACTACCTCGTGCGCAAGACGGTCTGGATCGTCGGCGGCGACGGCTGGGCCTACGACATCGGCTACGGAGGCCTCGACCACGTCATCGCCCAGGGCAAGGACGTCAACATCCTGGTGCTCGACACCGAGGTCTACTCCAACACCGGCGGCCAGGCCTCCAAGGCGACGCCGATGGGAGCCGCCGCCAAGTTCGCGGTGGCCGGCAAGACCACGCCCAAGAAGGATCTCGCAATGCTGGCGATGAGCTACGGCCACCCCTACGTCGCCCGGGTGGCGCTGGGCGCGAAGGACGCACAGACCGTGAATGCGTTCCGCGAGGCCGACAGCTACCGCGGCACCTCGGTCATCATCGCCTACGCCCACTGCATCGCCCACGGCTACGACCTCGCGGAGGGCCTCGAGCAGCAGTCGCGCGCGGTGGAGTCCGGCTACTGGCCGCTCTTCCGCTACGACCCCCGCCGCCTGAAGCTGGGTGAGAGCCCGCTCAAGCTCGACAGCCCCGCGCCGAAGATCGATCTCGCCCAGTTCGTGTCCCACGAGATGCGCTTCCGGCAGGTCGAGGCCACGAACCCGGAGGGCTTCAAGAAGCTCCTCGAGCAGGCGCAGCGCGACGTCCGCGACCGCTACGCGCTCTACGAGAACCTCTCGAAGGCGCTGCACCCGGCGGCGGGTGCCGGCAACCCGAAGCCCCAGGCACCCACCGCACCCCCGAAGGCCCAGGCCTAACCGCCCGCGAACGCTTCCGGGAAACGGGCCGCGACGGGGTCCCCTGGCACCCCGCGATTCGACGGGGTCCCGGGACCCGTCCCATGGTCAACCCGCCCTATCCCCGCATCGCGGGATGCGTGCTAGACATCCCGCGCTCGGGGGAGCCGCGGGGTTTCACGCTTGGTGTCCATCTCGGTCATCGTCATCACGGTCTGCGCGGCGCTGTGCCTGTCCGTGGCGGCGCTCTCGCTGCGGATCGGCTCCGCGCCGGGCCACGCGGAGCATCGCTGGCTCGCGGCCGTGGCCGCTACCGCCTTCGTCCACACCGCGCTGGGGGTGGTCTCGAGCGCACCCGGCCAGTCCTCGCCGGCGCAGCTGGTTCCATGGGCGAGCTCGCTCCAGCTCGCCTCGCTCGCACTGCACGCGATCGCCTGGGGGCGGTACGCCCGCGCCGTGCTCGGCGCGCCCGGTGCGCTCGACCGCCCCTTCGAGTGGATGCTCGCCGCCGTGGCGGCCCTGTCGCTCACGCCCGGCCTCGCCTTCACCGCCGTCGAGCCCCGCGAGGTGCCCCTCCTGGCGGCGCATCACCTCGGGTACGCCCCGACCGCGCTCGGCCAGGCGTTGCTCGCCGCCGTGGCGGCGGCGCTCGCGCTCACCGCGATGCGCCTGCTCGCGGCGTGGCGGCGAGCCATCATCGGCGTTCGGGTGCAGGGCGTGGCGCTCGCCGTCATCACCGCGCTCGTCGTCCACGACGCGCTCGTGATCTCGGGACGACTGGCCTCTCCCCTCCTGGTCGATCTCGTCCTGGTCGTGCCCATCGCGGCGCTCGGCTGGGTCATCACCTCGCGCTTCGTCGCGGACGCGCGCGCCCTCGAGGCCCTTCGTCGAGGCCTGCAGGAGGCGGTGACCGAGCGCACCGAGGCGCTGCACCGGACGCAGGAGGCCCTGGGCAGGACCGAAAAGCTCGCCGCCGTCGGCCAGTTCGCCGCCGGCCTGGCGCACCAGGTGAACAACCCGCTCTCGGCCATCGCCGCCAGCCTCGCCTACCTGGCCGAGGCCCTCCCCGAGCGGCCCGACGCCGACCTGCGCAGCGCCCTCGACGACGCCCAGGCGGCCCTGGCGCGCATCGGCGGGGTGACCCGCCGGCTGCGGGACGCGAGCCGACTGGCCGCCTCGCCCTCGCATCCCGGTGCCGCCACGCAGCTCGCGGGCGCCGTCAGGGAGGCGATCGCGGTGGCGCGGCGCGCGGCGGCCGGCGCGACGTCGCCCAGGCCCACGGCGTCGGTGCCGGTGGACGTGAGCGTCCCGGCCACGCTCTGGGCCGCGGCCGAGAACGACCTCGTGGTCGAGGTGATCGCGAACCTCGTCGTGAACGGCCTCGAGGCCATGTCCGGGCGGGCCGGCGGCGTCCGTGTGACCGCGCACGTGGAGGGCGATCGCGTCCGGCTCTGCGTGGAGGACGACGGAACCGGGATGGAGCCGGACGTGCTCCGGCGCGTGTTCGAGCCGTTCTTCAGCACGAAGCGCGATCCGTCGGCGTCGGGGCTGGGCCTCGCGGTGTCGCGCGGCCTCGTGGTGAGCGCGGGGGGCGACCTGTCCGTGGAGAGTTCCGCGGGCCGCGGGACGCGCGCCTGGGTGGAGCTTCCCGCGGGAGCGCCTCCGGAGGAGCCCTAACCGACGGCGGCGGGCTCCTCCGAGGGCGCCTGACGGCTCAGTCGCCCTCGTGGCGGCCCCGGTCCTTCGGGGACCGCCCCGTGTCGAGTCCCGCCACCACGCCGGCGTGGTCGCTCGGCCAGAGCCCGCTCGCGTGGGCGCCGGGGGTGGAGCCGACGATGCGCATGGTGAGCGGCCGCACGTCGCGCACCATGACGTAGTCGATGCGCTGGTCGAGGCTCACCGTCGGGTCGGAGAGATCGCCGGCGAAGCAGCAGGTGAAGCCGTCCTGGTGCGGGTGGAGGTCCGCCCAGACGTCGGCGAGCCCCGCGGTTTCGAGGATGGCGGCGCCCTCGGTCCCGGAGGGCGAGTTGAGATCGCCCACCAGCACCACCTTGCCCGGCGTGGCGGCGACGATGGCGGCCAGCTCGGCCGCCTGGGCGAGGCGCACGGGCGTGTAGTAGCTCTCGAGGTGCGTGTCGAAGAACGTGAAGGCCTTCCCGTCGACCTTCGCGTCCACCGCGGTCCAGCCGCGCTGCACGAGGATGTTCTGGCCCATCACCGTGAGCGGCAGGAGGACGCCATAGACCGCGCCGCGGGGGTTGGAGATCCGGACGCCCCTCCGGGCGAGGATCACCTGGCGGTCGGTCATCCGCACGTCGATGCCGAGCGCGGTGGGAGCCTCGAAGTCGAAGAGCGGCAGGGTCTCGACGGCCTCGTAGCGCTGGCCGCGCGCCTCGAGCGCGGCGAGGAGGTCCGCCACGTAATCGTAGGCGACGTCGGTGGCGGGGACGGTCCCGCCGAGGAGCGCGTCGCCCGGGTCCTGGACGCGCCACAGGTAGGCCTCCTGCAGCCCGACGAGGTCGGGCTCGGCGCGGGCGATCTCCTTCGCCAGCGAGAGCGCGCGGGTGTGGAAGTCGTTGCCCACGACGGAGCCCCAGACCGCGGTGGTGGCGGCCACGAACTTCGCGGGCGTGTCCGCCGCGATCACGGGCCCGAGGTCGGCCCCGAGGTAGAGGTTGCGGCTCATGACCTCGGCCGGCCTTCCACGCTCGTGGGCATCGCAGCCCTCGAGCGCGTTGGCGGAGCTCGCCGTGGCTGGCTCGGTGGAATTGGGCGCGCCGCATCCGAACATCGCGAGGGCGACGGCGGCGGCGACAGGCAGGAATCTCGAGCGATACATGAAGGGCCTCCTTCGATCCGGGTTCTGGCGAGAGGATGACCCTGGATGGATGGGGTGTGACACCTCCTTCTTGCCCCGCCCCGAGGGGGAGCCGCGCGCGGGCCCGCCGCATGCCCTCGCACCTTCGCAGAGGAGTGGGGCGACCGGCCCCCCCGGGGCCAGACGTCCTCACAGATTCCCGTCTCGGTTCGGGAATCACCCTGACCCCTCGGTGGCGCGACACCCGGCCCCCGGACGTTCCCGAGGTTCGTGATCCCGCGGGCTTGGAGGCTCGGGAGGTCTCCGGATGGCGGCCCTCGCCTTGCACTCCCTTGGCTGGTCCGCCGGGTCGTTTCCCGCGGGTAGATCCGAGCGATGGCCTCCTGCCCCCTCCAGTCCGAGTGCGGACTCCGCGCGAACATCTCCATGAAGGAAGCGCTGCGCGTCTGGCAGAGCTTCTACTGCGAGGGTTCGCACACGCGATGCGAGCGCTTCAAGCTCGCCTCCGCGGGCATGAGCGTCCCCGTCCGGCTCCTGCCGAACGGCCGCCTCCAGGACGCGCAGGAGCAGCCCATCGCCACGCCGATGCCCACGCCCGACGGCGACTCCCGCGCGGCCTGACGCGGGTCTGGAGCACATCCCGTGACCCCCGGGGTTATGGGATACGCTCCTGACTCGCGAGATCGAATCGGGGGCCCGCGCGTTTCACCCCACAGGGCCCAGCGAGGCGCCGTGCCGGTCGAGGACCGCGAGAGCGACGAACGGCTGATGCTCCGCTTCCGGGGCGGCGACTCCGTGGCCTTCGAGGTCCTCGTGAGACGCCACCGGACGCCCGTCTTCTCGTTCCTCGTCCGACTGGTGGGCGACCGCGGTCGGGCGGAGGACCTCTGCCAGGACGCATTCCTCAGGGTGGTGAAGGCCGCGCCGGACTGGGAGGAGCGGGCCGCGTTCCGCACCTGGCTCTTCACCATCGCCCGCAACCTCGCCGCGGACGAGGCGCGGCGATCCGTCTTTCGCCGAGCCGACCCGCTCGACACGCCCGGCGGCGAGGCCGTTCGCGCCGCGGCCGCCGATCCCCTGCCCGACCGCGCCGCCGCCTCTGCGCAGCTGCGGCCCAGGCTCGAGGCTGCGCTCGCCGCGCTGCCCGCCGAGCAGCGAGAGGTCTTCCTGCTGCGGGAGCACGCCGGCCTCCGCTTCGCAGAGATCGCCTCGGCGACCGGGACGCCGGAGAACACCGTGAAGAGCCGGATGCGCTACGCGCTCGAGGCGCTGCGCGAGAAGCTCGCCGCGCTCGGCGTCTCGGCCGACGACGCCGAGGCCGACGGACGGAGCGCCCTGCCATGACCTCCCTCCCGCACCCCGAGCGCGACCTCGTCCTCGACCTCGCGTACGGCGAGCTGCCCGAGCGCGAGGCGCGGCGGCTGCGCGCGCACCTCGAGGCGTGCGCCGACTGCCGCTCCGAGCTCGAGCGCATCGAGGGCACGCGGCGGCTCATGTCGGCGCTGCCGCTGGAGCAGGCGCCGGAACGGGGTGAGCGGATCCTCCTCGCGGCCGCGCGGGAGGCCGCCGGTCGGGCCCGGCCCCGCTGGCGGATGCCCGGGTGGCTGGCCGGGTCGCTCGCCCTGGCGGCGACGGTGGTGGTGGTCACGGTGGTCTCGATCCGGATCGCCAGGGAGAGCGCGGGGCCGCTCGGGGCGGGCCACGACCCGAACGCGCTCCTCCCCACGCCTGCGCCCGCCGAGGCGCGGAGGTCCGAGGATTCGTTCGCGAAGGCGCCCGAGGAGAGGGCAGTCGCCTCCGCTCAAGCCCAGCCACCGTCCGCCCCGCCGGCGCGCCCATCGCCAGGCAGGCTCTCGGCCCCGAAGGCCGCTGGGCCGCGCTACGCCGAGCCCCCGCCGGCCGTGTCCCGCGAGGAGGACCTGGCGCGCCGCGACAACGCCGCGCGGCCCCACGACGAGGAGCGGGAGGCCAAGGCGTCCCTGAAGGCGGAGGAGCCCGGGCTCGCGGGCGCTCCCGCGGGAGCCATGGCGCTCCAGGCGCCCGCCTCGTCGGCCGAGATGGAGGCGCCCCGTGCGGCGGCAGCGAAGCGCGCCGCGCCGGCCGCCGCGGGAGGGTCGGCGGCCGCCGATCTCGCCCGGCCGAACGGCTCCCTGGGCCCGGCGGCCACCGCTCCCGACGTCCGGACCTTCCCCGGCTGCGCCGGCGAGTCGCGCCGCGAGATCGGGCGCGACGCCGCGGGACGGGTCGTCCGCTACGTGCGGGAGGGCTCGGCGAGCGGGCGTCGCGTGCGGGTCGAGCTCGCCTTCGGGCCCGACGGCCGCCTCGTCCGGACCCAGGCGCGCGACCTCGACACCGGCGTGGAGGTGCCCGGCGAGGCCCTGCCCGGACTGCCGAGGTCGGCGGCGGAGGTCGATCCCGGTGCGGCACCGCGCTGCGGGCCCTGAGAGGACCTCCCGGCGCGGTAGACTCGCCTCATGGCGCGCATCCTCTACGGGGTGGCGGGCGAGGGCATGGGCCACGCCATCCGCTCGCGCGTCCTCATCGACCACCTCGCGCGGGACCACGACGTCCAGGTGGTCGTCTCCGGCCGGGCCCACGATTACCTGAAGGCCCGCGAGAGCGATCACCTGGGGGTGAAGAGGATCTGGGGCCTCACCATCGTCTACGAGGACAACGCGGTCCGGAACTTCCGCACGTTCCTCGAGAACGTGCGCGGGGGCGTGCTCGGCGGTGTGCCGCACAACGTGCTCGCCTACCTCGAGCTCGTCGAGGCGTTCCGGCCGGAGGTGGTGGTCACCGACTTCGAGACCTGGAGCGCCATCTTCGCCCGCCGCCACCGGCTGAACTGCATCTCGGTGGACAACATCCAGATCGTCAACCGCTGCGAGCACCCGCCCGAGATCCTGCGCGGCGAGCGGCGCGCCTACCTCCTCGGGAAGGGCGTGGTGAAGGCGAAGCTCGGGCCCTGCTACCACCACCTCGTCTCCACGTTCTTCTTCCCCAAGGTGGTGAAGCCCCGCACGACCCTCCACCCGCCGGTGTTCCGGCCCGAGATCCTCGCCGCCCGCGAGCGCACCGAGCGCGGCGACCATCTCGTGGTCTACCAGACCTCCACCTCGAACCGGGCGCTGCCGGACATCCTGAGGAGGAGCGGCGTGGAGTGCCGCGTGTACGGCCTGCGACGCGACCTCGCCGGCGACGAGCGCGACGGCAACCTGCTCTGGCGGCCCTTCAGCGAGGCCACCTTCGTGGAGGACCTGCGCACCGCGCGGGGTGTCGTCTCCGGCGGCTCGTTCACGCTCATGAGCGAGTCGGTGTTCCTGGGGAAGCCCATGCTGTCGGTCCCGGTTCGCCGCCAGTTCGAGCAGATCCTGAACGCGCGATGGCTGGAGAAGCTGGGCTACGGTCTCGAGGCCCGCGAGATCACCGCCGAGCGGCTGGGCGAGTACCTGGAGCGGCTCCCCGACCTCGAGCGGTCACTCTCGGGCTACCGGCAGGACGGCAACTCGGACCTGCTCGGCGCGCTCGACCGGACGCTCCAGCGCGCCCTCTCCGGCGCGCCCGCCGAGGAAGACCCCGAGCAGGACGGCGAAGCCGGCCTCGCCGATCCGCTCCTCTAGGCCAGACGCGCATGCGGCTGCGGATCGTCGCCGTGGGTAAGGACCGCTCCGGGCTCTACGCCCCCGCCGTGGAGGAGTACGCGAAGCGCCTCTCTCGCCACGCGCGCTTCGAGGTCGTGGAGGTGCCCGAGGCTCGCAGGCACGCCGGGACCCCGCGCGCACGCGACGAGGAGGGGGAGGCGCTCCTCGCCCGGCTCGACCCGCGCGAGCGGGTGGTCCTCCTGGACGAGCGCGGCGACGAGCCCACCAGCCCGGAGCTGGCGCGCCGCCTGGAGCGCTGGCTCGCCGGAGGGAAGGACGTCGCCCTCGTGATCGGGGGCGCCGACGGTCACGGTGAGGCGGTCCGCGCCCGCGCCGACGAGACGCTCGCGCTCTCCCGCATGACCCTCGCCCACCGCCTGGCGCGGCTCGTGCTCGCCGAGCAGCTCTACCGCGCCTTCACCATCGTGAAGGGCGAGCCGTACCACAAGTGAATGCACCCGCACACCGAGGTCGAACGCCATGCCCGTCCTCACCCGCACGCTGCTCGCCCTCGCCGCTCCGCTCGCCCTCGCCGCCTGCGCATCTTCGCGACCGCCGCCCGCAGCGCCCGTCCCGTACCGATCCATGGGGGACATCCTCCAGGCCTCGGCTCCTTCCGACTGGCGCCCGCTGCGCGAGGAGGACGCGGTCGTCCTCGAGCTGCCCGGCGGCAGGGTGGTGATCGAGCTCGCGCCGGATTTCGCCCCGCGCCACGCGGACAACGTGAAGGCGCTCGTGCGCGGCGGCTACCTCGACGGGCTCGCCGTGCTCCGCTCGCAGGACGGGTTCGTCGTGCAGTGGGGCGATCCCGACGGCGACGAGCCGGGGAAGGCGCGGCCGTTCCCGCGCGGAGCGGAACGGAAACTCCCGGCC
>Ga0335085_10012416_pt1 | contig 12548 bp, 9 predicted proteins | sample Lox_Sample_45_FD_206712 | JGI IMG/M metagenome (GOLD analysis project Ga0335085, IMG submission 206712) | Soil microbial communities from Loxahatchee National Wildlife Refuge, Florida, United States - Lox_Sample_4.5 | ecosystem: Environmental > Terrestrial > Soil > Wetlands | place: USA: Florida...
GTCGTGCAGTCGTTCCCGGATACGCCGGGTTCCTTCCCGATCGCGGGTACCAGCTACACCGGAAGCATCGCACTACTTTACACGGCCTGCCTCGCCGGCGCGACCATTGGGGCGCTCTGCAATACGGAGCGCGCCGCCGGTTACCCACCGGGCCCAGGGCTTCCGGCGCTGAATACGGAACCCAACCTGCTTCCGATCAATCCGTACACCACACAGACCGGAAACATCGACACGACCTATGCCAACGGTCCCAACTTCGCGAAGTATGATTCCGAAGGCACGGCGGTAACCCTCGCCTGGGTGGCCGGTGACGATCTCACGTTCAAGTCGATCAGCGCCTATCGCCACATCACCTGGAACATCGGTACGGATCTCGACGGCGCGGCCGACAACGGCGAGCTGCTGAGCGTCACCGACAAGCAGCGCCAGGAACAGTACAGCGAAGAACTCCAGGCCATCGGCACGTCGTTCGGCGGCAGGCTGAACTGGGTCGCGGGCGTCTACTTCTTCTATGAAGACGGGTTCGTCCACGATTGGGTGCCGTTCGACGGCAGTCTCTTGGCAGTCGACGATCTGGGTCTCAACGACCTCAAGACGACGAGCTATGCCGGCTACGTCCATGGCGACTACAAGATCACCGACCAATTGGGCCTGACCGTCGGCGCGCGCTATTCGATCGAGCACAAGCAGTTCCTGGGCGGCCAACAGGACTATGACGGCTTGGCCTACAAGGTCACCGGCTGTTATCCGCCGACGGCCGATGCCTCGATCGCGTTCGGCGGACCGCCGGTCAACCTGCCGCCGGGCGTCGCCGACTGCCAGCAGTTCCTTGGCTTCCCGTCGGCCACCCAGCCCTACCGTTATTTCCCGGCCGGCTGGAACACGCGCAACTTCTACCTGTTCACGCCGACCGCGGGACTGCAGTACCACGTGACGGACGACATCATGCTCTATACGTCGTGGTCCAAGGGCTACAAGTCGGGCGGCTGGACGACGCGTCTGTCGAGTCCGATCCTGGACGGCAGCGATGCTGCGTACGGACCGGAAAAGGCGGCCACCAGCGAAGTCGGTGTCAAGTCCCAATGGTTCGATCACCGGCTGCAGGTGAACGCGGCGGGCTTCTTCACCTACTTCACCGGCATCCAGCTGAACCAGCAGGTTGGCGCCTCGCCGGTGTTGAAGAACCTGGGTAATGCGCACATCAAGGGTTTCGAGGTGGAATCGCAGGCCGAGGTGACCGATCACTTCAGCTTCCGGGCCAATGTCGGTTATCTCGACGCCTACTACACCAAGCTCGATCCCAGCGTGATCTCGGTGGTTCCGTACGCCAGCGTCCTGTTGACGAACAAACTTCCGAAGACGCCGAAATGGAAGATCAGCCTCGGTCCGCAATACGACCTTCCGATCGGCAACAACGACTTGTTGTTGCAGGCGCAATACACTTATGTCGGTACGCTTTACAACGATGCGGAAAACACCCCTCTGCTCAAGCGGCCCGCGTCCAGCCTGCTCGATTTGTCGGCGCGGTTCTCGTTCCACGACGACAAGTACGCAATCACCGTCGGCGGCACGAACGTCACCGACAAGCGGTTCGTCACGATCGGCAGCCACAACTACGCGGCCGGTTTCGTGGATGCGACCTACAACCCGCCTGCAGCGTGGTACGCGACCTTCGACGTGAAGATGTAAGCGGCCCCCGCGAAAGCGGCATGAAAAAACCGCCGGCGGGTTCGCCCCGCCGGCGGTTTTGTTTTCGGCGTAATCGGCTGGCCGCGATCAAGCCCGCAGTGGCACCTTGATGACCTGCGGCTCCATGTAGGAGGCAAGCCCCAGCATCCCGATTTCGCGGCCGATGCCGGATTCCTTGAAGCCGCCGAACGGCAAATCCGCTTCGCTGCCGACATGGTGGTTGACCCACACGGTGCCCGCCTCGATCCGCTTGGCGATCTCGGCACCGTATTCGTAGTCCTCGGTCCACACCGAGGCGCAAAGCCCGAAGCGCGTGTCGTTGGCGCGGGCAACCGCCTCGTCGACCGTCTTGTATTTCAGAACGGGCAAGACCGGTCCGAATTGCTCCTCCTGGACCAGGCGCATGTCGTCTTCGGCGTCCGCCACGACGGTGGGGGCGATGAAGTAGCCGGGCCGGTTCAGCGTGTGCCCGCCGGCAGTGATGCGCACGCCCTTGTGCCTCTTGGTGTCCTCGAGAATGCCCACGACCTTGTCGAACTGCATCTTGTTCTGCAGCGGCCCCATCTCGCTGTCCGGGTCCATGCCGTCGCCCACGCGGTGCGACAGGGCGAGCTTGGTCAAGCCCTCCACCAGCGGCTCATACAGCTTCTCCGGGGCATAGACGCGCTTCACGGCCATGCAGATCTGGCCGGCATTCAAGAAGGCGCCGCGGAACAGCCCGGGCGTCACTTCGTCCAGGTTCGCGTCTTCCAGCACGATGGCCGGATCGTTGCCGCCCAGTTCCAGCGTCACCCGCTTGAGCGTGCCGGCCGCGCTCGCCATGACCCGCTTGCCGGTCGGAACCGAGCCCGTGAACGAGATCCGGTCGATCCCGGGATGCTCGGTCATCCACTGGCCGAGTTCGTTGCCGCCGGCCACGATGTTGAGGACGCCGGGCGGCAGGGTATCCCGCGCCGCCTCGCCCATGAGCAGGGACGACAGCGGCGTATAGGGCGACGGCTTCAGCACCATCGTGTTGCCGGCATAGAGCCCATGGGCGATCTTGTGCGTGGCCAGGATGATGGGGAAGTTCCACGGCGTGATGGCACCGACAACGCCCAGCGGGTGATAGACCAGTTCCACCCGATGCTTGCCGTCGTTGCGCAGCACTTCCGTTTTGAGCTCCATCTGGCACATCGCCTCGAGCTCGTGAACGCCGCCGCCGATCTCCCACTTGGCCTGGCCGAGCGGCTTGCCTTGCTCGAGCGTCAGGACGGGCCCGATGTCGTCGATCCGGGCCGCCAGCGCATGGGCGAAGTTGACGATCGCTTCGCGCCGCTCGGCGAAGCTCCTGCGGCTCCACGGCCCGAAGGCGCGGCGCGCCGCCGCCACGGTTTTGTCGAGTTGCTCGCGGCTGGCGGCGGGGCATTTCGCGAAAGGCTGCGCCGTCGCCGGATTGATGACGTCGAAGCTTTGCGCGCTGGTTTCCGCCTTGCCGTCGATGGTGTGGGTGTATTGCTGGCCGCTCATGGTGCCTCGTCCTTCCCTTGGGTCCCGGAATTTATAGTATGCAACACACATTATTCGCGGGCTTGGAACCCTGTCAAAGGTTCACGCAGCCGGCATGCCGGCCCGATGCCGGATGTTGAGAATGACGAATTCGGCGGGAGCGGCCGGTGCGATGCCGATCACGATGTTGACGATGCCGTTGACGATATCCTCCGGCGTCGTTGTGCTGCCGTCGATCGTCACGAAAAATGCTTGGGACGGCGACGCGCCGAACAGAGCGCCCTGGCTCCACAGACCGTACAGGAACTGCGAGATCGTGTCGCGCAACGCCGACCAAAGAAGGGGACCGTTCGGTTCGAATATCACCCATTGCAGGCCCTGCTCCAGGCTTTGCTCGATGTAGATGGCGAGACGGCGCACCGGGATGTATTTGAAGTCGTCGCTGAAAATGTCTTGGCCGCGCATGGTTCGCGCCCCCCACAGCACCGTTCCCACCGTGGGAAATGTCCGGATGCAGTTGATGGCGTTGGCGCTGAGGCTGCTGTTTTCAACATCGCTCACACGTGCCTGAAGACCGGAAATGCCAGCGACGGCGGCGTCCTGCCCGGCCGCGGCCTTCCAAACACCGACCACGGCGTCCGTCCGGGCCATGAGGCCCGACACGGCGCCGCTGGGCACCAGATCGGCCGGCTTGCCGCCGTCGGCCGGATCCGGCGCTAGAAGCCGCGGATAGAAGAGCGCGGCGTTCCGGGCGTCCGGGCCGTTGATGCCAAGCGCGTCGAATCCCTTCAAGGCGGCTTCGGCGCCGGCGCCCCACGCAGCGGGCGGATCGACCAGCAGCATGGCGCCGCGCTTGATGCAATGGACCAACGCCGTCTGATAAACGAACGCTGCCGTATCACCGCCGCGCGCGGGTGGCGGAATCGACAACAAATTGAACCTCACATCGGCATTCAAGGCAAAGACGCCGGTCTCGCGGGCCGGATCGCCGAGCAACTCGGCGTTCGTCACCACGCCACCTTTGGCGGAGGCATCCTGCGCGCCGACGCGAACGATCAGCGCGTCGCGCCCGCCGTTCAGATAGAAGCTCTGCACCGCATAGCCGAGATTCGACTCTTGCCAAATGCCCCCGAATTGCCGTTCGAAATCCGCGAAGCTCGCGATGGCGACGGCCTTGTCGAACGGACCTTTGGAGGCGGCGCCGACAAAGGCGGCGATCGAGGTCGGAGCGCCGGCGATGGCTTTCGGATCGACCTTCGACTGACTCACGTTGACGCCCGGTATGGTTGATTCAGTCACCGCGTTCCCCCCAATGTGATTTCCGGCCATGCGAACGCGCGGGCCAATGAAGCGCAGGCCACTATAAGCGGAATGCCGTCCCGCGCCCAGAACCCGGCCCATCCCGTGCCGACCACGGAACTCCCGCCAGGTGCCGCCGTTCCCATAGAGCACAAACAGGAGAGCGGCCGTGACGGAGCAAAGCGGTCGGCGCGCGGGTCAGTCGGACACGCGCCGGAAGAACAGGAAGCTGGACGAGGAGATCGAAGAGTCCTTTCCCGCCAGCGATCCTCCCGCTTTTGCGGGCGGCAAGAGCTTCATCGGCGCGCCGAAGAATCGCGAAACGCCGCCGAGGGCTGTTCAGCCGCGACAGGACAAGAAGAAGCCGCGCCCGTAACGCAGCCGCCGATGCTTATTGTGCCGCGGCGCGCACGGCCTCGGCCCCCGCAGCCATGCGCTCTTCCGCCATGCGGTCGGCGATCAGCGCGGTCGTGCGGCCCTCGGTTTCGGCGCGGCGGAAGATTTTGGTCAGCGTGTCGCCGATGGCGCGAACGCGGCGCTCGATCTCCTCGTCGTTCCAATCGAAGATTTGTCCCGCCACGCGGATGATGCCGCCGCCATTGATGACGTAATCCGGCGCGTAAAGGATGCCCCGGCTCTTCAGCATGGCGCCATGCTCGGCGCGGGCCAGCTGGTTGTTCGCGCCGCCCGCAATCACGCGCGCATGCATCGCTGGGATGGTTTCGTCGTTCAGGATCGCGCCCAGCGCGCAGGGCGCGAGCACGTCGCATTCGGACGTGACGATGGAATCTACGGAGATTTCGGTTGCGCCGAGTTCATCGACGGCACGCTTGACGGCGGCGGCGTTCACGTCGGCCACCGCCAGTTTCGCGCCTTCCGCGCGGAGAAAGCGGGCGAGCCCCATGCCGACCTTTCCCAGGCCCTGGATCGCCACCGTCAGCCCGTCGGTCGTGTCCAGGTTCAGGCGGTGCTTCACCGCGGCCTTCAGGCCGACGAAGACACCCAGCGCCGTGGCCGGGCCGGAATCGCCCCCCGCTTTGCCCGGCTGGTCATATCCGGCGATGTGGCGCGTGGCGCGCGCGATCACCGGCATGTCCTTGGGCCCGACGCCCAAATCCATCGCGGTGATGTAGCGCCCGCCCAGCGCTTCCACCGCACGTCCGTGCGCGAGCAGAAGCTTCTCGGTCTTGTCCTTTATCGGGTCGCCGATGATCACGGCCTTGCCGCCGCCCAGCGGCAAGCCGGCGATGGCGCTTTTGTAGCTCATGCCGCGCGAGAGCCGCAGCACGTCGGTCAAGGCGGCGTCGCCGTCGGCATAGGCGCGCATGCGCGTGCCGCCGCAGGCCGGTCCGAGCGCGGTGGAATGGATCGCAATGATCGCCTTGAGGCCCGAAGATTTGTCGTCGAAGAAGCAAACCTGCTCGTGGTGGTCGAAATCGGGGGCCTCGAAGACGTTCATCGTCCTGCTCCATACAAGCCGTCAAATCGCCGGCGGCCGGCAGATTACGCCGCGAAACCAGCAATTGGCTTGCGATTTCCACGCCGCAGCGGCAACGGCTCGCCCCGGATGGCGGCGCAGAGCGCAACAATTCGCCTGGCCAATCGTTGCTTTACAGCACGCCGCACACCGGCCTTTAATCGGAGGCTCCTTTGCGCCGGGATTCGACCATGCAATTGCAGTCGTTCGATCAGCTCAAGGCCAAGCATCCCGAAATCCGCGCCGATTTCACCATCGACCAGCATTGGGAGCGCTACGGCGATGGCGAGCATGCGATGTGGCGCACGCTTTACGAGCGCCAGGCGCAGGTGCTGAAGGGCCGGGCGTGCGAGGAATTCCTCGACGGGCTTGTGAAGTGCAGGCTGGTCGCCGACCGCATTCCCGATTTCGAGAGGCTGTCGGACGATCTCGAAAGGATCACCGGCTGGCGCGTGGTCGCGGTGCCGTCGCTGGTGCCGGACGACATCTTCTTCGACCATCTCGCCAATCGCCGCTTCCCCGCCGGCCAGTTCATCCGAAAGCCCGAAGAGATCGACTACATCGAGGAACCGGACGTCTTCCACGACGTCTTCGGACACGTGCCGATGCTGGCGCATCCGGTGTTCGCCGATTACATGGAGGCCTACGGCAAGGGCGGGCAGCGCGCGCTCAAGCAATTCGGCGCGCTGAAGAACCTGGCGCGGCTTTATTGGTACACCGTCGAATTCGGCTTGATCGAGAAGCCGGAGGGTCTGCGCATCTACGGCTCGGGCATCGTGTCGAGCCATGCGGAATCGATGTACTCCGTGGAAAGCCCGTCGCCCAATCGCATCTATTTCGATCTCGAGCGCGTGATGCGCACGGATTATCGCATCGACGATTTCCAGGAGAGCTATTTCGTCATCTCATCCTTCGAAGATCTGTTCGCAGAAACCTACAAGGATTTCGCTGCGCTCTATGCGCGGCTGAAGACCGGCCCGGCCTACAAGCCCGGCGACGTTCTTTCGACCGACCGAGTCCACACCCATGGCACGCACACTTACGTCGGCGGCAGCCACCAGGCGGCCTAGTGTCGTGGTTTTGAAGTTCGCTACATCATCGATATAGCGGCCCAAGGCGAACTTCGGAATCAAAACGACACTAGACTCAATCGACCGCTAGTGTCCTTCGATTCCGAAATTCGCCTGGAACCCGATATCGAGATCATGCGAATTTCGGAATCGGGACACTAGGCAATCGCGTTCGGCGCTTGCGGCACGGTTCTCCAAAACGCCGGGTGGTGGCCGTAGAAGATGCGCGCGCCGCCGGCCTGCATGCGGCGCAGCAGCAAAAGGCTTTCGATCATCGCCTCGCGGTCGAAGGCAAAGTTCGGCAGATGCAGATTGTCGAGCGTCTGCCTCAGGTAGCAGCAGTCCGCCGCCAGCACGATTTCGCCGCCTTCGAGCCGCACCCGCATCGATTGGTGGCCCGGCGTGTGGCCGTATGTCGGAAACAGCACGACCGAGCCGTCGCCGTAAAGATCGTATTCCCCGTCGATCTCGATCACGTCATGGCCGTGGTCGTAATTCTCGGGCCGGTAGGAGAAGCGCCATTTCTCCGCATGGCGCACCTGCCATTCGCGGCGCTGGACGACGAGTGTGGCGTTGGGGATCAGCGCATTGCCGCCGCAATGGTCGAAATGAAGATGCGACAGAACGAGGTAGCGGATTTCGCCGGGATCGACATTCATCGCCTTGAGGCGCGCGCCGATGTCGGTGCCTTCCGGAATCTCGCACTGGAACAGCGGCGCGAGCGGTCCCAGAAGACGTTCGGCGTCCTGCCGCAGGCCGATGTTCAGCCCGGTGTCGAACACGGCCTTGCCCTTGGGATGATCGATCAGATAGGCCGGCACGGGTACTTTGATCTTCCCGGTTTCGCCTTCGAGGAATCCGGCCTTGTCGCCGGTGATCTCGCCGCAGGTGAAGGCGTAGAGCTTCAGCGTCACGACTTGCCCCCAATCGCGTCCAGCACTTCGCCCGGTGTCAGGACTTGCGGAAGCACCGTCGGCTGGCCCGCGCCCGGCGCGTAATACAGATACAGCGGCACGCCGGAACGATCGTGCGCCTGCAGCAGCGCGGTGATCGCCGCGTCGCGATTTGTCCAGTCGGCCACGAGATAGGCGATGCGCTTCTTCGCGAACGCCGCCTGCACGTCCGCATTGGAAAACGCCACCTTCTCGTTCACCAGACAGGTGATGCACCATGCCGCCGTCGCATCGACAAAGACGGCACGGTTCTGCGCGCGCAGCGCCGCAAGGCGCTCGGGCGAATAGGCTTGCGCGGCGAGGGGGCCGGCGGCGCCGGGTGCCGCCGCCGATCGCGGCACGCCGCCATCGGCATAGACGACGCTGGCGGCGACGACCGCCAACGCGACAACCGCTGCAACCGCGCCGGTGCGCCGCCAGTGCGATTTTGCATCGCGGCTCACCGACCAGGCATAGGCCGCAAACCCCAGCGCGAGCGCGCCCACGAACACCGCGATCAAGCCTTGCGATCCGGCTTCTTCGGACAACACCCAGGCAAGCCATGCCGCAGCCCCATACATGGGGAAGGCCAGCAATTCGCGGAAGCGGATCATCCAGGATCCGGGTTTGGGAATCAGCGACAACAGCCGCGGCGAAAATCCGATGGCCGTGAACGGCAGAGCGAAGCCCACGCCCAAGGCCGCGAACACCCCCAGCGCCATGCCGGCGCTTTGCGACAGCGCGAAGCCCAGCGCCGCGGCCATGAACGGCGCGGTGCAGGGCGCAGCCACCGCGACCGCGAGCACGCCGGTGAAGTAGGCGCCGAGGCTTCCGCCACGCCGCGCAAGTGTGTCGCCCGCGGTGATGCCTTGCGCGATCTCGAACGCGCCCGAAAGGTTGAGGCCGACGGCGAACATGAGAAGCGCGAAGCCGGCCACGGCCGCCGGTTCCTGAAGCTGGAACCCCCAGCCGATGGCTGCGCCGCCCGCGCGCAGCGCCACCACCGCGCCGCCCAGCGCGAGGAAGCTCGCGACCGCGCCGATGCCATAGGCAAGCGACTCCCGCATCGCCACGCTGCGCGAGGCCTTGGCGTGCGAGGCGACCGTCAAAGCCTTCATCGCCAGGATCGGCAGCACGCAAGGCATCAAGTTCAGGATCAGCCCGCCCAGGAAGGCGAAGGCCAAAGCAAGCGGCAAGGAAAGCCCGCCGCTTGCTTGCGTGAAGCTCGCTTGCGGCATCGCGCCGGGTGTGGCGGAGACGGCGAAGGCCTGCACCGATCCATCGCGCGAAGTGACCACGAGATCGCCATCGAGCGTCTTGAGCGCCGCCGCCTTCTTGGTCGGCGTAAGACGCAGCACGATCCCTTCCTCTGCCGTGCCCAAGCGTTGCGGTGCCGGTGCGTTCAGCACGTCGTCGCGCAAGGGAAAGAAGGCCACGTCCTTCGGCTCGGCCTTTGCCATCGCAGGCGCGGCGACGAGCAGGTCCAGGCTGTCGCCCACGTGAAACGACACCGGCCATGGCGAAGCGATGGGCAATTCGGCGCGTGCCGCGGCGAAGTCGGCTTCATCGGTGGCGTAGGGTGGCGACGGCGATGCGCTGACGGTCAGCGGCAGGGACAGATCGGTCTCTTCGGGAATGCACACGTCCTTGCACACGAGCCACGTCGCATGCGCATGAAGCACCACATTGGTATCGGGCTTGGCGTCGGCCGGCGCGGTTAGGGAAGCAAGCAGCCAGACCTTTCCCTCGTAGCCGTAATCCATCAACTGCCCGACGGGCAGGCGCTTGGGATAGGGCCATTGGATCGCGCCCGCCGACCAGCCCGCCGGCAAGGTCCAGGCAAGAGTCGTGGGTGCGCCCGCATCGCCCGGATTGATCCAATAGGTGTGCCATCCGGGCCGGATGATTTCCTCCAGCGCCACGGACACGGTGCCGCCGGGCGCGACTTCGCCTTGCTCGGCGATCAACCGCGCATGCACTTTGGGCTGCTGATCGATCTGGGCAATGGCCGGCGCCGAGAAGCCCAGAAGCATCGCCAGTGCTGCAAACAAGCGAATCATGGCTTGGCTATATCCTTCCGCGCGTCCGTCTGCCACCCACTCGCGAAGCGCAGTGTGGGCGGATAAGCTGGCGCGGCACTTGAGGGGAGGAACGGACATGATCGGCAAACATACAATATTCGCGGCGGCGGCGCTCATGCTGCTGGGCGCGGCGGAGGCCAACGCCGCGGCGCCGCCCGCGATCGTGAACGCGAGCGAATTGCCCGACCTGATCTCCCGGGAACATCCCGTCATACTCTCGGCGCAATCCCAGGATAACGAGAAGGGCAACGAGCCGGGCTATCTCAAGGGCGCCTACGCGGTCGACGAGGATCTGTGGACCGCCGACAGCCGTTCGCAGGCAAATCTCGACGACCTCGCTCTGTGGAGCGGATTGATCGGCCGGGTCGGCATCGGCAGCCGCCAGCGTTTCGTCATCGTCTACGATGACGGCGCGCTCAAATTCGCCTCGCGCATCCGCTTCCTGCTGCATCATTACGGCGTCGACCGCGCGGTGCTGGTGAACGGCGGCTGGCCCGCGATCGACGCGCTGATCAAGCAAGGCAAGCTCGAAGGCCAACCGCATCGCAGCGTGCCGTTTCCCGCGAACTACAAGGTCGCGATCGTGCAGCCGCCGATTCCGGTCGCGACGCGCCTGGACGTGCTGCAGAACCTGAAGAACCCGGCGATCCAGATTATCGACGTGCGCACGCCGCCGGAATATGCCGGCGTGCCCGACAAGAAGCTGCCGCTTCCGCGTCCCGGACACATCCCCGGCGCCATCAATGTGCCGCTCGCCGACCTGCTCGATGCCGCCGGCAACGTGCCGGCCAATCCCGCGCTGCGCGGCAAATTCCTCGCGCACGGCATCGATGCGAAGAAGCAACTGATCTTCTATTGCTACGACGGCGCGCGCTCCTCGCTCGCGGCGACGATGGCGGTGAAGGCAGGCTTTCCGGCGGTCAAGCTTTATTATCTGAGCTTCCTCGATTGGTCGTCCAATGCCGGCGATCCGGTGGTGACGGGGCCGAACCCGTCGGCGGACAAGTGAGGATCGTCGGCGGTCGCTTTCGCGGTCGCGCGCTCGCCGTGCCGAAGGATGCGCGCGTGCGTCCGACGTCGGACAAGGTGCGGCAGGCGGTGTTCAACATCCTAGCGCATCGCGACTTCGGCGGCTTCGCGCTCGATGGCGCCAAGGCCATCGACCTGTTCGCGGGCACCGGCGCGATGGGCCTTGAAGCGATCAGCCGCGGCGCTTCCTATTGTCTGTTCGTCGAGGATTCGGCGGACTCGCGTGCGCTGATCCGCGCCAATGTCGAAGCGCTTTCCCTGACCGGTGTCACCAAGATCTGGCGGCGCGACGCCACCGCTCTCGGCACGATGAGCGCGGGCGCGGGCGGGCCGTTCGACATCGCTTTTCTCGACCCGCCCTATCGCCAGGGACTGATAGCGCCCGCGCTCGCGAGCCTTCGCGCCGGCGGATGGCTCGTGCCGGGCGCGCTCGCCGTCGCCGAAACCGCGGACGGCGAAGATATTCCGTATACGGACGGATTTGAAGTCCTCGACAGCCGCGGCCACGGCGAGACCAAGATTGCAGTGATGCGGTGCACCGTTACCTCCCCGCCACGGAGGTGACCTTCACTAAGCGGCTTCCTGGTGACCGTGGCCGTGATCGTCATGGCCGTGGCCGTCTTCGGCGTGTTCGTCGTGGCCCTCGCCCTTCTTCTTCTTGGGATGGCCGTGTTCGTCGAGTTCTTCGTGCTCGGCGCCATGTTCGTCATGGGCGTGTTCATCATGGGCGTGCTCGTCATGACCGTGCTCGTCGTGATCGTCATGATGGGCATCGTGGCCGTGATCCGCCGCATGGGTCTCCACCGGCCCCACCGCCTCGGGCTGCGTCGCATGCACCGTGCTCTGGCCGATCCCGTATTCCAGCGCTGCGATGTCGGCGGCCGGCATCGCCAGCTCCAAGGCATCGGAGACCAGCGTGTCGCGCCGCAGATAGGCGAGCGCGAGCAGAAGCAGACCGAAACCGATGGCCGCGCGATAGATCAGGATGAAGATCGCGAACGGCAGATTGCCGGGATTGGTCACCACCGGCGCAAAGCGCACTTGGAAGATTTCCGGCGCATCCAGCAGCACCGCGCCGGCCAATTGATCGGCGGTGAAGCGCAGGATCGTGCTCGTATCGGCATCCGTCACCGCGGCGTTCTGCGCGTTCACGAAGAATGGCGTGCCGCCGATGCCGGCATCGAGACTGGTGCGCAGCATGAGCGGCAGCGACAAGCCGAACAGCACCAGGCCGACGAGCAGGACCCACCCCGCCTTGCGGACATAGGGGATTTCGCGCTTCTGCTCGTCCTGGATGGCGATGGCTACCGTTTCCGCCGCCGCGGCCGCGAAGCCCGCCCGGGTCTCGAACAGCGCGCGCATGCGCAAGGGACTGACATGCAGGCCGCTGCGGATGGCATGGACCGTCCCGGCAAGCCCAAACACCAGGAACAGCGCGGCGTTGATTAGGACCAGCGCGGCCGCGAACAGCCAGTTGCCCGTG
>Ga0335085_10012417_pt1 | contig 12548 bp, 14 predicted proteins | sample Lox_Sample_45_FD_206712 | JGI IMG/M metagenome (GOLD analysis project Ga0335085, IMG submission 206712) | Soil microbial communities from Loxahatchee National Wildlife Refuge, Florida, United States - Lox_Sample_4.5 | ecosystem: Environmental > Terrestrial > Soil > Wetlands | place: USA...
AGGGCGTCATCATGTCCTGGTAGCGGTAGTGTTTGCGAAGCTTGCCTTTGGCATCGACCGATACGGTGGGGAAGTGGCAGGGTCTGTGGAAGTTGAGATACTCGGTGTTCCAATTGTGAGCAAGATCGTATACACCTCGCCTCGCACGAGGCTTTGACAAGTAAGGAGAAGACCATGCATGTCACGTTCGAAGAAGCGCAGCAAGCCATTGAGGCCGCCATTAAGAAAGCCGAGGAAATCGGCACTCAGATGTGTATTGCGGTGGTGGATTCCGGGGCCAGTTTGAAAGCCTTTGCCCGGATGAATGACGCCTGGGTAGGCAGTATCGACATTGCCATCAGAAAGGCGAAAACCGCTTGTTTCTTCGGGATGCCCACGGGTCAGATCGGCAAGCTCTCTCAGCCCGCCGGCCCGCTCTATGGGATCGAGCACTCCAATGACGGGTTGATCACCTTTCCCGGAGGGCTTCCCATCGTGAACAAAGAAGGCATCCTGATCGGAGGGATTGGCGTCAGCGGAAGTTCGGTCGAGAACGATCATCTCGTCGCGCAGGCCGGGGTTGAGGTCATCGGACTCTCCGATCTGCCCGAGCACCCGTGGCGAACGTGAAAACGCCCAGGAACGGGCAGCGGCGCGCCTGACGCCTCTCAACGCAATGTAGCGAGCGTGCCGAGATAGCGCTGTTTCACCGCTTGCGCCAGTTGATGCACCGCCATGGCGTAATGGGTGCTGTGGTTGTAGCGGGTGATCACATAGAAATTCTGGTGGCCCAACCAGTACTCATCCCCCGCGTTGGCTCTGAGACGGAGCAGACGCACCTGCTCGCCGCTCGGAAGCGGGCCGGCGGGACGAATACCCCGATCAGCGAGCTCCATCGGGGAATAACGGGTGTCGTAACCGGATTCGAGGCTCTGCGCGTTCGCGCTTGTCGCCACGGCCTGGGTTACCACCGCTTCGCCCCTTCGCCAGCCATGGTGGGCGAAATAGTTGGCAATGCTGCCGATGACATCATCCGGCTGCCACAGGTCTCGCCGTCCGTCGTCGTCAAAATCCACCGCCCAGCGCAGAAAGCTGCTCGGCATGAATTGTCCCAGCCCCATCGCACCGGCGTAGGAGCCGACCGGCTGCAACGGGTCGAGTCGCTCGGCGTTCGCCATCACCAGAAAATTCTCCAACTCCTCGGCAAAGTAACCGGCGCGGCGCGGATAGTCGAAGGCTAGCGTGGTCAAGGCGTCGATCACGCGGTGGTTGCCCACGTTGCGGCCGTAGATGGTCTCCACGCCCATGATACCCACGATGTATTCGGGCGGAACGCCATAATGCTCGCTGGCCCGGCGCAACGCCGAAGCATGCCGATGCCAGAAATCCACGCCGCCGGCGATATGCTGCTCGGTGAGAAATCGGGAGCGGTAACGCGACCATGCGCCGGGACGCGGCGCGGCGGTGGGTTCCGCCTCGCGGGAAAGATAGTTCAGCGTCCATTCCTTGCGCTGCGCCTGCGAAAACAAGCCGTTGAGGTACTCGCGCGAAAATCCGTGCTTGCTCGCCATACGTGCGATGAATTCGTCCACCGCCCGATAGCCCGTGTAGTCGCCCGAGACGCGGGGAGAGAAGTAGCGACCGGTCAGCGGCGCTTGCCTGGCGACCGAAGAGTCCAGCGCTTGCGGCGTGGAGTAGGAAGGAACGGCGCCGGCTCCAACGGCCCGTACGGGCCCCTTACCGGGCGAACTGCTCGCACAGCCCGCCAACAGGGCGGTGCCTAACATCAATACGGATAATGGCTTCAGCCTTGTCTTCATGCGTGATTCTCGAATTTGTTGGTCGATTGGGTTAGCGGAGCGTAACCCTACACAATGACGCCGGAATATGGGGTTAAGGCATCGCTGCCTACCCCAACTTTCTACGATCCCGCCAATTTGATCGCGTGGGTCACGTCCGCCGCCTGCCGGTTTTCCCGCACATCATGTACCCGGAAAATCCGCACCCCGGCCATCACGCCCAAGGCCGTGGTCGCCACCGTCGCCGCGACCAACTGCTGCGGCCGGGTTTCGTTGCAGACCGCGCCCATGAAGCGCTTGCGGCTGGTGCCGAGCAATACGGGATAACCAGAGTCCACAAAGCGGTCTAGATTCGCCATCAAGACCAGATTGTCATCCTTGCGCTTTCCAAAGCCAATGCCGGGATCGAGGATAATGTTTTCCTTCGCAACGCCTGCCGCTTGCGCCAGCTTCGCACGCTCCAGCAGAAACGTCAGCACCTCTTCGACCACCGCGTGGTAATGAGGGTTGTCCTGCATGGTCTTGGGAGCACCCTGCATGTGCATGAGTACGATCGGCGCGCCCCATTCGGCCACCAATGGGAACATGCCCGGATCGTCGCGGCCCGCGGATACGTCATTGATCAGGTCGGCACCGGCATCCAGCGCCGCCGCCGCCACTTCAGCGCGGGTGGTATCCACGCTGACCAGACGGTCCTGTGAAAGTTGCCGTCGAAGCATTGTGATGACCGGGACGACCCGGGCGATCTGATCGGCAACAGACACTGACTCGGAGCCCGGCCGGGTCGATTCGCCGCCGACGTCGATGATGTCCGCACCGTCCTCGACCATCTCGAGCGCATGCCTCAATGCCTGTTCCGGGTCGAGAAAGCTGCCCGCGTCGGAAAAGCTGTCTGGGGTGATGTTCAAGATGCCCATGATGAGGGGCATGCCTGACTGCCGGAGCTTTTCGGTTCGCCTCATCTCCATGCCCGTTGGCGGGCAGGCTGTCACGCTCTCTGCGACGATCAACGCACGTAAACCGGCCGGCCGGCCAGGATGACCTGGGTCACCCGGCCTTTGAAGGATTCGCCCCAATAGGGCGTATTGCGCCCGCTGCTGCGCCACTCCCGCTCCTGCACGCACCAGGACTGATCGGGATCGAAAATGCAGACATCGGCGGGTGCGCCCGCACTCAGCGTACCGGCGGACAAACCCAAAACGCCGGCGGGGCCGCTGGTCAACCGGGCGATGGCCTGATTCAGGTCGAGGACACCCGCCTCAACGAGTCGGAGCGTCAAAGGCAGCAAGGTTTCCAGCGACGCAATGCCGGGTTCGGTCGAGGGAAACGCATCCAGCTTGGCATCCAGATCGTGCGGCTGATGATCCGAACAGATTGCAACTACGGTTCCGCTAGCCAGGCCCGCGCGCAAACCCTCGCGGTCGGCCTTGGTTCGTAGCGGCGGAATGACATGGCAAAGGGCGTTAAAACCCTCAACCGCGGTCTCGGTTAAATCGGTATGATGAATGGCGACGTCGGCCGTGACCGAAACGCCCTTTTGCCGAGCTTCGGCGATCATTTCCACGGCTCGCGCGCAGCTCAACTGGGCGAAATGGGCGCGCACGCCAGTCTGCTCGATCAGGGCCAAAGCCTGGGCTACCGCGACCGTTTCCGCCGAGCTCGGAATACCCGGCAGACCCAGGCGGCTGCCGACCGCGCCTTCGTGCACGCAGCCCTGATTACGCAGCCAGGGATCCTCGGGGCGGAGGATGGCAAGCAAATCATGGCTCGCCGCATATTCCAGCGCACGGCGCAAAACCAGCGCATTAACAACCGGTGCCTGAGCATTGCTGACTGCGAGGCAACCCGCTTCCTTCAAAGCGCGCATTTCGCTCAAATCCTTACCGCTCAGTCCTCGCGTCAGTGCGCCGATTGGCGCGACCCGCGCATTTCCAGCACGCTCCGCCCGCTCCTGAATTAGCTTGACGACGGCCGGCGTATCGATCACCGGGCTGGTGTCGGGCGGGCAGCATAAAGTAGTCACGCCGGCTATCGCTGCCGCGAGGGTTTCACTGGCGATGGTTGCCTTGTGCTCGAGGCCGGGCTCGCGCAGCCGGGCGCACAGATCGACGAACCCCGGGCAGACGATCTGGCCTTCGGCCGAAATTTCCCGCTCGCCCCGAAAGCCGTCGGGTCGCGCGCCGACTGCGGCGATCTCGCCATCGGCAAGATAGACCGGCAGTACGGCGTCGATCCCATTCGCGGGATCAATGACGCGACCACCCCGAATCACCAGGCGTTCTATATTCACGTCCCGCCCCTTGAGGTGACCTGTTCGCCGCTGCGCATGGCCATCGACAGGATCGCCATGCGCACGGCGATGCCGTGACTGACCTGCTGCAGGATCACGGAATGCGGCCCGTCCGCCACGCGGGAATCGATCTCGATGCCCCGGTTAATCGGACCTGGATGCATGACGATCACATCGGGTTTGGCCTTCTCCAGCCGCTTCTCGGTCAGGCCGAAACGATCGAAATATTCGTGCTCGCTGGGGAGAAACGCGCCGCTCATGCGTTCTTTCTGCAAGCGCAGCATGATGATGGCATCCACATCCGCCAGTCCCTGTTCCATTTCATGAAAAGCCCTGACCCCCAGAGATTCGACGCAAGCCGGCAGCAAGGTTCGCGGTGCGATTACCCGCACCTCGGCCACGCCCAGGGTGTTCAGGGCGTGAATCTCCGAGCGCGCAACCCTGGAATGCAGTATGTCGCCCACGATAGCCACCCGCAGAGGCCCGAACTCGCCCTTCATGCGCCGGATGGTGAACATGTCCAGCATGGCCTGGGTAGGATGGGCGTGCCGGCCGTCGCCGCCATTGATGACGCTGACATGCGGCGCCACATGCCGGGCGATGAAATGGGCGGCGCCGCTTTCCGCGTGACGCACGACGAACATGTCGACGTGCATGGCCTCCAGGTTGCGAATGGTATCCAGCAAGCTTTCGCCCTTGGAGGTCGCCGAGGTCGCAATATTGATCGTGAGCACATCGGCGGACAAGCGCTTGGCCGCCAGCTCGAAGGTGGTACGGGTGCGGGTGCTGTTCTCGAAGAAGAGGTTGACGATGGTCTTCCCCCTCAGCAAGGGCACTTTCTTGACCTGCTGTTCGGTCACACTGGTGAACGACTCGGCGGTATCCATGATACGCACGAGCAGCGCCCGACCCAGTCCTTCGATGGACAGAAAATGACGCAAACGCCCGGCGGCGTCGAATTGTAAGTCGTCGGTCGGGGGGATTGCCGTCATGCGCTCACACGGACTGAATGTTTAACTCCAGCGGCTCCGGGCCGGCCAATTTGATTCGCTGATCGGCCGTGAGTTCGACCCTGGCGCCGATGCAATCGGCTTGGATCGGTATCTGCCGGCCATTGCGCTCGATCAGCACGCCCAAGACGACCTGGGCCGGCCTGCCATAGTCGAAGATCTCGTTCAGGGCCGCCCGAATCGTCCGGCCGGTATACAGGACATCGTCGATCAGGATGATGTTCCGTCCCTCGACGCGGAACGGCAAACTGCTGGGTTTCACCTGCGGGTGCATGCCGATCTGCGAAAAGTCGTCGCGGTAAAACGAGATGTTCAACAAACCCAGAGGATCACGCAAACCTAGGCGGGTATGCAGCCGCTGGGCAATCCAAGCGCCGCCGGTGTGGATGCCGATCATCGCCGGGTCGCTCAGCTCGCGCCGGGCGATCTCGGCGCGCAGCGCCGCTTCCAAGTTGTCAAGCAGCGCCGCCATGCTCAAATCGGGCTCACCCATGGTGCTGGTCCTGTTGCTCGATGTGGCGAAGCCAGCTCTGCAGGATCAATTGCGCCGCGATGATGTCCTTGACCTCGCCGAAACCGGTAGAACGCCTGGAACGATGTTCATAGAATACGTTCTTCGACTCGACCGTCGAGAGCATCTCGTCGATCGTGTATACGGGTAGTTGATAGCGCCCCTCGAGCTGCCGGCAAAAGCGCAGGATGGGGCGAGTGATCGGATTCTCGCTGCCATCCAGCTGGTAGGACAAGCCGACGACGAAAGCGGTGGGCCGCCAGGTTTGCACCAGGCGGCTAATGGCAGCCCATTTGGCTTCGTTGCTGGACACGCGGATCGTTTCCAGTCCCGTGGCGGTGCAGGTCACCCGCTGGCCGACGGCGACGCCAATGTTCTTGTCACCGTAGTCAAAACCCAGGAAGGTCTCATCCCTGGAAGACGTTTTGAGCGGCTGGCCGAGCACGAGCGGCTCACCCATGTCCAGCCTGGGACGTCAGCAGAGAGATGTCCACGCCCATCAATTCGGCGGCCGCTTTCCAGCGCTGTGACGAGGGATGATCGAAAATGATCGACTGGTCTGCGGGCGCGTTGAGCCAGGCGTTCTCCGCCATTTCGCGCTCTAACTGGCCCTGCCCCCAGCCCGCGTAACCCAAGGCCACTAACACTTTTTGCGGCCCTTCGCCAACGCTGATGGCTTCCAGAATGTCTCTGGACGTGGTGAGTGCGATGGAGTCGGAAACCTGGAGGGTGGACCCCCAATGATCCAGCGGCTCGTGCAGGACGAATCCGCGATCGGGCTGGACCGGCCCGCCGAAATAGATGGGCATCTTGCCCAGTTCCTGCTGGCCAATTTCGATATTCATCTGCTGCATGATGTCCTTGAGCGTCAAGTCGGAAGGCCGGTTCACGATGATGCCCAAAGCGCCCTCGGCGCTATGCTGACATAGATAGGTGACGGTTTTGGCGAAAAAGGGATCTGCCAAGCCGGGCATGGCGATGAGAAAATGGTTGATGAGACTATCGGGTTGGTCAGTCATGGGAAAATAGTATCTGTGCAGAATGCGCGCCCTGCAAGTCGCATCGACTAATGGCCGGATTCCAGGGCCATGCCGTTGTCAAAGAAAAAGATGCGCTCATTGACCAGCACATCGGCCTCGTGCCTGACTTCTTCCGGAAATGCTCCGAACGGCGCCGACTGTTTGACGAATCGGACTGCCGCATCGTCGAGTACGACCTCCCCCGAGGAGTGGAGGATTATGACGCTGTACAAGCTTCCATCCGACTTGACCGCAATCCTAAGGTGCGCTCTACCGGTGAGGTTATGTCGGCGCGCCTCGTCGGGATAATGAAGATTGCCGATATTCAGTATTTTGCTTTCCATTTCATGAAGATAATTGGCCGCATGGTATCGGTGGGCGTTCACGGCGTTGACGTAAACGAACTTCGGACCACGTGCGGCATCCTCCTCGCGCTTTTTATTGTATTCCGCGCTGATTTCGGCGATCTGCTGAGTTAGCGCGTCGGCGTTGATTCTGGGGCGTTCCTCCTCGGAATGCTCTTCCGTACCGACGTCCTGAACCACCTTTTTTTCCGACTTCGCCTGCTTCAACAGCGGCTTGTGCTTGACCTCCGGCACGCGGGCGGGATTCGGAACGCTCTGTATTTGCTGACCCTCGCCCTGTTGTGGCGTCAACTCCGTCTTGGGAATCGCCTTTTCCTCAGCACTGCCGCTGCCGAACTGATTTTCCTGGGCGAGATAATCCGCCTTGTCTGGCGCCTGCCGCGAAGGATTTCTGACCAACACGATTTCCAGCGACTTCCTGATCCTTTCAGGCTCAGGCAGGTCGAAGCCGACCCCCAGGATCAGCATCGCGTGCAGGATGCCGGCGAGCACCAACATCACCAGAAATCGATCGGAATTATTCCAGTCGCCGCCCATCGTCTTGAGAACCGCGGTCAAGGCCGCACCACGGATTCGATGTGATTGAACAACAAGGCACTGATATTCAGGTCGAATACCTTGTCCAGTTCCTGCACGCAGGTGGGACTGGTCACGTTCACCTCGGTCAGATAATCGCCGATCACGTCCAGGCCGACAAACACCAGCCCCTTTTCCCGCAGTGTCGGCCCCACCTGCTCGACGATCCAGCGATCCCGGGCCGTCAATTCGCGCCCCTCGGCGCGTCCGCCCGCCGCCAGATTACCCCGACTTTCGCCCAGTGCGGGGATGCGGGCCAGGGCATAAGGCACGGCCTCCCCGTTCACCACCAGGATGCGCTTGTCGCCGTCCGCGATCTGTGGCAAATAGCGCTGCGCCATCACGAAACGCCGTTTGTGCTGGGTCATCGTCTCGAGGATGACGCTCAAATTGGGATCGCGTTCGCGGACATGGAAAATCGACGCCCCGCCCATGCCGTCCAAGGGTTTCAGAATGATCTCGCCCTGTTCCCGCAAGAATTCCCGGAAGCGGGCAGGTTCACGTGCCACCAGGGTCGGCGCGCAGCAGTGCGAAAACCAGGCGGTGAACAATTTTTCGTTGGCGTCACGCAGGGAACGCGGCTTGTTGACGACGTACAACCCCCGGCTTTCGGCGCATTCCAGCAAGTAGGTTGCATAAATGTATTCCTGATCGAACGGCGGATCCTTGCGCATCAAGACGGCATCCAAGAGATCCAGAGGCGCGTCCTGTTCGCCCAGGAACTCGAACCAGTGCAACTCGTCTCGTTCCACCTGAAGACGCCGCATGCGGGCAAAAGTTCTGCCATCGCGCAGATAAAGGTCGTTCATCTCCATGTAGAAAAGCTCCCAGCCACGCGCCTTCGCTTCCAGCAACATGGCAAAGCTGGTGTCCTTGTCGATCTTGATGCTTGCTATGGGATCCATGACGACCCCGAGTTTCAAACTCATGCTTTTCTTCCCCATGGGTGAGGCTAGGTCAACGGTTGCTTGACTGTAAAGCTAAATATCATTTATAAAGCCTAATTTTCGATGAATCCAGCTAAGCGATCAGAGGTTAACCATGTCAAAAGTATGCCAGGTAACGGGCAAGCGACGTATTGTAGGCCATAACGTTTCGCACGCTAACAACAAAACCAAGAGAATCTTCAATCCGAACCTGCACGAGCACCGTTTCTGGATCGAGAGCGAGAACCGCTGGGTACGCCTGCGCATTTCCAGCCAGGGTATGCGGATCATCGACAAGAACGGCATCGACGCCGTGCTTGCCGACATTCGTAAACGCGGGGAAAAAGTTTAAGGGGCCAAGACCATGCGCGATAAAATCAAACTCATTTCCAGCGCCGGCACCGGTCATTTCTACACGACCACCAAAAACAAACGCACCATGCCGGAAAAGATGGAGATCAAGAAATTCGATCCCGTCGTCCGCAAGCATGTGATGTATAAGGAAGGCAAGATCAAATAAGCCAGTCTTGCGGGAAGGCTCCGCGGCTACCTCATCCGCCGGGGCTTCCCGGGGCGTCCGGCGATTCAGTTTCGGCCCAGACGACCCCGCCGACCACGCGAACCGGGACTTTTTCCAAGTCTTGCCCAAGACAAGGCCCGAACACGCGCTCTCCGTCACCGATTCTGAACGAGGCCCCCTGCCGGGCGCACTGAATATCTCGAGCCCGGGTGTCCAAGAATGGGTCGGGCTGCCAATTCAGTGTGATGCCCAGGTCTGGACAGGCATTTCGGTGGGTATGCGCCATGCCTGAGGAATAGACCAAGAAACCTCCGATCATTTCGCCATTCGCGCGGTACGTGAACTCGCGGCAATCGCCGTCGCACAGGCTCTCCAACGCGCAAACCGGCAAAGCTTGTTTTTTTGCGGGCATGAATCCAGTCGTTTGGGAGATGCTCAGGAAGAAGCATCAGGAACCGGGGGACGAAGGTGCCTCCTGCCCGAACGAAGCGAGCAGCTTTTGCGTCAATCCGCGCCCGGCCGCGGTTCCGGCGGTCACTGCGATCAGCAGCGCGGCGCCGATGGCGGCCATCAGGAGCGAGTAAACGAGCTTGCCGAACAGCGCCTTGCCAAACCCGGTGCGATGCCGACCGCTTTTCAGTCCCGCTTGCTGTTCGGTCTCCAGCCCCAATAACTGTTCTTGCGCCGACTCCAAAGCACTCCTTAACCGGGCGACTTCCTGCTCCGCTCCGCGCAGCTTGGCCTGAACAGCCATCACATCGCCGGCCGCCTGGGCGCGCACGGTTTCAAGTTCGGCGTTCAAGGACTGCAACTCATCGCCATCGACAGGAGATTGGCGGTCGACGAACTCCTGCACAACGGCGCTCAATTCCGCGACCTGTTGTTCCAGTTCCTGGATCCGCGCTTCGGCGAGCCGCCGCTCCTGCTCGTTACTCGAATTGAGTTCTTCAAGTCCTCGGATTTCTTTCTGCAGCGCCTCCCGACTGTTAGCCGAATGCTTCTCGACAGCGGACGCCGCCCGCAAAGCCTGCAACTGACGCTCCAGCTCCGCCTTGTCGACCAAGGCCGTCTGTAAATCGGATTCCAGCGCCTGCCGTCCCGCCTCCAGCTCGGCACAGCGTCGCTCCATGGTTTGGAATGCCTGCCCGGTCAGCATATCAGCCTGAACGTCCTTGAGCCGCGCCAATTCCTCGGTAAGCGCCAGCGATTGCTCGCGCACTTGCTCTTCGATCCCCTGGCGTTCCTTGACTTGCGTTTGCAAATGGGAGATTTCGGCGTGCGCAGCAGCCAATTCCGTCTTCAGCGTCCGGATTTCCTTTTCCAGTGCCTCCCGGGCAACATGCGTTTGGACCAGCTGTTCTTCACGGGATGCAAGTTCCGGTGCGGCATCGGTTCGCCTGCCGCTTGCCTGAGGCGGTTCGACCCGCTCCTCCACCGCAAAATCTCCCCCAGGGTTCTCATCGCCGGAAGGTCCGGAATCGGCGCCCAAGACCAGTTGGTCCCGAAACACGGCGCTGACACCGCCCTTGAGCACATAAGCGTCGAACAGATGGCGGATCAGCAGAAAGGCGGCGGATTCACTGACGCGCCCGGTCTCGCACACCAGGATATATTTGTGCTGCCGATTCAGGTTGTTCAGTTCCATGCGCAGCTTGAAGAATGGGATGTTGACAGCACCGGGCAGATGCCCCTCGTCGAAGGCGTCCGGGGTGCGAACATCGACCCATACCCCGCCCTGAGCGATCATCCGCTGCGCGTTCTCCATGTTAACATGGGCAATCACGGGCTCCTTAACCAGCCTGAGGAAATCCTCCTTGTTCAGCCTGAGCAACACGCCGTCGCTCAGCATGGTCACGGTGACATTACGGGGCTCACCGGAAATCAGCGAGTCCTCGCCGAAGGTGTCGCACGTCTTCAGTTCCGCCAGCTTGATCTCCCGGGCATGCTTGGAAGGCTTCCGGGTCAAGGCGCAACGGCCCTGCTTGATCACATAATAATAATCGCCCGGTTCGTCCTGGCGGATGATCTCCTGACCGACTGTCACCGGGATTTCTTCCAGAATGCTTAGAAGGTTTTGCAGATTGGCCGGTGGCAGGCGCTGGAAAATCGGCGATTTGAGGAGCGTCGTCACCCAGTCGCCATAGGAATCCTCCGGAATGTCGCTCACCTCGTAAGTGGCGACGCCGCTCACCGCACTCTCGTTGGGCTGATTGACATAGGCCGGGTCCACCCGGATGTAGCGGACCCGATCCTTGGCAACGGCGGAAACCTTGCGCGGTATCTGGTGAGCGAGGGCGAAACGCGCTGACTCCGTCCCGGCGCTTATGGTTTCCATTTCCATGCCGCCTGCCTGCAAGGAAACCGTTCCGCTCAGGACATATACGAGTTCATTCTTGGCGTCGCCCTGGCTGAATAACAGGGAACCCCGCGTTGCTTCCTCGATGCCGACTTCCGAACAAAGGCTTTCGAAGCGGCTGGCTGACAGGATATTGAGAGGGATCAGCTTGCGCAGATCTTGTGCATCTTTGGCGGTGACAGCGGCAGACATGACTTTGGGCGTCCTGGATCACATGAGCGCGAAAACCGCGTCCGTCCGCGGCCAACGCTTGCTTTAGACATGAAAATGTAAACCGGCTTTTATCCCGCTTGGGCGAACTTCCAAACTCCAAGCGTTGTTTCACTACATCAGGCTTCCATATAATAGACCATCGAGCCAGACACCGTTCCGCCTCTCCCCTTGTATTCACGTGGCCTCGGCCCCATTGTCAGGATCTCGCCGCAAGAGACCCGCCGTATACCGACGAACACGCCCCCATCACATGTAAAATCAGCCGAGATATCGAAGATGCGCCTACCCAAACGTTTGCTGATCGCTTCCTTGACGATCGGCCTGCTCGCTGGCTTGCCACAGGCCAGGGCGGCGTGGCCGCAAAGCGTCGACGGGCAATCCATGCCCAGCCTCGCGCCCATGCTCAAGAAAGCCATGCCGGCAGTGGTCAACATCTCGACGAAGTCCAAAATCGAGGTGGAGGAAAACCCGCTGTTGCGCGATCCGTTTTTTCGCCACTTTTTCGACATTCCCAATGCGCCCCGTCAGCGGGAGACCTCAAGCCTCGGATCCGGCGTGATCGTCGACGCGCGTAACGGTTACATCATCACCAACAACCACGTCATCGACAAGGCCGACCAGATCATGGTGACCCTGCAGGATGGGAGGCAACTCAATGCCAAGCTGGTCGGAACCGATCCCGAATCGGACATCGCCGTCATCAAAGTGGAGCCGAACCAGCTGGATGCGCTGCCCATCGCAGACTCGGATCAATTGCAGGTTGGCGACTTCGTCGTCGCGATCGGCAACCCTTTCGGGCTGGGACAGACCGTCACCTCGGGCATCGTCAGCGCGCTGGGCCGCTCCGGACTCGGCATCGAGGGCTACGAAGACTTTATCCAGACCGACGCCTCGATCAACCCCGGTAACTCCGGCGGCGCTCTGGTCAATCTGCGAGGTGAGTTGGTCGGCATCAACACCGCCATCGTAGCACCCAGCGGCGGC
>Ga0335085_10012418_pt1 | contig 12548 bp, 13 predicted proteins | sample Lox_Sample_45_FD_206712 | JGI IMG/M metagenome (GOLD analysis project Ga0335085, IMG submission 206712) | Soil microbial communities from Loxahatchee National Wildlife Refuge, Florida, United States - Lox_Sample_4.5 | ecosystem: Environmental > Terrestrial > Soil > Wetlands | place: USA...
ACTGGTTGTCGCGCTGTCGACTGAGCCCGTCCAGCGGTCGATCCTCCCCGTTTTCGTGCCCGCCATACGCCAGGCGGCACAGGCGCAGATCGACATGCTGCTGGGTGCGTTCCAGGACGCGGCGCAGGAACAGGCGGCTGTCATTCAGGCGGGTCTTCCCGGACGCTGGGGCCTTTCCGTCGATCTAGCGGAAGCGCAGGCAGGCGCGCACGAGCTTTCCGCAGCGCGCGCCACCATGGCCGATCCGGTGGCGGACTCCGGATTGGCGCCCGGCGCCAGCGAATACTACAAAATGCATGCGGCAATGGTGCTTGCCAGTGAGGCCCAGGACTGGACGGGCGTCCTATCGCTGGCCGCAACGGGAGAGGGGCGTCTGGCGCAATATCAGGGCGAGCGCGCCGATCAGCCGAGCCTGCTGTTTCCACTCATCGCCTATGCGCAGGCTCGACTGGGAAGATTTGCCGCCGCCGATGCGCGCATCGCCGCCACACCGGCAGATTGTTATGCCTGTCTGGTCGCGCGGGCCCGCATCGCCGGGCTGGAAGGCGATCCCGCGCGTGCCGATGCCAATTTTGTCCGGGCTGTGACCATCGCGCCTTCGCTTCCCTTCGCCTATGCCGACTGGGGGCAGGCGCTGCTAGAACGCGGTCAGCCTGACGCGGCGATCGAGAAGTTCAAGCTTGCTCACGAGAAGGGTCCGCATTGCGCCGATCCGGTGGAAGGCTGGGGCGAGGCGCTGATGGCGAAGAACCAGTCGCACCTGGCACTGGCAAAATTCGCGGAAGTCGAGAAGTACACGCCCAACTGGGGAAGGCTGCATCTGAAATGGGGCGAGGCACTGGTCTATGCGGGCAGGAAGGATGAGGCGAAGGCGCAGTTCGCCCGCGCTTCGCAACTGGATCTGACACCTTCCGAGAAAGTCGAATTGGCAACGGTTAGCGTCCATGGCTAATGAAGATCAGGTCTTCTCCAGATGCGCGTGGCGGCTGATCCCTTTCATGGGCCTGCTCTATCTGGTGAGCTTCATTGACAGAACGAATGCAGGCCTGGCGGCCCACACCATGAACAGAGATCTTGGTTTTTCGCCAGCCACCTACGGATTCGGCGCTGGCATCTTTTTCATCGGGTACGCGGCATTTCAGGTGCCGTCCAATGTGATCCTGGAACGGATAGGTGCGCGTCGCTGGATATCCTGTATCATGGCCGTTTGGGGCGTGCTGGCAGCCGCGAACGCGCTGGTGCGAAATCCGGCCAGTTTCTACGTCGTGCGCTTTCTATTAGGCGTTGCCGAAGCGGGATTCTTCCCTGGAATGCTGCTCTATCTGAACTATTGGTTTCCCAGGGGCTATCTTGCGCGTTGCATTGCCTATTTCATGGTCGCCCTTCCGGTATCCTTCATTGTCGGCGGACCGCTTTCCAGCTTTATCCTGGGCATGGACAGGATGGCCGGTCTTCATGGCTGGCAATGGCTGTTTCTGCTGGAGGGCTTGCCAGCTGTTGTCCTTGCTCTGGCGGTTCTCGGATTCCTGCCTGACTGCCCGGCACGTGCGTCCTGGCTCACGGACGCAGAGAAGGCTGCCATCGCCGCGCGCCTGTCGGCGGAGGAACCCCTCGGACGGCCCGACCTATGGAGCGCCCTGCGCGATCCGCGCCTGCAGGCGCTCGCGGGTGCCTCCTTCTTCCTTTATGCAGGCGCCTTCGGCATCTATCTTTGGCTGCCGCAGATCGTGCAGGCGATGGGTTTTTCCGGTTTCGCCACCGGCTTCGTTGTCGCCCTGTGTTATGTTGCGAGCATTCCCGCGATGATTTTCGTCGGGCAATCCAGTTCCAGAAGGGGCGAACGCATCTGGCATCTGGCGCTACCTTGCCTGTTGTCGGCTTCGAGCCTTGCCCTAGCCAGCCTTGCGTCATCCAATGCCATCGTGCTGATGGCACTGGCGCTTGCGCTGATCGGCAATTTTGCCGGCGTCGGTCCCAATTACAGTTTGCCATCCTCGTTCCTGCGTGGCACGGCGGCAGCCGGCGGCATCGGCCTGGTCGGCACTTTTGCCAATGTCGGGGCATTCCTGGGACCGACTTTCACCGGCATGTTGCTGCAGGGTAGTGGCGATTACAAAAGCGGATTCGCGGTGGACGCGGTTTATTATGCGCTGACCGCACTCATCGTCATCGCCGTTGGATGGGCGCTGAAGGCGCGTCCGTCAGCTTCCGACCCGGCCCCGGAAGTTGGACATGCCTAGGAAACCCGCGGTGCCAATCCCATAAAGCGAGGCGTGGAATGGAGCTTTGGCAATGCGATGCAAACGATCTGGCGCGGTTGATAAAACTGGGCCGAGTCTCCAGCCGCGAGGCGGTCACATCCTGTCTGGCACGCATCGACGCCGTGAACGGCAAATTGAACGCAATCGTGCGCCGGATTGACGAAGAGGCTCTGGCCGCGGCCGACGCTTGCGACGGTGCGCGCGCACGGGGCGACAATCTGGGACTGCTGCACGGCGTACCGGTGACGACCAAGATCAATACCGACCAGCGCGGCCATCCCACGGACAATGGGGTGGTCGCATTGAAGGACCTCGTCGCGCCAGAGGATGCGCCTGCGGTCGCCAATCTGCGCAAGGCGGGAGCGGTGTTCATCGGGCGGACCAATGCACCGGCCTTTTCGATGCGGATATTTTCCGACAACGCCTTGCACGGACGCACCTTGAACCCGCTGGACAAGTCGATCTCACCGGGAGGGTCTTCCGGGGGAGCCGGAGTCGCAGTCGCCTCGGGCATGGGGCCGATCGCACACGGCAGCGACATAGGCGGGTCGGTGCGGATTCCCGCCTATTGCAACGGCGTCGTGGGCCTTCGCACTGGACTGGGCCGCGTGCCCGCCTATAGCACCACCACCTCGGCGCCTCGCTCCGTCGGTGCTCAGTTGATGGCAACCCAGGGACCGCTGACACGCTCTGTCCGCGACGCGCGGCTGGCGTTCGAGGTAATGGCGGGAGGCGATCCGCGCGACACCCGCTGGGTGGGCGTGCCACCGCGGTGCCCGTCGCCCAGACATCCCATCCGCGTCGCTCTCGCGCCTGAGCTTCCGGGTGGTACCACGTACCCTGCCCAGGCTGAAGCCGTGCGCACCGCCGGACGTCACCTGGCAGCGGCCGGATATGTGGTGGAAGAAGTGCTGCCTCCGGAGACAGAGGAGGTCACCCGCCTCTGGCACGTGATCGGCAGCGGCGATGTGTTCCGGGACGTGGGTCCGAAAATCGAACGCATGGGCGATACCGACGCGGTGACGGCCCTGAACTTATGGCTGCAACTCCATCCGGCCCCGAAAGATGCGAACACCGTGCTCGACGCCTTGGCCCAGCGCGATCGACTATTGTTTCTCTGGCAGGGCTTCTTCCAGGACTGGCCGTTGGTTGTGATGCCCACGCTTTGCGATCTACCTCCAGCCCAAGGCGAGGACCAGACGGTGGAAGGATCGCGCCGGATTTCGGATTCCATGCGAGTCTCCCTGATCCCGCCTCTGCTAGGATTGGCGGCACTGTCGGTGCCGGTTGGCCGTCACGGCCCACTGCGCACCGGTGTTCAAATCATCCCGGCGCGGATGCGGGAGGACATGGCTCTGGACGCCGGAGAGGTGATCGAGGCGGCAGAAGGCGTCGTAGCGCCAGTCGATCCGGCCTGGTGAAGAGCCGTGACCGCTTCTAGCGCAAAGCAGCCGTTTTGGTGCCAGGGAGGCAAGGAGCCTGTGCCCACTGGACCGCCGCTCCGCCTACTGCATTGAAATAAAGACGCTTTCAGCGCGAAATGGCATCCCCGTTGCCAGTAAAGTTCCCATATGTCTCAATTCACACAAATCTGGCTGTGGGGGCCGGGGTGTGAGAGGAATCCGAACGGGTCGGTTCTGGCCCTGAAGGCAATGGCGCCGGAATTGATCCCACGGCGGTGGCGCTTGCGCTGAGGGGAACCTCCGACCGTCCTAGGGTAGGGGTATGGCAAAGACTCGTGCCTTCGTCTTGATCTGTTGGGCCCTATGGACCGCCCTTATCGCCGCAGGGGCATCCGATCTCATGCCCGCTTCCCTGACCGTCATATTAGCTGTTTCTCTGTGCGCATACTGGCGGCTTTACCGCCGGTCGTTACGCATGCCTAAAAGACCTGGAGGCCAGAAGCTGGCTTTGGGACATTGGTGAATTCGTGAAGCTGATTGAGCAATGGGAGGCAGCAAATGAATCTTAAGCTCCTACGGTCAACGCTCTGCCTGCTCGCGGTGAGTGCACTCTGCACCGATGGCGCGATTGCTCAAGCGGGCGCGCCATTATCTGCGTCGGATGCGAAAGCCAAATTTGCCAAAGACTATAATGAGGGTCGCTTCGACGACGTGATCGCGGACGGTGCGCTTCTCACCAAGTTCAACTTACTGGACGCACAGGCCCAGCTCATCATTGGGCAGGCCTATTACAAGAAGGGCGACAATGTCGGCTGCGTGAAATACACACGGGAAAACTTGAGCCCTTCATCGAACAACGCAGCCGCGGAATTGTTGGCGCGCTGCCAGAACGAGTCGGCCGGGGCCCTCACCGTCAGTGAAAAAGTCGGTCCACTTGTTAAGGAAGCCCAATACCTGGACCAAACCGGCAATGACAAGGCCGCCATGGCCAAATTGGATGAAGCAGACGCCGTCAAGTCCACACCCGACGACGAGACTGTCATCAAACAGCTCAGGCAGTTCATTGGCGGTGACGTCCAGGCACAACCAAAGTGCGCGGCATACGTTCAGACAAATTTGAACGAAGGATTGATATCGATCCCTATGGGCGAACGGGGCTCCACGTTGCTGGAAGTGGGCCTCAATACCAAGGGCCGCGTCACGCAATGCTTAGTCGTGGATGGCAGCAGTTCGCAGCGTTTCAACCGCGCCTCCTGCGACTGGGTCAAGGACCACTGGCCTTCGTTAGAGCGCTGCCAGAAGCCGTAGACTACAACGCTGCGTCGAATTGGGTGAGTGCCGTTCATAGGGAGGACATCATGACTATCCGCTACCTGCGACCTGCGGCCGTCTTGTTGGCTTTCGTCGCGATACCTGCTCTGGCGCAGCAGTCCGAGCCGCCACATCCGACCCCGATCATCCAAACCCCCAACCAGATCAAATGGGCCGGCCCCGCCACCGGCTCAAAACACGTTACCTTGTTGGGGGATACCGGCAAGCCGGGCCCCTTCATCACTATCGCCGATTGGGCGTCAGGACTGCCATCCAAGCCCCATTATCACCGGAAGCTACGTACTTTCATCGTGCTGAAGGGTCACTGGGATTTCGGTTGGGGCACGAAATACGATCTCAATGCCATGCAAGCCCTTCCGGAGGGTTCGGTCGTGACAGTGCTCGCCGGCGGCATCATCTATGACGGCTGCAAACAGGCGCCCTGTGTCGTTGAAACCGTGGGCGACGGTGATGATCCGGAATTTATGGTCGATGAGAATGGCAAGATCATTTCGCGCTAAGCGCCCCGCTGAATGCTTTAGAGGCTCAGACCTGTTAGGGCATGTGCAACCTCTAAAGCATCACCTAAGGGCAGAAGGCGATCTGCAATCTGGCCAAGGCCATGGTGGATAGGACTGCCAAGCGCAATGACCGCTTTTGGCGCGAAGCGGACGTTGACTTGCCCGGCCTCGAATTACCGCTATTGACCCAAAGCGGACATTCCTCGATGCGGGTGCGAGTTAGTGAGCCATGGCTGATTCATGCAGTGAAAGGACAACACAATGCCGGACAGCGTGCTGGTCTTCTATGGCTCCTATCGTGCCACGCGTATCGGTATTCGAATGGCGACCTTCGTCACCAATGAGCTTCGCGTCCGTGGCGCCCTCCCGGAGCTCATCGACGCTCGTGAGATAGGACTTCCCATTATTGACCGGATGTACAAGGAATATCCCAAAGGTTCTGCTCCACCGGCGATGGAAAATCTTGCCCGGAAAATCCGCGCCGCGGATGCCTTTGTCTTCGTTGTGGGCGAATACAATTGGGGACCACAGCCGGGTCTGAAGAATCTTACCGATCATTTCCTGGAAGAATGGTTCTGGCGGCCCGCCGCCATCGTCAGCTATTCGCCGAGCCGGCTCTCAGGTGCTCGCGCCAGCTCGGCCTGGCATCCCATCCTGTCGGAGATGGGCATAGTTGTCATCTCGAGCACAGTGGCGGTGGGCCCCATAAACGAGACTCTCGATGAACACGGCACGCCGATCGGGAAAGCAGGTCAACTGGCGCAAGGCGCCCTGCGCCGCCTTGCGGATGATCTCGCCTGGTGGACCTCGGCCGCCCGCAACCAGCGCGCTCAGCACCAACCACCGTACTAGTGCTCGCCGTCTAGCCGTAAGTGACGCCCGGCTTGCTTTGCCCGACTTCGATAATGTAGCCGTCGGGATCGCGGATGTAGCAGCGCGTCTCGCCATACTTTTCCTTCGGCTCCGTGATGAACTCGGCTCCGCGACTCCGCCACAAATCGTAGCACGCATGAATATCCGCAACGCGGATATTCATAAAGCTGCTTAAATGGTTGGGGTCAGGAGGGACGCTGAGCGTCACCGTTGGTTTGTCGGGCGTGGGGCCACCCCCGACATTGACAAGGAGCCACGTATTCGCGATCTGGATGTAACCTGGTGCCCCGTCGCTGTCGCCCTTGCTCAGAATGCGGCCTCCGAAGACTTTTTCGTAAAAACGGGCCGATCGTTCGATATCGGCGACAATGAGAAAGTGCGCGACGGTGAACCCGTCCCGCGGCGGCATCTGATAGTTTTTCTGCTCGACTTGCACTTGGTTCACGGACACCTCCATTCAGGCTGGCTTCCACAAATGTTAGGATAGCATCGCCGACGGCCGGTTGAAATCGGCCTTGGTATTGGTTCGACCGGAACTTGCGCTTATGTCCGCTTTTGGCGGACATTGAGCTGACCGCGGTCGAATGACTGCTTTGGAGAAAAGCGGACATTCAGAACGATGCCTCATGGCTTAGCTGATGGCTGGCGCACCGACCGAACGCCGAGCCGCGCTGGCCGCGCACTAAATGGCTTTGCCAGCTTTGGCTGGGCGCTCAGCTCCCGGATAAGTGGACCATTACCAATGAAAATCGGCGAAAAATCAAACTTGGTTCAGTGTATTTGCGTGAAAATGCACTATCAGCGCCGAATTTACTCAACATAACCAATGACTTCTGAGCGTGCTTGCGCGGACCATTAAGCGCACCATGCTTCCAAGCGACAGATCGGAGGGCTTGATGACGTTTTGCAAACGGTAAGGAGTAATGGATCTGCGAATGCCAATAGAGCTGGCCTACGTCACGCTGCAAGTTAGAGACACAGGGCGCGCCGAACTATTTTACGGTGCGCTATTCAGTTGGGAATTCGACAGTTCGCCAAATGGCGCTCATGTCAAAAACACAAAGATCCCTATCGGTCTCGATGCCGGTGAGCCGGCCAACGCCTCGTTTGTCTATTTCCGAGTGCCAGACTTGGACGCCGCCGAACAGCAAATAACGAAACTAGGCGGCACAATTCGGGAAAGGAGCCAGAGCCCCGCTGGGCCAATGGCCGTCTGCGCGGACGATCAGGACACTGTGTTCAGCCTTTGGCAACCGGCTCCTGGTTTCGGCTAGTTCTTGGTAATCTCATCGGCGACTAAGGCTTTGCAGCTGCCTGCCAGTCATGAATAGCTCTGATGAGGCCCCAATCCGACGGCGCGGTCAGGTTGATCACATTGAGGGTCAGATTGTCGCGTATCATGCAGGCTGTGAAAATCTCGAAGCTCAGGTTCTTGCCTATCTGACTTATGGTCATGGGGTATCGCATGCTTTGTCACCTCAATCTTTAGGGCTGCGTATGGATTGAACGATCACCCCAATCAAGAGTGCCCACGCGACAAACAGGACGGGTAAAATGATCCAGGACATACTGCTTGTTACGGCCAAAGCGCGTAAAAATTCCATATTACATGCGCGGCTGAATGTGGGACGTTGTGTAAATATTAGGCGGCTTTTATCATTTCGCCCCAAAAACCATATCGAATTCTTATGGGGCCGAGCCTACATCCCTGGCATGGAAATGCAGGGTGTCATGGCGCGAGTTGGAGTGCTTGGTGTCCAAAAGGCGGGCACGAAACAGGCCGCGGATAGGCGTCAATCCGAACTGTTATAAATTCCTGGCGCTGTCACGGAGGACAACAGGCAGGATCGGCATCGGCATGATTTTCTGGGACCAGATTGTTTTTGTCGCCCTGACTCTCATGCTGGCTATTCCGTCCGCGCTTTATATCACACGGGTTTTCCACGGCCGACCCACACTGCTCGATCCGCTGTTGCGGCCCCTGGAGCGGGCGCTCTATCGCATAGCCGGTGTCAGGCCCGACCAGGGCATGTCCGCGCAGGTCTATTTCGCCTGTTTCTGCCTTTTGGGTGTGCTCAGTACGCTATTGCTATTCGCGCTTCTGATGGCGCAGCGGTTTTTGCCAGGCCCACCCGGCGACGCCTTCCTAACCACGCCCATGACGGCGGACCTTGCCGCCAATGCAGCGATCAGCTTTGCCACCACCAGCACCTGGCAGGCTTATGCCGGCGAGTCGACCCTGCGCTATGCCATCCAGGTGCTGGGCCTGGTGTCGCAGAATTTCATCGCCGGCGCAGCCGGCCTTGCCATGGGCGTTGCCTTCATGCGCGGCTTTGCGGCCGAACGATCGGACGACCTGGGAAATTTCTGGGTCGATACCGTGCGGGCGGTGCTTTGGCTGCTGCTGCCATTCTCCATCGCCGGCGGTCTTTTTCTGGTATGGCAGGGCGTGCCCCAGAACTTCGCGCCCTATGTCCGTGCCGCGACATTGGAGGGCGGGCTGCAAACAATCGCCCAGGGCCCGTTGCGGCGCTGGAATTCATCAAGAATCTGGGCACCAACGGCGGCGGGTTTTTCAACGCCAACGGCGCCCATCCCTATGAAAACCCCACCGCTCTGACTAACTGGCTGGAGCTTCTGGCCATTGCCGTATTGCCGGCGGCGCTTCCTCTGGTCTTCGGTGAAATAACGGGACGCCTCAAAGCCGGGCGCGCCTTGCTAGCGGTGATGGTGGTTCTGTTCGTAGGCGGCCTGGCGCTGATCGATCGCTCGGAAAGCGTGGCCTCGCCCTTCGCGAGCGCCAGCTACAGTTCGGCCGCCAACTTGGAAGGCAAGGAGATTCGCTTCGGCATCAGCGGCTCGGCCCTGGCATCGGCCGTCACATCCAATGACGCCACCGGATCGACCAATGCGATGCACGATTCCTATCGGCCCACGGGCATCCTGGTCATCCTGGCCAACATGCTGCTGGGTGAAGTCATTTTCGGCGGCCTGGGCACGGGTCTCTACAGCCTGGTCATGGCGGGCCTGGTGGCGGTTTTCATCGGCGGCCTGATGATCGGGCGAACGCCATCCTATCTGGGCAAGAAAATTGGCGCAGAGGAAACTAAGCTGATTGCGCTTTATGCGCTGGTGACGCCGGCCATTGTGCTTACCCTGACCGCTGTCGCGGTGCTGACACCGGTGGGACGGGCGGGCATTACCCTCAATCCGGGCGCGCACGGGTTTTCGGAGATTCTGTTTGCCTCTGCCTCCTCCATGGCCAACAACGGGCAGACCATGGCCAGCCTGAATGCCAACTCCGTATTCTACAACGTGACCACCGCGATGGCCGGCCGGTTCGGGCTGGCGGGCCTGGCGCTTGCCCTGGCCGGGCGCGTCGCCGGACAGCGGCGGCTTGTCCGGGGGCCAGGGGTTCTGCCCGATGACAGCCTGATGTTCTGCGCACTGCTGATCGGGGTCTTGCTGATCCTGGGCGGACTTTCCTTCCTGCCTGTCCTGGCGCTGGGACCTTTGGCAGAGGTTTTCGCTGCGTCGGGCAGCTTGTAACTGGAAACCAATCTTTATCGCGCTCTTCATTTTGAAGCCGCGCCATGAATGACCGCTTACGGCGCGGAGCGGACATCGGGCTGACCGGGGTCGAATGACAGATTCTGACCCAAAGCGGGCATTAGCCGGACCGCCGCCCTAACCCGCGGCCGCTTCTGATTCGGCGCGCCAGAGCTACCGACCGATCATATACACGGCACCGCGCACAGCAGCAGCAGCGCGGAGCAAAGGCCCGTCTTCCAGTCCGACTGCGGGAACAGTGCGATCAGCGGCGCGTTCAGCGAAATCGAAAGCAGCGCTGGCAAGGGATAGAGGGGCATTCGGAATGGCCGCGACAAGCCCGGCTCAGCGCGCCGCAGCCAGATGGCGGCGATGCTCATCATCAGGAACTGAATCATAATGATGGGTGCATAGAGATCCAGTAGGATTTCATAAAGCTGCCCTTTCACGCTGTCGGCTGCGGCGATGACGACGATGGTCGCGCCAATCCCCGCCACCAGCGCGATGCGTGGTGCACCGCTTTCCGACACGCGCGCCAGCCCGGGTGGAAGCACGCCCAGACGCGCCATGGCGAACAGCACTCGGCTGACTTCCAGCACCTGAGTATTGGCGATGGTTGCGACGCAGAGGATCGCAAGCCCCGTTATGAGCACTCCGCTCTGGCCGCCGGGGAGGATGAACGGGGTGATATTATTTGGCAGCGCTTGCACATGCCGGCTATCGGCCGATCACGGCCATTTCTACCGAGAGCTTTATGAGGTCGGCTGTACGTGCCACACCTAGCTTAGACTTGATCGCGGTGGCGGCATTGGCCACGGTCTTATAGCTTAGCCCCAAGTTTGCGGCGATTTCAGTGAAGCTGCAGCCTTCGCCTAGAAGGCGCAGAATCTCCAAATCGCGCTCGCTCAATTGCTGCCGCTGTTCACTAGGCAGTGCCACCAGTTGCTGAGCGATTTCGCTCTCCACATAGGTTGAACCCCCGAGAATCCGCGTTAATGCAGTGCGCAGTTCCGCTGGCGACGCGTTCTTGCTGAGGTACCCTTTGGCGCCCAGCTGCAATGCCTTAGCGGCATAAATCGGCTCGCCGTGCATCGAGAAGATTAGGATGCGCGCAGTGGAATCAACCTCCAGTAACCGACGCAGGAGCTCAAGCCCGCTCGGTCCAGGCATATTGAGATCGAGCACTGTGAGCTGCGGACCCTCGCTTTTTTGCAGGGCCAGAGCCGCCGTGCCGCTGTCGGCCTCAAGGACATTGGCGCCGGTGTCGGCGCAAAGCTGTTTGAGGCCAGCCCGGATCATCGCGTGGTCGTCGACAATCAGGATTTTCATGTCACACGTTCCACCACTGGGGCGAGAGAGATCCCTGCTTCAAGTATGGTGCCGCCGCCCGGACGCGGATTCAACCGCATTTCGCCATTCAGTGTGGAGAGCCTTTCGCGCATACCCTTGAGCCCCATCCCACCGCTGTCGCGCGCAACAAATCCCCTGCCGTCGTCTTCGACCAGGACGCGGATTACGTCATTTGGAGCCGCAACGCTGATCCAAACCGTCTTGGCCGCGCCGTGCCGCACCGCATTCGTCAAGCCTTCCTGGATCAAGCGGTAGATGGTGGCGTCGATTTCGGCACCAAAACCTTCCGCAGCAACATCAAAGTGAATGACGATGCCTTCATGGTGGCGTTGCCAAAAAGTGATGAGATTGCCGATCGCAACCTTTAGCCCTGTCTCTGCCAACCCATCAGGACGAAGCTGCTTCAGGATATTGCGCACACGGTTCTGGATATTGCTCACAGCCTCGCCCAATCCGCCGGCGCGTTCGGCAATATCAGGTTGCACGGCCCTTAGTGCTTTAGCTTGAATCGCCTCTGCCTCCAATCGCATGGCGAACAGAAGCGGGCCCATTTCATCATGCAGGTCACGCGCAAGATCGGCGCGCTCCTCTTCCTGGATCGCCAGCATCTGACCTGTTAGCCGCCGATTGGCGTCTTCCAGCAGCTTTAACCGCGCTGCCATGCGGTTGAAGGCTTCCGCAAGAACGGAGATTTCCTTGGGGCCCTGAAGCGCAACATAAGTGCCATAGTCGCCGGTGCCTACCGCTTCAAAGCCAGTGGCAAGCTTTCGTAAGGGACTTGAAATGCGCGCCATCGCCAGGTGCAGCAGGCCCAGCACAAGCAAGCTGAACAACGCCAAGATTGCCGCGCCGTCGCGGAACTGTGTCCAGTCTTCGCCGATTTCGTTATGGGCGTCGGTGGTGACCTTCAGGATGCGCTTTCCCAATTGCGGGGCGGTATCGATACGCTGCTGTACGGGGATCTCCAAGATGCGTTGATACCAGCCGGGCACCGGATCGGGCGCCGCCAGATTGGACGATGTCACTTCGTGGCCCGCTTCGATCAGCGCCACCCTGACATGGCGATTGCCGTCGAAGCTTCTAACCAGGCGTTCCAGATAGGCGTCTTTGTCGTCGCGCGGCAGGGATAACAGCGCGTTGTCCACGATGTGGTCGCCGGCCTCCAACGCCATGCGCATTTCATTGTCCACGGAGGTTCGGGCATGGCTTAGCGCCACAATGCCCAGCACAGACAGGCTGAGTATCAACGCTAGTACCACCGATAGGAAGAACTGCCCGCG
>Ga0335085_10012419_pt1 | contig 12547 bp, 13 predicted proteins | sample Lox_Sample_45_FD_206712 | JGI IMG/M metagenome (GOLD analysis project Ga0335085, IMG submission 206712) | Soil microbial communities from Loxahatchee National Wildlife Refuge, Florida, United States - Lox_Sample_4.5 | ecosystem: Environmental > Terrestrial > Soil > Wetlands | place: USA...
GATGACCCTGTGATCCGGTTTTGTCACGCGGACACGAAGGATATCTAGAGTTTCGATCGCCGAGGCGTAAGGAAAACTTAACAGGCCAACAGCCTGAAGACCGGCTTGCGATTGGATGCGTACGCGGATGGTTACTTCCAATGTGGAAGTGCCGTCGTTCTCGAATACCATTTTCGAAGAAATAAGTTCCATGACGAACGGCTGCTTGGAGTGGTCGGTTGCGGCGAGAGTGGGTTTCGGGTTTTTGTCGGGCTTCTGGACCTGGGCGGGGTTCGCAGGGTGCAACGTTGGCGCGTCTTGGGGCTGCGCCAGGGCGATCGATGGGAGCAAAGCCAGGACAACGCAACCGACCAATGTTTTTATTCCGGGCACGGGCGAAAGGATAACGGATATGGTTCCGAACCGCCAGAGCGGAAGCGATCCCGGTTTTATGCGCGTTCCGGAAAAAGCAGGCGCGGCGAAGTCAGCATAAGCGGTCGCGACACTTGTCACCAAGCAGCGCGAAGAGTGGCAGTCTGCATTTGGGTACGGCCTCCCAGGACCGTCCTCACAAGAGCGGCTGTGGCAGCTCGCAGCCTGTATTCTTCGAACGGTAGAATAGGTGTTGATAACAGGGATTATCACCACCTATCTCGTTTTGAGCTTGGTGGTGGGAAGCGGATTTCTCAACAGTTATCGAACTTCCGCCGAAAGCCAATCGGGAATGAACCTCGATTACAGGCGGACGACTGTATTCGCATGGTATCCATGGCATAATCGACCCAAGCAGACGAAGAGTCTCTAGCCGACAGAAAAAGAAACGATGTCTCCTCAACCCCAAAAGCCAGTCTGGTGGAAAATCATCGTGGGAATCTTACTGATTCTTGTCGAAGTCAAAAACCATGTCCGTCCATCAGCCAATCTATTAAAGGCAAATAATCAGGGGGAGGAGACAGGGATGTACCTCACGATGGTTGCGTTAATCCTCCTTGGATGCTGGCTCGTGTACTCCGGAGTCAAACCGGTATGGCGTAAACCCTTCGAGTCTTGATTTCGGGGTTACTGGTGCGAAGCGGATTTATCAACATCTATTCGGGGTCCAGTATCTGAATCTACTTCGAGTCATCAAACTGCAAGCGTTTCCAGCCTTCCTGCCAATTCACCAGCAACGTAACCTTCCCGTCTCGGTGGTCCAAAGCAAAACCGACAGGTTCTCGGTCATGCTCCGGACTGATACTTGAGAGAATACGAAGATGTTGGAGGTCGACAATCACGAGCCTGCTTCCCTTCTTAACATAGTTATCGACAATGTAAGGGGGGCCAGTGGTTGTCAAATCGATGGGGATTACAACGAAGCCTCCGTCGGGCGACAGCACTGCCGGACCTTTCACCTCCTCAAACCACGTCAGTCCTAGCCCGTGCATCAATGCTGCTCCGATGTCCTTAGGCAAGTTCAGAACACGAAGGGTGCCAGACGCAAGGTCTGCGATCCACAAATGGCTTGGCCCAAACCCGAGTGACCATCCGGTCTCAGCTAAGACGACAGTAGTGGGAGTGGGAAAGGCCACCGCCGGTGGGACTACCCATTTAGGAATGACAGATCCATGGTGAAGCCTTGCAAAGTCCACACTAGGCCCAGGCTTTTCATCACTTGCAAGCGAGATTGATCGCAGTGTAGACGATTTCGACTTTTGACGGCTCTTGCTGGAGGGCTCTAATTCAAGCCAGACGAAACTGTTCCGAGTATCAAAGAAAACGCGTCTTACTGGTGAATACAGACCCAGACCACGGGTCGTCCTTTTCACTTCGCCGTTGGACGCATCTATGATTTCGACGGTGAAATTAACCGGATAGCAAGAACATGTATCGGTGACGACCAATAAGCTTTCTGAATCGCCAAGAAAGCCCACGAGTCCAGGGAAACCTCCCGTCGTTTGGCGAGACTCCACAAAATACTGATTGCCCCACTGGTTTGTCTCCAAATCAACCAGAATCACTAAGACACCACGTCGGTTTTCACTTCCTCGCTCCGCGATAGCAGGAATTCCAATCGCCATGCGTCGATTCGATGCAGAGATAGAAATACCACACGACTGCGGTCCTCGTGGTAGCGTCTCCCCAATACTTGCTTTGCTGAGAGCGAGACGAAGCATGAAGGTGCTTTTAGCCAGCGGTGTAATTTCCAATCGCAGGTCCGAGCCGATCGCAGTCACCGCGAGAGACTCTCCATCGGATGTGAATGCTGAGCAATATCGCTCCATTAGCTCGGCACCTGCATGAGTTGAGTACTTTGCCTGTAGCTCCTGAGCACCCGCCCACCGGAGAGGTAGGCCCAATACTAGGCAGAGCGTCAAAACTCTCGTCATTGGACGCCTCTTCGAGAAAGAATGAAGCAGCAGTAAGCAATCTACTATCTGGCAACTTAATTGCCATGGTTCCTGGAGCACTAAGTCTTCCATTTTGATACGGGCGACTGGAAATCGGGGGCGGCCAGCTGCCAAATTTAGCTGACAACTCAAGCCCTTAAGCTTGCATGGGACTGGACCTGAAACAATAACTGTCGAGAACAGGGATTATCACCACCTATCTCGATTTGAGATTGATGGTGCGAAGTGGATTAATCAACAACGATCTGAACCGGCATATCATCCCACTGATATCGGAGTTCTTTAGGGTCGGGAGAGTTCAATATGCCCTATTCGAGGTTCACACGTCTCGACAGTCCCCAATAGCTGCTGTGCAAGAGAATGCGGCAATGCCGAAGCGCATTATCGCAGCAATCATTGGCATGCTTGCAATGTTAGCAGGCGTAGTTGCGTGCAGTTACGCATACGACGCGGCGTGGGACCTTAGGAGCTCAGGAACGTTCTGGTCAGATGTAGCCGGAGCTTTATTGATGGGGGCGATATCCCTCAGCGCCTTGCTTCTTGGGATGCGATTTCTGCGGTTCGCCGTCTTAGGACGATCTTCGGAAATAAAGAGCAGATTCGCCTTAGTGCTTTTGGGGCTCGGCTGCTTCGTCCCCGGATTCATCGTTTCGGTGCCATTCGCGGTGGTCTGGGAGGAACACAAGTACCGCGGTCACGATGTAAGCCCTCCTGCAAGTTTCGTAGTCTGTCTTCTTATCGGGGTCTTAACTGCGATCGTCGGCTGCGTGGTGCTTCTTAGAAGACGCGATAACCGACAGGGATCACAGCAATAGGGTCTGAAGAGCTGAGCTATTTTGGTTCGCGTCCGGAGCGGTTCTCGATGCAAGCCTCACGTAATGGACTTTGGATTGATTTGGACTGATTTGACAACGTTCGACTTTTCGGCTTAACTGGCGCTGCTCCTTCGTGACGTTTATGCCGCCCCGAGTGCTAGGTTTCGACCTACCAGCATTCGGGGCAAACTTTTCTCTGTGATGCAGTCTCACCATGGGCGTCTTTTCAAAAGTCTGTTCGATCTGCTCGAATCGAGAAACAGCCGAAGTTGTCAACCGGATGCTCGCGGAAAAAATAGCCTGCAAAACTATTGCCGCTCATTTCCATAACATACCTTCGAAAAGTTCCATTCATCGCCACTCGCAAAACTGTGTCGCCAGAGAAAAAGCCAGCATGGTTTTTCAGGACGGCGATGATCTATTTCCTTACTACGCCGATTTTCCAGGCCAACCGCAACCTGAAACACTCGCACTCATCGAAGCTCGCCACGCTCGACTCAGACCACGCGCAAAACTTTTTCTGGTTTGCATCACATACGAAACTGCGCCACCCCCGGAAGCCCTCGCCGAAATCAAAGCATTTCACGAACGCGCCGCCGCAGAACGCATCGCAACCCAAGCCATCAAAGATTCCGCCGAATCAGAAATCCCCACCACCATCCCACCCGAAAACTGAAATCCCTTTCTCCGTGGGACACCCCGCCCTAAACCCGCCCACCATCCCGTAAGCTGAAGCGGTCTGTGCGAGGGAAGGGGCTGCCTTCTTCTCTTAGAAGTAATGATTAACCGTCTGTGAAGTGGGCTGCCATGCGATTTAGATGGTCAAGGCCGCATTATCTTCGATGCGACAGCTTGAACCGGGTACCGGGCTGGATTGCGCTAAGTGGCAGGCTTCTAATGCTTTGTTATTGCTGGCAATAACCCTCAGCCTTCCCTACACCCGGCATACACCCGGTGGCCTGCTTTTGCTCCCATTGTCTGTAACTTACTAAGGGATAAGTGCTTGATGTTGCTTTGACTTACAGCCGTGTGGCTCCTAACCAGAAGGGCTGTCGCTTTTTCCCTTCGCTCTGCGTGTCTAGGCTGGTTATTTGCCGATCCCCGTACTGCGTGCGCTTACGGGCTTCCTGTGAGCAAGGCGAGGAATCCTAGAGTCTGTAACTGACTGGTACAGTCCGCTCGCAGTGCTCTCCCGCGTCGGCATCCCGGTTGCGACTTTGGCCGTGTTGACCTTGGCTTTTTTAGCCACTTTACCATTCGCCTGTGTGTGCGTGGCGTGGTGGGCGTGGGCTTGCTGTGCCTACTTTTGTGATCGGCTGATTTTTCTAAGCTGGCTGGGTGTAGTTCTTACATGGCTAGCCATCGGTAGCGGCTGGCCGACTTTTTAAACCAGACTGAAGACACACCCAATCCCTAGTCAAGTTCTAGTAGTCTGCTGCTACTAGTCTTGATCGCCTGCCAGCGAGTGCATCTGGGTTAGTCACTCCCAGACCGTTGATTGTGGCTAACGAGTCACGCCGATTCTTGACAGTTGGGACTAGGACGTTTGGGTTAAACGACCGTGATTGCGTGTTACTTAAAAACGCGGTCGAGTGCAGGATCCACTGACCTGCCCGGCGCCTAGGATGCGGATGGCGAATCCGCACGCCACTTGCGTTGCACCACCTTTGTTGCTCTGGGGCGTTTTGAGCATTTACAGGAATGCGCTCCCGTATGACCCAGCCGAACACGGGTCAGAGCGCAACTGGATGGCGGGCGATTGGTAGGTTGAAAGGAAAGTTTTTATTTTTGCGGGTGCTACTTGACAGGACGTTCGGTTTTCCTGTAACGTCCTGCCCTGTCGGGGAAACTTGATAACCTTGGAGTTTCCTTTCCTTTCACTGCTGCCAATCGCGGGCGGCAGTGCGTTCCGACATCCCGCACTTTGGCAAGCGGCGTAAACACTGTCAAATTAGAAATATTCCGTTTACCTGGGGTTTACCGATAACTATTATTTATGGGTGTTTTTTATTTGGTAACTTAGATGTTCCGCGGGAATGTTGACGGTGAGCGGGATTTAACGTAGGTTTCTGAAATTCCTTGGCATGTTCTCGTCGAGAGAACGGACGGCGCGAGGATTCGTCACCCTCGCGCCGTTTCTCGGTTTTCAAGTCTCGGTCACACGCCATAACAACGCATTTCTCGATGACAGCACACCGCATCCCACCTCAAGCCTCGGCTACATCACACAGCACACCAACGCATTTCACGCCACTCCACTTCTCGATTGCATCTCACAACATTTCATATCACCGCAGCCCATTTCATCACACCTCTCGGCTACACTGCAGAACAAACCACCACATGACACCACTCGGTTCATTTTTTGATTGTCATTTTCATTTCGTTTCGTCCTTTCTCTGTGCGTCGCGCAATAGTTCATCCACATCGACGGAAGTGACAGAACCGCCGGGAAGTTCTTCTGTCGTGATTTTTATGTCTCGTTCACTATCGGAGCAAATAAAGCAAGCGAGTCGATCGTCGCCGACTTCTCGGCTCAGAATCCGGCGACGGTCACTTGCGCCAATGGTGAGCGTGTGAATGTCAGTGTAGGTGAGTTGCGTTTTTGTGCCATTGATAACCACTTCCCGCGAATCTTTTACTTTGAAATCTTCGGGCATATACATGATGAACATTATTTCTTCTCCTTTGGCGCCGGATGCGGCGTGTTCGTTGGTACGGGATGGTCACGTTTTACGAAGCTGCAAATTGCCGCTGTACGTACTACGGTGCGATTGCCAAAGCGCCGTGCCACGAGTTGGTTTGTTTGATGTAATACCAGACGCCGCGATTTGAAATACCCAAGACTCGCGCACATTCCGCGACACTAACAGCGAGCGGTTCTAGTCGCTTATCTTTTGATATGCACAGTGCGGTCATTTAGCACCACGCTTTTCCCTTCGTGGTAAATCCCAGTGCAAACAGCGTTTTACAGATATACGGGAGTAATCGAAGTTGCTTTTGCATATGGTTCGACTTTGATGCCCCATCAAGTCGAGTCGCGAACCAGAAAAGCCGGCTCCGGTTCGAAACCATCGGCTTGCTTTTGCGTGATGGCGACACCTTCCCATCGGAGCCTGCGCCGTGCGATTGCTGCGCGAATCAGCTTCGTTCCGAGTTGCCGAAACTCTAGGATTCTCATTTTGATTTTTTCGCTTGTGGCGTCACGTCAAAGAGCGTCCGCTCCTCATCAACTACTTCCGAGAGTTGATAGAGATGTCCGTTGCGTTCTCGGCAATAAGCACGAATGTCGATTCGACGGCAATCAAGATCAAGATCCGGCTCCCAGTTCAGTTCTTTTTTCAACTCCTGCACCGCAGCCCTGAAAATCGGAACCAGTTCGGGCAGAACGTTCCTCTCTCCGGTTTTTAAAAGGCGAACGAGTAATCGCTCTTTCGGACCAATCACAGTCGTATACCAGTCGTTCCAGGTATTCCAATCTAGATAAGGTTCGGATTTGTGTTTCTTCATCAGTTCGGCTGCCTTCGTCTTTTCGGAAAATCTAAAGGTCCGCTTGAACGTAAAACCATTTTTTGATTCTTAAGTTCAAGCGATACTTTATTTTTTCTCTGCCGTCGTAATGTGGGCCGTGCCGTTCACATCGTAAGCAATCGTGCCGTGTTTCGGAGCGAGTCTGCTTTCAATCGCCTTGATGTGTGGGTCTGCGAGTAGACGCAAAGCCATCATTTCATCATCATCGAATCCAAGTTCTTCAGCGGCTCCAGTGAGCGCAAAATAGGCTTTCCAAGTTTTCTTTCGGTCGCGTCGCATGGCCGGATCTTGGTTAATCCGTTTTAGGCCGTCCTCCATTTCCCTGTAACAGTTGAAACACAACTTTTTCGACGCCATCTCCCGCACTTCGCCACAGCGCTTGCATCCCAGTTCGGCTGTTCGTTTCGTCGGCATGGTGTTACTTCCCGACTTTGCGTTTGCGTTTTGGTTTGGCGAAGTCTATCGGCGGTATTTTTTTCGAGCGATTGGCGGCCTTGAATGCCTCTACAACCTTCCGTGAATATCGGACCATTGATCCCACGTGGTAGTACTCAAGGTCGTATTCCGGTGGCACTGGATTGCCGTCCTCGTCGTGCCCATCCTTGTATTTCGTTCTCCACTTCTCTAGGGTTTTAGGCGCAACGCCTAGCTCCTGGGCGGTTTCCCCGGTAGTCATGGCGTCGCGCTGCTTTGCTTCCCTGTCCTCTCTCGCCCTGTCGAGCATTTCAACCATGCTGGACGCTCCTTGGTGCGCGGCGATGTGCTGGCAATCTCCTCGCGCCTCTCGGAATCTTAGGGCCGGTTTCATCGCGCAAAATAGAAAAGTGATCTAGTTTTCTATTTTCGGCATATATGTATGTGAAAAAAACGGGCTTAGCGGAAGTTACGTCGGAAAAGATTTCTGATATTTCCTCTTGCTTGCTACGCGGCAGTAAGTTACCGAGCAGTATAATTGTATGTAAGTATTAATATCTTTTGGGTGGTAATGGAAACGGGCACTACTTGCCTGCGGTTAGTTGTGGCTTGCCCTTCGTCGCTGCGGCCATTGCTGCGGTTGCCGCCGACGTCGAAGCCAGCACTGGGGTAAGGTCAAGTTGTCCGTAAATCGCCGTGGCAGGCGAACCCGGCTTATGTCCCAGACTTTTCCCGATGATCGCCAAACTGGTACCGTTGCACGCTTGCCAGCTTCCATAAGTTCGGCGCAAGTCGTGAATCCGCAAATCCTGAATACCGGCCAGCTTCAGCAATCGTTTCCAGCCGCGCTTCAGGTCAATGATATGTCCGCTGGCACCGTCGCTCGGAAAAACATAGGGAGAATCCGATTTCGATTCCTTGTGCCGTTCCTTACGGGCCGTCAATACCTCGATGGCTTCCGGCGTCAGTGGCACGGTGTATTGCGTGTCACCTTTGCTCGATGGAATGTGCCACTGGTTGTCCGCTAGCTTCACGTCCTTCCAGCGCGCGCTAAAAATGTCGCCGCGCCTTGCACCCGTCCAAAGTGCGATCTTAATAAAGTCGGACAGGTCTGGATTCGATTCCTCACTCTGCTGCATGGCCGCAAATAGCTTCGCCAGTTCTTCACCGTCAAGGAATCGCCTGCGCGGTTTGCATCCGTTCATTTGAACGGCTTTCGCCGCTGGATTGGCCGTGATGACCTTTTCTTTGCCAACGCCCCAATAGAAGCAAGCCCGGATAAACTGGTACACGCGATCCGCCGTCACCGGCCCGTTTTCCTTCGTGATCTTCCGGTGCAACGTGCGAATGTCGGCGTCTGTGATCGTGGAAACCTTGCGGTCTTTCCAATCGTTCAAGTATGTTTTGTTTATCCATTTATAGTTTGCGACTGCTCGTTCCTTCCGTGCTGCGTGAAGCTGGATGCGCTTGGCGATGTACTGCTCAACTAGACTGTCGAACGTCGGCGCATCCTCGGATTCTTCGAACGGATTCGCGCCAGCGTAGTCGTTCTCGCGCCACTTCTCTAGCTTGGCTGTGAGCTTGCGTGCGCGGCCCCGCGCTTCGTCTATCGGCGTTGCTTCGAATGTTCCAAGGCTGCGAAATACTGGCTTGCCACGCACCGAACGGAACCAGAAATAGATTCGCTTTCCGTTCGAATCCAGACGAAGGGCAAGACCGTTCGCGGATGTGTGTGTGTCGTAAATCGTTTTGCGGCCACTGGCAGGGATCGGCAATCGCTCGATGTTCTTCACGGTGAAAAGTATTCGATTGGTGACGCTGCGCTCGGCTGTTCCGGGCCGGGCGTCTGGTTTTTTCCGCATGGGTCCTCCTTCTCAGGTTTAGTTCAGGTGTAGTTTAGGCGTCAGGTATAGGCTGGGTGTAGGGTGTTTAGGCATATACCTGACCACCATAGGGTCCGCTTAATGTGTTGCTATGTCAAGCGCTAACTGGCTAGAGAGGGCCAGAGAGGCTACCAACGGAATCTGGCTACGAACCAGAAGGTCGGAGGTTCGACTCCTCTCGGGCGCGCCACTTCCTTCCCGCCTGAAAACAAAAACGTTCCTCCCTTTTCCGCGTACGCCCGCCGCCCAGAACTTTTGCACATTCATTGCACACGGGCCCGAGACGGGCCAGGGTGCGGTCTGAAAAAACGTTGTGTTAACGCGTTGCGACGATTTTGCTGTTGCACAGTCTATCGAAGAAATTTGTCGGGGCCGGGAAGTTCGATACTCAGAAGGCCCGTGTCACATTTTGAGATAGCTGGTGCGAAGCGGATTTCTCAACATCTATCCCGAATCGATGCGTCCCCGTCCAATTTGTTTAGTAGCCTCAAACTCGCCCTAAAATCAGCAAGAGCGAGGCTGCAAGAAAGCCTGTCCAACCCAGAATCGCGAGGTAGAAATCGTTGCGGGCATATTCGTCCGCAGTCCAGCGTCTCCGGTCCCCAACCCCAGCTCTTTGTTCTGAAGCATATCGCACGACCCTATAGGAGAAGAGACATGCTTCGAGGAGACACGTGGTTGTGACCCAGACGAGGACTGATTTTGCGCTTGGAACATGTACGGCAGGCGGAAACGTCGTAGAAGGAGATACTGCATTTAGATATATCGAAGCGACCGCACTCACAGCAAACGGAATCAGGGACATCCAGAAACCGTTCAGAGGCCAGAGAGGCCATTCGTTGTCTCGAGCCAGCGCGCGATACTGCCTGAGTACCCGAAAAGTATCTTGGGGCATCGCTAAGAACTTCACACGAACCCCTTTACTTATGAGCCTCCCGACGGCTACGAAGTAGCAAACGTTAGCGATTGCAGCGAAGAACATCGCCGCACCGAGGAATATCCAGAAGCCCTGCATTCGGTTGACCTACTGCCGCAAAATACGCGGACTTTCGTTGGCCCGCATCCTAGCACGTTCAACCATCTTCGAATCACCAATGGTTGACAGTCGGAGCGGTTTCCAGACAAGTGTTGAGAACACGGATTATCACTAGCTATCTCAGTCTGAGATTGGTGGTGGGAAGCGGATTTCTCAACATCTATCCGAGCCAAGGCTTCCAACCCCATCTGCAAAGCCTCGCTTCCGATTACGCGGCTAGTCAGACGTTGGTTCACTTTCTCCGGGCCGAAAACGTTGGGAGCGGTCGGAACACGAGCCTGGTCCTGGGCTGCAACAGATACCAAATAATGTAAATTCCGAATCCAAGTTGTATCGTGCTCTTCACGTTTGGCCATACGTGATGGGGAACTAACGTCCACAGCCCAAAAAACAAGACTGCAGAATAGAACCGAATCGCGGAGGCTACGCCAACGACCGCCAAAGCGATCGCGAGCCATCGTCCCCAAGGCCGCATTCGCTGAAGCCCAACGACGGTGAAAACACCTAGCACGCAAACGATTAGTTCTGAAATCTCCACCGTAACCGCGAAGAACTGAAAAAAGTGAAGATCTAGTCTAAACGCATTCCGAATGTAGAAATCTAAGTGGGCAATCACTCTAGCGGAAATGACGGCGGTTAAGGTTACAAAGTAGCATTCGGCAACGAGAATCCCGAAGGGACGCTTCGTCGGAGAGCTTGTGTTTAGATTTGGGCTGGATGGTACCATCGAACCGCGGCAAGACTAGGTTGACTATGCCATCATGTCAATCTGCCGTTCTACAGATCGTCGATTTCATCGGGTAGATGTCGAGAACAGGGATTGTCACCCCTATCTCACCTTGAGATACGTGGTGCGAAGAGGATTTCTCAACAGTAATCCGGTTTGGCATGCGCCCGTCCTAGTTTATAGGCTCAAATAGTCTCGAAGAAATTTGGGGTAGTTTCGATTCGAGGTAATTCGATGTGGGCATGGTTGACCCGGTGGCAGCAAAGACAGCACGACCTGGCACTTGGTGTTGATGCTGACCTCGTTCGCGACAATCGCAGACGGTATCAATATGCCGTCGTGCTGCTTGGCTGCGGCTGTGTTCTCGGCGTCCTCAGTGCAAGACTTGGTCTTTCAGGGACTCCACAGAAGATCATCGTTGCCTTGGCCATCGTATTGTTTTTGGGGGGAATCCTGGCGGGCCGATGGGCAGCCGCGGAAAGCGCCTTTCTTAGTAAACCGGACCGTGAGGACCCGCCGAAGGTTTTCAGGAAGTAGTCTCCCGGATTGCCGTATTACTAGTGCGAAGAGGTTTTCTCGACACCTATTCGGCCCAAACCGTTCTAGCCCGCGCGCAAAACCTAGTTTCCGGTTACGCGACTTGCCAAGAGTGAAAATTCTGCTGATTGAAAAGCAATCTACGCCGACGAATTGGCTTTCAATTCGTGGAGGACACTATGCATGTTGTCATCCAAATCCTTGAAACAGCCCGACAGCAGTGCCGCTTGGATATGTTCGAAGGCGAGTTGCTTCTTGCCCAAAGCCAAAGCGACATACCCGGTCATCAGATGACGAACGGGCGAAGGTTTATTTCCCAAGCCCCACGTTCCCGCATTTGTCACCGAGTCTTCGAGAAGTGTTCTCAGTACTTCGTTGCTATCGTTGAAACGATCGAACCAAGGAAGCGCAACGTCTGAGATGGTCTGACTAGCATTCTCCATAACCATTTCCAGGTTTTGTCCGAGCGGATCGACGTACCAAATGTCCCCTCGCCTCAAATCTGGCTGTGCGATTGTTTTTTGCAATGCCAACCGGAAATGACATTCCCATTCCTTAGGACGACAACACCCATCTCTTCGTTCTACCGTTTTGTTCCGCGGAATCGCATCAAAACTACATCCTGGCCGAATAGCGAATGAGAAGGTTGTGCAACCAACACTCTCCGCGAGGTACGAATTGAAAGATTGAAAATTGACGACGTCGATTTTCGTTGATGCGTACCGCCATGCGCTGCGGGTCGTGAATTGCGTGAAGCCGGCTTCGCGCAGGAGAGGCCAGACAATTCGCCTGATCTCTTTGTTAACGACTGAGCTATCCACAGGGTGCATTATACGGGGGAAGCGCGGCTGGGATACAATCCGACGCACGAAACTACCTAATCACCAACTATCTCATTTCGAGATTGGTGGTGAGAAGAGGATTTCCCAACATCTATCCACTGGAAAGCTTAATTTCGCTGCCGTAACTTACGGACAACTCGCCTGAATCGTTCCTGATACAACAAAAGTTCCGCTGGTAAAATGGGCTCGTGAACCTCCCTGCCGCTCGTGAGATTCCGGTCCAAAGCGCGAAGCCTGTGGGCATAATGTTGACTTCCTCAGGCGCATCGTACTACCGCGCCAAATACTCCTACTATCTGGCGCGCTAGTAATAAGGCCACGTTCGCAGTAGAAGGTCGACGACACGGGGGTCGAGTCTGGAGCGATGGAATCGTATTCGAAATGAATCAGTCGCCT
>Ga0335085_10012420_pt1 | contig 12546 bp, 10 predicted proteins | sample Lox_Sample_45_FD_206712 | JGI IMG/M metagenome (GOLD analysis project Ga0335085, IMG submission 206712) | Soil microbial communities from Loxahatchee National Wildlife Refuge, Florida, United States - Lox_Sample_4.5 | ecosystem: Environmental > Terrestrial > Soil > Wetlands | place: USA...
CGAGTTCGGCGAACACGTCGTCGAGTATCAGGACCGGATCCTCGCGGCCCGCGCGGAGCAGGTCGAAGCTGGCGAGGCGGAGCGCGAGCGCGAGCGACCAGGACTCGCCGTGGCTGGCGTAGCCGCGGGCCGGCAAGTCCCTGATCGTCAGCTCGAGCTCGTCGCGGTGCGGGCCCGCCAGGCAGACGCCGCGGTCGAGCTCGCTCTGCCGCACCTCGAGCAGCGCCTCGCGCAGCGCCTGCTCGGCGCCGCGCACCCGCTCGCCGTGGCTGGCGGCATGATCCGCAGGCGGTGCTTGCTGCGACTGTGCTTGCTGAAACCGGGGGGAGTCGAACGAGCGCCGGTACTCGATCGCGGCAGCGCCCCGGTCAACGCCGCGGTCACCGCCGGCCACCGCCAGGTAGGCGCCCTCCACGTGCGGCCGCAGCGCGGCGACCAGGTGCTCGCGGGCGACGAGCAGCTCCGCACCGGTCCTTGCCAGGTGCGCGTCCCAGACGTCGAGGGTGGCCATCACCGTCTCACGCGACTGGGCGCCGGCGCGGCCGCCCTTGGGACCCGCCGACTTGAGCAGCGCGGTGCGCTGCTTGAGCACCCGGTCGTAGTCGGCGCGCACCGCGGCGTACCTGGGGGCCATCGAGACGAGCAAGTCGTCGAGGAACCTCCTGCGCTCGCCCGGGTCCCCCTTGACCAGGGCGAGGTCCTCCGGCGCGAACAGCACCGTGCGGAGCACCCCGAGCACGTCGCGCGGCCGCGTCAGCGGCGCCCTGTTGAGCCTGACCCGGTTAGCCCGGCCCGCGTTCAGCTCGATTTCCACCAGTGCGTCGTTCGCGGCTGTGGATATCGCCGCCCTGATAATCGCCTGGTCCGCCCCCTTGCGGATCAGCGGCGCGTCCTGCGCCGCCCGGTGGCTCGCCAGGGTCGCCACGTAGCCGACAGCCTCGACGAGGTTGGTCTTGCCCTCGCCGTTCGGCCCGCTGAAGATCGTCACACCCGCCTCGAGCGGCACGTCGACATCCGTATAAGACCGGAAGTCGGTCAGCGCCAGCCGAGTCAGATGCACACATTCGAGATTAGCCGCTGAAGGCGACGATCAGCCTGCGGATCGAATGGGCATGATGACGTAGCGGTAGTCGGGGGTGGCCTCGCCCTTGCCGGTGATCACGGCGGGCCTGGTCGCGGTCGTGAACGAGACGCGGACCGTGTCGGAGTCCACCGCGTTGATGCCGTCGAGCAGGTACTGCGGGTTGAACGCGATCTGCATCGTCTCGCCGTCGAAGCTCGCGCCGATCGCCTCGCTCGCCTGGGCCTCGTCGCCGGTGCCCGCCTCGAGCAGCACCTCGCCGGCGGCGAAGGTGAGCCGGACAGGGGTGTTCCGCTCCGCGACAAGCGCCACCCGCTTGACCGCGTCCGCGAACGGCGCGGCGGGCAGCTCGGCGACCGCGGAGAACTCGCTCGGCAGCAGGGTCTGGTAGCGGGGGTACTCGCCGGAAAGCAGCCGGGTCGTGGTCCGCCGTCCGCCGCCCTCGAAGCCGATGATGCCGTCGTTGCCGCCCTCGGTCGTGGCGAGCGCCACGCTGACCTCGGCACCGCCGGTCATCTGCCGTGCGGTGTCACCGAGCACCCGCGCGGGGACGAGCACGGCGGTGCTGAGGCCCGGTGCCACCGGGGTCCAGCGCAGCTCGCGCACCGCGAGCCGGTACCGGTCCGTGGCTACCAGGGTCAGCGTGTCCTCGTTGATCTCCATCCGGATGCCGGTAAGCGCGGGCAGCGTGTCGTCTTTGCCCGCGGCGATGGCCACCTGGTGGATGGCCGAGGCGAACGCGTCCGCGCCGACGGTCCCCGTGGTGTCCGGCATGCCGGGCAGCGTGGGGTACTCCTCGGCGGGCAGCAGCATCAGGGTGAACGTGGCGCTGCCGCACTTGACGGTGGTCCGTGTCCCGTCGGTCGACAGGTCAACCGGCCGGGCGGGCAGCGACCTGACGATCTCGGCGAGCAGCCTGCCGGAGACGAGGACGGTGCCTTGCTCGTCGGCCTGCACAGGAATCGTCGACTGGGCGGAGACCTCGTAGTCGAAGGTGGACAGGGTCAGCTCGCTGCCTGCCTGGAGCCGCATGCCTGCCAGCACGGGGGCGGTGGGGCGAGCCGGGAGCGCACGGGCGGTCCATGCGACAGCCTCTGCGAGTGGGTCACGCTCAACCTGGAGCTTCACGGGATGCCTCCTGCCGGTGATGTTTGCGGGTTCACCGCGACTGGGTATGTCGTCCGTTGTCGGGCTGCTGTGCTGTCGGGCTGGCGGGCTGCTGTCCACAGCTAGGCGCGAGCCTACTTGTTCTTGGCTTTCATTGAGTTATAAGAACGTAGTAGTAATAGGGGCTGTGGATTCTGGGGAGAACGTCTTTTTCCCAGTCCGCGGCCCGTTTTTTATGCACAGGGCTTGTGTGTCCAGTGTGGACGTCGCGGCGGCGCGTGTGGGCCGTGCCGGAGTTTTCCCAGCTTGTCCACCGGTAGTCCCCACTTTCCACGTGTTGTCCACCGAGTTGTCCACATGGGCAGTCCACAGGTTCTGGATAACCCTTGTGGAGAACCTGTGAGTTGATCTTGGCAATCGAATGCTGTTCATCCGTCCCGTCCACCCGTAGGCCCAACGGACCAGCCAGACCAGGATGAACAGTGTTCGCAGTGCGGCATAGGCATTTCCGCGTCGTCGCTAGTTGGTCCGCGCCTGCTGCTTGATCCGGTTGGTCAGCTCGGTGACCTGTGTGTAGATCGAGCGGCGCTCGGCCATCAGGGAGCGGATCTTGCGGTCCGCGTTGATCACGGTGGTGTGGTCGCGGCCGCCGAACTGCTGGCCGATCTTCGGCAGCGACATGTCGGTCAGCTCACGGCACAGGTACATGGCGATGTGCCTGGCGGTGACCAGGACCCTGGACCTGCTCGTGCCGCACAGGTCCTCGATGGACAGCCCGAAGTAGGCAGCGGTCTGGCCCATGATGGTGGCCGCGGTGATCTGCGGGCTGCCGTTGCCCTGGGATTCCGGTATCAGGTCCTTCAGCACGATCTCGGCCAGGCTGATGTCCACACCCTGCCGGTTGAGGCTGGCGAAGGCGGTGACCCGGATCAGCGCGCCCTCAAGCTCGCGGATGTTCGTCGAGATCCGGCTCGCGATGTACTCGAGCACGTCCGGCGGCGCGTTCAGGCCCTCCTGGATCGCCTTCTTCCGCAGGATGGCGATCCGGGTCTCGAGTTCCGGCGGCTGCACGTCGGTCAGCAGCCCCCACTCGAACCGGCTGCGCAGCCGGTCCTCCAGCGTGACGAGGCGCTTCGGCGCCCGGTCGGAGGAGATGACGATCTGCTTGCTGGCGTTGTGCAGTGTGTTGAAGGTGTGGAAAAACTCTTCCTGGGTTCCTTCCTTGTTCTCCAGGAACTGGATGTCGTCCACGAGGAGGACATCCACATCCCGGTACCGCCGGCGGAACCCGTCCTGCTTGCCGTCGCGGATCATGTTGATGAACTCGTTGGTGAACTCCTCCGAGCTCACGTAGCGGACCTTGAGCCCGTTGTACAGGGTCTGCGCATAGTGCCCGATGGCGTGCAGCAGGTGGGTCTTGCCCAGACCCGAGTCGCCGTAGATGAACAGCGGGTTGTAGGCCTTGGCCGGCGCCTCGGCGACCGCGACGGCGGCGGCGTGGGCGAACCGGTTGCTGCTGCCGATGACGAACGTCTCGAAGGTGTACTTGGCGTTCAGCCTGGCCGAGGCCGGGCGCGGCGGCTGGTCGTGCTGGTGCACGGGCTGCGGCTGCGGCTCGCGCGGCACTTGGGCCTGGTACTGGTCAATGTCGCGCGGCTCGGGCTGCCCCGCTGTGGGCTGCTGCTCCGGCTGCTCGGCGTATCCCTGAGGTGAGCGGTACGGCTGGTACCCGGAGTCCTGGTAAGAGTCCGGATAGGCGTCCTGGTAGCCGTACTGCTGCGGCTGCGCCTGATGCGGCGGCAGTTCGGGCTGCCGTGGCGCTCCGCCGAGGAGATCATCCTTGGCGGGTCCAGAGAGGCTGTCCATCACGGACAGCGGCGAGCTCAGCGGGCCGGGCGCCTGCTCGGGCGGGGAGACAGGGCTCGGGTCGACGGTGACAGCGATCTGGATCGGGCGGCCGAGCTCCTTGGAGAGCGCGTGGATGACCAGCGGCCGCAGCTTGGTCTCCAGCTGCTCCTTGACGAACGTGTTGGGCGTGGCGATCAGCGCGGTGCTCTCGACGAGGCCGAGCGGCCTGGAGAGCCGGAGCCAGGCGAGCTGGCTCGGCGGCAGGCCCATCTCGGAGAGTCCGTCAAGGGAGCGCGCCCAAACGTCCGCCAGTTCCACATCACTCACCGAGCGCTCCCCTCGCCTCGCCACTTGCCAGAGCCGCGATGCGTCCGTCCCCGTCCGCCGCAACTCGTTGTCCACAGGATCGTCCACAACGTGTGAACGCGCGCTGCGTGCGGTTTCCCCATCCCGTGGCGGCAGCTAGCTGTCGTGAGCCTGTCCTGCGGATCCTAATTTTCCACAGCCTAAGTCGCCGAAGGCGCCTCCGTTGTGGAAATCGCGGTGTTCCCCGATGGTAGACCCGGGAATGGGCAGGTCGTCGCAGGTCGCAGAGCCCTCGGGAGGCACCGCGGTGGTTCAGTTTGACCTGCGAGGTGATCCCCTTTACCGTTAACAGGCTGACCCATGTCCCGCCTGCGATGGCCGCTTGGCCGGTGTCAGGCCCGAGCCTGACCGCGCGGCGCATGGAATGTCTGCCGTTGATTAACGACAATTTCCGGATCGTACTGGGAGTTCCAGTGAGCAAGCGCACGTTCCAGCCGAACAACCGTCGGCGGGCGAAGGTCCACGGCTTCCGCGAGCGGATGCGTACCAGGGCCGGCCGCGCCGTCCTTGCCGCGCGCCGCCGCAAGGGCCGCGACCAGCTCGCCGTCTGAGGTTTTTTCGTTAGCGAGACCGGTAGCACCGGTGCTGCCGCAGCAGTCGCGGATGAGAAGCCCGGAGGAGTTCAAGCGCACGCTGCGCTCGGGTCGCCGGGCCGGCGGTTCCGCGCTCTCCGGGCATCTGCTCTTCGCTGTCGGTCAGGTACAAAGCGACGCCACCGCGAAGGTAGGCTTTATTGTCAGCCGTGCGGTTGGCTCGGCGGTGGTTCGCAACCGGGTGAAGCGACGACTTCGGGAACTGATGCGCAGGCGGGTCGCCTCGCTTCCCGGAGGTTGTCTTCTCGTGGTGCGTGCCCACCCGGCGGCCGCTGGCGCACGCCAGGCGGATCTAGCCGCCGATCTCGACCTGGTGCTCGGACGACTGTTGCGGCGGCAGGTTGGGGCGCGCCAGCAATGAGCGAGGCATCATCCGGGGGTGCGACCCCCGGTCCCACCGGAGTGCACGGCCGATGGCAAAATTCGCCAGTTATTTCGGTCAAGCAAGAACCGGCGGTGTCTCCGTCGCCGACCTTGGCGGCGCGGCTGCTTATCGTCCCCGTACTCGGCTACCGCCGGTTCATCAGCCCCCTGCTTCCCCCTGCGTGCCGGTTCGCTCCCTCGTGCAGTGAGTACGCCGTCGAGGCGCTGCGCACGCATGGCGCGGTGCGGGGACTCTGGCTGGCCATGCGGCGGCTCGCGCGCTGCCATCCCTTCAATCCCGGCGGATACGATCCCGTGCCTCCCCGGCCCCAAGGAGTTTTCAGGTGAGCATTCTCAACCCGCTGTTCTACGCGGTCGCCTGGGTGATGATGCGCATCCACGCGGTGCTCTCCGTGCCCTTCGGCGCGTCGAGCGGCCTGACCTGGGCTCTGTCGATCGTCATCCTCGTGGTGCTGATGCGCGTCATCATGGTGCCCCTGTTCATCAAGCAGCGGAACTCCATGATGAAGATGCAGTCGCACATGCCGCAACTGCAGGAGCTCCGCAAGAAGTACAAGAGCGACAAACAGAAGCTCAACGAAGAGACGATGAAGTTCTACAAGGAGAACGGCATCAACCCGCTTGGCGGATGCCTTCCCCTGGTGGCGCAGTTGCCCGTCTTCTGGGCGCTGTTCAACGTGCTCAAGGCCATCGCAGACTGGAAGCCGGGCACCACGCCGCAGTACGGCCTGACCGTGCCCGTGGTGGAGAGCGCCCGTCAGGCGAAGATCTTCGGCGTGCACCTGTATGACAAGTTCCTTTTCGTGCCCACCGGCCAGGTTGAGTCGTGGGAGACGAAGGGCGTCATCCTGACCGCGGTGCTGGTCAGTGCTGCCACGACGTTCCTCACCATGCGGCAGAGCCAGCGTCGCGGCATGATGAACCAGACGGCGCCGGACCCGGATCAGCCGGGCGCCGCAGCCGCTGCGGCGATGTCGAAGAACATGATGTACATCGCCCCGTTCTTCGCGCTCACCGGCCTCTACTGGCAGTTCGGCCTCGTGCTGTACTGGGTCACCACCAACCTGTGGACGATGGGACAGCAGCACTTCCTGTTCCGCAACCTTCCCGTGGTGGGGAGCGCTACGGTAGGAGCGTCTGCGGTGCAGGCGGCATCGGGTAACACGGGTGCGGCCGCCAAGGGCGGCGCCTCCGGTGCGGCCGCCAAGGCGGGAGCCAAGCCCGGCGGCAAGCCGGCCGCGGCTGAAGCCAAGGCAACGGGCAGGGGCGGCGCGTCAGCTGCCGCGGCCCCGAAGGCGCCCGGCGCGAAGGCCAGTGCCAACGGAGCCGCGGCCAACGGATCCGCGAACGGTTCTAGCGTGCTGCGGCGGTTCGGCCGGGGCAAGCAGGAGCCGGAAGAGGTCCAGGACGTTCCGCAGACCAAGGTCGTCCGGCAGCAGCCGGTCCGGCAGACACGCAGTAAGCGCGGCAACACGGGCAAGAGGTGAGCGGCTGTGGGGGATGGTCCCGGTGAGGGGTTCGGCACGGTGGTAGGCGAAGATCAGGAGCTTGGCGGCGTGGTCGACGATAACGACATCATCGAGGCCAGCGACGACCTGGACGTCGACGATGAAGACGTCGAGGACGTCGAAGAAGACGACGACGATGATGAGGACGAGGACTCCGACGAGGAATCGGACGACGAGGAAGACCTGAGCTCTCTCGAAGAAGAGGGCGAGATCGCCGCCGACTACATCGAGGGCCTCCTCGACATCGCCGACCTCGACGGCGACATCGACATGGACGTGGAGGGCGACCGTGCGGTCGTCTCCGTTGTCGGCGCCACGCTCGATGAGCTGGTCGGTGACGACGGAGAGGTTCTCGAGGCGCTTCAGGAGCTGACCAGGCTGGCCGTGCACCGGAAGACCGGTTCGCGCGCCCGGCTGATGCTCGACGTCGGCGGCTTCCGGTCGCGGCGTCGCATTGAGCTCGCCGAACTCGGCCGTTCCGTGGCCGCTGAGGTGTCGAAGACCGGCGAGCCGAAGAAGCTGCGGGCCATGTCCCCGTTCGAGCGGAAGATCATCCACGATGCTGTCGCGCTCGCCGGGCTGCGGAGCGAGTCGGAGGGCGAGGAGCCGAACCGGCGCGTGGTGGTCTTCCCGGTCGGCTGAGGCGAGACGGGGTGGCCGCGGAACCGCCTGCCGAGGCCAGTCTTGTCTTCGGCGACGCGCTCGGCACGGCGTGCCGGTACGCGGAACTGCTGGCAACCGACGGGGTGACCCGCGGGCTCATCGGTCCGCGTGAGACTGAACGACTATGGGAACGGCACCTGCTGAACTGCGCAGTGGTTGCCGAGCTGCTTCCCGAGCGCGGTTCGCTCGTGGACATCGGTTCCGGAGCCGGCCTGCCGGGCATGGTACTCGCGATGCTCCGACCGTCGCTTGAGGTAACCCTGCTCGAGCCGCTGCTGCGGCGATCGGTGTTCCTCGAGGAGTGCGTCGCGGAGCTCGGGCTCGCTAACACCACCGTGCTGCGCGCCAGGGCGGAGGAGAAGGCCGCCGCGCGGATCAGGGCGGACGTTGCCACCGCACGCGCGGTCGCTCCGCTCGGCCGGCTAGCCGGCTGGGCCGCGCCGCTGCTTCGTCCCGGCGGGCAGCTGCTCGCGATCAAGGGGCAGTCGGCGGCAGAGGAGCTGGCGGCCGCAGGACCCGTTCTTTCCCGGGTTGGCGCGCGGAGTGCGGAAGTTCTGGAGGCCGGTCACGGTAGGGTCGTATCGGCGACCACGGTGATCCGTGTCGTCATGGAGGCACACGGCCGAGAGGAGCGAGCGAGTGCTCAGCGAAGCCGGCGTGGGGTGGCCTGACGGGGGCAGTGTTCTAATACCGGGCGTTTCCGGGCTGGGCTGGCCCGCAGGACGACCGGGGGTGTTGTTTTTTCAATCCCCTGAGCAGGTCTCGAGAGGTGTTTCGGTGAACGGTCAAGACGATCTTCCCCTTCCTGGGTCGGACCGGGTTCGGAACGCGCTGGCGGCGGCGGTTTCACGTGGAACCCCCGGTGTCGTGGTGAGCACAGGGGCGCCGGGCAGCGCCCTCACGAGTGGAGAGGGCCAGATGTCGCCGGAGGCTGCTACAGGGACAGATGGGCCGGTCGTGGTGCCTGAGGCGCCGGTGAACGTGGGCGACACGCCCATCGCACGGGCGGCCGAGGCAGCCGTCGGAGTTCGCGGTGCGGCGATGCGCGCGCCCTGGCCACGTCCGGAACGGTGCCGGATCATGACGATCGCCAACCAGAAGGGCGGCGTGGGCAAGACCACGACCGCGGTCAACCTGGCGGCGAGCCTGTCGCAGCACGGCAACCGGGTGCTTGTCGTGGACCTCGACCCGCAGGGGAACGCGTCAACCGCGCTAGACGTGGACCACCATGTCGGCAGGGAGTCGGTGTACAACTCGCTCGTCGAGGACCGGCCGCTGTCGGAGATCGTGACCGAGGTCGAGGGAATGCCGGGGCTGTACTGCGCGCCCGCGACGATCGACCTGGCCGGCGCCGAGATCGAACTGGTTCCGCTCGTCGCGCGCGAGTCGCGGCTTTCCCGGGCGATCGAGCAGCTCGACCTGTCCAATCTGGACTACGTGCTGATCGACTGCCCTCCGTCGCTCGGCCTGCTGACACTCAACGCGCTGGTGGCCGCCGAGGAAGTGCTCATCCCGATCCAGTGCGAGTATTACGCGCTCGAGGGTCTCGAGCAGCTGCTGCGGACGGTCGAGCTGGTGCGCGGTCACCTCAACGCGAAGCTTCGCATCTCCACCATCCTGCTGACCATGTACGACGGGCGCACCCGGCTCGCGACGCAGGTCGCGGACGACGTACGCTCGCACTTCGGCGACGTGGTCCTGCAGACGATCATCCCGCGCTCGGTCCGGGTCTCCGAGGCGCCAAGCTACGGTCAGTCGGTTATTACCTACGACCCGACGTCGACCGGCGCGGTGGCCTACGCCGAGGCGGCCAGGGAGCTGGCGCACCGCGCTGTCACCGCATAGCGCGAGATGCTAGAAACGCTGAGGGCCGGAGGCGCCAAGCCTCCGGCCCTCAGCGTTTCAGGCTTCTCCGGCCACGGTCTCTGGCCGGATCAGTCACCGGCGGGACGGGGGCGGGTGGCGGCCTCGGGTGACATGGCCTTGACGATCCGTTCCAGGTCGTCGATCGTCGCGAACTCGACGGTGATCTTGCCCTTGCTCCGCCCCATCTCCACCTTGACCCTGGTCTCGAAGAGGTCGGAGAGCCGGTCCGACAGGTGACGGAGGGCCGGAGCGACCGGCTTGGCCGATTGCTGCCTGCGGGACTGCTTCACCGGGTTGTCGTCGCCGATGGCGACGATCTCTTCCACGGAGCGGACAGAAAGCCCCTCCGCCACGATCCGCTGGGCCAGCCGCTCCTGAGCCTGCGGGTCGTCGAGGGAGAGCAGTGCCCTGGCGTGGCCCGCGCTGATCACCCCGGCCGCGACCCGCTTCTGTACCGCGGGAGGCAGGTTCAGCAGCCGCAGCGTGTTGCTGATGTGCGGCCGGGAGCGGCCGATCTTCTGTGCGAGCTGCTCGTGCGTGGCGCCGAAGTCGTCGAGCAACTGCTGGTAGGCGGCTGCCTCCTCCAGTGGGTCGAGCTGCTGCCTGTGCAGGTTTTCCAGCAGCGCGTCGCGGAGCATCTCAGTGTCAGGCGTCTCGCGGACGATCGCGGGAATGTACTCGAGCCCTGCCCGCTGTGACGCGCGCCAGCGGCGCTCGCCCATGACGAGCTCGTAGTTTCCGTCCCCGATCTTCCTGACCACCACCGGCTGGAGAAGGCCGACCTCGGTGATGGAGGCGGAGAGCTCTTCGAGAGCTTCCTCGTCGAATGTGCGGCGCGGCTGCCGAGGATTGGGCGTGATCGAGCCGACCGCGATTTCTTCAAAGTAGGCACCCGCCACCTGGCGCAGTCCGGCGTCGGCGGGGTCGTAGGTGCTTCCGGCCGGCTCAGCCGGATGCCCGTGGCCGATGATGCCGACCGCGCTCGCCGTGGTGCCTGACGGGCCTACCGAGCCCGGCGCCGCCGTGTTCGTCGCGCCGCCAGTCCGGGGTGCCTCCGGGATCAGTGCTCCGAGCCCCTTGCCGAGACCCCGCCGTTGCTGCGCCACTGCTTCTCCTGTGTAAGAGCCGGTTGTGCTGCGAAGGCGGCACGCGGATCGCCGAGGGGAACCGTGGCCGCACTCCAATCTAATGGCATCTGGCCGCGGATTTAGCGTGTTCGCAGAGCCTTGTTTCACGTGAAACAGGCGAGACGGCGACCGCACCTGCGACCGTTTCACGTGAAACAAGGGCGGTGCTCCGGGTGCTACGCGCGGGCAGATCCGACGAGTTCGGCGGTGGCGGCGATGTCGCCGAGGAACGCGTCGACGTCGCTCTCCTGAGTATCAAATGCGGTCATCCAGCGGACCACTGACGCCGCCTCATCCCACACATGGAAGATCCAGTCGCGCTGCAGCGCGGCGATCCGGGCGGGGTCGAGACGGGCGAACACCGCGTCCGCCTGGACAGGGTACACAACGTCAACGCCGGGAATAGATGCCAGACCGCCGGCCAGCCGGGTAGCCATCGCGTTGGCGTGCTCTGCATTACGCCGCCACAGGTCGTCGGTGAGGAGAGCGCTGAACTGCGCACCAAGGAAGCGCATCTTGGATGAGAGCTGCATGTGCTGCTTGCGGAGATAGGGGGCGTTGGCCGCGTCACCGGGCCGCATCACGACGACCGCCTCCACGCCCATCGCACCGTTCTTGGTGCCGCCGAAGCTGAGCACATCAGCGTTCTCCGCGATGTCCGCGAGCGTGCAGCCCAGATGCGCCGCCGCGTTGGCGAGCCGTGCGCCGTCCAGGAACACGCGCAGATCGCTGGCGGCACAGAATTCCCTGATGGCCCGGAGTTCGCCGAGCGAGTAGCAGGTGCCGAACTCGGTCGACTGGGTGACGGCGACGGTACCCGGCTGAGCGAAGTGCTCATCACCACGGCCCGCGAGCCGGGAGGCGATCAGTTCTGGAGTTATCTTCCCGTCCCGCCCGGGGACCGTGAGGAGCTTCGTGCCGAGGATCCGCTCCGCAGAGCCGCACTCGTCGGTGTTGATGTGCGCCGAGTCGGCGCAGATGACCGACTCGTGCCTGCCGAGCAGCAGGCCGAGCCCGAGCACGTTCGCGCCGCTGCCGTTGAGCACCAGGTAGACCTCGCCCTGCGCCCCGGTCAGCCGGCGGATCTCGCTCACCGCGTGCGCCGTCCACGGGTCCGCGCCGTACGCGATGGCGTCGCCGGCGTTCGCCTCGACGATGGCGCGCATGACGGCCGGGTGGGTCCCCGCGTGGTTGTCACTGCCGAAGCTCTTGCGTGGCGCGTCCAGTGAATGGGTCGCCCCGGTCATCGGGTCCTCCAAGTAAAGATTTCTAGATCACGGGTCACAGCATTCCCTGCCGTCGGCGGGGTACCATGCCAAAATAGTGGCTAGTTCACGCTGACCTGATCGGGGAACGCATCGGGATGTCACGCCGACTTGTCAACATTACGCTGGATAATCTCGGCGACCTTCCGCCGAGTTGCCGTTCCTGTGTCTTCTGGGAACTCGATCCGGTGAGCAAGGTCCGCGCCGAGGCGAATGACCCGGCGCTGGAAAAGGAGTCGTGGATCTCCTCCGTGCTCCTTGAGTGGGGCAGCTGCGGGAAGATCCTGTACGTCGACGGCGTGCCCGCTGCCTATGTGCTTTTCGCGCCGCCGCAATACGTTCCGCGCTCGGTCGCCTTTCCGACCAGCCCGGTAAGCGCCGACGCGGTCCTCCTGATGACCGCGCGCGTGCTCAGCGAGTTCTCCGGTGGCGGCCTCGGGCGCATGCTCATTCAGGGAATGGCGAAAGACCTGACGCGCCGCGGCGTGCGGGCGATCGAGGCATTCGGGAACAAGGAGTGGACCGCGCCCGCCTGCGTGCTGCCGGTGGACTACCTGCTCGCCGTCGGCTTCAAGACCGTCCGGCCGCACCATAGGCACCCACGGCTGCGGATGGAACTGCGCTCGACGCTCAGCTGGCGGGAGGACGTGGAAGTCGCGCTGGAGAGGCTGCTCGGGTCGATGACTCCCGAACGCGTTCTCCGCCCGGCCCCAGCCGTGGTCAGCAGCCGGATCTAAG
>Ga0335085_10012421_pt1 | contig 12546 bp, 11 predicted proteins | sample Lox_Sample_45_FD_206712 | JGI IMG/M metagenome (GOLD analysis project Ga0335085, IMG submission 206712) | Soil microbial communities from Loxahatchee National Wildlife Refuge, Florida, United States - Lox_Sample_4.5 | ecosystem: Environmental > Terrestrial > Soil > Wetlands | place: USA...
TATTTCCGCGCCTCCTGATTTTGGACGAGTGCATCAACAGGAGGCAGTAGGAGCTCGCCCATTTGGCTGCGCGGGTCGGAGGCGTCGAATTCATAGCTGGTTTTCGTCGAGACAACGCGCGCCAGATCGGTGCCGTCCATCTTGCGAATCTTGTTGGCGCGTTGGACGAGCACGTCCGGATTGGTCTCAGTAGTCGAAATGACGCCGCGCATCACACCATGCGTGCGCAGGTGGCGGACAAGGGCGCGGGTGTCGATCTCGGCCAGAACCGGAACGGCATAGCGCTCCATATACTCGTCGGTGACCTGCTCAGAGCGCCAGTTGGAGCTGATGGCGGAGAACTCGCGGACGATCAGGCCCTCGATATATGGGCGGGGAGCCTCGTTGTCGGCGCGATTGGTGCCGTAGTTGCCGATTTGAGGGTTGGTGAGGACGACGATTTGGCCGGCGTATGAGGGATCAGTGGCAATTTCCTGGTAACCGGTAAGTGACGTATTAAAAACGACTTCTCCCTGGCATTCAACCTGTGCGCCATGGCCGTGCCCGCGGAAGATGCGCCCGTCTTCGAGCGCCAGGATCGCCTGCATCGCCTCTCCGAGGAGTGGATTCAATCGATTTTAGCAGGTTTCACAACCCAGATTTCGGCTGCTTTTCCACGGGATCAGTGGATCACGCCAGCATCACGGGTAGGCCAGTAGACAAAGACAGCCTTACCGTAAATGAGCGAGCGTTCAACGGGGCCAAAGTCGCGGCTGTCGGAGGAGACCGATCGATGGTCTCCCATCATGTAGTAACAGTCTGGCGGAATCGTCATCTCGGCAACGGAACGGCTGTCCCGGTACTCCGCTGGGACGTAGGGTTCGCGCAGGGGCCTTCCGTTGACGAACACGCGGCCATGGTCGATGCGGAGGCGATCGCCTGGCAGGGCGATGACTCGCTTGATGTAGCTCTTTTCCGGGTCGCGCGGATAGTGGAAGACGACCACGTCGTCCCGCTCGATGGAGGAGATACGATAGACGAACTTATTGATAAACAACCGGTCGCGGTCCTCGAGGCGAGGCAGCATGCTGGTGCCTTCCACGCGGACGGGTTGATAAAGAAACGTGATGATGAGAACCGAGGCGACGACGGCGATGAGCAGGTCGCGCACCCAAAGGGCGAGGATCGAATTCTTACGATGGGACGCGGCGGGCGCAGGCTGAACAAGCGGCTGACTGGAGCCGGAATTGGCCGATGGTTGAGGAATAGAGGTATCGCCGGGTTCGGGTTGCATCTGTGTCAAATCTAGATTACCCGGAATCGCGGCCGGCTGCACCTTGATTGCTGGAGACGTTGGTTCATAGGCTGGTACGCCGCGACGAATCGATCCCCGGCTGGACCGGCTGAACCCACTCGGCGAGACAAGGGCGTCCTCCCCGCCTGTGGCCGATCAACCACGAGATCCGAGCTGGAAGCCGCTCATTTGGCGCAGGTTTACGGCGGATTAGCAAATACTACTCCCGCGCCAAGTCCAGCCAGGTCAATGTTCCCTGTTGCTCCCACCCAACGACTAAGCGCGAGCCGTCGGGGCTCCCGAGCTTCCACCCCCCGCAAACAAAGATCGCTTGCTGGGGACCTTGGAAAGGGTTGCGTTCACGTTGAGCTAGTGCTTTCAGATCGATCATTTCGTATTCGACATAGCTCTTTTGGTGGATTGCCGGCAAGACGAGAAAGTGAGTTCAATAAACTTGAAACACGACGAAAGTGAGCCTGGAGCCCTGTCCGCTCCAGAACAATATGGCGACGCGCGCTCAATTCCGCAAGATGGTTGTCGCAAATGACTACGTGCCGGTGAAGATTCCCGGATCCCTGAAGTATCGTTTGGTAAGGCCCGCACTCTATGCCCTGTTGGGCGTATCACTCGGTGCGATTACGGGAACAGCTATCGCGATTGCGGGTTCGCCAGATGGCGAGTCGTTATTTTCCATCGCCTCGTTAAAGTCCGGGCCTGCCGCCGAGCCCGTCCCCGTAGTTGCCTCCAGCCCGCAGCAGCAAACCCATCCGGACGCCGTGAAGCAGGTTCCCAGCATCAGCACATCCGCCACCGATGCGGATCATCTGACAGCGAGCGCGGCGGCGAAAGGAACACTAAAGCCAAATCTGCCGGTAAAAGCGGAGCGCTCGACCAATTCGCATTCCACCCCCAGCCAGGTTCCGGAGGCCGGTAAAAAGCCGCACTTCCGGACCGCTTCCGGCGCTCGCCGTTTCGCCAGGCGCGTTGCCCGCCCTCCGGTCGAACCGGCACTGACCGAAATGAGCGGGGCTTCCAATGACGGCCCGCCGTTAATGGCCGCGGCGGATGAGGAATTCAATGACCCGAAGCCAGTGAACTTCTATGTCGAAGGGAACCTCACGGTGGCCGACTATGACGCCAATGCCGGGACGATAGAGACCAGCGACGGCAGAACGTTCATCGTCGGAACCACAGTACTCGCCAGCAATGCAATCTCATGGAACGAGTACCGCTCAAACGTACACTACCGCTGCAGCCAGGCTGGCGACTGCACGCTGTCGCGCGCGGGAGTGGTCGCGCCGAATGCGCGGCTGATCTAGAAAATCTCTGTTGGGAATTGCTGGCAGGGCCGTGCCCGCCCGTTGGGCGGCGGCGTCAGCTCATTCGCAACCCAGGCTCCCTGCCGGGCAAACGATCCGCGGATGATGATTCGTAATTGGTTTGGGCTGGCCGGCAGCGGGCACGAGCGCGGGCGCAGTTCCTGGTTGGCCCACTCCGGCAAGGTTTTCTTCCTCCAACTCCAACGGGCGCTGCAGCACCATCTCCACCTGGGTGCCGCGCGGGATATCGACGTCGGCATTGCGCGTAAAAAGCGAGACGATGCCCACGGTGGCGAGGCCTGCGCCCAGACCGGCGAGGCCCCCCTCAATGGGGTGACCCGATGCTGCTCCGCCAATGGTGCCGACGCCCGCGCCCGTAGGCAGGGCGATCTCCGCCACCTGGCCGGCATCGCGGCCTTTGTTGCCGTTCTGCTGGATAGTTCCCTCGCCGTCGTCCTTCACGGTCTGGTTCTTGGCGCCGGGCATGCTGTCGACGGACCCGGGAATCTCCACCACAGAGCCGTTGGGAAAGATGATGGAGGTGAAGTGCATGTCGAGCTGTGCCTGGCCTTTGATTCGCCCGCCGCGCGCCACGCGATCAATCACCCCCTGCACGTAGACGCCAGCCGGGATCATCACACGGTTGCCGACAGCCACGGGAAATGTAGAGGAAAGGTAGACGCCGTCACCGGCTTTGGCGCTTTTCGTGTTAATGGCGCTGCGCAACTCCAATAGAATCTTGGTACCGGCGGGCACGGTGTAGGTTTTGTGCGTTGGGGCGATGCCGGCAGGGGCCGGCTGCTCAGGCGATGGCTGCGTGGGCGCTGTCGCGCTTGCGGCCGGTTGGGGTGCGGGTTGGGCCGTAACCGGCGCTGGCGAATTAAGGTCCGGTTGCGGCTGCGCCGGGTCCTGGGCCGCGCAAACAGATGCGCCAGTGGCTATCAAGCTCATCAGAATTGCTGTCGGTAACCACTCCCGATACAGGGGCACGCGCTCCTCCTGAGTCTGATGAATAGACGGAGCCTTCGTACTTAAGGATAGCGCGAATTTTCCTTCGCCTAAATGCAGTGTGAGGCAGCAGATGGGCGGGGCTCGCGTTACCATGCGAGAGGGCGATGAGATCGGAAGCCAATTTATCTCTCTCCGGCGCTGGCCATGCCTGCGGCCAGTTTGCCGCGGCCTATCGGGTGCTGCAGGAGGCGATTGAGGCGCGGGCCTTCCCCGGTTGCGCATTCGGCGTCCTGGCCGGTGGCCGGGTCGCGGTCCAGGATGCGCTGGGCCGCCATACCTATGAAGAAGACGCGCCCGCCGTAACTGCGGATACGGTGTACGACCTGGCCAGCGTGACCAAGGTGGTCGCCACCACGGCCGCCGCAATGCTGCTTTCTCAGCGCGGGCAGATCAATCTCGACACGCGCCTGGGCGAGATTCTGCCGGCTTTCCTGGCGGGCCGGGCCAAAGATGATCCGGCGCGCCATGTGCAGCTGCGTCATTTGCTGGCCCACAGCTCCGGCCTGCCCGACTACGTGGAGTTTTTCCGCACCGCCGCCACTCCTGAAGCGCTATTGCACGACTGCCTGGGCTTGCCGCTGCTCGCCGAGCCGGGCACGCGCGCCGCTTATTCCGACCCCGGCTTTATTCTGCTCGGCAAAGCGTTCGAGGCGCAGACCGGCGAGAGCCTGTCCGTCTGGCTCGAGCGCGAGGTCTTTGCGCCGCTTGGGATGATGGCCACGGGATATTGCCCTGAGCCATCTGCGCGATCTTCGATTCCGCCCACCGAGGAGGACACCACCTTCCGCAAGCGCCGCATTCAGGGCGAGGTGCAGGACGAAAATGCCTGGGTGCTGAATGGCGTGGCCGGTCATGCCGGAGTTTTTTCAAACATCCCGGACCTGATGAAATTCGCCGGCGCCGTTCTTGGGACCGCAACAGTCAACGCCGCAGGATCGGGAAATGCGTCTGGGGTGGAAACGCATCTGTTCGATCGCGAGATAGTAAAGATGTTTGCCCAGCGGCAAATGCCAGAGGGAAGTTCGCGTGCGCTGGGCTGGGACACGCCTTCTGAAAACTCATCCTCCGGCAGGCGCTTTGGGCCGCACTCCATCGGGCACCTGGGCTATAGCGGCTGTTCGATTTGGATCGACCTGGATGCTGCAATTGCCGTGGTGCTGCTCACAAACCGCACCTGGCCCGACCGGCAGAATCAATTGATTCGCGCGGTACGGCCGGCTTTTCACGACGCGGTGCGCGAGGCTTTGTAGGTATTTTCGGGCTTGTGGTTCCTTTTCGTAAGCGCTTCCAATGCTACCCAGGTTCACCGGCCACCAATTTTTTTCGGTTGCGCGTGTTTACAGATACAATTGATGCTGGGGATTGACTCGATGTTAAGCAACATCACGTTGCAGGATACGGCCAGCGCCCAACTAAATGACAGCACCAAAGACCAAGCTCCCCCGCTTCAACAACTGACAACGGAGAGCCAAAATGAGGCTTCCCTCGGACTCGACACAAAGTCCGCTCTGGAAATTGCCCGCATCATCAACCACGAAGACGCCAAGGTTGCGGGCGCGGTCAAGAGGGTCATCCCTGAAATTGCCGAGGTAATCGACGACGTGGTGCGGAGCCTGCGCGACGGCGGCCGGCTGATTTATGTCGGCTCGGGCTCAAGCGGACGGATTGCGGCTCTGGACGCTTCAGAGTGCCCTTCCACCTACTCCACCGCGCCCGGCCAGGTGCAGTACATCATGGCGGGCGGGCCCAAGGCGCTGGCGTCTTCTGTTGAGGTGAATGAGGACTCAGAGGAGCTGGGTCAGAGAGACATCGCCCGGCGGCGCCCCACGCGCAAGGATATTGTGGTCGGCGTCTCTGCTTCAGGCCGCACGCCCTACGTCGTAGCGGCCGTAGCGTATGCTCGAGCCCGAGGAGCGCGCACCGCAGCAGTGACCTCGAACCACGGGACGCCTCTATCGGAAGCCGCCAATATAACCATCGTTGCCGATGTGGGCCCAGAGGTGGTCTCAGGCTCTACGCGCATGAAGGCCGGCACTGCCCAGAAGATGATCCTGAACATGATTACGACCGGGGCCATGGCACGGCTCGGCTATGTGTACGAAAACCTGATGGTGAACGTGCACATGCAGAACTCCAAACTGGTGGAGCGCGGGATCCGCATTCTCATGACTGCCTGCAATATCGACCGCGCTGCCGCAGTCGAAACCATCAAGTGCGCCGGGCGCAGCGTACCTGTGGCGTTAGTCATGTACAAGGCTAAAGTGGACAAACCGGAAGCAGTGCGTCGGCTGGCAAAATCCGACGGCAATGTTCGCCTTGCAATCGAAGACACCGCGCCGGAACCTTGATTTTTGCCGCGCTCGTTTTGCAGCTGCGCAATCGGCCCTGCTGGCTCTTTCAAATTCCCGGTAAATTCCCTTCGGCACGTTGCAGAGAATTCCCCCCTCTCGGCGCATACTGTTCCTGTAGACCCCGGACCAGATCCGCGCTTCGTATCAAACCGGCGCGAATCCAGGAGCTAGAAGCTGAAATCTGCTCCTTAAGTTCTTATTTTTGACGATTTTGCGATGTAACCTATCTATTTTCAACGGGTTAGAGCAAAAGGCAAAAGGTACAAGTGTCTGAAACCAAACCACTTAACCCCCAAAATGGGGGGGTGGGGGGAGTGGGGTACCGAAAAGTAAACAGGAGTACGGACCGGACCCAGTCCTGACATTTTGGTCCGGGAGTATACCTGACACTGCCGCTCGGCATGGTGACGATTGGAACGTGACCATGGCCTGGAAGACGTGAAACGCGTCTGACGGAAATCAGGGCAGTACGCGCTGAATGTGGAGGTAGAGAATCAGGTTGAGGATAAAACCGATCATCACCAGGCCTAAAGCGATGATGACGACCATCTTTATCTTGTTGCCGAAGCTCTTCAGATCCTCCAGCAGTTCCTGCTGTTCCAGCGTATTGCGATCGCTGGCCTCGCGGACCATCTCCAGCTGATCTTCGACGCGCTTGAGCGAAGTGTTCTGCTCCGTGACCTGGTCGCGCAATTCCCGATGCTGCGTCTGGAGCTCGGCCAATCCGTCCTCGATGGGCGCCAGGTCGACTTTGGGCTCTGGCGCAGATGGCTGTGGGCGAGGAGCGATCAGATTGCTCACGGCGGTGGCGATGCTGCCGTCGAGCAAGGGCAAAAGGCGCTGCACGAAAGGCAAGGCCGAGCGCAAGGCGCTGACGGCGCGATGCAGGCTGGTGATAGGCTCTTCGTCTGTCCCGCCGCCCAGGGCGCGGCCAGGCGGCGGCGCTTGCGCCAAGCGCCTGAAACTTCCCTGCTCTGCTGAGAGCGGAGCGCGGCGGCTGGCACCGGTCGACAACGGAGAACCGATGGCGCGCGGATGCGGAATCGCGGCTCTCGGCGCCACCGGATCCTGATCGTCGCGGATCGGCGCCACCGGGTACTGCTCGTTTAATTCAACATCCTCGGGTTCGCTCATGAGGATCCTTCGTCCACTATTTGGGTAATTCCCATATATAGCTCATTTTGCGCTCGATGTGAAACTCTTTCAATTATTTTTGCTCCGTTCCGCGCCCGGCATGAGCAAGCGTATGCTCGAAGCGAGGAGAGGCACGTGAAAGCACATTTTAGCCGCATGATCCGCGGATTGCAGAGGAATATCCTGGCCGGCATCATTACCATCGGCCCGCTTTTCGTCACTTATTTGATCTTCAGCTTTCTGCTGGGTGCGCTGGCTAAGGCGGGATTGCCGCTCGTGCAGCTCTTTGCCACCATCTTTCCGCGCATTTGGCTCAGGCAGCCATGGCTGCAATCGGTGCTGGCTATTCTGCTCACGCTGGTGTTGCTGTATGTTGTAGGCCGGGTTACTTCACTGGTGATCGGCAAACAGGCTTTTGGCTTGTTCGAGTCAATTCTGGAACGGCTGCCCTTTGTGGCCAAGGTCTACATGTCGGTGCGGCAACTGCTGGATTCCATGATGGCCAAGAAAGAGACAAGCCAGCGGGTCGTGCTCGTGGATTTCCCGATTGCAGGGCAGAAGAGCATCGGCTTCCTGACGCGCACCATGAGCGATGCGGCCACCGGACTGCCGCTGGCCGCGGTGTTAGTGCCGAACGCCATCAACCCAACCTCGGCTTTCCTGCAGATTCTGCCGATGGACAGGGTGATCGAGACGGATTTGACCATGGAACAGGCCATGAGCATGGTGATGACGGGCGGCGCGGCAGGGCCGGAGACAATCCAGTACTCGCAGGCGGGCGGCGTTGAGGCCGGAGGAGCGAATTAGCGGAAGCGCCGTAAATTTGAGCAGCAGGTCTCACGGCGCCGGAGCAGGGTCCGCTGGCTCGGCGGCCTCCAACGCTTCTTCGGCGTGTTCGCTTTCGAGCGTGACTTTGCGCAGGCTGAGGTGCTCAAAGCGGGCCCAGATCAATCCCACTGGAACGATGCTGAGAAACGTAGTCAGCAGGATTGTGGCGGAGCAGGCAGTCGCGGCCTCTGGAGCAACGCCAAAGAAGCTGGAGAGCGCCGCGGCTACGAAGGCGATTTGGGAGAACCAGCCTAGGACCGGAAGCTGCAAGATACTGACGCCTCCGCTGACAGCAAGAAGCAGAACACAATTGACCAGAGTGGTTCGGGCTAACTGCGGGCTGGCGATAAAGGCGCGCATGCATTCCCAGTAAGCCAGGGTGATCAGCAGCCACATGCCGATCGAAAGCGCTGCGGTATAGCCGAAATCAGCGAAACTGCGCATAGTATCGAGGCCGGCTCGAAAGGCGCGCGCTTTGTTTCCCACGGCGGCGCCGAGCTTCTTGGATGCAATCCCGAAAATCCGCTCAAGCAGCGCAGCCGCCATGTTGCCGGTGACACGCAGAACAATAAGAAAGAGACCGCCAAGCAGAGTAATAGCAAGCCCGCCATAGCCCGCCTTCCTGAGGATTTCGTGGTGCGGAAGCTCACCAGTAGGCGCCAGAAGGATGACCGAGCAGATAACAACCGCCATGGTGCCGAAGTCGAAGAGCCGTTCCACAATATAGACGGCGATTTGCGAGCTCAACGTCTCGCGGGTCTTCTTTGCGACCAGGTAGGGCCGGACCGGGTCGGCAATGCGGCCGATCAACGCCACGGCGGTGAAACCGATGACCTGGGTTCCCAGAAGCGAAAAGAGGGGAACTTTTTTGTTGTGGCGTATCAGCAGGCTCCAGCGCACAGCTCGGAACACATACGCCACGTAGATGCAGCCGATGGCGAAGCTGATCTTGCGCCAGTCGGCGAGCGCCACCTGAGAGCCAAAGGTATGGAAATCGAAATGTATGCGCGCGCGCCCCCACAGAACAATGGCGGCCAGCGCCACAAGCACCACCAGGCCCAGAATCCATTGGCTCTTTTTCAAGCGTTCTCCACTCTGCGGTCTGCAGTATTGCTCTAGTGGTATGTTCTCACGGCACGCGCAAATGAGTGATGAACGCAGATCAATGCACGTCTATCGCGAGTCAATGGTTGATTGTGGATCGGCTGGAAATGATGGCTTGCTTTGCGGCGATTCAATGGGATGCTGCAGGCTGCGCCGTTGCGGCCACCGGACGTCGCGTTTGCGCCTCGCGGGCCAGTACGCGGCGATTGAATTCGTGGATGACGCGTGCGACGTAGACTCGGGTTTCATGGTACGGCGGAATGCCGTGATATTTGTCAACCGCATCAGGACCGGCATTATAGGCGGCCAGCGCGAGGGCCAGGTTGTCGCGATAGCGGGTAAGCAGCCAATCGAGGTAGGCAGAGCCGCCGCCGACATTCTGTTCCGGTTGAAAGCTATCCTTGACGCCCAGGTCCGCAGCAGTTCCGGGCATGAGCTGCATCAACCCCTGAGCGCCCGCGTGGCTCACGGCGTTTGCATTGCCGTCGCTCTCAGCTTTTACCACGCTAGCGAGCAGGTCAACGTCGAGATTGTGCTCTTTGCCGGCGCGAGAGAGGATCTCACCCAGATCGGCAGTGGTCAGTTTCGATGATGTTCCGGGTGCATGAGGTGCAGGCTGTGCAGTGGGCCGGGACGAATCGGAAACGAGTTCAAATGCGGCGATTTCTTCCGGCGCAATTTCGATGTAGTTGTCCTCGCCCTGGCTGAGATAGAGCCGGACGCGGCCATCGACCTGGCCATGATGGTCGCAGCGCTCGACAAAGCCGTTGCGGAGCGTGACCCGCTCTGCTGCGCGAGACATCGGCGGCAACGCTGCAAGCGCCGCAATGGTTACAGTGATAATAAAAACGGACTTCCGCATTTCCAATCGCAATTCCTGACCAGCTCCCTGCTCAAACTTTAGCGGAAGCAATCTTCGCTAAAGCGGACTCCAGCACCACGGCAACGCCGTCGTGGTCGTTCGACGGCGCTTGCTTCCAGCCGCGCGTTTTCGCCAAAGCACGCAGTTCGAGTGCAGCATTGGCCATCATCACACCCTGCCCCGCCCACTCCAGCATACCTACATCGTTCCAGTTGTCGCCGATGGCCATGGTTTCAAGGCGGTCCACGCCGAGCCGCCGGGCGAGTTGCTCAAGCGCCCATCCCTTGGAGACGCCGCGCGGCAGAATATCGAGAATAGACAGGTCGCGCGCCGGATACTCAGTGCGCATGCAGTCGCAATCCTCGCGCCACTCGCTCGCTTTCAACGCATTCTCTGCACGCCTCATATGGTCAACGCTTCCTGCCGCCATGCCCTGAATAGGATCGTTGCCGTCCACTAACGCCCTTTCCAGCGGCTTGACTACTTTGATGGCATTGCGGTTGGCCTCGACCCATATGGCGAATTGACCATTCGCCTTGTTGAGGTCTTCGAGAACCAACTGGCCACGCCCAGGACGGTCGAAAGTGAAGACAACTGCCCCGAACCCACGAAGCACACCACAAAGACCACGCGCAACGCGCGCAGTCAAGTGGCAGCGGTCGATGGTTTGGCCATCAAGCGTACAGAGCACTGCACCATTGGACGTAATGAGGGGCGTATCCGCTCGCAGGCCAAGGTCCGCGAGCAGCGGAACCGTGAAGGCCGCGCGACGGCCTGTCGCGATGGCCACCGTGACACCCGCTGCCTGCGCGGATCGCAGTGCTTGCGCGTTGCGCTGACTGATCTTCTGCGTGTGCGCCGGTAGCAGAGTGCCGTCCATGTCAATCGCGATCAGGCGAACCGGAGGGTGCATGGATTCAGTGTACCGGCAAACTGAGTCGAGCGCGTCCCTGTGGAGTATCGTTCAACTATGGAAAGAGTTTGCAGCCAATGCCATGCAGTTCTAGCTGAAAAGACGAATGCGGACTGGTGCGCAGCTTGCGGAGGAGCGCTGGTAGAGCGGGTGAATACGATTCCCGATCCTCCACATGCAGCTCAGGTCGAGGTGGATCATCGCGGCATCGTGTTGCCTCGGCGGCATGCCGTGGGTGGGATAATTACGCCGCAGTGAGGTAAGCGCGACCGTCGCTCTAATGGCGCTTTACTCGTAGCGCAACGCTTCGGCTGGGAACACCCTTGCGGCTGAGGATGAGGGGTAGAGCGTGGCCAGGAGCGAAATTCCGATCGATACCACGGAGACGATAACGCCATCGAGCCATCGCGGCGCGAAAGGCAAAGTGTCGATGGAGTAGACCTCGGCCGAGAGATGGATGAAATGGTAATGGCCGCCGGCCCAGGAGGCAAGATAGCCGAGCACGAGGCCCAGTGCCGTGCCGACAATGCTGATCAGGAACCCTTGCAGCAGAAAGATTCTTCGCACCTGGCTGGGATCAACACCATAGCTCATCATGACCGCGATATCGCGCGTTTTCTCCATCACCATCATGGTGAGCGCGATGAGAATATTGAGCGCGGCGACGATGACGATAAGCGCAATGACGATAAAGGTGACGACCTGTTCAAGCTTGAGGGCGCGGAAGAGCTCGCGGTTCTGCTCGGTCCAATTCGTGGTCATGTAGCCCTTGCCGGCAGCCTTCTCAATGGCGCGAGCGATCTCGGGCGCGCGATTGAGATTGTCGACTTTGAAGCTGATCACTGAGAGCAGGTCGGGCTCATCGAAAAGCCGCTGCGCATCGGCAAGGCGCAGGAATCCCATCTCAGCGTCGTATTGATAAAAGCCGGAATGAAAGATGCCGGCCAAACGGAAGCGGACGTATTTGGGAATCACGCCGAGCGGCGTCATTTCGCCCTGCGGGCTGATGACCATAACGGAGTCACCTACAGACGCGCCGATGGTTTCAGCCAGATCGCTGCCCAAGACAATAGGTGGCAGTTCAGCGAATTGTGCTGGTGTGGAGTCGGGTTGTGGTTCGAGCGCGCGTACTGCGCCGGGTGTGGCCGTCGAAAGCAGGTCGCTGACCGTCCGCTCGTCGTCGGGCAGAATACCTTCGAGCAGCGCTCCTCCATCGCGCGCGCCGCGTGCCACCAGCACCTGCTCATACAGGCCGGGCGAGGCAGCTGTAACGTGCTGGACTGCGCGCAGGCGGGCCAGCAGAGCACGCCAATTAGAGATGCCGCGCCCGTCCACATCCATCAGCTGTATATGCGCGCTGGACCCGAGCAGCTTGTCCTGCAGGTCGCGACGCATGCCGTTGGTGATAGCAAGAGCGATGATGAGCGCCGCCACGCCCGCAGCGACGCCCGCAATCGATATGACCGTAACGACGCCCACTACGGCCTGCCGCCGCTTGGCCTTCAGGTACCTCGCCGCCATGAAGAGCTCGAACCGCATGACGCCTACCGCTCCTGCTCCCGCACGGGAATAATGGTCTTGGCCACGCCCACATTGTCGTATCGGTCATAGACACGGACAGTGATCAGCTGCTCGGCGATCTTCCCTGCCTCCGCATCGATCAAAATGCGAAATTCGTAGTGCTCGCGCCTGGAGTCGGAGATCTTGCCCACCGGATCGATGTGCTGCCACGGTCCGGCATCGAGCGAGTA
>Ga0335085_10012422_pt1 | contig 12545 bp, 15 predicted proteins | sample Lox_Sample_45_FD_206712 | JGI IMG/M metagenome (GOLD analysis project Ga0335085, IMG submission 206712) | Soil microbial communities from Loxahatchee National Wildlife Refuge, Florida, United States - Lox_Sample_4.5 | ecosystem: Environmental > Terrestrial > Soil > Wetlands | place: USA...
TGGGCGCGGCCGATCCGGCAAAGGGCCTCACCATGACGACCGACCACGACGACACCGAATTCGAGCCGCCGCACAGCTCATCCCCGACCGATCACGTCCTCAACGAGCTTCAGCTCTATGGCTTCCGTCCCTTCCACGACGAGCCGGACCCGAGACCACTTCCCGAAGACGACGCCGTCACGGGCGCTGTCGCCGACATCTTCGACGCCCTGGTCTCCACTTTGAGCGACACCCGCCTCGAACCCGACCTCGAGGACTTGCTCTGGTCGATGGTCAACCTGTTCCACCGCGCCGTCGACCGCATCGGACGCGAGCTCGACGACAACGAGCAGGCGCAGCAGAAGAGTCAGCGCGAGCAGAACGGCTCGGAGGTGCGTTCGGTCGAACTCGAGCGTCTCACGGCCGAGGGCATCACGCTCATCGAGCGGCGCAACAGCATGGAACTCTTCCGCGATCAGGCCGCGGAACGCTTCGAAGTTCACACCGGATCGGCATGGCGCCCGCGCTCCGGATCGCTGGTCAACCACCGCACGCTGACGTCGGCGATGATCGACAGCCGCGACTTCCTTGCCGCCAAACGCCGCGCCGAGACCGAGGTGTTGCTGCCGGCGGGACCGAAGATCGCCCTCACCGGCGGGCTCGATTTCAACGACGTGTCACTGATCTGGGATCGCCTCGACAAGGTCCACGCGAAGCATCCCGACATGGTGCTGCTGCATGGCGGCTCGCCCAAAGGCGCCGAGCTGATCGCCGCGAAATGGGCGACCAATCGCAACGTGCCGCAGATCGCCTTCAAGCCCGACTGGACGAAACATGCCAAGGCCGCGCCGTTCAAGCGCAACGACGCGATGCTGGAGGTGCTGCCGATCGGCGTCATGCATTTCCCGGGCACCGGCATCCAGGACAACCTCGCCGACAAGGCGAAAACGCTCGGCATCCCAGTCTGGAAATTTGGCGAGGGTGGCGCATGACGCGCCGCTGCACCCACGACAGGCAGCCCGATCCCTGCATCGCAATCGCAAGGTAAGCTGCTTTCGGCTATAATTTGGGCCGCGCCGTGGTGGTGGTGGAAGGCGCGACCGTTGCAGTTCTTGCCACGGAGCCGCCACTATGCTTGTCATCGGACTCATTCTCAACGTGTTCGGGATCGGCCTATTTTGTTGGCTGATCTTCACGCTCGCGGTCTATGCACTGCCGTTTTTCATAGGGCTTACCGCCGGCATGGCCGCGCTGCACAGCGGCGCGGGCACCCTCGGCGCGCTGCTCGTCGGCATCGCGACCGGCACCATCACAATCGCAATCGGACAGATCGCGTTTGCGGTGGTTCGCTCGCCGCTGCTTCGTGCCGTCATCGCTGCCGCGTTCGCCGTTCCTGCTGCGATTGCCGGCTATCATACTGTCCTAGGTCTCTCGCAGATCGGCGTACCCTCGCTTGTCTGGCGCGAGATGTTCGGCTTGATTGGCGCGCTCTTCATTGGAGGCACGGCTTGGGCGCGGATGACGGTGTTCGCGGAGCCCCTTCCATTTCGACGGGACGGAGCATCGCCGAACAACACTCAGCCCGTCCTTACTAGCGCGACACGACAGAGTTAGGCCTTCACCGTTTCCAAATGGTGCTTTGGCGATCGGGCGCTGACGGATCACGTGCCGAAATCGCGCAGCGCGCAGCGTAGATGCGCTTTGTCGATGCGTTGCGATTGATCGCCCATCGCTAAATCGGCGGCCAGAGAGTTGCTGAGCGATTATTCGGCGACAAGCAGACCCGCCTTTTCCGGCGCCACGGTTTCTTTCTCTACGCCTGACTCGTCCGACATCTTGCGGGGGACAACCGACATCCGCCACGTCTTCTCCTGAGGATGCTGTCAGCGTGCGGACGCACCTGGCCTCTTGATGGCCTGATCTGGCCGAAGACCGGCTGCGCCTCGATCGCCTGAACCGCAACATCGCCGGATCGACTTTCTTCCCCTGGGCCGAAGCCCATTCCTCGCGAAACAAGAAAGTCTCACCGCCGACATCCTCCGCTCCGCTCCGGCCCGCGAACGGGTGCGTCGTCGATCGTCCTCGGCCTGTCGATTGCCATCGAGGCCGCGGTGGTCGCGGGCTCGAAACACCAAGGAGAAGTAACATGGCCAACATCGGTTCCTTCAAGAAGGTCGGCGGCGAGTACCAGGGCGAGATCGTTACCCTGAGCGTTCAGGCCAAGGGCGTACGCATCGTGGCCGAAACCAACCGCTCCAACGACAACGCGCCGAGCCATCGGGTCTTCGTCGGTCGGGCAGAGATCGGAGCCGCCTGGTCGAAGCGCTCCAACGAGGGCCGCGACTACCTCTCGCTCAAGCTCGACGATCCAAGCTTCAACGCGCCGATTTTCGCCAATCTCTTCGACGACGAGGACGGTGAAGGCTACACGCTGATCTGGTCGCGCCCCACCAAGCGCAACGGTGAGTAAACCGGCCTCCCGCAGGCCCGCCCGGCTCCGCCGGGCGGGCCTTTGCAGTGAAGCAGCAACGCGGAAGGCCGCGAGCACTACTCCACCAGGCACCCTGATTGGAGGTCACCGACAACGTTGAAGCGATCAAAAACGACTATTATAGTCGTTTTCCTGGTTTGTGCCGATCGACTGTCGGAGGTGATCATGGATGATCACCGGCCGACAAGTTCGGGCGGCGCGAGCCTTGCTGAACTGGAACCAGGAAATGCTCGCGGAGAAAGCCCTCGTGGCGCTGACCGCGCTGAAACGCCTGGAGTCGGAGCGCGGCCTCCCGGTGCATGAGAGCACGCGCGATCAGGTCCGCCGGGCGCTGGAAGCTGCCGGCATCCTCTTCGTTGAGTCCGACCGAGGTCGCGGCGTCATGCTGCTTACCGAAGCATCGCGTACTTCTGAAGTACCGGCACCGCGTATTCGGCCTTGAATGTCTCCATGTCCAGTGGGCAACAATGACAGCCTTTCGAATGGGATTTACCTTAAATGCAAAGTCCGCCGCTCGATCCACCTGTCGACGATCTGGCCCCAACGGACCGCTCACTCACTGGCTACGACGAGCGACATGCCGTGACTTATCTGCGGTTGCTTGATGCTGAGGAAGACGGTGCGGACTGGGAAGAAATCGCAAGGCTGGTGCTGCATATCGATCCGGCGACCGAGCCGGCACGTGCGCGTCGCGCTTGGGAAAGCCATCTGGCGCGCGCCCGCTGGATGACGGAGCACGGCTACCGCCATCTCCTGCGCGGGGGCGCCCCGCACTGAATTGGTTCCTTGCTTGCGCGGCAACGCGCGTTGCAGGAGCGGTCCGTAGCGCATCGGCAAACGAGCCGTGAGACTACCTTCGCGTTTGCTGTCGTTGGCACGAAGGTGATTCCATGGCGCGCGCTGACTGGCGATCGGCAGCTCCTTATGAGCACTTGCGCGCGCTTGATGCGCCGGGAATTGCCTGGGAATTTCTCAGCCGCAACGCGGAGTTCGAGGAGGACAACCGGAAGCTTGAGGCGATCAGTCGAAACCGAGTTTTGACAGCTGACGAGCTAGACGGTTTCACGCAACGCTGGGGGTTACGATTTCGCCAGGCCCATGCCGGACACCGCCGATCACCCGCCGCTGTGGACGGCGGCGAGCCTGCCAAGCGTGATTGCGATAAAGCCCGCTCCTCCCGAGCTGATAAACCCGAGCCTCAAAGTTGAGGCATTAACACTCGGACCAATCCGCGCCGAGGACGGACCCGAGCGACTTATCGAACATCGCGGCGATTTCTTCCGCCTGCATATTCTCGAAGACATAGGCGACGAATGTCCCTGTGTCGTCCTACCGCTTGACCCGTTGTTCGACATTCGAACAGCCGCCGCGTTAAGGCTGTGGCGCAGTTTATCTGCGCGCTCCCCAGGCCGAAACCCCGCCGAATTGCAGGCTGTGCGCCGCGGGCGCCTCATCCTGGCGCTACGCGCTCTCGACGGCCGGCTCGAAAACGCGAGCTACCGTGACATTGCCGAGGCTCTTTTTGGCACCGGCCGGATGCCCGAGCGCGGTTGGAAAACCCATGACCTGCGCGATCGGACTATACGGCTAGCACGGCTGGGCTACGCAATGATGCAGGGCGGTTACCGCCGCCTGTTGCTCTATCCCTTCCGCGGCCGAACCTAGCGCCGCCGTTCGATACGGGTGGCGATCTCGTCGCCTTGCGACATCACCATCCCTCTAAGCGAAGTCTCTCCGCCACCGTGGTCGGTGACGGCCGCTACCATTCGGCGGTCTCCCCGAGACCATCGCGGAGTTTTCCCATGTCCACCACCAATGCCGCCAGCATGCCGCCGCGCTACCTACGCACGCCCGAGGCCGCGCGATTTGTCGGTCTCTCGATCCGCACCCTCGAAAAGCACCGCATCTACGGCACCGGCCCACGCTATTCCAAACTCGGCGGTCGCGTGGTCTATCGGCTTGAAGACCTGCAAGCGTGGGTCGATTCCGCCGTCAAAGCCTCGACATCGGACCCCGGCAAATCTGTCGTTCTGCCGGCCCGGCGCCACACGCCAGCCGAGCTCGAGCAAGTGCGACCGCTCTACCGCTGATCTCCACCAATGCCGGCGCGCCACCGCACGCGATCCGAGCGCGAGCAGCTCGAATTATTCCGCGCGCTGCCCGGCGATCTGGCGCCGCGCGACGCGCAAGACCTCATGGCCTATCCCTTCTTCAGCCTCGCCAAGACGCATCGCACGACGCCGATCGACTACCGGGTGAACGACATCGCCATCCGCGTCGAAGCCGTCCCCGAGCACGGCATGGCGACCATCTGGGACGCCGACATCCTGATCTGGGCCGCCAGCCAGATCGTCGAGGCGCGTGACACTGGCCTGCGGCCGTCGCGCCTGATGGCGGCCACCCCGTATGAGATCCTCACCTTTATCGGCCGCGGCGTCAGCGCACGCGACTATCACCGACTGAAGGCGGCGCTTGATCGTCTGCAGTCCACCACTGTCGCGACGTCGCTGCGGCAGACCAACGAGCGGCGCCTGCATCGCTTCTCCTGGATCAACGAATGGACCGAGCGCGCCGATGCGCATGGACGCGCCGACGGCATCGATCTCATCGTGCCGGACTGGTTCTATCGCGCCGTTCACGACGACGCTCTGGTACTCACCATCGACCGCGAATACTTCGCGCTGACCGGCGGCCTCGAGCGCTGGCTTTATCGCATCGTGCGCAAGCATGCTGGCAGACAGCGGGTAGGTTGGCGGTTCGAGTTCCGCCATCTCTACGCCAAGTCGGCGAGCCTCTCGCCGTTCAAACGCTTTGCCTTCGAGCTGCGCGATCTCGCACGCCGACAGCCGCTGCCAGGCTATCGTCTCGCCGTCGAGCGCGACCGCGTCGGACGCGAGCTGCTGGCCTTCACTCAGGGCAACTTTTCCACAGACGGCTGTGGACAACCTGTTGACAGCGTCGTGCCTTCGGGAACCTCCGAGCACGTGCCATCGGGAACTGGCACCGCGTGCTATCAGGAACCGGAAGCGGCATTTTTCGGTGGAAATTCCGTCGCTTCCGAGCCGCCTAACTTAGAATCTAACATACAAGAATCTAACTTTTCTGATGTTGGGCGCTGCGCCGGCCGGTGGAAAACCGCCGGCGGGAAGCGGCGATGATCGTCGTGCCACTAAGTCAGCACGGCAACGGCGGCACGACGCCGCCCGCATCGCATTTCGCCAGCCAATCGTCCCGGCAAGGAAAGCGGATCGCGCCGATCAATGTCGATCCGCAAAGGGCCGAACTCGATTGGTCCCGGGAACACGCGCGCCGGCATCGGTACCGTCTGCTCGGTGTCATTGGCTGTGCGTCACACGCCCGATCGCGCGGTAGCCGGGCTCGCCGGACATTCCGATCACATCATGATCGCCGGTCCCCCGCGCGCCGCGGACTTGCCGTGCACAGGGCTCCTCAGCGCGGCGTCACTGTCGCCGACACGCTGCGTCCCCTGTCCGTGCGCGAATTCCCCCACACCAATGGAGAACGCTCGTGAGCGGCAGCCCCAACACGGCGAGCGCGGCACGACTTAATGCCGGGTCGCTGAAGACTCAGGTCGAGTTGACCTGGCTCGAAGGGCGCATCGAGCACTGGATCCGCTTCGGCCATGACTGCGGCGAGACGATCCTCGATCGGAGGCGGCGCATTTTGCGCTTTGCCCCCGAGAGCGTCTTTGCGTTTGTGCGTTGGGCCTCCAACGACTTCGGCACCATCGTCTCGCGCATTGACATCGCGCGAGCGATCAACCGCGGCGAACCTTATCAGACGCTGCCTTTCGTCCGCCCAGGCGGCGAAATTCTGCTGCGGATCAGCGGCTGGCCCAAGGTCGAGCGTGTGCTTCAGGCGATTGACGCCGTGGAAGCGCTCGGCATCGATCCCGCCGATGCCGCCCCCGATCATTGGCGGCATCTCCACAATCGCCTCATCGCCGGTGTGGAACCACGGTCTTACAGCGGCGAACAGCATCACGCCTGGCTGCTGCGCCGGCGGCTGGCGTCATGACGCCCTTTGGCGCCGTCATCGGCACCTATGTCGGCGCGCTGTTCGTGGTGCTGACGAGCGTGTTCCACCCTGCGCCGAAACTGCTCTGTAACGCCAGCGCCAGTGTACCGATCGGGCTGTACGCCGTCCGGCGCGCTCTTCCACTTCGCGTCGGCGAACTCGTCGTCATCATGCCGCCCAGACCGCTCGCACGGTTCCTCGCCGTGCGGCATTACCTGCCGCTCGGTGTGCCGCTGCTGAAGCACATCCTCGCGCTATCAGACCAGACTGTCTGCCGCAATGGGCGCGCTGTCACCGTCAATGGCATTACCGCGGGCGAAGCGCTCGACCGCGACCGCGTTGGCCGCGCGCTGCCCGACTGGCAGGGCTGCCGCATTCTCGGCGCCGGCGAAATCTTCGTCATGAACACGCCGCTGGATTCGCTCGACAGCCGGTATTTCGGACCACTGCCACGCACCACCATCGTCGGCCGTGCCGATCCGATCTGGACGCCCGAGGAGAACTGACCATGCCTCGACCATCCTCACAATCGGTGACGATTCAGTCCTCCGGGGCTTGCGTTCCTTCCTTCTTCCCGGCAATCGCTGCGCATCTTGCTCGCCGTTCCGGCTCACATCACGCGCGCCGCTTTCGCCACCATTTGCATGTCGTGGTCATGGTGACGCTGTTCGCCGCGTGCGGTATCGCCAACGCGCAGCCTGTCACCGACGCGCAATCGACCGTGACGTCAAAGGGTGATCGCATCATTGAGCGCTTCGTCGCGGAAGCCGCGCTGCGTTTCGGGATTCCAGCGTCCTGGATCACGGCCGTCATGCAGGCTGAAAGTCGCGGCGTCGTGCGCGCCGTCTCACCGAAAGGTGCGATGGGCCTGATGCAGATCATGCCGGACACCTGGGCCGGCTTGCGGTCGCGCTACGGCCTTGGCCCCAATCCCTTTGATCCGCACGACAACATTGTCGCGGGCGCAGCGTATCTTCGCGAGCTGCACGATCGCTACGGCACGGCCGGCTCCCTGGCGGCCTACAATGCCGGTCCTGGGCGCTACGAAGATCATCTTACGAGCGGCCGTCCACTGCCGGCGGAGACGCAAGCCTACGTCGGTGCGCTCGCGCCCTTGCTGCGCGACGACGGATCGATGGGCAACGTCATCACCGCGGTCATCCGATCCTGGACCAGTTCTTCGTTGTTTCCGGTGCGCGCGAACGATGTCTCAAGCACAGGTGCAACGTCACCCGGCGACCTCGGCAAGCGTCGATCCATGGCAAGGCCGGCGACCGATTGGACGGGCCTTGCGCCACAAGCCGAAGGGCTGTTTGCGCCCCTGTCGGCACGTGAGCCCAGGCTATGAGGTGCCTTCGGTCATATCGGTGTCTGGCGAGCCCTCGGATGGCTTCGGGTGGGAGTGCAGGGGAGCGGAGGCGACTAACCCACGGACGGCAAGATAAAAGGCCGGCCATCGGCGCGGCTCATGTGGTTGGTTGGATTGGAGAATTTGACACTGAGCGCGATAGAGGCTGCTGGCGCTTTCCCCGATTTCCCCAGCAAAATCAATCTTCGAAGCGCCATCGCGCCGACTGCTGCCGCGGTTTCTGCCGATGACCGTGCGCGACGGCGACCTGCGGATCCGGCCAGGTCGCATCCGCCACGGCAACCGCGGCACCAGGAGTCCAAAGACCTTTGTCGGCGAGGTAATGCGGGCCGCGAAGAAAGCAGGGCACGTCGGCAACAGCTTTCGGTCGGGTCGGAGCCGTGGCCGATCTTCATTTGGCCGCGGCCGCCGCGCCGCGATCTCAATCCGGCTCCGCGCGAACGCGCGACGTGTCGTGATGAAGGCGCGCGTGGTTCGCCACGGCCGCACGCAGGTCCGCTCGGCACCGTTGCCGAAGCACCTCACCTATCTGAAGCGGGAAGGCGTGACGCGCGACGGCAAGGATGCCCGGATGTTTGACGCCACGTCGGATGCCGTCGATGAGCGCGCCTTCGCGGAGCGCTGCGAAGAACACCGGCACCACTTCCGCTTCATCATCTCACCGGAAGACGCCGCTACGCTCGGCGATCTCAAGACCTTGACGCGCGAACTGATGCGCGATGTCGAGCACGATCTCGGAACAGGGCTCGATTGGATCGGCGTCGATCATTGGAACACCGATAATCCGCATATCCATGTCCTGATCCGCGGACGCACCGACGACGGCAAAGATCTTGTCATCAGCCGCGAGTACATCAGCCGCGGCTTTCGCGATCGTGCGGCCGAGCGCGTGACGATGGAGCTGGGGCCGCGCAGCGAGCAGGAAATTCGCTCAACCCTCGAACGGGAGGTGGCAGCCGAACGCTGGACCAGTCTCGACCGCGCGCTGCGCGATATCTCCGATGACAGCGGCGGCGTTGCCGACTTACGGCCGACCATCGATCAAGAAGACCCGGAATTGCGCCGGCTACTGGTCGGCCGGGCGGCTCGGCTTGAACGTTTTGGTCTGGCCGAGCCCGTTGGCCCTGCGTGCTGGGTGTTGAAGCCCGAACTGGAGCAGTCGCTCCGCGCCTTAGGGGTGCGCTACGACATCATCAAGACCATGCACCAAGCCATGAGCGCCGATGGGCACGAGCCAGATATCAGCGCCTTTGTCCTGCACGGTGATACCCCGTCCGCCCCGGTGCTCGGCCGCCTGGTCAAACGCGGGCTTGATGACGAGCTGAAAAGCACCGCTTACGCGATCGTCGCCGGCGTCGATGGCCGCACGCATCATCTGCGTTTCACCGATCTCGAGTTCACCGGCGACGCTCCCGCTGGGGCGATCGTTGAAGCGCGGGTCTATGGCGATGCGAACGGTCGGCGGCGCATGTCGCTCGCCATCCGTTCCGATCTGTCGATCGAGGCGCAAGTGATGGCGGGTGGTGCGACCTGGCTCGACCGCCAGCTTCTGGCGAAGGACGCTCCGATAAGTGAGAGCGGCTTTGGCGCCGAAGTGCGCAAAGCGATGAGCGTGCGCGTGGAATACCTCGCCGGCGAAGGCCTTGCGCACCGGCAGACGGAAGGGGTGACTTTTGCGCCGGACCTGCTTGCTACGCTGCGGCGCCGAGAGATCGAGAAAGCCGCCGCCAAGCTCGCGACGGAGACGGGCCTAACTTACCAGGCCCTAGCCGAAGGCGATCACCTCGCGGGCATCTATCGCCAGCGAGTGACGCTCGCCTCCGGTCGGTTCGCCATGATCGATGACGGGCTCGGCTTCCAGCTCGTGCCGTGGCGCCCGGCGCTCGAGAAGGAGCTCGGCCGCGAGGTCCGCGGCGTCATAGCGCCCGGTGGTCAGGTCGACTGGGACTTCGGCCGTAAGCGCGGGCTCGGCCTCTGACCGACGACGGGATGTCCGATTACTGCGCTAGCACGTCCGGGCCTTTGATGCCGCGCAACAGAGACTTGCGCTTGCCGCTGCTGTACTGCTGATCCCATGTCGCGATGAACCCGACCAAGATACTCTGGGTCCAGATCCTGCTTGTCTGCACCACGGTCCTGGCCTTTCTCTGGTCGGCGACCGAGTGGACCGCGTGGCAGCTCGCCTTCCAGCCACAGCTCGGTCAGCCATGGTTCACCCTGTTCGGCTGGCCCGCCTATCAGCCACCCGCCTTTTTCTGGTGGTGGTTCGCCTATGACGCCTACGCGCACGACACCTTCGTGACGGGCGGCTTTATCGCGGCAGCCGGCGGGATCGCTGCGTTTGTCGTCGCGGTCGCCGTGTCGGTCTGGCGTGCCCGGGAAGTGAAAAGGGTGACGACCTACGGTTCGGCGCGCTGGGCCGAGACGCCGGAGGTCCGCAAGTCCGGGCTCCTCGATCCGGACGGTGTCGTCGTCGGTCGCTGGCATGGCGCGTATCTTCGCCATCACGGACCCGAGCACGTGCTGTGTTTCGCGCCGACGCGAAGCGGCAAGGGCGTCGGGCTTGTAGTCCCGACATTGCTGACCTGGCCCGGTTCAGCGATCGTCCACGACATCAAGGGCGAGAACTGGACCTTGACGGCCGGCTGGCGGGCTCGTTTCGGCCGCGTCCTGTTGTTCGATCCCACCGATACCAAGAGCGCCGCCTACAATCCGTTGCTCGAGGTCCGTCGCGGTGAGTGGGAAGTTCGCGATGTTCAGAACATCGCCGACGTCCTGGTCGACCCGGAAGGTGCGTTGGAGAAACGCAATCATTGGGAAAAGACCAGCCATTCTCTCCTGGTCGGCACGATCCTGCACGTGCTCTACGCTGAGCCGGACAAGACCGTCGCCGGTGTCGCCAATTTTCTCTCCGACCCGAGGCGACCGATCGAGACGACGCTGCGAGCGATGATGACGACGTCACACCTCGGTGAGAACGGCGTGCATCCTGTCGTCGCCAGCGCCGCTCGCGAGCTTCTGAACAAAAGCGAAAACGAACGCTCCGGCGTCCTCTCAACCGCGATGTCGTTTCTCGGGCTCTATCGCGATCCGGTCGTGGCAGCGGTCACGCAACGCTGCGACTGGCGGATTCGCGACCTTGTCGAGGCCGCGCGCCCGGTGACGCTCTACCTCGTCGTGCCGCCATCCGACATCAGCCGCACCAAGCCGCTCGTCCGCCTGATTCTCAATCAGATCGGCCGACGTCTCACCGAGGAATTGGAGTCGCAACGTCGTCGACAACGGCTACTGCTGATGCTCGACGAGTTTCCGGCGCTCGGACGGCTCGATTTTTTCGAGAGCGCACTTGCTTTTATGGCGGGTTACGGCCTCAAGGCTTTCCTCATCGCGCAGTCGCTCAATCAGATCGAAAAGGCGTATGGGCAGAACAATTCGATCCTCGACAACTGCCATGTCCGCGTCAGCTTTGCGACCAATGACGAACGCACGGCGAAGCGCGTGTCCGATGCGCTCGGGATGGCGACTGAACTGCGTGCGATGAAGAACTATGCGGGGAGCCGGCTCAGCCCTTGGCTCGGCCACCTGATGATCTCGCGTCAGGAGACCGCGAGGCCGCTGCTCACGCCCGGTGAGATCATGCAGCTTCCGCCTGATGACGAGTTGGTGATGATCTCGGGATCGCCGCCGATCCGGGCGAAGAAAGTCCGCTACTATGAAGATCGCGAACTGGCGGCGCGCATCCTCCCGCCGCCCGCGTTGGCTACGGGCGACCAGGTTGTCGGAGCCCAAGGTCCGGTGGTGCAGCAAAGCGGCGATTGGGCAGGCACAGTCGCAGAACCTCCTTCGGATGAGACGGATTCTGCCAACGCCGGCATCCGTCGCGAGCCGGAGCTGCCGGAGCACGAAGAGATTGTCCTCCAACCCCCGAAACTGACCGACGAATTCGAACTGATCGACGACGAACCCGATGACGATGCTCAGCGCCAACGCGTCATGCAGCGATCATTCGGGACCGTCGCGCGCCAAGTGTCACTGGACCCCGGTGACGACATGCGCATGTAGCATGCGCACCAAGCACACCTTCCGGCTACCACCGGATCTCGCCGGAAAGCTCGCGGATTACGCAGCGCGCAAACGCGTCCCTCAGGCTCTGGTCGTCGAGGCAGCCATCGCCTCGCATCTATCACCCGATGCCGCCGATCGACTGGAAGCAGCGCTGGCACGCCGGCTCGACCGGATGAGCCGCCAAATGGAGCGTCTCGAGCGGCATGTGGATATTTCGAACGAAGCGATCGCCGTATTCGTCCGGTTCTGGCTAACGAGTACGCCGGCGTTACCGGACGCGGCGCTTGCCGCGGCCCAAACGAAGGGCCGCGAACGCTACAAGGGGTTTGTGGAAGCGCTCGGTCGGCGTCTTGCGCGCGGCCGCAGCCTCGCTGATGAGATCAGCCACGAGATTACCGGCAAATGAACGTAGCTGAATTTGAACCTACTGTCGGCTGCTTCCACTGGGGATCAGCAAGGTGCCAGTATGCGGTCTTATACCGACCTGATTAAGCGCTGACTTTTTCGAGCCAGGGATAGGCGCACAAGGATTTGATGCGGCCGGTTTCGGCGAGGAGGCCATTCCAGGCATCGCAGCATGCGTCGATGATCTCGGCGGTGCCG
>Ga0335085_10012423_pt1 | contig 12544 bp, 7 predicted proteins | sample Lox_Sample_45_FD_206712 | JGI IMG/M metagenome (GOLD analysis project Ga0335085, IMG submission 206712) | Soil microbial communities from Loxahatchee National Wildlife Refuge, Florida, United States - Lox_Sample_4.5 | ecosystem: Environmental > Terrestrial > Soil > Wetlands | place: USA: Florida...
ATCGACACCTTTTCGCTCGGGATGGCTGTACACGTCCATGGCTTCCGCTCCTGCAGGCGCGCAAGGCGTGCGTGACGGACTCGACATCTTGAAGCAGAAGGGCCGAATTGAGCCAGAGGAGGACATGACCGCGGTAGTATTGGCCGGTGACGGCGCTTCCTATGGGATGGGGCTCTCGGCTACTTCCGCGGCCATCGAGCGCAACCTCGATTTCATCTACGTCTGCTACGACAATGAGGGCTACGGCAACACCGGCCAGCAGGCGTCCGGGGCCACGCCACACGCGGCCAGAACCTCGACGACCACCGGCGCGTGGGGCTATTCGGGCTACAAGAAGGACTTGTTCGCCATCTGGGCTGCGCACCAGCCTGCGTACGTCGCGACGGTCATTGGGGCGGAGCCGCTCGACTTAGCGAGGAAGATCGAGAAGGCAGCAAGCCTTAAGGGGTCGAGACTGATCCTCGCGCTCGCGCCTTGTCCGACGGGCTGGGACTTCGATCCCAAACTGTCCGTGGATATCGGTCGACTCGCGGTGAGGACAGGCATATGGCCGCTGAAGGAATACGTTGACGCCAAGGTTGTGCACACGCGTATTCCGCATCCGCGGGTGCCAGTTGAGGCGTATCTGAAACTGCAAGGCCGGTTCTCGCACCTGTTCGAACCACGGCGCAACGAGAGTTTGCTCGCACAGATTCAAGGTCAAGTGGACCGCTACTGGGAAGCGGTGGCATAACCGCCCTCCTCGCGTCGGAGCGCGTCACGACCGCGCTTACGGGCGGCGACGATTACGAGATTCTCTTCACCGTACCACCTGTATTTTTCCCTGTTAACAGGGAAATCTCACCGGAGACGAGTTCGCGATAGACTGATAGCACTGCCAGATATAAGTACCTGATTATGCAGTGTTTATTGCCAAGTGCTTTAAAACCTAAACATTCCCGTACATTCCGCGCGTTAGTGCATCGCTCGAGTTGCACGTGCACGGCAGAGAGCGAAGAAGTGCGGCCCTTGCGCGCGTGATCTCGCAGAAGTCTCCTACGCCATTTTCGCTGGTACGACAACGACGCGACTGCGTTGACGTTATTGCGCGGGAACATGCGCTCGATTCGCGCGGCGTTGCGTGCCGTTACGCACAGTGCACGCGCGAGGACACTCGCGAAATGCGTGAGACGCTGCGGTCTTGACGTCGCGCGTCGTTGAATTTCAGCCCATACCGAGGAACACGCGCTGCGATTGCCAAACCGGCAGCCCGGAGCGGGCTGGCGGCTGTCCTCTCGCTGTGCGAGTGGTCAGCGACCGTGAATGCTGAAATCCCAACACCGCTGACGATGCGTTGACTCGGGTTCACCTGGTAATTCCACAAAAATTCAATGAGTTATCGGTCTGTCCGGTGTATTACTTGGCCCTATCGCAGGGCAGGATTCTTGCTTTGAATTCATATGGTTCCTCCAATTAGTAGCTCAAGAGGGGCAATACATATTGCATATATGAGTCAGGTTCCATTTCGGCCCCTCCGCTTGCAGCTGGTGACCGCGTTTGTGCTCGTCACAGCGTTAGTCTGGCTGGCCATCACCTATCAGGTTAGGAGCGCGCACGATGATGCGCTCGAATCTGCGCGTCGGCATGGAGACAATCTCTCCGGTGTGGTCGCGGGACATTTTTCCTCGTTCGCGAGAACGCTTGACCTGTGGCTTCAGGATCTCCGCGTCGAATGGAGGGACCATCCTGCGCATTTCGCCGACACGATGGCACAAGAAAGAAAACTTCTGAAGAATGCGTTCATCTTTCGAGTCGTCGTCGTCGACGCCCAGGGGTGGACCGTTTACCAGAATCATTCGCCTACCTTGGGGCGCGTCTTTGTCGGAGACCGCGATTATTTCAAGGCTCACCTTGAAAGCGGTCTAGACCGGTTGGACATCGGCAACCTCGTGAAAGACCGCATATCGGGCGAGGTATTGATTCCATTTTCGCGCCCCATCTACAACAGAAGAGGGGAGTTCAGCGGCGTTATGGCGCTCTTTGTTTCGCCGCAAGAACTGAATCGCATTTATCAGAGGATAGATCTCGGGCGTGACGGAATTGTCACGTTGAGGAAACCCGACGGCACCGTATTGGCGCGATCGCCTGATTTTGAAGAGTTTGCGCAGCAGCCGCTCCCCCCAGGCCATGACTACGTCGCCGATACCCGGGAGGTCGGGAGCCATGTGAGCCGGGGCTCTACTGACGGCGTAGAGCGCATTTTCAACTTTCGCCGGCTCAAAGACTATTCTCTTATCGCTGTCGTCGCCCAATCGACTGACACCGCACTCGCCGATTATTACGCCCAGCGGCGGGCCTACTTCGCCGGCGGCGTATTCATGTCCGTTGTGCTTTTCCTGCTGATGCTAGTTGTGATCGCCAAATTGAAGCGCGAGGAACGGGCCGGAGGAGAGCTGCGCGCAAGCGAAGAGCGTTTCCGCAGCCTGACCGAGCTCTCGTCGGATGTGTATTGGGAGCAGGACCGACTGTATCGCTTCGCTTCGTTTATCGGGAAGGGATTGAAATGGATCGACGCGGAACGCCTAACCGGCAAGAAGCGCTGGGAGCAGGTCTATCTCAACATGAGTTCGGCGGCGGACTGGGCCGCCCATATTGCAATGCTCGATGCGCGCCAGTCGTTCCGCGACCTGGAGTTGTGCAGATTCAACAATTCCGGAAAGAAGATCTGGATCTCGGTCAGCGGTGAGCCGATCTTTGAAGACTCCGGCGCCTTCAAAGGCTATCGCGGCGTCACAAAGGACATCACGGAGCGCAAGCGTCTCGAGCAGCTGCGGGCGCTGGAGCATGCGGTAAGCCGGTCTCTCGCCGATGCCGATAGCGTGACTGCAGCAGTACAAGCCGCCGTCCGCGCGATCTGCACGACCGAAGGCTGGGAGTGCGGGCGATATTTCCGCTGGGACGACAAGGGCGAGATACTTCGGTTCGCCGACGCCTGGGGCATTTCAGACGATGCCGTCCAGCAATTCCTCGCAAAGTCCCGTGAGCTTTCCTATGCTCCGGGTGTTGGCCTGGCAGGCAAGGTTTGGCATTCACGGCAGCCGCTCTGGGCAACCGACATCACTCAGGACACCCGGGTGGCCCAGGTCGCGCTCGCTCACGGTTTCGGAATGCGTGGTGCGTTTGTCTTCCCGGTCATTTCAGAAGGAAATGCGATCGGCGTGCTCGCCTTTAATAGCCGCGAAATTCGCGAGCCCGATGACCGGTTGATGCAGGCCATCAGCATAATCGGTAGTCAAATTGGCCAGTTCATGCAACGCAAGAGCGCAGCGGAAGAGCAACGCCGGTTCCGTGCCGCCATGGACGTGTCCGCGGACGCGATGATGCTGATCGATCGTGCGACACTACAGTTCATCGACGTCAACCAAACCGCTTGCAAGATGCTCGGCTATTCGCGTCAGGAACTGCTGCAGATGGGGCCGGTAGAGCTTGCCCCAGTAAGCAAAGTGGAGATCGAGCGCACCTACGACGAAGCGATCGCTACTGGCGCGACAAGCAAACAGGTGCACTTAAAGCATCTCCGCAAGGATGGAACGTGGGTCCCGGTCGAGGTGCACCGCCGAGCGCTGCACTCGAACAACCGCTGGCTTATTGTCGTAAACGTGCGCGACATCACCGAGCGCCTTGCCGCCGAGGAAACGCTACGCCGGTTCCGGGTGGCCATGGACAACTCGGCGGACATGATCGCACTCATTGATCGCGCGACGATGCGCTACGTGGACGTGAACGAGACCACATGTAGATTGCTCGGCTACTCACGGGAAGAATTGCTCGAGATGGGCCCGCAGGATCTGTTACCGGTAAGCCGGGAAGAGCTCGAGCAAGCCTATGACGAGCTGATCGCGAATCCATCTCTCAACAACGGCATGAAGAGCTACTACAGGTGCAAGGACGGCTCGTTGCTGCCCTTCGAATCGACGCGGCGGATGCTGCGCTCCGGGGATGCCTACATTATCGTCGCCATCTCGCGGGATACCAGCGAACGGATCGCGGCGGAGGAGGCGCTCCGAAGGAGTACCGAGCGTTTCAACACCGCTGTGCGCGCCACCAACGACGTCATCTGGGACTGGGACCTCGCGACCGATTCGCTGTGGTGGAACGAAAATTTCATCAAGGTGTTCGGCTACAGTCATGACGAAGTCGACCGCAGCGCAAGATTCTGGTTTGACTGCATACATTCTGCCGACAAGGATCGCGTAGTGGCGGGGATTCGTACGCTTATCGATACGGGTGGCGAGAGCTGGAGTGATGAGTACCGCTTGCGGCGCGCGGACGGTAGCCACGCTTATATTTATGACCGCGGCCACGTGGTCCGAGACGAGACTGGCAAGGCGGTACGCATCATCGGCGCCATGGCGGACATTACGGTGCGTAAGGAAGCCGAGGAGCGGCTCTCTTACCTCGCCCAGTTTGACTCACTCACGGGCCTTCCAAACAGGCATCTTTTTAGTGACCGCCTTGCCCAGACGCTGGTACAGGCACAGCGTTATAACCGGCTCGTCGGGGTCATGTTTATCGATCTGGACCGCTTCAAGCTGGTCAACGACACGCTAGGCCACGGCGCAGGCGACAAGCTGCTTAAGGAGGTTGCTGCGCGCTTGGTGCAGTGTATGCGGAGCGGCGACACCGTGAGTCGCTTCGCCGGGGACGAATTCGGCGTGGTGCTCTCGGACCTCCGCAACCCCGGCGACGCGAGCTTGGTGGCCCAGAAAATCATTGATGCCCTGGCAGAGCCGTTCAACCTCGACGGCCAAGAGAGTTTCATCTCCGCGAGCATCGGCATCACCCTGTTCCCGAGTGACGGGGAAGAGAGCGGCATGTTGATCATGAACGCCGACGCTGCCATGTATCTGGCCAAGGAACAGGGGCGCAACAACTACCAATACTTCACCCCGAAGATGAACACGCGCGCTCGGGAACGGATGCAGACTGAGGCGGCGTTGCGACGGGCGATCGAACACAAGGAGTTTCTGTTGCATTACCAGCCAAAAGTGAATTTGGGAACCGGGGCGATTTGCGGTTTCGAGGCATTGCTGCGCTGGCAACATCCGGAGAAAGGACTTGTCTCTCCGATAGAATTCATTTCCTTACTCGAAGATACTGGCCTGATAGTACCGGTGGGCGAGTGGGTGTTGGGCGAAGTCTGTAGGCAGATTCGAGCGTGGCAGGAAGCGGGGCTCCCCGCACAACAGGTTGCCGTAAACCTATCAGCACGTCAGTTCCAGCAGAGGGATCTGGAAGCCACCGTTCGCCGCATTTTGCGCGATACGGGAACCGATCCGTCGCTGATACAGTTCGAACTCACCGAGTCGTTGTTGATGAAGGAGCCGGAGGCCGCGGCGCGCACCCTGCGCGGCCTGAAGGAATCAGGGGTGAAAGTGTCGGTGGACGATTTCGGCACCGGCTACTCGAGTCTCGCCTACCTGAAGCGTTTCCCCATTGACGAGCTGAAGATCGATCACGCCTTCATCCGCGACATTACTACTGGTACGGACGACGCCGCGATCACGCGCGCAATCATCAGTCTTGCGCAAAGCCTGAATTTGATTGTGGTTGCCGAAGGTGTCGAGACGGATGATCAAATCAAATTCCTGTCGTCGCACGGCTGTCACGAGATCCAGGGCTATGTCTTCTCCAAGCCGGTAAGCGCAGAGGACTGCGGCCGTATGCTGAGAGAAGGCAACAAGCTGCGGACAAGTAGCACTCTAGTGACGGTGTCTACTGGGATCCGATCTTCGCGAGCCTCGCGCATCGGCAGATTAAGCATTGCGCGCGACCGCGCGCGGGGCGTGAAGCGGGCTTCGCGAGTCTAGGTGCGCCGGCAAGAGCCAGGTTCCTGGGAGGACGAGATGGTAGCTCCGCCTAGCGTATCGATGCTCCTTCTGCGCAACGTACCCCTATTTTCGATGTTGCCCGAAAATGAGCTGGCGCTGCTGGTCAAGGAAGTCAGCCGCAAGAGCTGTCCTCGCGGGACCACCATCATTTCGGCAGGCGACGTGACGGAGTCACTTTACGTCGTCATATCAGGCCGGCTGAAAGTGATGGTAGGCGACGATGAGGGGCGCGAGATGATCCTGACGTTCCTCGGACCGAACGAGTTCTTCGGAGAGATGAGCCTGATCGACGATCATCCGCGCTCGGCAAGTGTGGTCGCGCTGGAGGCTTGCGAATGCCTCACTCTCGCGAAGCGCGATTTCAAAAGATGTCTCGAGGAGAATTTCGAGATGGCCATGACGGTCATGCGCGGGCTGGTCAAGCGCTTGAGGGAGGCCGATCAGAAGATCAGTAGTCTGGCCCTAATGGACGTGTACGGCCCCTATGCTGTTCCCAGTATGAGCGTACCCGACCTGACGACCCTTCCAAGAGGAGCAACGGGGTATTCCCCGTCCAACACGTGTATGACGTCATAGATGGCACCGAGATCCTGAGGGCGCACGGCACGCGAGACATGCCCATCTGGGGCACAATCTACAGATCGCAGATAGAGGAATGGCGCTTCGATATTCCTCCTTATGCGCCTGAGGCGTATGTGCAGGCGCGCATCCTTGCGCTGATTGATTACATCAGCCGCCTGCAGGTGAAGTGAAGGGCTCTCTATCTTGTCGCGCAAGTGCCCCATTTGCGATGAACGTCGATGGAGGCGACGGAGTTCTAGAACATCACCGACAAGACTAGCCCGACCGCGAGGATCCCACGCGCAAGCGGCGTCCATGGGGCATATACGACGTTGCGGGAACACCGCCAAGCAAGCTGAAACCAGACAAGGTAGATGAGAAAACGCGCTACGTCGAGCAGATCGCCCAAACCGGAATTTCCTGCGTAGCGTAACTGTTCAGCCGCTATCACTAGTGCGGCTGTTGTCCATCCGACGGGGATTCCAGCCAGCCACCAAACTCTCCAGAAACTCTCCTCGCCTTCCGAAGCGCGGCTGCAGAATCGACGGATCGCAGAAAGGATGGACACGACGAATTCTCCGACGCCACGAGTCTCCGTGGCAAGCGATGGCAAGTGCGTTCTCACGGATCGTGCGCGGCACCTCCCTGAGAATGAACCAGACTCGCCCCAACGAACGACTAAGCTAGCTGATTCAAAAAGCGACCTGTTGATCAGGATCAAGGGCATGCTGGATTAGTCAGAGAGAATTGCCAACAGAGCCGGCGGTTGCACGCTTGAACGCGAACAGTCGTGGGTACCCGGCCCTCTGTGAACCGTGACCTTGGATAGAGCCGTATGTGCGGCCGCTACGCTAGCCCCGAAGAAGCCGGGATAGAGCGCGTGTTTCTGGCGCGCAGCACCCGATTGCATGGCGCATTTCGGGCGGGACAAGAAGCTGCGGCTAACTGGAGTGCGCGTGGGAAGGCTGGAGAAGGCGGTGAGTCTGCTGGGAGCGGAACGATGGTATGACGAAACTGTCGCTTCTGGACGCCGAAGTTCGTCGAGTATTAGGGCGAATCTCCGCGCGCAAGTCGGCGCGCCTGCAAGAATCGCTGGTTGCCCTGTGCGACGCTCACTGGACCGAGATGCGAGGCCAGCAGCCGCTCGCTCCGCTGGCACGGGCGGTCTGGGAGGCGCGCCGGCCTCTGGCCCACGTATTCATCGATCTCTACGCGCGGGCGGATCCGAGGCTCGACGACATATTGAACTCTGTCACCCCGGCTCATGCTCTCGCATTGCTCGTGTTGAGCGAGATTGCACACGGGAACACCGAAGGAGCGCGTCTGGCCTACGACTCCATGATGCTGTTTGAGTCTTCGGCCGCGCGGAATGAGCACACCCGCTCTGTCCTCGCCGAGCTGGCTGCGCCGGGACGCCATGGCGCAGATCGCCTGGCCAGGAACCGTCCGCGATTATTGAGGGCCACCGCGGCTATCGCTGCGCATATCGGCCGCTATGACTCAAGCGCGGTTTTCTCGGCAATTCGCGTGATTGCGCAAGCCCAGGCCAGCTCGGCGCAGTACAGCGGCGATCCTGCACTGCAGGCGCTCCTGGAAACGATGAAGCACCTGGGCGTGATATTCCTTGGATTCGAGAGCGGTCGGCTCTTCTATGCGTCGAATGGGACGGGAAAGAAGTCCGTTCCGGTGAAGCGTCTGGTCGATTTTCTCGCGCAGGCGCGCCAGCAGCGTGTTCTCTGATGACTCCAGCGTATCCGAGCGACGCAAGGGCCCATGCGCGCGATTTGGCAAGACATTCAAGGCGTGACTTAGGCACAGCGGGCATCGATGAGTTTCGGCACATGAACCGCGTCCACGATAGGTGGCATGTTTCGCCGGCCGAGGCGATCACCCTGCAAGAAGAACTTGCCGGCCGGGTTGTGCGCGCGGATCGGCTCGGAACTGTGCGCAAGGTCAGCGGCATCGACGTCGCTTTCTCGGAGAATGGCCGGATTGCACGTGCTGCGGCGGTAGTGCTCGCCTTCCCGGGGCTCGAGGTCCGCGACTACGCGGTTGTGCAGATAAAGACGTCATTTCCTTATATCCCGGGGCTGCTGGCCTTCCGGGAGGCGCCGGCAACACTTGCGGCGCTCAGCCGACTCTCCCTCAAGCCCGACCTGCTCTTGTGCGATGGACAGGGCATCGCACACCCGCGCCGCTTCGGCTTTGCGTCGCACATCGGGCTGGTTACTGGAATTCCTTCAATCGGCGTCGCCAAGACCCGCTTCATTGGCGAGCACCGTGCCCCGCCTGCGCGCCGCGGCGCGTGGGTGCCCCTAATGGACGGCCGGGATTGCATCGGGGCGGTCCTGCGCACGTGCTCGGGCGTGAAGCCAGTCTATGTTTCGATCGGCCACCGCGTGAGTCTCGAGACCGCGATCGAATACGTCATGGCGTGCACGACGCGGTACCGACTGCCGGAGACGACACGGTGGGCACACCGTCTCGCCGGCGCACATGAGCTGACTCTCGAGGATGTGCCAAAGAGGTCGCCCGCTCCTGTGTAGGGCCTGGACACCTCGCCATGAAGCAGCGCTCCAGGCTGCTTGCAACCGCCCGCGGACGCCACGCATGTCCCCCTGTGTGGCGTCCCACGCGTGCGTTCCCTTGAGGACGCCACTTCCATGAACCGAGTCGAGCAGGGTGTCGACTCACGTTTGCCCCTCACCTGCGGCTTTCCCCACGCACTCCAGAAACGGTCATCTGTTCTTGAACGCTTGCTCTTTGACATAGCGCAAAGCAAGAGACCTGCGGACGAGCATACTTTTTGTTGCCGCGCTACACGGTGGTATCGAAAGAAACAATTGGGGTTGTTGGCCCACAGGCAAGCACTCCGATTTTGGCGAGAAAGGAATGACGATCATGAAGACCGATGCCCAACTGCAACAGGACGTTATCGCAGAACTGAGGTGGGAACCCGCAATCAACGCCGCGCAGATCGGCGTTGAGGTCAAAGATGGAGTCGTGACCCTAACCGGTCACGTGAATAGTTACGTAGAAAAGTGTAATGCCGAGCGCGCTGCCCAACGCGTATCGGGTGTCAAGGCTCTGGCAGTCGAAATGGACGTTACGCTCCCTGGGTCGAGCAAGCGAAATGATGGGGATATCGCGCGCTCAGCAGAAAACGTCTTGCAGTGGACGGCAGATCTGCCGAGAGACTGCGTCAAAGTCCTGGTCGAAAACGGCTGGATCACACTGTCTGGTGAAGTGGAGTGGGAATATCAAAGGCAAGCCGCAATAAGAGTAGTTCGCCATCTCCTGGGTGTTACGGGTGTCAGCGATGGGATCGCCATCAAAGCCAAAGTGTCCTCAAGCGCCGTCAAATCCGACATCGAGGCGGCATTGAAGCGACGTGCCATCGACGATGCACAGAACATCTCGGTCGACGTCCGGGGCGCCGATGTGACGTTAACAGGGACAGTTCACACTTGGTCTGAACGTGAGTTGGCGGAGCATGCTGCCTGGGGCACTCCCGGGGTGCGGAGAGTGGTAGACCTCATCACCGTCGCCTACTGACGCCGGTGCAGAGTCCGACACGGATGCAGCGACATTCGGGATGGGGGGTCTCAGATTAGGGACGGTATTGCGAGCTGGCCCGAGGCTGTGCCCGAGGCCGGCATGGGTGTGGAGACGGTGCGATGAATATCGAGGAAGCAATCTATGGTCGCCGTTCGGCGCGGGAATACGCTACACAGAGCGTCGATGAACAAACGATCCGCCACTTAATTGATGTGGCCGTGCGTGCGCCGAATGCGGTGAACCAGCAGCCATGGACGTTCACGGTTGTCCGTGACCAGAATTTGCTCGACCGGATTTCTCAAAGCGCCAAGGTCCATATGCTGAACACCATGGGGGACGGTCCGAACGCGGCGCACTTTCGGCCGCGGCTGAGTGACCCGAACTTTCAGATCTTTTATCACGCTCCGGTGCTCATCCTGATTTCAGCGACAGCCCAAGGGCCGTGGATTGTGGAGGACTGCGCGCTAGCGGCGGAAAATCTAATGCTCGCGGCCTACGCTGCCGGTCTAGGCACGTGCTGGATCGGATTTGCACAGGGCTTCCTGAATACTTTTGGGGGCAAGAACATGCTTGACATCCCGTCTGCCAATATTCCGGTTGCCCCGATCATCGTAGGCCATCCCAAGGGCAAGCCCGAGGCAGTGCAGCGCAGAGAACCAGAAATACGTTGGGTTGGCTAGTAGGCGGCGCACCGGCAAGTTCCTCTCCCGCAGGACCTAGCCATCGGTCGGAGAATCGCGCCTCTTGGTCCCACAGGCCTCCACGCTTCTGGGCGAGTTCGAACTCATCGCGCGTTACTTCGCGCCGCTCGCGAAAGGGTTTCCGGGCGCCTATGGGTTGCTCGACGACGCGGCGGTGATCGCTGCACTGCCCGGCCATGAGCTCGTTGCCAAGACCGACGCGATCATCGGCGGCGTCCATTTTCTTGACAACGATCCACCGGACCTCATCGCGCGCAAGGCATTGCGTGTGAATCTTTCCGACCTCGCCGCGAAGGGAGCCGTCCCACGCGTCTATATGCTCGACATCATGTTGCCAAAGACGGTCACTGAGGAGTGGATCGCGAGCTTCGCCCGTGGCCTCGCTCAGGACCAAGATGCATATGCGATGCATTTGATAGGCGGCGACACGGATTCGACGCCCGGTCCGGTAACAATTGCGATCATGGCGTTCGGGGACGTACCGACTGGGCGGATGCTCCGTCGCGCCGGGGCTCAGCCCGGAGATAGGGTCTTCGTGACCGGTACCATAGGCGATGCCGCGCTCGGCCTGAAGGTGCTGCGCGGCGAATTGACGCTTTCGGATACGGAAGCTGCGAACTTTCTCGTCGATCGCTACCGCCTGCCGCAGCCGCGCGTCACGCTGGGTCCGCGGCTCATCGGACTGGCGAGCGCCGCAATCGATATCTCGGACGGTTTGCTCGCCGACCTACGGCACATCTGCGAGGTCTCAAATCTCGCCGCGGTCGTCGAGTCTTCCCGCGTGCCGCTATCGGCCGCTGCGCGCGCTGCCCTCGCGACGGAGCGCGTCACGACCGCGCTTACGGGCGGCGACGATTACGAAATTCTCTTCACCGCACCGTCGGCTGAGCTCAATGAACTGACCGCGTTGTCGCAGGCGCTCGCCGTGCCGATCACCGCCATTGGCCGGATGAAGCCGCCGTCGCGCGGGGCCCAGGTCACGGTTCTGCACGAGTCGGGGGAGTCCCTCGCCTTCGATCGCGGTGGGTGGACGCACTTTTGAGCGTGAGCCGACCGAGTTCCTCGAGCGCGTGCAATACGAAAGGACGCCCTCAATGTTCCGACAAAACGTCCCATTGGGCAGGATTTTCGGCATTCCTATCGGGCTGGATTATTCATGGTTCCTAGTTTTCGCCCTGATGACCTGGCTACTGGCGACTGATTACTACCCTGCGGAATTCCACGATTGGGCGCCGTCGCTGTATTGGGTAATGGGTGCGGTAACGGCGGTCATGCTCTTTGCGAGTGTGCTGCTTCATGAGCTGGGCCATTCCGTGGTGGCCCTGCGATACAAAATTCCGGTGCGCAGCATTACGCTTTTCGTCTTCGGTGGAGTCGCTCAGATCGGGGCTGAGCCGCCCAGTGCAACATCGGAATTCTTCGTCGCAATCGCAGGACCTATCGTGAGTTTGGTCCTCGCAATATGTTTCTACGTGTTGAAACCAGTCGTTGCCGGGGTTGAACCATTGGCAGGCTTGGTCGAGTATCTTGCCTACCTCAATGCGAGCGTAGTGGCGTTTAACTTGATCCCCGGCTACCCGCTCGATGGCGGCCGCGTCTTTCGCGCCATCGTCTGGGCGCTGACGCGCAACATGCGGCGCGCCACGCTCATCGCCGCCCACGTCGGACGCTTCTTTGGTCTTTTCTTCATCGTTCTCGGCGTATCGCGCATGATTGCAGGTGACCTCGGCGGCGGTTTGTGGATCGCGTTCATCGGCTGGTTTCTCAATAGCACTGCCACCGCGCAAGTCCAGCGGGTAGGACTTCAGGACCTGCTGTCCCGTCATACCGTGGCGCAGGCCATGAGCCAAGGTC
>Ga0335085_10012425_pt1 | contig 12543 bp, 9 predicted proteins | sample Lox_Sample_45_FD_206712 | JGI IMG/M metagenome (GOLD analysis project Ga0335085, IMG submission 206712) | Soil microbial communities from Loxahatchee National Wildlife Refuge, Florida, United States - Lox_Sample_4.5 | ecosystem: Environmental > Terrestrial > Soil > Wetlands | place: USA: Florida...
ATGGCGAGATCGATCGCGGCGTGGGTATGCGCGCAGCACGAATGCACCTTGTAGCAATTCTCGCGGATCTTCCACCGCGAACCGAGGCCGTCCGTAATGCGTGTCGGATCGCTCGTCGAGCTGGTCGCTGCAAAAAACCCGCGCGGCCCCTCGAGGATCCGGGTTGCGCCCGAGAACCCTCGAGCCGCCAAGTCCGCCGCGAGGACGCCGTTGAAAGCGGCCTTTCCCGCGTGCAAGGGCTTGCTCATGGCTCCGTCGGCGTTGAATTCCCAGAGGCCGGCCGCTTGGGTTCCGGCGGTACCGAGCGCGTCCAGCATGCGGTCGGGGCCGAGGTGCAGCAGTGAACCCGCCGCGACGGCCGCGCCGAACGTCGCCGCGGTCCCCGTCGGATGCCAGAAACGATAATGGCTCGGATTGACTGCCTCTCCGACGCGGAGGGCGGCTTCGTACCCGACGATGACCGCGAGCAGGAAGTCCGGACTGGCGGCGCGTTCGCGTTCCGCGACGGCGAACGCCGCCGCGATCACCGGCGCACCGGCGTGGACCGTCGACGCTTTGTGGATGTCGTCGAGCTCGAGAATATGTGCCGCGACCCCGTTGGCGAGCGCCGCGCCCGCGGCGGAAGCACGACCTGCCAAGAACACCGTCGCCTCATTGGACGCGCCCAACGCCGATACGACCTGTCGACAGACAAGCGCCGGCCGTTCGATCGCTCCGGCCAGTGCAGACCCAAACCAGTCGAGGACCGCACGCTCCGCCTCCGCCACGACGCCATCCGGCATGTCGGCAAGGCGTGCCGTCGCCAACGCGTGTGCGAGCTGCTTCGAAACGGAGGCGGCGCGTTGCGGGGCGGATGCGGTCATGTCCCGATCCCTCCGCCATCGCGGCCCGGGCGCACGACTCGGACCCCGTTCTCCAACGTTCGTTTCACGGGGCAACGGTCGGCGATCGTCATGAGTCTGGCCCGCTGCTCGACAGACACCGGGCCGCGGAAGTCGATGCGCTCTTCCACGGTGTAGAGCCCGACCTTGGCGCGGTCGGACCATTCGGCGTCCACCTCATGGGATCGCGTCCGGCGAACGTCAACCAGAATATCGCCGACCGGCCATCCCTTTCGGTTCGCATACATACGAAGGGTGATCGCCGTGCAACTGGCGATCGCGAAGAGAAGAAAATCGTATGGCGTCGGACCGGTATCGGCTCCCCCAACTGCCGTCGGTTCGTCGGCCGCCAGCCGGTGGTCACGAACGGCAATCTCGGTGTGGAAGGCCGGCCCGGCGTTGCGAACGGTGATCCAGCGTGCCTCACCGTCGGCGGAGGCGACTGCCCGCGACGCGGCCTCGGCGTCTTGCGCGTCTTCGGTCATGTCGTCGCTCCTCGTAGGTAGATCGTGCTGGTTCCGGGCCGCTAGCTCACCAATGTACCTTCCGACCTCAAGGGGGAGGAGCGGGCGGTGTCGCAACAGACCCTTCCCACGTGTCCGCGCGGGTCCCCTGAACCATTTTGCCGATGAGGATACTGTCGCGATGAGCACCATGACATTCCGCCGTCTCGGGCGCATCCTGCCGACCCTCGCGCTGCTGACGACCGGGGTCGCTGGCCCCCGATCACGCGCGACACCCACCCGGTGGGTCCATGGCGCAGACCCCGCCCCCGGGGCCGCGATCCTCTATGAGCTGCGACGGTTTCGCGTCATGGGCAGCGTGCTGCATGTCGCGGCGCATCCCGACGACGAGAACACGCAGTTGATCGCGTATCTGGCACACGGACGCGCGTATCGAGCCGCCTATCTCTCGCTCACGCGCGGTGACGGCGGCCAGAACTTGTTGGGCCCGGAACTCGGGCCGGAGTTGGGGGTGGCCCGGACCCAGGAGCTGTTGGCCGCCCGCCGACTCGATGGCGGCAGCCAGTTCTTCACGCGGGCGCTCGACTTCGGGTTTTCCAAGGACTACAAGGAAACGCTCGCGATCTGGGACCACCAGCAAGTACTGAGCGACGTCGTCCGCGTGATTCGCCGGTTTCGTCCCGACGTCATCGTGACTCGCTTCTCGACGGTGCCGGGGAACACCCATGGACACCACACGGCGTCCGCGGTCATCGCGCTCGAGGCGTTCAAGCTTGCCGGCGACTCCACCGCGTTTCCCGACCAACTGAAGACCCTCCGGCCATGGCAGCCGAGGCGAATCTTCATGAATGCGGGCGGCGGTCCGGGCGCCCTGCGTATGGACATCGGCGGGGAGGATTCTGTCCTCGGCCTGCCGTTTGCGACGGTCGCCGCCGAAAGCCGCGCCATGCACAAGACGCAGGGCTTCGGCCAAACGGGTGGCGGGCCGGGCGGAGCTCGTGGCGGCGCCGGGGCCGGGGCGCGACTCGAGACCTTCCAACTGTTGGCCGGCGACTCGGCCTCCTCGGACATCATGCAGGGCATCGACACCACCTGGGCCCGGATTCCGGATGGGGCGCCAATCGGAACTCTCACCAACGACGTCATTGCGAACTTCAGCCCGCAAGATCCGGCGGCGAGTGTCCCGGCGTTGCTGGACATTCGAACCCGGGTGCTCGCGATCGCCCGACGATGCAGCGACAACTGCGAGACGATGGACCCGATCGTCGCCGACAAACGAGCGCTGCTCGATCACATCATTCAGGAATGCGTCGGGCTGTCGTTCTCGACCCAGGTGGCGAGCGCCGAGGTTGTGCCCGGTGAACGGGTGACGCTGCACCACTCGGCGATGGTGAAGTCGACCGTGCCCGTGCGCTGGCTCGGGGCTCGATACCCGGGGATGTACCGGGGCCCGTCCGACGCCGTCGCACTCCGCGCGAATGTGCCGGCCGGCCGCGACGCTTCGGTCACCATCGACCCCCGAACACCTCTGTCACAACCGTACTGGCTCCAGTTGGATGCCACGCCGGGGATGTTTCGTGTTGCGGATCCATCGCTGATCGGCTTGCCGGAAAACCCGCCGGTGTTTCCGATTTCTGAACGCTTCGAGATCGGGGGCCAGGTGTTGGAATTGCCGGATCAACCGGTGCAGGTCATGGCCGATTCGACGAAAGGCGATGCGCGCCGCCCCCTGGATATCGTGGCACCGATCTCGCTCGCGTTCGAGCCGGAAGTGAGCATCTTTGCGCCCGGAAGCTCACATCAAGTGGTGGTCGTCGTGACCGCCGACCGCGCCGCCATGTCCGGCACACTCCACCTCGAACCAACGGACTCCGCCGCCGCGCGGCGCGGATCGGCGACGCCCTTTGTCATCGCCCCCGCCTCGTTGCCCTTTCATCTCGCGGCCATTGGTGACCGAGCGCGACTGGCGTTTACGATTACCGCGCCGGCGAGCCCGTCGACCGAAAATCTGACGGCGGTCGCCACGGTGAACGGGGCGCGGTACGACAACCAGCGGATTGTGATTCACTACGACCATATCCCGATTCAGTTGTTGCAGCCGCCGGCGCGCCTCAAGGCGGTCAGTGTTGACCTCGCGACCCGCGGCCATACCGTGGGGTATCTCCCGGGGGCCGGGGACGATACGCCGGCCGCGATGGAACAGATGGGCTATCGCGTCACCCGGTTCACGCCGGCTGATCTCCTCCCGGACTCGTTCCCGGCCCGGTTGCGGGGACTCGATGCCGTGGTCATCGGCATTCGGGCGTCGAATGTCCGCACGGATCTTGCCGCAGCGCTCCCCGCGCTGTTTGCCTACGTCGCCGCGGGAGGAACGGTTGTCGCGCAGTACAACCAGAATACCGGGCTGCGAACCACCACACTCGCGCCATATCCACTGACGCTCTCGGCGGATCGCGTGACTGACGAAACGGCCGCCGTGACGTTTCTCGTGCCCGATCACCCGGTGCTCAACGTCCCGAACAAGATTACTGCGGCGGATTTTATCGGCTGGGTGCAGGAACAGGGGATTTACTACCCCTCACAGTGGGATCCTCATTTCACGCCCATTCTCGCGAGCCACGACCCCGGAGAGGCTCCGCTCGACGGCGGTTTGCTCATCGCGCCGTACGGGCACGGCTATTTCGCCTATACCGGGCTGGTGTTTTTCCGACAACTGCCGGCGGGAGTGCCCGGCGCGTACCGCTTGTTCGCGAATCTGTTGGCGCTCGGAAAATGACGAGGGCGGTCACGACGCCCGGGCGAATGGGGTGGCCAACAGGTCTCGCGTGCACGCCGCTTCACCGTCGTTCACCGAGCGCCGCATGCCTGGAGGGGGCCGATGCGCGGTCACATGATGCAGGCCGGCGCCTCGCCGCGTTGAGTGTTCGGTCGCCCATGGCTACCCTTGAGCATGGAGGGGCTCGAACACATCCGCCGACTCTGGCGCCACGCGGCGTGGGCGGACGCTGCCATGCTGGACACGCTGCGGTCGACCGCGGACCTGCCCGACGCGGTTCTCCGCGAATACGCGCACATCCTGGGCGCCGAGGAAACCTGGCTGAGTCGTTTGGAGGGGCGGGTGGCTCGCGCCGCGGTTTGGCCGACGATCACGCTCGATGAGGCGGAGTCACTCGGTCGGCTGCTCCGTCGCGACTACGACGCGTATCTGGCCGGTCTCACGGAAGGAGATCTTGCACGCGATGTGTCGTACACCAATAGCGCCGGGGTTCCGTTTCAGACGCCGGCCGGGGACATCCTCCTGCACGTCGCCTTGCACGGCCAGTACCATCGTGGAAAGGTGAACGTCCTGCTGCGCCGCGCCGGGGCGGTCCCGCGACCCGTCGACTACATCGCATTCGTCCGTGGTGTCCCGGCGGCTACGCAACCCGCACATTCGTCGGACGGCTCGGGATGAGCCAGCTGCATCGCCAGCGGACCAGAGGCCGTTGAGCGGCGCGGCGCATTACGACGGGCGCGGTCCATTGCGAGTAGCAGGGAGACCCGGTGCCACGTCCGCCGGACCCCTCCCGTTGCTCGACTCCTTGCCGACCAGCGAGTCAAAGGTGTCGGCGACCCACCGGGCCGCCGTCCCCAGCGCGTATCCCGCAACGGTTGCGACCTCCGCCAGCGAGGGGGTCGCGGGCTCGCCGAGCGAGCGCAGCATGCGGGTTCGCATCCTGAGAAACACCGGGCTCGCGACGGGGATGGCTTGAAAATACGGGTCGTAGCGCGCGCCGATTCCCTCGATGAGCGCCGCCGTGCGAGCGAAATACACGAGGTGCTGCGGGACGACGATCGGGAAGTCGAACAGCGTTTGCATCACGCGATCGGCGATCAGCGTGTCCAATCGTTCCTGGGCGGTCGTCCGCGAATACGCGTTGGTGATGAGCAGTTCAGCCAGCCATCTCACCATCGCGGGGTCGGTGCCCGGAACGATCAGTCCCAGGTCCCAGAATCCTCGTGCGACGCCCTCCGCGTCCCGTCGCACCGCGGCCGTCACCGTCCGCATGAGATCCCGCCGTGTCTCGAGCGGGACACGCACCACCATTCCGAAATCGAGCAATACGACGCGACCGTCCGGCGCGATCATCAGATTGCCGGGGTGGGGATCGGCGTGAAACAACCCGTCCACGTACATCATCTGGACATAGAGTTCGATCAACGTCTGTACGATGGCCCGAACGTTGACGCGCGCCGGATCGAGGCGATCGATTCGCGTGCCCTCGATGAATTCGAGCACGAGCACGCGCTGGCGCGCGAGGTCGACGAACACCTTCGGGATGATCACCAGGCGGTTGCCGGCGAAATTCGCACCGATCTCGAGCGCGTGTTCCGCTTCCAGTCGAAAATCCATCTCCTCGGCGATCCGAAGCTCGAACTCGTCGAGGACGACCTGTAGTCGGCGAATGTGCGGGTGATTCCACCAACGGCCGACCAGCTTGAGAATGCGACGAGCCGCCGCGATGTCGGCGGCAACCTGCTCCTCGACGTGCGGGCGCAGCACCTTCACCGCGACGACGTCACCGCGATAGCGGGCCCGGTGCACCTGGCCGAGGGACGCGGCGGCAACCGGCTCGCGCTCAAACGATTCGAAGAGGGCGTCGACGGGTTGGCCGTAGCTCGCGAGGATCGTCCGCGCGACGTCGTCAAAGCCCATGGGAGGCACCTGGTCGACCAACGTTCCCAGTTGACCAAGGTATGGCTCCGGAACAAGGTCGGCTCGGGCGGCGAAGAGCTGAGCCATCTTGACGAACGTCGGCCCGAGACGGGGGATCGTTGCCACGAGTCGTTGCGCACGCCGGGCATGGAATTCGGCGGTCCGCCGGACGGGGGCACCCCAGCGGACCCAGCGGTGCCGATCCCGGAGGAATGAAATGGCAAACGGGCCGAGGGCGAGGACGACACGGATCGTGTGCACGCCTTTAAGCTACAGGGCGATCGCGTCGCGGCCCGACTTCGCGGTTGCCGGCGGCTCGCTCTTTCATCCCCACACGCGGCTTGCGTGTGAGCGCGGCACCGTCCACGCCGTGGTAGCTTCGTAGGCGTCGGTTTTCGCCGCCGACCCCATCAATCAGGGAATGCGACTTCCATCGATCACGCCCGACTCAACGCAGCCGACAGCTGCGGGAGACGCCGGGAGTGATTTGATCAAACCGACTGCCAGCGAATCGCCCCACGCACCCGTCGCCGGCGGACTCGCCGTCCTCAGCGTCGCGGCGTTGGGCGTCGTCTTCGGAGACCTCGGCACAAGCCCGCTCTACGCTATGCACGACACGTTTGTCGGGTCCCACCCGATCGCGGTCACGCAGAGCAATGTGCTGGGCGTGCTTTCGCTGTTCATCTGGTCGCTCATCATCGTGGTCAGTCTGAAGTACTTGACGGTCATGATGCGGGCGGACAACCACGGCGAAGGTGGAATCTTCGCGCTCCTCGCGCTGACAGGTGCGACAGCGCTCGTCGCCAGGGCGGATCAACGCGCGGCAGCCCCCCGGGCGCGCTTGGCTCCGATCGTGCTCGCGCTGGGGATAGTCGGTGCGGCACTCCTCTACGGCGATGGCGTGATTACGCCTTCGATCTCGGTGCTTGGCGCGGTCGAAGGGATCGCGGTCGCAACCTCGAGCCTCCAGCGGTACGTCGTCCCGGTCACGGTGGTTGTTCTCGTCATGTTGTTCGCGGTCCAACCCTATGGATCGGGACGAATCGGCCGCGTGTTTGGGCCGGTGATCGTCCTATGGTTCTCCGTGATTGGTATCATCGGGATACACGGAATCGCGCGCACCCCCACCGTGCTTCTTGCGCTCGATCCGCGGTACGCCGTTTCGTTTTTCGCGACGCACGGGTGGCACGGATACCCGGTGCTTGGCGGGGTAGTCCTCTGCGTCACGGGTGGCGAAGCCCTCTATGCCGACATGGGGCATTTCGGCCGCCGAGCCATCAGACTCGCGTGGTTTGGCGCCGCGTTTCCCGGACTCGTCTTGAATTATCTGGGGCAAGGGGCTGTGATGCTCGTCAACCCCGCGACGGTGGAGAACCCGTTCTATCGGGCGGCTCCCGAATGGTCGCTCTATCCGCTGGTTGCTTTGGCCACGGCGGCGACCGTGATCGCCTCACAAGCATTGATCACCGCGGTCTTCTCGCTGACGAGCCAGGCCGTCCAACTCGGCCTCAGTCCCCGCTTGAAGGTCGTCCATACGTCGTCGAGTGAAATCGGTCAGATCTATCTCCCGGCGCTCAACTGGGTCCTCATGCTCGCGTGCCTCGGACTCGTTCTGGGCTTTGGTTCCTCCACGCGACTCGCCGCGGCCTACGGCTTGGCGGTGTCAGGCACAATGGCGATTACGACGCTTCTATTCATTGCCGTCGCGCGCAACCATTGGAAATGGGGAGTCGCTCGGGTCTCGGCGATCTCCGCCGCGTTCCTGTTTGTGGACCTGGCATTCCTCGGCGCGAACGTGCTCAAGATTCGAGACGGCGGCTGGATCCCCCTGGCAATCGGCGCCGGAGTATTTACCCTCCTCTCGACGTGGAGGCGCGGCAGAGCGCTGCTCCGTCGGGCGGAGCGCGAATCGGGTGACGCCAACTGGGGCCTCTCCGCGCTCCTCGCGTCGGTGAAACAAGGCGCGGTCCGCGTGCGTGGTACCGCGGTGTACATGCACTCCGTGGCGACCGGCGTGCCGAGAACGCTGCTGCTCAACCTCAAGCACAATAAGGTGGTACACGAGCGCGTGATCTTCTTGACGATGATGAACGAGGACCAGCCGTTCGTCGGCGCGGATCAGCGCCTGAGCGTCACCCCGCTCGCGGAGGGGTTCTGGCGCGTCATCGCCCGCTACGGGTTTATGGAGCAACCCGACGTTCCGTCCGTGTTGGCGCTCGCCGCGGAACAGGGACTGCCCTTCCGACAGGCTGACACCACATACTTCTTGGGACGAGAGACCATCGTGTCCGCGCCGACCCCTGGCATGGCACGGTGGCGCGAAATGCTTTTTGGGGTCATGATGCGGAACGCGCGACCGGCAACGGCGTATTTCGGCCTTCCGTCAAACCGCGTCGTGGAACTAAGCGCCGAAGTCGAAATCTGACGCACGGGATGGAACGATTCTGGCAACAGGCTCCGACCGTTGATTCGTGGGGAGAGTGATTATGAACGTGAGCCAACGAAAGCACATTGAGCGCCGGTTGCTCGAGGAGCGAAGCCGCGCGACCCGGATGCTCGCGGCCTATGCCGAGGCGGCGCGCGACACGAGTCAGGATCAAGCGGGTGACCTGTCGAAGATGCCGTACCATCCCGCGGACGAGGGAACTGACACGGCGCAGACGGAATTCGATGCCGCGAACGCCGCGCGAGAGACCGCGATCCTTGAAGAGATCGATGAGGCGTTGCGCCGGTTGTACGAAGAGCCCGAGCGATTTGGCCGAGCGGACGACACCGGCGAAGAGATTCCCTTTGCCCGGTTGGACATCATTCCCTGGGCGCATACGACCGCCAGGCCGAACCGCACCGACGACGCCAGTCCGCGATAGCGCTCGGCGAAAATCCGCGCCCGGTCGGAATACGCTGGCCGGGCGCTCCTCCAGGCGTGGGCAAACAGGGGCACAAGGGTTGCGGCGTTTCGATTGTGAAGCGCAGTGCAACCTGTCGTCCACTTGAATGCGCCGCCGCGAGTCCGGCGGAGGAGGTCCCGTGCCAAACGAACCATCGAAACACGAGCAAGAGCGAGTTCAACAGCACTCGGGGTCGTCGACTTCGACATCGTCGTCGCAACGAGAGCGCGAGCGATCGATCGAGACTCGACGTGACAGCGAGTCGGATGGGCGCCGCGGCGAGTTGACCCGACGCGCGCCCGGCGGTCTGAGCTACGGCGGAAGTTTCAACACCAGTCCGTTTGTGTTCATGCGGCGGATGGTCGAGGACATGGAGCGGATGTTCGACGATTTCGGGGTTGGCCGATCTCCCCTTGGACTTTCGTCACCCCTGTTGTCCCCCACGGGCCGGGACATCTGGCGCGATCTGGCGGCGGAGCAGGCCCGCTGGTCGCCCCAGATCGAAATGCGTCGGCGCGGCGAGAAGCTCATCGTCCGAGCGGACCTCCCTGGACTTCAGCGCGACGATGTGAACGTCGAGATCGATAACGGCGTGCTGACCATTTCGGGCGAGCGGTGTGTCGAGGAGACCGACGATCGCGAGGGGATGTATCGAAGCGAACGGAGCTACGGCGAGTTTTACCGCGCGATCCCGCTGCCGGACGGCGTGAATGCCGACCAGACGGAGGCGACCTTCAAGGACGGTGTGCTTGAAATCACACTCTCATCTCCGAGCACGCCCAATCGTCACGCGAAACGAATCCCTGTCCGGTAGAGGCGAGACGGCGGGGCACGCCGCGCGGTGGCTACCCGCGGTGGCGGGTCGGGCCGGCTCGTGCCGGCCCGGCCTTCGCCAGGCCGTGGATTCGAGACGTTGGAAGATCATCGGTCATGGAACCGAACGTTGTTTCGCGCAGTATCATGCGGTGCCCGGCGTGGAGTGCGCGGCGCCTTGGGGTTTGACGTACAGCTCGCCATTCGCGTCCATTCGTTGGCGGGTGCGGGGTATCTCTGCACGACGCGCACACTCGACGCCAATCTGAGCCTCTCGATCACACCAATGCCGAATCTCCCAGCTTCCGTCGTCCGCGAACGCGGGTTTCCCTCCGTTCGACTCTCGAAGTCCGCGATCGCGACGCGCCCCGTCCGGCGAGCGTCCGTGCTGCTGGGAGGGCTGGTCGCACTGGCCGGATGCAATGAATCCAACGCGCCCAAAGCAGTCGCGTTCAACAACAGTCCCTGCGTGACCGCGTCGGTCACGCTCGCCGTCAATCAGGGCACATTGGTCGATTGCAGCAATAACGGCACGACAGTCACACTGGCTGGAAACGGCGCCAGCTACGTCATCGTGCCGCAGTTCCCAACCGACGCGGTCGCGGATAACTACGTGGCGTATAGCCTTGCGACAGGCACGCTCGCCTCGGCGAGTTACACGGCCACTGGAGTGCGCGCCGCTGCCATGCGTACGAGGAGTGCGGCTGCCGGTGCGGGTTTGCCGCCGAGGAAGAACAACGCCGCGCAGATGAAGTTCACCGCGGCGCTCCGCGCTCGCGGTCGAACGCTTGCCGCTGCCGGGTCGTTCAGTGCGACTGTCCAACGAGTGAGGGCCACGGCGTCTGCCGCGCGGACGGTGGTGAGTGCAGCCGTGCAAGCCCCTCCCGCGCTCGGGTCCGTGCGCAGCTTTCACGTCTTGTCGAACTTCAGCCCGAGCACGCCGGCCTGGAAGACGGTTGGGGCCACGCTCGCCTACGTTGGAAACAACGTGCTGCTGTACATCGACACGCTGGCTCCGGCGAATGGGTTCTCCCCGACCCAGTTGACGCAGTTCGGCCAGTATTTCGATCAGACCTTGTACGGGATCGATACCACCGCGTTCGGTTCGCCCACGGACGTGGACAACAACGGCCACGTGATCATGCTCATGTCACCCGTGGTGAACGGGGATACGCCGACTGCGCAGTGTGAGACCGAGGGATACGTCGCGGGCTTCTTCGACGAGGAGGATTTTGACCCGGCCTCCGACCCGAACTCGAACCAGGGCGAAATTTTCTATTCGGTCGTGCCTGACCCAACAGGGGCGTACAGCTGCACCCATACCGTTTCGGACCTGCAGAATGACGTGCCCGCCGTCTTTCTCCACGAATTGCAACATCTCATCGACTTCGGCACGCACGTCATCAAGAACGGCGGCCAGCCCGAGTCGAGCTGGCTGGACGAAGGGCTCAGTATTGTGGCGGAGGAGCTGGGCTCGTTGCACTACGAGAGCCAGTGCCCCCCACCGTCGTGCAGGACGAATCCGGCACAGCTCTTTCCCGATTCGTCGCAAGGATTCATCTCGGATTTCTTCTATGATGGGTACGAGTATGCACTGCTGCCCGACACCGCCAGTCTGACGCTCCACACAGACTCGGACGATGGATTCGCATGGCGGGGCGGGGATTGGCAAATGATGCGGTACCTGGCCGATCAGTTCGGCACCAGCGTGTACAAGAAACTTGAAAACGGCGTCGCCGATGGCATCACGAACATCCAAAACGTGACAGGGCAGCCCTTCAATACGACGTTGGCCAACTTTGGGATGGCGCTGTACACGGACAGCCTGCCGGGGCTGCCTCGAACTACCGCCCCCATGCAGTATCGATTCGTCACGAGAAACATGCGGCAGTTGTGGAATCGCCTGTATACCACGACGGTCGCGGAATTCGGTGTGGCGACATCCGACGTCCCGTACGCGATGCCCCTGTACCTCTATCCGATCACGACGGACACCACGTCGTCGCTCATGGACCCGGGAACCATGTCCTTTTACCGGCTCGACACGCCATCGGGTTCGGCCACTGTGACCATTCGCTTCTCGGCGCCTGGTGGTGTCGCGCTTCAACCGCTGCTCCACCCGCAGCTCAGCATCTATCGACTTCCGCCTGGCCAATAGCGCGCACGGCGCCGGGCTCGAGTGGAATTGGCGCCGTTCGTCGTCGACGGGGCGGGGCAGTACCAATGCGCGACGCGCACACCTAGTATGACTGACGCGGAGAGTTCGCGGCACCGGAACGGCGCTCGAATCTCGGACGCGGCCGGGTGACGACAACAACAGGGTGCGCGAGAATGGGTCGACCTTCACGGCTGGTGAGTGCGCTAGGCCACGTGCGGCCACGAGGGATCGCCTTGGGGGCGAGCGTGGTGCTCGTCGCGGCGTGCAGCGGCGGAGGCGATAAGGCAACGACTCAGCCCTCGACCACGCTTCCCGCCGAAGCCGTTGCCGTGCTGCCGGCAACCGGTCCCGTCGTGGTCGGGCAGACCCTTCAGCTTGGGTTCGCGGCCCTGGATACGTCCGGGAACCCGCTGACCCTCGTCGTGAATTGGTCGAGTAGTGATTCGACCAAGGCCACAGTATCGTCGACCGGGCTTGTAACCGGCGTTGCCGTTGGGACTGCCACTATTACGGCGACGCCCACCACGGGGACGCTCACCGCAAAGGCGGTGATTAGCGTAAAGCCGCCGCCTACGACGGGCTCTCTCGTCTTTGCGAGTGTCAGCGTGGGCGCGCAGCATACCTGTGCGGTGACGACCGGCGG
>Ga0335085_10012426_pt1 | contig 12543 bp, 6 predicted proteins | sample Lox_Sample_45_FD_206712 | JGI IMG/M metagenome (GOLD analysis project Ga0335085, IMG submission 206712) | Soil microbial communities from Loxahatchee National Wildlife Refuge, Florida, United States - Lox_Sample_4.5 | ecosystem: Environmental > Terrestrial > Soil > Wetlands | place: USA: Florida...
TCAACATCTCCAACGCCATTGCACGCATCACGCAAATGCCGCGCATCGTCGCCGAGGCGGAGCGCTCCTTGAAACATCCCTCCAAACCAATTCTCGAAACCGCCATTCGCCAGAACGCCGGCGCCATCAAATTTTACGAAGCCGAGATATTTCATTACGCCGGCGAAACCGCGCAACAGAAACAACTCGAGGCCGCCGCCGCAAACGCCGTCGCGCTGTTGAAGGACTACCAGCACTTCCTCGAAGGCCCTGCCCGCACGCGCGCCGAGGACAATTGGCGTTTGGGCAAAAAGAAATTTGCGGAAAAATTCGTGATGGAAACCGGCGCCGGTGTCACTGCCGCCCAAAACCTCGCCGACGCCAAAGCCGAATTCGATCGCGTTCAGGTCGAAATGTATATCGTGTCCCGGCAGCTGTGGCCGCAATATTTTCCGAATCAAATCCTGCCGCCCGACGATCTCACGGGCCGGCGGGAAACGATCACGAAAGTCATCAACGCCGTGGATCAGGAGCACGGTGAGGTCAGCAATCTGGTCGCGGACGCCCGCGCCACGGTCGATAGCATCAAATCCTTCATCCGCTCCCACGATTATCTCCGCCTGCCGGAGCCGGACCGTTGCCAGGTGGTGGAGATGCCCGAGTTTCGTCGCGGCAATTCCCTCGCGTATCTCGATAATGCGCCGCCGCTCGACCCGAAAGCGCCGAGCGTCTACGCCGTCAGCCCGCCGCCTGCCGATTGGTCGCCGGAGGAAATCCGCAGCTTCCTTGAGGAATACAACAGCCACATGCTGAAAATTCTCACGATCCACGAGGCCTATCCGGGCCACTATGTGCAGCTCGAATACGCCAACCAGAATCCCTCGCTCATCCGCCGCGTGTTTCAATCCGGCCCGTATGTCGAAGGCTGGGCCGTCTATGGCGAAGTCACCATGTTGAACGAAGGCTTCGGCAACGGCGATTTGCGGCTGCGCTTGATGCAATTGAAATTCTATCTGCGCGCCGTCGCGAATTCCATTTTGGACTACCAGATGCATTGCACCAAAATGACCGACGACGAAGCCATGAAATTCCTCACGCAGGACGCATTTCAATCGGAGGGCGAAGCCAAATTAAAAATTATCCGCGCCAAACAATCCGCGGTGCAGTTGAGCACTTATTTCGTCGGACGCATGGCGCACTACAAACTGCATCAGGCCATCCAGCGCGAAATGGGCGACAAATTTAACTTGTCGCAATATCACATGGCCGTGCTCGCGACCGGTTCCATTCCTCCAAAATATCTTCCCGAAGTTGTGCGTCGAAACCTGGCGCTGTTACCTTGAGATTTGATCGTGAGCCTCACCGATCCAAACGTCATTCCTGAATCTGTTGCGCATCCGCCGGTCAGCGGCCCGCAGAAACACCCACGCGGTCTCTACACGCTGTTCTTCACGGAAATGTGGGAACGCTTCAGCTATTACGGAATGCGCGCGCTGTTGGTTCTGTTTATGGTGGACGCCGTGCGCGGCGGCATGCACATGGATGACAAAACCGCGACCGCCATCTACGGCCTCTATACTGCCGCCGTCTACCTGATGTCTTTGCCCGGCGGCTGGTTCGCGGATCGGTTGTGGGGCGCGCAACGCGCCGTCTGGTACGGCGGCATTGCCATCGCGCTCGGACATTTCACGCTCGCGCTGCCGTGGGCGCAGACGTTCTACCTCGGTCTGATTTTTGTCGTCGTCGGCAGCGGCACGTTGAAACCCAACATGAGCGGCCTCGTCGGTGAATTGTATCCGGAGGGCGGTGCCCGCCGCGACGCCGGCTTCACAATTTTCTACATGGGCGTCAATATCGGCGCGGCGATTGGTCCTTTCGTTTGCGGCTGGCTGGCGCAGGCCATGGGCTGGCACTGGGGCTTCGCCGCTGCGGGCGTGGGCATGATTCTGGGTTTGATTCAGTTCAGGCTGTCGCGCCATTTGTTGGGCGAGGCCGGCATCCGTCCCGGCAATGAAAATCCGCTGCATATCTCCGAGCGAATGCTCCTGGGTGGCGGAATGCTGGCGTGCGCGCTGGTATTGGTGATTGGCATGGCGGGCTGGCTCCATTTCAATCCCGTGGTGCTCGCGCACGGCATGGCTTACGTCATCCTCGCCATCGCCGTTATTTTTTTTGCGTACGCTTTTTTGTTCTGTCATCTGGACAAAATCGAAAAACAACGCGTCGCCATGATTCTTGTCTTGTTTCTCGCCTCGGCATTGTTTTGGGCGGGATTCGAACAGGCCGGTTCCTCCTTCAATCTGTTTGCCGAACGTTACACCGCGAGAATTCTTCATCTCGGCGAGATTCATTGGGAAGTTCCCGCGGCCTGGTTCCAGATGCTCGGGCCGGTCTTTATCATCAGCTTCGCACCTGTCTTTGCGTGGCTTTGGGTGTGGCTGGCCCGGCGTAATCTGGAACCTTCGCTCCCGGTCAAATTTGCCCTCGGCCTGCTGATGCTTGGCGCGGGATTTGTTGTCATGGCCGGCGCTGCGCGCGTCGTGATCTCCGGGCACAAAGCCTGGCCCACCTGGTTGATTATGACGTATCTCCTGCATACTTTCGGTGAACTCTGCCTCAGCCCGGTCGGCTTGAGTTCCGTCACAAAACTCGCGCCCCGCAAGCTCGCGGGACAAATGATGGGCATCTGGTTCCTGGCCACTTCGTTGGGAGACCTGCTGGCTGGTTTGATCGCGGGCGAGTTCAATCCTGATACAATTCAAAATTGGCCGCATCTGTTCCTAAAGATCATCGTTCTCGCCGCAGCGACGGGGATTTTGCTGATTGTCTTCTCCAAGCCTGTGAAACGCCTGACCGCCGGCGTGAAATAGTCTTGCTCGGGCAGCCGATGAAACGGGGAGCGCGCCCGCCCCGGGCGCAGTGAGCCGCGCCCTCACGGTTCACTTTTGCGCTCGAAAAATCCAAATTGCATCACCTCCTTCCAAACGGGGTCTCTCCGGAAATTATTTTTGGCAATCGCTGTGGCGCGGCGGGCCAGTCGCAAAACCATCCTCAACATCGATAGTTGCGAGGCTCTGAGCTTGTGGCATTGGGTGCAAAAAGAGCATGCCCGCGTGGAAGCTGCACATGGCTGGAATCCGCTCTCACCCCATAATGCTCAAAATCAACAGGGCCAGTCATGAGATTGTTTTTACGTGTACTGTGTGCCACCGCCTTCCTTTCGGTGGCCGTTTCAGCCGGAGCGCAAACCACCTATTCGGATTCCTTCGGCGCCAACGTCAACTATCTGACCAACGGCATTTCCAGCACCATTTGGGACGGCGTTTATTTTGGGGCAGGGGAGTTCGATAATTCCGGCCTCGGCGGCGGCGGTCCCGGACAAACCCTCCAGTGCGATGCCAACATCACCAAGACCAATACGCTGACTCTCCAAACCACCGGCACCGCGTGGGAAGGAGCGGACGATGACGGCTTCTTTCTCTTCAAAATCGTTCCCGGCGATTTTTCGGCCACCGTCCACGTCGTGAGTCCCTACAACAACACCGGCTACAACACCGCTGGCCTGCAGGCGCGGGCTTTTTTGTCCAATGGCGATCCCAGCAACGGCTCCGAAAATTACGTCTCCTGGACGCGCTTCGATGAATACAGCTTCGCGAACTATCTGCGTAGCGAACTCAACGGCGGCGTCTCCCAAATCAATCCCGGCAATTATCCCAACACGAATTATTGGCTGCGCATCGACCGCGTGCGCGGCACCAACTTTCTTTTCTACGAAAAATCGACCAAAGCGGGCGCCTGGAACCCAATTACCTTTCCCGCGCCGGTCTCCGGCACGACCCTGCACCGAATCGATCTCGCGGGAAAACCGCTCCAGGTCGGCATCATCCATGCAACCTTCGCCGGCCAAATCGGAGTTCAGTTCTCGGATTTTTCTCTGACCGCGTCCAATTCCACCCCCGTCGCTCCGCCATCAGCGCCGCCCTGGCTCGTCGCGGTGCCCGATCCCGGTTCCGGCACCCTGAGTGTCTCCTGGGCGAGTGGCGCGGGCAGCGCGGGCAGCATCGCGGTCGTCTGGCCCGCGACCAACAGCCTGGTCAAGGAAATGCCGGCGAACGGTTTCACTTACTCCGGCAACGCCACCTATGGCCAGGGCGACGCTCTTCCAGCCACCGGATATTACGTCGTCTACTCAGGCACGGGCACCAACGTCGTCGTGAACGGCCTCACGCCCAACACCACCTACAACGTCGCCGTCTTCAGCGACGCCGGTTCCGGCAGTGCCGTTTCCTACAATCACACTCCGGCTGTCGGCAGCGTCTTTTTCCCGGCGAACCCGGTTGTGGCGCAACTCGGCGTCCAATCCAATAGCGTCAACATCGCGTTCAGCGCGAACCCGGGCAAATGGTATTGGCTGCAATACTCCGACTCGTTGAATCCGCCCAACTGGCAGAACCTGTTTTCGGATCCGATACTGGCCTACAACTCGATGATGAGCATCCAGGGAATTCTTCCCGGCCCGAATCCGCAACGGTTCTATCGCCTCGTGCAGGTCGATCCCAATTTCACCATCAAACAAAGCAACGGCGGCCTCTCGAGCTTGCAACACACCGACGACGCTGAAGTCACCGAATACCTCAGCGGCGGAAAACTCGGCGCCGCCCGCATCAAATACCTGCCCGCGGGAGGCACCTCGTGGTTCTCAGTGGATACCTCCACGCTCGGCGGAATCTCCTCCGCATCCTACACGTCCACTACGAACGCCACTGGCACGACTTACATATCCCATTATGTTCTCACCGGCGGCCTCACCAGTGGCCAATTGGTTTTTGAATCGGTCCTGTTCATCAATCACGACACCATTCAATGGTCGTTAAACTTCACCAATCAATCCGGCCAGACCGTGACGATCGGCGATTTGGCTTTGCCGTTGCCGATGAACACCGCTTTCTCCGGCGTCACTTCGAGCGCCATGAAGCACAGCTTCATTTCCGGCTACGGCTCGTTCATCTTCTGGATGCGCCCCGACAGCGTCGGCCCCGAACTGCTGATGACTCCCGACGACCATACCAAACTCGAATTCTGGGATGACCTTTCGGGTTACGAAGTTTATGTGCACTCTTACGTCGCGGGAACCAATGCCGCCGCGCAAAATCCCGCCGTCACCACACAAGGCGATCGCTGGCGCCAGCCCAACACCAGCCTCCCATTGGCCGCGGGCGCGTCCCAGTCCTACGGTTTCAAATTCCAGTGGGCCAACGGCTACGACGCCATCCGTCAGGCCCTCGTCAACGAAGGCAAAGTGGATGTCCACGTCGTCCCCGGCATGACCGTGCCGACAAATCTCGTGGCGCAAATCGCGCTGCGCACCACGCAAACCGTTTCCTCCGTTACCTCTGAATTTCCCGCGCAAACGCAACTTGGCTTTCTCGGCACCACCAACGTCGCGGGCTCCGCCTATCAATTGTATCAAGCCCAATTCTCCCGCCTCGGCGAAAACAAGCTCACCATTCAATACGGCAGCAACCAGACGATGTATCTGGAATTTTTTGTGACCGAACCCGTCGAAACGCTCATTAAAAAACGCGCGGCCTTTCTCGTTAGCCATCAGATCATCACCAACCAATGGTACAGCGGCCTCTTCTGCGACCTGAATATGAACGATGGCCAATTGATCACGCCCGACAATCACGACACCCTGGGAAACAGTTTCCAGGTCTACGAAATCGCCAGCGACGATGCCGGCGAATCGCGCCCGGCGTACTTGGGCGAAAAAGAAGCCGTGTTCCCCGTCCAAAGCGAAGTCACTGCTCTGGATTATTACATCACAAATTTTGTCTGGGGCGGCCTGCAGCGCACCACGAACGAAACCTATTCCTACGCCATCTACGGCGTTCCCGATTGGCACCAGCTCAGGACGAACAACAACCTCAGTATCGGCCGCGGCTACGATTATCCGCACATCATCGCCATGTATTACGGCATGTATCGCGTCGCGAAATTTCATCCCGAAGTGACGACCGTTCTCAGCGCGCAGGAATATTTGCAGCGCGCGTGGGGAACCGCGATGGCCATGTGGAGTTACGGCGGCGGGCAGGCCACGCAGATTGGCCTGATGAATGAAGTCGTCATTCCCAGCGTTATCGATGCCTTGCAAAACGAGGGCATGACCTCACAGGCCGCCAGCCTGCGCTCCGATTGGGAAACGAAAGTGGCCTATTACGTCTCCGGCTCCGCAAATTTGTTCGGTTCGGAATACGCCTTTGACGCCACCGGTTTTGAATCGCAGGAAGCCTACGCCAAATATGCGCTGCAACACGTCGGCGCCAGTGCGGCCATGGGCTCCGCCAATCCAGCCGCGTTCAGCCAGCAGGCCACGCAATTCATGAACACCCAAATCACTGCGAACATCTTCGATCGCGGCTGGCTCGAGACCGCCTATTACTATTATGGCAGCGATTACCGTGGTGACATGGGCGATGACTTCGTCGTGACCTACATGGCGCAAATGGGCGGCTGGGGCCTGTTGGATTACGCCATCAACTACGCCGCCAACCCCGCGGATTATCTCCGGCTCGGCTACGCCTCCTATCTCAATGGCTGGTCCACCATGAACACCGGCACCGCTGATTCCAATTACGGCTTTTGGTATCCCGGCGCACAATACGACGGCGGCTGCGGCGGCGGCTATGAACCTTCTCCCTTCAACAGCACATGGCTCGGCGGCCAGCCAATGCACCGCGGTCCGTGGTATTATTCAGCCGAGGAAAATCTTGGTTTCTGCGGCGCCGTTCGTTCCGCTGCGACGATCCTCACCGACGATCCCATCTTTGGCCGATTTTGCTACGGCGGCGCGTGGACCAATTCCACCGGCGACATCCTCGTCACGCCAATGGACGGCGTCCGCCAGCGTTTTTACATGCTGTTGTCCAATGGAACCGTGCACCTCATCCTCGATACCGACCATTTCGTTTCCGGCCAATCCATCGATGCAGCCGCCGACTTGACACATTTCAATCTCACCGTCGAAACGGGTAACACCGCCGCCCACACATCGCAGTTGCATTTCACAACCTCCCTCGGCGGCAATTATTCCCTGAGCGACACCTCCGGAACAATCACAACCGTGACCGTTCAACCGAACCAGGAAGTCGTCTTCAATCTTCCGTTCGACGCAGGCGGCGCCACCAAGACTTTTTCGATCACCAAACAATAGAGGACGAGCGGACCTCGACGGGATCGAGTCACGGGCGGACGAATTTCCATGAGGGTTCCAAAGTTTCTCCCTCTCCCCGGGGGTTGTCATGATGCGAGACCATGACTCCTTTTGCCGTCGGCACAACTCGGCATAACTGGTTCTAAAGTCCCACCAGCGCCGCCCCAATCACTCCCGCCGAATCGCCCAGCTGATTCTCCACAATCGGCGTCTCCAACGCATCGCTGAAAACCTGTTTCGCGACTTCCGCCACGCCTTCGCGATAAAGCCCTTTGAATTTCGACACGCCGCCGCCAATCACCACCATGTCCGGATCCAGAATATCGATGAGGTTCGCCAGCGCGCGGCCAAAATGCCGGAAAAAAGTTTTCATGAACTCCGCCGCGCGCGGCTCGCCTCGTTCCCAGGCTGTCCCAATTTCAACAAATGATTTCTTCTCGCCGTATCGCTCCGCGTAACGCGCCTCCGCCCCGCCGCCGCTGATATACGTCTCCACGCAACCGCGCTGCCCGCAATAACAGAGCGGCCCGTTTGGGTCGATGGACGTGTGGCCCCATTCCCCCGCGATCGATTGCGGCCCCGTGATCACCTCACCCTTGTAAACGATCCCTCCGCCGCAACCGGTCCCCATGATCACCCCGAACACAAGATTCCTGCCTTTGCCCGCTCCATGCAGCGCCTCGGCCATCGCGAAGCAATTCGCGTCATTCTGAATTCCAATCCCGCGCCCGAGCAATTTTTCCAGGTCCGCTTTGATGGGCTGTCCGTTCAGGCAAACCGTGTTTGAATTCTTTAAAAGCCCGGTCCGCCGCGAAATCGCACCCGGCGTCCCGATGCCGACCGTATGCGGCGCGCCCTGAATGTGCCCCGCCAGTTCCGCATAAAGCCCCGCCGTGCGATTCAAAATGTGCGCGTAGCCGTGCCGCTGCTCTGTGGGAATCCGCTTGCGAAAAATTTCCGCCCCGTTCCTATCCAGAATAATTCCCTCGATTTTTGTGCCGCCAAGGTCGATGCCCATCCGATGGTTGCCATGCATTTTTGAATGTTCATTGCAAATGTCTGTCCATACCAGCAAGGAAAAAACGCGCCCGCGCTGGACGGGAAGGAAAAAGCCTGATAGGGCAATTTTAACGAAAGGAGATTTGCAGCTCACAGCACCATGAATTCAAGACTTGTTTTTCTGTCGGTGGGCGGTTTTATCGCCACGATCTTGGCATGAGGAATTCGACCGGCAATTCATGGCCGCCGGCAACCTCCATGCCGGTCAGTCGGCGATTTGAGACAGACACCCACCGGCCTTGTTCCCCGCGATACCTCCAAAAAATCAATAGTTTCCCTAATTTTTTGATTCACATGACGCCTCGGAAGTGGCTACACTCCGGCATAATTGATGGAGCAGAGCATTTTCGGAGAATCACAAAACAGCTATGACGTGGGTTGATTATCTGCGCTCCGCCAACTGGAATCGGGCCAGCGCCATTGGCTTTTGTGCTTACGCACTGGGCTGTTTTGCCGCCGGTTATTATCTCGTTCGCAGCCGCCTCGGAGAGGACATCCGTGAACTGGGCAGCGGCAGCGTCGGCGCCCGCAATGTCGGACGCATCCTCGGCAAAACCGGCTTTCTTATCACCCTGATTTGCGATTTCGGCAAAGGCGGCCTCGCCGTCTGGGCCGCGCGCCATTTCACCACGGACGAACGCATCGTCGCGGCCGCCATGGTCGCGGTCGTGGCGGGCCACATCTGGCCCGCGCAACTGCGTTTTCACGGCGGCAAAGGCATGGCCACCTCGCTCGGCGCGCTGCTCGTGTTTGACCCGAAACTCGCCCTGATCTATTGCGTACTGTTCCTCGGCGCCTTTGTCTTGCAATGGCGCACCGTTTTGCCCGGTTTGTTCGCCCTTGTGTGCCTTCCTCTGGTCGCATTGTTGCTTGGTCAGGACCGAATCGAAGTCGTCTTGATCACCCTCATGAACGGCCTGGTGCTTTTTGCGCATCGCAAAAACATCGCCGACGAAATCTTCAGCTTACTCGAACGTCGGCAGATTCACGCGGAAACCGATAAATCCTTATGAGCAGCACACCCTTGACTTTCAAAACCGCGAATGAAGACTGGGAATTCGAACAAATCCATCGCCTGAACTACAAAACGTTCGTCGAGGAAATTCCCCAGCACAAAGCCTCGCCCACGCACCGGCTCGTCGACAAATTCCACCCGGAAAACACTTATCTCATCTGTCTCGCGGGAAAAAAGCTCGTCGGCATGCTGGCTGTCCGCGGCGCGCGCCCGTTCTCGCTCGACCAAAAACTCGAAAATCTCGATTCCTATCTCCCCGCCGGCCGCACCATCTGCGAAATCCGCTTGCTCGCCATCGAGAAAAAATTTCGCGGCGCGCAGGTGCTTCAGGGAATTCTCGCGCTCCTCTGGCAGCACGGCATCGAAAAGGGCTACGATCTCGCCATCATCTCCGGCACCACGCGTCAATTCCGCCTTTACCAGCATCTCGGCTTCGTTCCCTTCGGTCCGGTCGTCGGCTCAGGCGAAGCGCAATTCCAGCCGATGTATGTCACACTCGAAACCTTCGAGAACACCGCCCGCGAATTTCTCCGCTCATCGCCGTCCCGGTCGTTCCAGCCCAGTGCGGTGAATTTTCTTCCCGGCCCGGTGACCGTGAAACGCGAAGTGCGCCGTGCCTTTGAGCAGGCGCCGGAATCGCATCGCGCGGACATCTTCATGAAGGATTTCGGCGCGGCGCGGCAAATTCTCTGCGAACTCGTGCGCGCAAGGAACGTCGGACTGTTCCTCGGCTCCGGCACGCTGGCCAATGACGTCATCGGCGGCCAGCTCACGCTCGAACCAAAGCGCGGAATCGTCCTGAGCAACGGTGAATTCGGCAACCGCCTGCTTGACCAGGCGCGGCGCTGGCGGCTGGATTTCCAGCCCATCGAATTTCCCTGGGGCCAGCCCATCGACCTGCGCGAAGTGCGCAAGGCCCTTGAGCAAGCGCCCGCTCCCGGCTGGCTGTGGTGCGCGCACTGCGAAACCTCAACCGGCCTCCTGAACGATTTGGCCACACTCAAAGCCCTTTGCCAGGAATTTCAGGTAAAGCTCTGCCTCGATTGCATCAGTTCCATCGGCACCATGCCGGTGGATTTGAGCGGAGTTTTTCTGGCGTCCTGTTCGAGCGGCAAGGGATTGCGCTCCTACCCGGGCATCTCGATGGTTTTTCACAATCACGCCGTCACGCCGCAGCCCGAGCGCCTGCCGCGCTATTTGGACCTCGGCTATTATTCGCAGCAGCAGGGCGTGCCGTTCACTTTTTCGTCCAACCTCCTCCACGCGCTCCACGCCGCGGTAAAACATGTGGATTGGGAAAAACGTTTCGCGGAGATCGCCTTGCTCTCGACTTTCCTGCGCGAAAAATTGGCCGAATTTGGTTTTGTCCTGCTCGGTTCCAGCGCCGAAACGTCCCCCGCAGTCGTCACCATCGCCCTGCCGCCGGAATTAAACTCGCTCAAAATCGGCGGCTTGATCCAGGAATCCGGCTACCTCGTCAGCTACAACAGCGAATACCTGCGCAAAAAAAATTGGCTGCAAATCTGCCTCATGGGCGAATGCACACGCGAGAAAGTGGTATCGCTGCTGAATGCAATGAACCGCGTTTGCTTTAAACGCGCCCGCAAGACGGAAACGGCGGTGGGTTGATCTATTTTACCGCGGGCCGGGTGGGGCCCGTCACTCCGTGCGCGCCGCGGATTGTTATCTGCCTTCCCGGCGTGGATGATCCTGTTTGGAGCTCTCAAGTGTTCTAACTCCCGGATTTCATCGGCCAATTCGCGCTCACCAGCGCTTTGTAGCCGCCCATCACCGAATACACGTTGTGATAACCCATTTCCTGCGCCGTGGCCGCCGTTAGCACGGAACGATATCCGCCGCCGCAATACATCAGGATCTCCGTATTCGTGTCGGGAACCATCTTCTCCAGATCGCGTTCAAAAACCCCTTTCCCAAGATGGACCGCCTCGGCAGCGTGCTGCGCATTCCACTCATTGTCCTCGCGCACATCCATCAGCACGGCTTTGGGATTGCGGATGAGATGGTCCCGCGCCTGTTCAATGGTAATTTCCTTCACATACGGACGGGCTTCGTTGACCAGCTTTAGAAATCCTGACGAATGATCCATGCTCCCAAGCTAATCCCCCACTCGCCTCCGTTCAAATCAAAATCATCTGCACTCGCGCGTTTGTAGCGCAGGCGTCCCCGCCTGCGAGTTCGGCACCGTCTCGGTGTCAGGAAATTGATTCATGTTCGATCTCATGCACTCTCGCAAGCCGAAGGAGCAGGGGAAAGCAGCTTCACTTCCCCGTAAGCTGCGCGTGATAGCGCGGAATAATTTCCACATCCCGAACCGTGGCGATGCTGTCCGCGCCTCCAAAATCCGGCCGCGCCGTTTCAGCCATGTAAATCGGCGCTTTCTTTTGCAGCGGAAGAATGGCCAGTCGCAGGTCGCCGTTGAGAATCTCCGGCACATGACGTCGCAAACCGATCTCCAGCGCGCGTCCGTTGTAAAAATCATCCGTGATAAACTCGTTATTCAACAACACGCGGGCCACGTCGCCGACGTAATGGATGCGCAAGAGCGGATCATCCTCGAGCGCCACGTCCGGAGGAATCACGATGCTCCAAACTCCCGCATCCGCAAAATCCGCATCCAGCGGGGCCGTGGCAACCGGTTCGTTAATCTTGCCCATCCCGATTTCCCGCAAAGGCCCCGGCGCCTGCACCTCCTTGAAGCTCGCCTTGAAAGAGACCGGTTTTGGAACCGAGGGAACAAAGCACGTGAAAACCCCATTCTTTTTCCGCGCCGTCTTGTGGCCGTAAGATGTTATCGAACTCGGCGGCGGATAGATGGACGCAGCGAGATTGGCAGGGTTTGTGGAAGTCAGTTCCAAAGTATTTCCATCCACCACGAGGTTTGCGTGGCTGAAAAACACGCGATCGCGTCCCTCGAATTTGTCCTTCCACAGCGCCAGCGAATCCCTCGAATCAAGCACCACAATCTGAATCGCGCTGCCGTCCGCGAGCCGCACTTTCGCGGCCACGCCCGTTCCCGCCGCGACACCCGTCAAAATGTTGCCGTCCCGGCCGCGTGTCAGATGCCCCGAGAAAACTTTGATGTCCGGACAATTGGTTGCGAACGCAAATTGCGCAGGGATCCCATCCGCCTGCTCGAAAAACACCGTGCGCACGTTCCCGGCCTCAATCGCCGTTAACGGTTGCGCCGTCGCCCACAACAATTCCGCGCCGCCAAGATCCAAATGAAACGGCCAGATCAGGCACGCGTCCGCGGGAA
>Ga0335085_10012427_pt1 | contig 12543 bp, 8 predicted proteins | sample Lox_Sample_45_FD_206712 | JGI IMG/M metagenome (GOLD analysis project Ga0335085, IMG submission 206712) | Soil microbial communities from Loxahatchee National Wildlife Refuge, Florida, United States - Lox_Sample_4.5 | ecosystem: Environmental > Terrestrial > Soil > Wetlands | place: USA: Florida...
AGACCGTCTTCTGGCCCGGATATTTTGCGTGAATCTCATCCACAACCCGGTTCACATCGACGGGGTCCTTACCCAGATAAATGTTCCCTGTCTTCGAAATCTGGATGACGGCCGGATTGCTTTTGACGGTCTCGCTCGAAACCGTCTTCGTTTTCGGAACGTTGATTTCGATGCCATACTCCATGACATTGGCTGTGATCATGAATATGATCAGCAGCACCAGCGCCACGTCGACAAACGGCGTGACGTTGATCTCGGAAAGCGCCGCCGAGCCGCGCGACCGGCGTCCGCGATTCATTCCGGCGTTGACGCTGATTGCCACTCTTCTAGTCTCCGAAACTCCGCTCGATCAGGTTCGTGAATTCGAGCGTAAAGTCGTCCATGCGGTCGCCCATTTCCTTGAGCCGATGGCCGAACTGGTTGTAAAAGACTGCCGCCGGAATCGCCGCGAACAGTCCTGCGGCAGTTGCAATCAGAGCATCCGCGATGCCCGGCCCGACGGAGCTGAGACTCGTGCTGCCGGCCGAGCCGAGACCCTGAAACGCGCGAATGATGCCCAGCACGGTGCCGAACAATCCGACAAACGGTGACACCGAGGCGATGGTTGCAAGCTTGTCCACGTTATGTTCGAGCTGCGCCAGCTGTTCGTTCACGCCAAGCTGAAGGCAGCGCGCGATGGAATCGCGGTTGGCGATGGCTCCGCGCGACTTAACCTGGCGGCTCACCTCTTCGTAACCTCGATCGAAAACCGAAACCAGCGGCGACGGACGAAACTGTTCGCTGGCCGTCATCACAGCTTCGAGTCCGGATGCTTTGCGAAATGCGCGAAGGAAACGCCGGTCGCTTTTGCGCGCGCTTCCGAACGTCGATGTCTTGGAAAAAATCAGCGTCCAGGAATAGACGGAAGCGAGAAGCAGAATTGCGAGGACGCTGTATGTTAGCGCCGATCCCTGGCTGATGAGAGTCCAAATGTCACTTTGCTGAAATAAAAGGGCCGGAACCGGCAATGCTGCTCCTCTTTCCAAATCTAACACGCTGAGTTGAGAAAACCTTCACGTTTCCGCCGTCTTCAGTGACGCGCGAAACCGCGAAAAAGGCTCATTTCGGACATAAGTCGGGTGACGAAATTTAATTCGCACAGCGGACCTTCGGCCTGTGCGCTTTTGCTGAGCGCGTTTATAAAAATTTCTTCATGTCTATAATCGGATCGAGTGCTGCAGGAACTGGTGGTGGAGGACTACGCGGTAGTCGATCGGCTGCGCGTACGGTTTCATCCGGGTCTGAATCTGCTGACTGGTGAAACGGGGAGCGGGAAGTCAATTGTAGTTGACGCGCTCGGCCTTCTGCTGGGCGGCCGCGCGTCATCCGACATGATTCGGTCTGGCAAAGAACGCGCGCGGGTTTCGGGTGTGTTTGAGGTGGGTCCGGCGGCGGGAAGGGTGCTGGAGCAGGCCGGATTCGAGCTGAACGACAGCGAGCTCCTGCTCGACCGCGAGATTCAAACGAATGGCAAGGGCCGCGTGTATGTGAATCATCGCCTCGCATCGGTGGCGCTGCTGAAGGAGCTGGCGCCTCACCTCGGCGATATCCACGGGCAACATGACCAGCAGCTGCTGTTTGAACCCTCGGCACAGCTGGCCATGCTGGATGCGTTCGCGAAGGCCGGCGTGCAGCGCGAGAAGGTGCGCGAATCGCATGCGGCGTGGAAAAACGTTTCCGCCGAGCTTGGCGAGATCGAGAACGCCGACAAAGAAAAACTGCGCCTGCTCGATCTTTGGCAATTCCAGAAAAAAGAAATCGAGAGTGCTGAACTGAGGCCGGGCGAGGATGCGCAACTCGAAGCTGAGCGGCGCGTCCAGCAGAACGCCGGCCGCTTGTCGGAAACGGCGGCTGCGGCGTTCGATGCGCTGTACGAATCGCCGGAATCAGCGCTGTCGGTGGTGAAGAATGTGGCGCGGAAACTGGATGACCTCAGGCGGGTCGACGAAAACCTGGGCGCCATCCGGCAGGGCCTGGAGCCGGCGTTGATCGCGATTCAGGACGCATCAGACTCGCTGCGGGATTATCTCGGACGCGTGGAAGCGAATCCGGCGCGTCTGGAGGAAATCGAAACTCGCCTCGCATCGCTGGACAAACTGAAGCGCAAGTATGGCGGATCGGTGGATGAGATTCTGGCATTCCTCGATGACGTGGCAGAGAAAATCTCGGAAGTCGAGACCGCGGGCGAGCGTCTGGAGGCACTGCGCGCCGAGCAGGCGAATCTGGGGGCACAGTACGAACGCGCCGCCGCCGAACTGAGTGCGCTGCGAAAGACAGCGGCAGCAAAACTTGCCAGACGTGTGGAGGAAGAGCTGAAGCCGCTGGCGATGGAGCGCACTGTCTTCCGCATTCCGGTCGAACCGGCTTCGTGGTCGGATTCCGGGGCGGACCGCGTCGATTTCATGGTCTCGCCGAATGCCGGCGAAGAGCCGCGGCCGCTCGATTGCGTGGCGTCGGGCGGCGAGTTATCGCGCATCGCTCTCGCTCTGAAGACGTGTCTCGTTGACGCCAGGACGAAAGCCTCGGCGGCGCAGAAAACGCTGGTGTTCGATGAGATCGACAGCGGAATCGGCGGGCGCGCGGCGGATGGCGTGGCGCGGCGGCTTAAGGCGCTGGCGCAGGAGAACCAGGTTCTTTGCGTGACGCATCTGCCGCAGATCGCCTGTTTCGCAGATCATCACTATCGCGTGGAAAAATTTGAACGCGCGGGCCGGACGGTGGCCGAGATCGAAGAACTCGAAGGCGGCGCCAGCACGGAAGAGATCGGGCGCATGCTCAGCGGGAAAAAAATTACGCCTGAGGCGTTGCAACATGCGGCGGAATTGCAGCGCGCGGCGCGCGCCTGAGACCCTGCTGACCTACTTCAGCATTCTCTCCGATTCCGCAAAATACTGTTTCGCAACTGTCATCGCCGGGTCCATGGCGATCAGCTTCTGAAAGCCGGCCTTCGCTGCCGCAAAACGGTGCGCATACAGCGCATCCAGCGATTTCTCAAACAACTGAAACTCAGCGAGCCGGTCTTTCGGATCGGGGCCGCCGGTTACATTCACGTTCCGGGGCGGGCCCACCAAATACCCCAGCGACTGCAGCGCGCGCCGCGTGCTCTCCGGCGGCTGCGCCGGCGCCGGCTGTTCGTGCGGCTGATACCGCGCAAGGAGTTTCGTCAGTTCACTGCGCAGAGTGGTGACCTCGGCTGCATTCATCCGCACTGTATTCATCAACTCGCGCGGATCTTTTGCCAGATCGTAGAGCTCGGCGCGCGGGGCTTCAATGAGTTTGAAATCGCCGATGCGGAGCGTCCGCAGCGGCGCCCACCCAAACTGATCCCGCGGATAAACACTTTCGCTGAACACCGCGTGCGGCGGCGCTTCATCGAATTTCATCAGGCTTGTCCCCACGAATGACGGCGGCGCCGGGATGTGCAGGTACTCGAGAATCGTGGGCGCGACGTCGATGAGCCCGGCGGGCTGATTCACCCGCGCCGGGTAGCCGGGCGATTCATCGGGCCAATGCAGAATCAGCGGCACATGCAGCGTGCTCTCGTATGAGAAGTAGCCGTGACTGAATTCGCCGTGATCGCCCAGACCTTCGCCATGATCGGAGACTAAAACGACGAGCGACCGCTGCCACCAGCCATTCTGTTTCAGCGTCTGCTCAAAACGGCCAAGCAACTGATCGATGTAGCGAAGCTCGGCGTCATATCCGGCCGTTGCCGGCAGAAAACTTCCCTCCGCCTGCTGCAGCCGGTAAGGCGCATGCAGGTCGAAGAGATGAATGAAGGCAAAAACCGGTTGCCCTTTGTGCGCGGCCATCCACTGGTTCGCGGCACGCACAACGAATGCCCCATCGCGGCGCACGCGCGTCGAATATGGACTTTCAGCGGCCGCCGACGAAGCTCCGAAAGGGCTGTCGTAATCATCGAAACCGCGCGTGAGTCCCGCCTCGCGACCAAGCAGAGCGCTGCCGATGAAAGCCCCGGTTTTGTATCCGTGGGCCTGCAGAACCGACGCAAGTGTGACGGCACTCGCCGGAACAATCTGACCGTTCTCCTCGATGCCGTTCTGAAAAGGATAAGTCGAAGTGAACAGTGAAGTGTGCGACGGCAAAGTCAGCGGCAGCTGCGAATTCACATTCGCAAATGAAGTTCCGTGCTGCGCGACCGCGTCGATGTTCGGCGTCGATATGGCGCGATATCCGTATGCGCTGAGATGATCTGCGCGCAGCGTATCGACGGAAATCAGGATGACCGGCGTCTGCGCGGCGGCCGACGAAGCCACCACGAGCACTGCGAGCGTCCGAGCCCTCATCATCTATAGACTAAAGCCGCGATACCGGAGAGCAGGAAGAACCACACCATCCAGTTCGCTTCAAACACGGTTCGGCGCGGGTAGTGGATCCCGACACCGCGTCCTGTGTATCCGTCAATCCAGCCGCTTCCGACGACGATCTGTTTCACGATGAGATGCCCGTCGTGGCGCAGCCTCAGCTCGCCCGACACCTTTCCGAGCGGACGCACGCGCCAGCTCACCTCATGATCGTGAACAGAGTGAACCGGAGGGGTTTCGACCGCGATGCCCGCCGGCGCTTCGAGCACAGCGTCATCGAACTGCGCGGTAATCACTGAGGGCTCTCCCGGCGGGAGCGGCGTATGCCCGTACCAGGCGTCCAGTTGCGGAAACAAAGCAACGAAAAACACTGCGAGCATCGCACACGGCAAAAGGATCAACCGCAGCAGCCGCAGATTTTCGCGCAGCAAATCCATCTGTGCGCGGAAGATCAGCGAAGGCGTATCGATGAAAAGCCGGAACTCGTAAAGATGCGCAATCATCCGATTGATCGACGCGCGCACGGCCTCGCGATCGGAGAATCGCCGCAGCGCGAGAGCGGCCGCGAATCCGTAGATCAGACTGACGGGAATCAGAGTCCGGATCATTGATATATGGATTGCCCTGTCATTCCGGCTTCGGCCGGGACGCCGAATAGTGCCAGCAGCGAAACCGGCAAATCCCTCAGGTGCGCTTTCGCGGGCGCGATTTTTCGGGTTGTGAAGAGAACGCCGGGAACATCAGCGGGATTGATGCAGTGGTCAGCGATCCAGGCGTCATTGTTGTCAGAAATCACGGAATCGCCTGCATCTCCGTTGGCGCTTTGCCATGACACGCGATAACCCCGAGCATAGCCGACGAACAGATCCGGAGCGAAGGCGGCATGATTCTCAACGACGACTTCGATCGGAGCCCGCCCGTTCGACGGATCGCGCAGAGCAAGCAGCTTCGATCGGATTTTTTCGATGAGCGCCTGCCGTTCCCCACCCTTTGCATCGATGTAGAGCGCGTTCAGACCGAGGGCACGGGCTTTGGCCGACAAGCCCTCGCTTTTCAGCCATTGATTCAGGTCGACAGCCCGATCGAAACTCGTAAAGCCGTGATCGGACATCACCATCAGTTCCGCCTTCGGCTTACGGCTCAGCACCTCACCGATCGATGCATCGACTGCGCGATAACTCTTCAGCAGCTCATCGTCATGCTGTCCCCACAGCATGTGCGAATTCTGATCGACAGATGAAAAATAGAAAAACAGCAGACCTTCGCGAAAATGATCGAGCGAGTCGTCGAGAAGCTTTTGTTCGTCGTTCAGCACCAGATGGCTTTGCGAGAGAAATTCCGACAGATCGAAAACTCCCTGCCGCATTGCCGAAGTGTCTTCCGGAATTCCAAGAGTATAGAAACGCCCGATGCGGCCGGCAATATCGCGGCTGAACGACCCCGGCGTTGAAATCGGAAGATCCGGCGATTCCGGATCCACGTTTACGGGCGAGACGTAGACTTCGAAGCGCGGATGCAGTTGTTTGGCGAACACCCGCACCATGCCGCGCACACTGGCCATATGCGCGATGAGTGGAAACCCGATAGGAATCCAGTCCGACCACTCGCCTTCGCGGACAATTGCCACTGAATCGCCGGTCTTCAGCCGCGCATAGGGTTGCGCCGGATCGACATCAACTGTCAGACCGGCGGATACAGGGCGGCGGTCGCGCCGCAGTGAATTCGGCGGCCCTTCGATGCGCAGGATCGCTCTCCCGTCCACCACATTTGCGCGATAAATCGTTCCGCCGCTAACCGGCCGCGGCACGTCGCCCGGATCATCGGTGTAATAACTGAACGCTCCTTCTGTCCCCTGAAGGTCGGGCACGCCCATGCCCGAAAGCGCTTCGCCGGAATCGACAGGCGGATAGTTAACGGGCATGCGAATAATCGTCGCGGGAATTCCGTGTTCTTCGAGCGTCTGCCAGAAAGCTTTGCCTTTGCGCAGCGATACAACCCGCGCCGGCGACAACGGCAGATCGTATGGTCCGACCGGAATGTGAAAACGCGGCGGCATCGTTCTGGCGATCGAAAGAAACGGTTGACCGGTCTTCGAATCGCGTTCTACAAAATCGAACACGCCGTGTTGCGCCGGATCGAGTCCGGTGATGAACGTCGACCATGCCGTCGGACTCTGCGGCGGCATCGTCGTTGCGAGGCGCGAAAAAGTGCCCTGATCGCGAATTCGCGCCAGATTCGGCAGATCGGCCCAATGACGCTCGACAAATCCCGGGTCCATTCCATCGACGCCGATCACGATGACCTGCCTGCCATTCGCCCGCGAACGAGGCGAACCGCACGATGTCAGCGCGATAAACAGGACAATCCAGACAAACTCACGCAAAATGAGTGACCGGCTTCCCTTCCCTCCACCCTGGCGGCTCGATCCCGAAAATCCGCAGAACAATCGATCCCACATCGTCCATCGCGCCATCCGATTTCCGACTGGAGAGAAGCGCGCTTTGACTGACAACGATCAGAATCGTCGTATGGTTGTCCGCATATTGGAGGAGTCTGCCGGCAATACAGTCCATATCGTCGGCCGCATCCTGCGCGTCGAAAACGCTCGCCACAACGCCCCGCTTCTGGTGATCCAGCGCAGTAAAAAACAGGGCCTCCGCATCGTTCAGCGCTTCCGGCAACGGACCCAGCAGTCTCGAAAGATACTTCGCATAATACGGCGGGTCACTGAGAAACTGTCCTTCGGCGCTGCGGTAAAGCATGCGTCCCCTGAATCCCTTCACCGGATGCGTTCCTGGGACGAGAAGGACCGTGCAATCCACTGCGTGCTCGCCCAGCATCTGCCAGAAACCGGCCGCAGCCCAGCCATCGGACGCCGCGCGCAACTCTGTGTATGCCCCCTGCTCTTTCAGTCGCGCAAGATTCGGCAGCTTTCCTGCAGCCATCGAAGCCTTGACGGCCAGCGGGTCGAGCCCGTCCACCTCGAGCAAAATCACCCGCGCGGCAACGCGCCGGCGAAACAATCCCGCAAACGCCCGAAAAGGCCACAGCAGCAGGGATGCGATGCCCGCCAGCAGCGAAACCACAATACTCAGCAATGAACCGAGAAAGGCGAATCCGGCGCCGGGACCGACGTAGGCGAACGGAAAATGGGGCACGCTACTGAACTAGTTTATGCAGGCGCTCATCCCAGGGGCTGCCGATGTAGGGCATCAGCTTCTCGCGAAACTCCCTGACATAGGCCGCGGCATCGTGGGCCTCAAATGCCTTACGATCCTTCCAGACCCCCACCACGGTGAAGTGGTTGGGACGGCCATCCTGCTGCATCACTTCGAAACGCACGCAGTCCTTTTCCTTCGCGGTTTCGGCCGTGAGCTGCTTCAACGCGGCAACGCCGGGGTTCACGCCAGCGGGTAGCAGATCAATATGGGTGACCACATACACCTGCTCCTGCTGGGCATACGCCAGGGTCCCCAGCAATATGGTAAGCGCGGCCAGAACGAATCGCATGAAGCCGATTGTATCCAAAACTGTCGAAGGTAACCGAACCGGGCCCCAACGCGCCTAAACGAAAGATAACGAACGGTACAATTTGAGTTAAACCCTGCATGTGGATCGTCAAACTTGCCCTCCGGCGGCCCTATACGTTCGTCATCATGGCGCTGCTGATCGTGATCTTCGGAGGCATTTCGATCGCCACCATGCCCGTCGATATCTTTCCGTATATCGACATGCCGATCCTCAGCATCATTTATCAGTACAGCGGCCTGTCGCCGGAAGAAATGGCGAACCGCATCGTCACCGGCTTCGAACGCGGCCTCACCACGAGCGTTAACGACATCGAACACATCGAGAGCCAGTCGTACAACGGCGTCGCCGTGATTCGCGTTTATTTTCATCCGGGAGCGCGCATCGAAATCGCGCAGGCCCAGGTGGTGGCGAATGCCCAGTCGAATCTGCGCGGCAACCCGCCGGGCACGTTTCCGCCCAACATCCTGAAGTTTGACGTGTCGAGCGTTCCGGTGCTGCAACTCGGGCTCAGCAGCCCTACGATGAGCGAATCGGAGCTGTTCGACTACGGCAATGCGTTCATCCGCACGCAGCTGGCGACTGTACAGGGCGCAACGGTGCCGAATCCCTACGGCGGAAAATTCCGCACGATCCTCGCCGACCTCGATCCCGACGCGATGTACGCCAAGCAGGTCTCGGCTGCCGATGTCTCGAGCGCCATGGCGCTGCAGAACCTGATTCTGCCGGCGGGAAACGCCAAATTCGGCGATCGCGACTATCAGATCAAGTTAAACAGCAGCCCCCGCACTGTCGAAGAGCTGAATAACATGCCGCTCAAAGTCGTGAACGGCGCGCCTGTCTACATGAAGGATGTGGCGCAGATTCGCGACGGCTCGGCCATTCAGACTTCGATCGTGCGCGTGGATGGCCAGCGCGGCGCGCTGATGGTAGTGATGCGCAACGGACGCGCGTCTACCCTTGAGATTGTCAACGACATCAAGAAGGCGATTCAGAAAGTGGTGCTTCCCCAGGCGCCCCGCGATCTGCAACTGCGGCAACTGGCCGATCAGACGCTTTTCGTGCGGGCGTCGATCCAGGGCGTTCTGCGCGAGGCCGTAATCGCGGCTTGCCTGACCGGCCTGATGATTCTGCTGTTCATCGGAAGCTGGCGCAGCACGATCATCGTGTGCATCTCGATTCCGCTTTCGATTCTGGTTTCACTTATCGTGCTCGGTGTCACCGGCCAGACGATCAACGTGATGACGCTGGGCGGGCTCGCTCTGGCTGTCGGCATTCTCGTAGATGATGCAACAGTCGAAATCGAAAACACGCATCGCAACATGGCGATGAAGAAGCCTCTGGTGCGAGCGGTTCTGGACGGAGCGCAGCAGATTGCGGTTCCGGCATTCGTATCGACGCTGTGCATCTGTGTCGTATTCGTGCCGGTGCTGCTGCTGACGGGCGCGGCGCGCTACCTTTTCACGCCACTGGCGATGGCCGTGGTTTACGCCATGATGGCGTCGTATCTGCTGTCGCGAACGCTGATTCCGAACATGGTCCACTACATGCTTCGGCCCGAGCTGAAGCTCTATATTCTCGGCCGGCACGGCGAGACAGCGGGCGGTAAAGGGCTGATCTGGTGGCTGCATTACGCCTTCAACCGTCAATTCGAGCGGATGAAAAGTTTTTACGTCTCGCTGCTGGACCTGGCGCTGGATCACAGGATCACGGTGCTCACGCTTTTCGCGTTCTTCGCTCTGGGATCGCTCGGCCTGATTCATTTCATTGGAAGCGATTTCTTCCCCACGGTCGATTCCGGCCAGCTGCGGCTCCACGCGCGCACGCCGGTCGGGACAAGGCTGGAGCAGACTGAAGTCATCTTCTCGCAGATCGAAGATGAAATCCGCCGCGTCGTTCCCCCGAGCGAGCTCGGAACCGTGATCGACAACATCGGTATTCCGAACGGCGGCTTCAATCTGGCGTTCGGAGACAATCCCACGCTCGGCACGGGCGACGGTGAAATCCTCCTTTCACTAAAGGAAAAGAGAACGGCCAGCACGGCTGAATACCAGGACCGCCTGCGTAAACGCTTTGCGGAGGCGTTTCCCGGAGTCAGTTTCTATTTCGAGGCCGCGAACATCACCAACCAGATTCTGAACTTCGGGCTGCCTTCACCCATCGATGTGCAGATCGCCAGCCGCAATGCCCAGGCCGGTTATTCCATGGCGCGGGAACTGCAGCGAAAGATCGCGCTCATTCCGGGAGCGGTCGATGTGCACGTTCATCAGGTCGTGGATTACCCGGAGATTCGCGTCAACGTGGATCGCAACAAAGCGGGCCAGGTCGGACTGACGCAGGCCGACGTCGCCAACAGCCTGCTGATCTCATTGAGCGGAACGTCGCAGATCGCCCCGGCACAGTGGCTGAACTGGAACACCGGCGTCCAGTATCAGATCGGCGCGCAGACGCCGCAGCGCAAAATCGATTCGCTCGACGCCATGCTGCGCACGCCCATCGCGCCGCTCGGGCGTTTCGCGCAGAATGCAGGCGAGGCCGGATCCGCCTCGGTTGGCGCCTCGCCCAGCCAGACCACGCTCGCCTACGGAAACCCCGGCGCGAACGGGGATCTGGCGCAGCATCTTTCCAATGTGGCGACCACAGTGCGCGGCGTTGCACCGCAGATCGTGAATCACTACAACGTCCAGCCGGTGTTCGACGTCTATGCCAACGTCGATCGCCAGGATCTCGGATCTGTCGGCGCAGCCGTGCAGAAAATCATGGACGACGCCGCGAAGAAAGCCCCGCGGGGAATGACATTCGATCTGCGCGGGCAGATCGCTACCATGCAGGAATCGTTCTACAGGCTCGGGCTCGGGCTGATCTTCGCCATCGTTCTTGTGTATTTTCTGATGGCGCTGAATTTTCAGTCGTGGCTGGATCCGTTCATCATCCTGACCGCGCTGCCCGGTGCGCTCGCGGGTATTCTCTGGATGCTTTTCGTAACGCAGACGACCTTCAGCGTACCGTCGCTGATGGGCTCCATCATGTGCATCGGCGTGGCCACGGCGAACAGTATTCTGCTGGTTGTCTTCGCCAACGATCAGCGCCTTGAAGGAATGGACCAGCGTGCAGCGGCGCTGGCTGCCGGCGCGGTGCGTATCCGCCCCGTGCTGATGACCGCGGCGGCCATGATCATCGGTATGATGCCGATGGCGCTCGGAATGGGCGAAGGCGGCGAGCAGAACGCGCCCCTGGGGAGGGCCGTGATCGGCGGCCTGATTCTGGCAACCGTGACAACATTGTTTATCGTGCCGGTTGTCTACAGCCTGCTGCGAAAGAAACCTCCCGTTGACTTTGACACTAAACTGGAAGAGGAAGAACGCGAGGATCTCAGCGCGTACCTGTCTGCGTGAGAAAATCCGGGCCCGAACGAGAGTAATAAACAGATTTCATGCAGACGCCAATTAACGACAGAACCGAAGAGCGATTGCTGGCGGAGATTGAGGAACTCAAACGCCAGTTGCATGCGCAGCACCGCGAGGCCGGCCACCGGAAAAGCGCCCGCCCCTCAGCCGCGGCGCTTTGGATGCTCGCCGTCATTTCACTGCTTCTTCTCGTCGGAGCATTTTTCGCCGGATATCTGCCCCTGGCGAACCGCCAGACCGCGCTCGCAAAAGACGTCAAAGCCGACATCGACACGCTGCCGCCGGTTAACGTCGCGGTTGTCGAACAGGCGCCCGGCAAGAGCCAGCTGGTGCTCCCCGGAAATATCCAGGCAGTCACAGAAGCGCCCGTGCTGGCGCGCGCCAGCGGTTACATCAAAACCCGTTTGGTCGACATCGGCGACCGCGTAAAGGAAGGGCAGCTGCTCGCCGAAATTGAAGCGCCGGAACTGGACCAGCAGGTACAGCAGGCGAAGGCCACGGTCGAGGAGACCAGGTCAGCCCTGGAACAGGCCGAGGCGAATCTGCAGCAGGGCCGGACCAATCGCGATATCGCGCGCCTGACCTGGGAGCGCTGGAACGCCCTGATCGCGAAAGGCGCCGTGGCGCGACAGGATGTCGACACCTACAAGGCACAATTCGACGCCGCCGACGCAAACGTGCAGGCGCTCGACAAAGCCGTCAACGTAGCGAAGAGCAATATTGCCGTCGCCGACGCCAATCAACGCCGGCTGCTCGAAATGCAGGGTTACCTGAAAGTTCGGGCGCCGTTTGCCGGCGTGATCACTCTGCGAAATGTGGACACCGGCGCGCTGGTTGCCGACGCGAACACCCTGCTTTTCCGCATCGCGCAGACGGAGCGTGTGCGTACTTACGTCAACGTACCCCAGGCCGAGTCGACAGCCATTCGCGTCGGACAGCCCGCGCAGCTCAAAATTCCCGATCTGCCGCTGAAGTCGTTTCGTGGCACGGTTACCCGCACCGCCAACGCGCTTGATCCTGCCACACGCACATTGCTTGCTGAAGTGCAGGTCATGAATCAGGAAGGCCTGCTTCTGCCCGGGATGTATTCCGAAGTCAACTTCGAGACGCCGCGGCTCGAGCCTCCGCTGATCGTCCGCGCCGACGCTCTGGTTGTACGCGGCGATGGCTCTCACGTTGCGGTCGTGGGTGCCGACGATGTGGTCCATTACCGCGCAGTTCAGGTTGGCCGCGATTACGGCGAT
>Ga0335085_10012428_pt1 | contig 12543 bp, 8 predicted proteins | sample Lox_Sample_45_FD_206712 | JGI IMG/M metagenome (GOLD analysis project Ga0335085, IMG submission 206712) | Soil microbial communities from Loxahatchee National Wildlife Refuge, Florida, United States - Lox_Sample_4.5 | ecosystem: Environmental > Terrestrial > Soil > Wetlands | place: USA: Florida...
TGGACATTGGCGGTGACCAGCGCCCGGACGGTGGACGGGCTCAGGTGCCGGGCCTTGGCGACCCGGTTGACCTGGAGGTACGCGTACTGCGGCGAGATGTCGGGGTCGAGGCCCGACGCGGAGGCGGTCACCGCGTCCGGCGGCACGCTGGCCGGGCTGACCCCGTTGAACGCCGCGACCGCGGCGCGGCGCTGCTGGATGGTCTTGAGCAGCGTCGAGTTGTTCGGCCCGAGGTTGGAGGCGGCGGAGAACCCGGCGTCGCAGCCGTAATCGGTTGTGGACGCCGCGTTCACCGCGTTGGACGCCCGCGGCTGGAAGTACTGCGGCAGCGGGTTGCCCTTGGCGTCGGTGAACTCCTGGCAGAGCAGGCTGGACCCGACGACCTTGCCGTTGTAGCTGACCGTTGAGCCATTGGCCTGGCTGTGGAAGGCCGCCTGGGCGACGCCGAACATGACGACGGGGTAGATGATGCCGCACAGCACCGTGAAGACGAGCAGCGCGCGGAGCGCCGCGATGTGCTGGCGCACAAGAACGGGAAGACGGTTCATCGGTTCCGCGGCGTGGAAAGCCCAGCGTTGAGCGCCGGGTCGTAACGTCGCTTCACCTCCCTAGGAATGTCAGTAGTCGCTGTTGTGTTCGATTCATGTCCCGGTACCGCCTGCTGCCAGCGCCGGTGAACCGTGAACCTCAGCACGCAGGCCTCCAAGTCGCGTAGCTGGAATCCGCCGTCTCGGTGCGAGTGGAGGATGTCAACTGAATCCGGGGATGAACTGGATGATGAGGTCGATGATCTTGATTCCGGCGAACGGGATGATCAGGCCGCCGACGCCATAGATCCACAGGTTGCGGCGGAGCATGGCCGCCGCCGACGACGGCTTGTACCGGACACCGCGCAGGGCCAGCGGGATCAGCGCGACGATGATCAGCGCGTTGAAGATGATCGCCGACGTGATCGCCGAGTCCGGGCTGTGCAGGTGCATGATGTTGAGCTTGTTCAGCCCGGGGAACACGCCGGCGAACATGGCCGGGATGATCGCGAAGTACTTCGCGACGTCGTTGGCGATCGAGAACGTCGTCAGCGCGCCCCGGGTGATCAGCATCTGCTTGCCGATCTCGACGACCTCGATGAGCTTGGTCGGGTTGGAGTCCAGGTCCACCATGTTCCCGGCCTCCTTGGCGGCCGAGGTCCCGGTGTTCATGGCCACGCCGACGTCGGCCTGCGCGAGCGCCGGGGCGTCGTTGGTGCCGTCACCGGTCATCGCGACGAGCTTGCCGCCGCCCTGCTCCTTCTTGATCAGGGCCATCTTGTCTTCCGGCGTGGCCTCGGCGAGGAAGTCGTCCACGCCGGACTCGTCGGCGATGGCCTTCGCCGTGAGCGGGTTGTCACCGGTGATCATGACCGTGCGGATGCCCATCGCGCGCATCTCGGCGAACCGCTCGGCGATGCCCTCCTTGACGATGTCCTTCAGCTGGATCACGCCGAGGGCCCGCGCGGTGCCGTTGGCGCGCTCGGCCACCACCAGCGGGGTGCCGCCGGCGGCGGAGATGCCGTCGACGATCTCGCCGAGCTCACGCGGCGGGGTGCCGCCGGACTCGCGGATCCATTCCCGCACCGCGCTGGACGCGCCCTTGCGGACCTCGCGGCCGTCGTGCAGGTTCACGCCACTCATCCGGGTCTGCGCGGTGAACGGGACGAACACGGCGCCCGGCAGCTCGCCCTGCCCGCGTTCCCGTATGCCGAATTCCCGCTTGGCCAGCACCACGATCGATCGGCCCTCGGGCGTCTCGTCGGCGAGGCTGGACAGTTGCGCCGCATCGGCGAGATGCTCCACCGACACCCCGCCGACCGGCAGGAACTCGGTCGCCTCCCGGTTGCCGATGGTGATCGTGCCGGTCTTGTCGAGCAGCAGGGTGTTCACGTCGCCGGCCGCCTCGACGGCCCGGCCGGACATGGCCAGCACGTTGCGCTGCACCAGCCGGTCCATGCCGGCGATGCCGATCGCGGACAGCAGCGCGCCGATCGTGGTGGGGATCAGCGCCACGATCAGCGCGACCAGGATGACGAGGGTCTGCGGCGCGCCCGAGTAGTAGGCCATCGGCTGCAGCGTCACCACGGCCATCACGAAGATCAGCGTCAGCGAGGCGAGCAGCACGTTCAGCGCGACCTCGTTGGGGGTTTTCTGCCGCGACGCGCCTTCGACGAGGCCGATCATCCGGTCGATGAATGTCTCACCTGGCTTGGAGGTGATCTTGACGACGATCCGGTCGGACAGCACCCGGGTGCCGCCGGTGACCGCGGAGCGGTCACCGCCGGATTCGCGGATGACCGGGGCAGACTCGCCGGTGATGGCCGATTCGTCCACCGAGGCGACACCCTCGACCACGTCGCCGTCGCCGGGGATCAGTTGCCCCGGCTCCACGACCACGACGTCGCCGACGGCCAGTTCGGTCCCCGGGACCGCTTCTTCCCGGGGAGTGGCCTGGCCTGGCGTCCAGTCGACCAGGCGCCGCGCGACGGTCTCCTGCTTGGTGCGCCGGAGCGTCTCGGCCTGCGCCTTGCCCCGGCCCTCGGCGACCGCCTCGGCCAGGTTGGCGAACAGCACGGTCAGCCACAGCCAGACGGTGATCGTCCAGGCGAAGGCCGACGAGTGGATGATCGCCGAGTACGTGGTCAGCACCGAGCCGACCTCGACCACGAACATGACCGGGTTGTGCAGCTGCACCCGCGGGTCCAGCTTGCGGAAGGCGTCCGGGGTGGACTTCCACAGCATCTTCGGGTCGAGCAGCCCGCCGCCGACCCGGCGCGACGAGGTGACGCCGCGTTCCCGCGCTGTGCGGGGGCTGCGGTCGGCGTTGTCCGGCCTGGTGCCCGGCTTGTTGATGATGGGGTTGAGGGACATCAGTGCAGCCCTTCAGCGAACGGCCCCAGCGCGAGCGCGGGGAAATAGGTCAGGCCGACCAGGATGATGATCACGCCGATGAGCAGCCCTGCGAACAGGGGCGTGTGCGTCTCCAGGGTTCCGGCGCTCGCCGGCACGGGCTGCTGTCTGGCCAGCGTGCCGCCGAGCGCGAGCACGAACACCATGGGCGCGAACCGGGCGACCAGCATCACGACCCCGCCGGCCGTGTTGTACCAGGTGGTATTGGTGGTCAGGCCGGCGAACGCCGACCCGTTGTTGTTCGCCATCGACGTGAACGCGTAGACGATCTCGGTGAGGCCATGCGGGCCGGGGTTGAGGATCGACGCGCGCGTGACCTTGAACCCCAGCGACAGCGCGGCGCCGATGAGCGCCGAGAATGGCGTCGCGAGGATGTAGGCCGCGGCCCACTTCATCTCGGTGGGCCGGATCTTCTTGCCGATGTATTCCGGCGTCCGGCCGACCATCAGGCCGCCGATGAACACGGTCAGCACCGCGAGCATGAGCAGGCCGTACAGGCCGGCGCCGACGCCGCCGGGGACGACCTCGCCGAGCATCATGTCGAACAGGACGATGCCGCCGCCGAACGCTGTAAACGAGTCGTGGAAGGAGTTCACCGCGCCGGTCGAGGTGACGGTGGTCGACCCGGCGAACAGGGAGGATCCCGGGATGCCGAACCTGGTTTCCTTGCCCTCCATCGCGGCGTGCGCGGCCTGCGCCGCCGTGCCGGCGTGCTGCCATTCGAAGAAGCTGATGCCGCCGACGGCCGCCAGCCACAGCACGGCCATGACGATGACGAGCAGGTAGCCCTGGCGGTTGTCGCCAACCATCTTGCCGAACGCGCGCGGCAGTGCGAACGGGATCACCAGCAGCAGGAAGATCTCGAACCAGTTGCTGAACGGGTTCGGGTTCTCGAACGGGTGGGAGGAGTTGGCGTTGAAGAAGCCGCCGCCGTTGTTGCCGAGTTCCTTGATGACCTCCTGCGAGGCCACCGGGCCGCCGACCATGGTCTGCTGCGAGCCGGCCAGCGAGTGGATGAGGTGGGTGGTGGTGAAGTTGTCGATCACGCCGGTCGCCATCAGGACGATCGCGCCGATCACAGCGAACGGCAGCAGCAGCCGGATGACGACCCGGGTCAGGTCGACCCAGAAGTTACCGAGCCGGTCGGTCTTCTTCCGCATGAACCCGCGGATCAGCGCGATGACGACGACGATGCCCACAGCGGCCGACACGAAGTTCTGCACCGCGAGGCCCGCCATCTGGGTGACGTAGCCCATCGTGGACTCGCCGGAGTAGTTCTGCCAGTTGGTGTTCGTGGTGAAGGAGGAGGCCGTGTTCCACGCCAGGGCGGCGGGGACGCCCACCTGGCCGTTGGAAAACGGCAGCCAGTGCTGCACGCGCTCGATCAGGTAGAGGAACAGCACCGATACCGCGGAGAAAGCCAGCATGCTGCGGGCGTAGGTGCCCCAGCGCTGGTCCGCCGACGGGTCGATGCCCATCATGCGGTAGAACGCGCGTTCAGGCCGCAGGTGCTTGTCGCTGGTGAAGATGCCCGCGATGTAATCGCCCAGCGGCTTGTAGCAGGCCGCCAGCGCGGCGACCAGCAGCACGATCTGCAGGATCCCCGCGAGGGAACTGCTCATCAGAATTTCTCCGGTCGGACGAGGGCGTAGATGAGGTAAACGGTGAGGATCACGGCCGCGATCAGGCCGACCCAGTTCTCAGCGCTCAAGCCGCTCGACCCCCTTGACCAGGAGGATCATGAGGGCGAAGACGATGATCGTCACGGCCACATAAAGAAGGTCATTCACGGCCACTCCTAGGGTCAGAACTCGCTGACCGCAGGGGCCAGCAGGCTGCACTTCGGCCAGCACGCTGGGACTACGGTCAGCACGCTGGACTGCGGGCCAGGAGGAGTTGACCGGGCGTGTGCCCGGCCGGCGGCCTCAGACGGTCATCAGAGCCCTCTCATCGCCCTGGCCAAGGCAATAGAACCGTGCTCAGCAGCCGCAAAGACCCGTCCAAACGGGACCTATACGGCGCCCTTGCGCTTCCTAACAGAACCCATGCGCCGGTCCGCGAACGCTCTCCGGCGCCGTCCCGGGTGATCGTCCCGGGTGATCGGCCCGGTGCACCCCCTTGACGCCCCGGCGAACCCACCGGGGCGCAGCGGGGGGACGAGAAATGGCGTTGTCAAACTCGTCACCGGGACCGTTCGGCAGGATTATCCAGCGCGCAGGTGCCGCTCACCCGCACCGCGTCGGCCGTCGTTCAGCGCCGCCAGGCCTCGGGGTGATCGAGGGCGGGCATGCGCTGTTTCCGGTGCCAGAGGTGCAGGCCGTGGCTTGTCTCCTCCATCAGGACCGACGGCGGGACGGCGACCACGGGGCAGCGGGCGTGGGCGAGGCAGTAACGGCTCGCCGAACGGCCCGCCAGTCGGCGCAGGCCACGGCGCCCGGTCCCGATGACGAGGAGGTCGTCGGGGTCGTCGGCGCATTCGACCAGGACGGGGCCCGCCGGGCCGCGGACCACGAGCGCCTCGATGCTCAGGTCCTCGGGCAGACCGCCGAGTCCCATGTCAAAAGCACCCCAGAGCCGTTCCTGGGCCGCGTCCCGCCACATCTTCCGGAGGTAAGGATTGGGCTGGCGCCGCTCGGCGAGATCGCCGCCCGGCGGGACCCAGGCGATGATCGGCATGAGCCGCGCGCCCCGGTTCCGGGCCTCATTCGCCGCATAGCGCAGCGCCTGCAGGCTGCCAAGGGAACCATGGACGCCAGCGAAGACTCGCCGCACCCCGGACACCGCACATCGCCTCCTGCTCTCGAACCGGGACCTAGTCCATCTAACCTCGCGTTCGGCGTGCGCGGGTACCGTCCTCGCGGTCTGCTCACAGCGCGAGGGGTCACGGTTACCGAACACGGGCCGGCCAGCGTCAGTCCCCGAAGCCGCGGACGCCGAGCTCGTCGAGCCGGGCCAGCAGGTCAGCCGGGTCGCCGTAGACGCGGAAGGCGCCGGCCCGCTCGAGTTCCTCCCGGCCGTACCCGCCGGACAGCAGGCCGACGCCGAGCGCCCCGGCGCGGCGCGCCGCCAGCAGGTCCCACACGCTGTCGCCCACCACCATCGCCTGGCGCGGGTCCACATTCAGCAGCGCGGCGGCGGCCAGGAACAGATCCGGATCGGGCTTGGCGTGGCGCACCAGGTCGCGGGTGACCATCGGCGTGTTTTCCGGCAGGCCGAGCAGCTTGAGGGCCGGCCGGGCCGTCACAGCGTTCCCGCTGGTCGCGATGGCCCATTTGACGCCGCGTTCGGTCAGTGCGGCCAGCAGGTCCGCCGAGCCCGGCAGCGGCAGCACCGAATCCACCTGGGCGTGGTACTCATCGGCGTGCGCCCGCTGCAGGCGCTCGATCTCCTCGCGCGACAGCGACAGCCCGGTCTCGCGCAGCAGCGCCGAAACGAACAGCCCGCCGCTCATCCCGATGCGCCGGTGAATGCGCCACACGGACAGGTCGACACCCATCCCGGCGAGCGCCGCCCGCCAGGCGATGACGTGCTGGTACACGCTGTCGATCAGCGTGCCGTCCAGATCGAACAGAAAGGACGGTGCGGGTGATTCGGTATACGTCACCGGTGAGGTCATGTGAACAGTCTGCCCATCCGGTGCCAGCCCCACCAGGCTCCCGCGTCGCCGGGAGAGGGGAGCCGGCGCTGCCGAACCAGGCGGCCCGCCGGTCAGGCCCCCCGCACGGCGGTGACGCCGTCGTCGGTGCCGACGAACGCCAGCGACCCGGCCAGCGAAAGTGACGCGAAGTGCGGCAGGGTGGCGCCCAGGCTGACCGAATCGCGCACCTTGCCGTTGGCCGGGTTCAGCTCGTACAGCGTTCCCGAGTCCCAGTTGTTCACCCAGACGGCACCGCCGCCGAGCACAGGGGAGCCCGACGCGCCGGCGGGCCCGGTCCACAGCACGCGGAGGTGGTTTCCCGCCGTGCTCACGGCCGTCATCCCGCTGCTCTCGCACGGCTCGTAGACGGTCGTGCCGCTGACGGCCGCCGCGCCGAACGCCTTGCACACGGAGCCCGAAGCGATCTGCCCCCCGACCCCGCCGAGATGGGAGGCCCGCAGCAGGTAGCCGGTCCCGCGCTTCCCGACGGCCAGGAGCGTGCCGCCGGGGAGCAGCGCGGGCTGCGTGGAGCCGAGATCCAGGTCGTTGGCGTTGTCCTGGCCCCACGTCACCGGCGCGAAGATCCCGGTCTGCGTCAGGCCGGGAGACAGCGCCGTCACCGAGTCGCTGCCGTCGAACGCGCCGCCGTCCGCGGCGCCGTTGCCCGAGCTGACGTAGAGCGTGCCGCCGGGACCCGCCACCGGGCCGGCGGTGCCCCAGATGGCTCCGCCCTTTGCGGTAGGCACCCGGTAGGACAGCAGCGCGCCCGCGCCGGAGGCCGGAACCGCGACCACCGACCCCACGTACGGCCCGCAATCGCCGTACAGTCCGCCGAACGCTATATAGACCCGGCCGTCCTCGATCGTCAGGGCCGGCCGCTGCTGGTCATATCGGGGCTGGCCATCCGGCGCGGGGATGTCCCGCTCCACCTGCACCGTGCCGCTGGACACCGACAGCCCGAACAGCACGTGCCGGTACCCGGCCGTCTCCGCGAGCGCGTAGACCAGGCCGTTGTCCCGGTCGTAGGCGGGCGTGCCGGTGATGCCGAGCGGATCGATGTTGCCGCACGGCAGATCGGACAGGCGCACCGGGGAGCCCAGGTGCGTACGCCAGGCCACGCGGCCTGTGGTCTCGTTCAGCCCGTAGAGCGAATCATTCTCGGTGGCGGCGATGACGAGCTGGCCGATGACCAGAGGCTGGCCGTACACGGCCCCGTCCAGAGCGGCCCGCCAGGCGACCGACAGGTGCCCGGCCGCCGGGAGGCCCGTGGCCACGCCGCTCTTGGCCGGGCTGTTGCCGAACTGCCCCCACGCCGCCGCCGGGTAGGCCGCCCCCGCGCCGGGGGTGCCCCCCGCGCCGCCGCTTCCGCCGCCGGATGCCGCGGAGCTGACGGGGATGGTGCGGGTGGAGGGGGTCGGGCCCGTCGACTGGCCGCCCGGGCCGGCCGAACCGCACGCGGCCAGCCCGGCGACCACGGCGACCACGGCGGCCGCCGCGGCGAATCGCGACAGAGGTAGGCGCGTCATTGCCCTCACCCTAGCCCCGCCACCCCTGCTTCCGGCCGCTTCCGTCTCTCCCGCGCGGCGGGCTTACCGGCCCCGGGGCCTGCTGCCGGGCGCGCTGCCCGGCCGGGGCCGCTAGGCTGCGCGGGTGGAACTGGACCTGTCGGCCGACGCGGCCGCGCTCACCGCGAGCATCGTCGACGTCCCCTCGGTGAGCGGCGGCGAAGGCCGCCTCGCCGACGTGATCGAGACCGCGCTGCGGGCGCTGCCCCACCTGACCGTCCAGCGGGACGGCAACTCCGTCGTGGCCCGGACCGACCTGGGCCGCCCGCAACGGGTCGTTCTGGCCGGGCACATCGACACGGTGCCGGTCGCCGCCAACCTCCCGTCCCGCCGCGAGCGTGACGCGCCGTCCGGGCAGGACCGGCTCTACGGCTGCGGGACCACCGACATGAAGGCCGGCGTCGCGGTCCAGCTGCGGCTGGCGGCCAGCGTGCCCCAGCCGGTGCGCGACGTGACCTACGTCTTCTACGACTGCGAGGAGATCGAGGCGGCGCGCAATGGGCTGGGCCGGCTCAGCCGGAGCCACCCCGACCTGCTCGGCGGCGACTTCGCGGTCCTGATGGAGCCGAGCGGCTGCGAAATCGAGGGCGGCTGCCAGGGCACCATGCGGGCCGAGGTGACCGCGACCGGGCGCCGCGCGCACAGCGCCCGGTCCTGGATGGGCCGCAACGCCATCCACGAGGCGGGCGGCATCATCGACGTCCTGCGCCGTTACGAGCCGAGGCAACCCGAGGTGGACGGCCTCGTCTACCACGAGGGGCTGAACGCGGTCGGCATCACCGGCGGCGTCGCCGGCAACGTGATACCTGACCGCTGCGTGGTCACGGTGAACTACCGGTTCGCGCCGGACCGGGACATCACGGCGGCCGAACGGCACCTCCGCGAGGTGTTCGGCGGCTGGGACCTGACCGTCGTCGACGTCGCCCCCGGGGCCCGGCCCGGGCTCGACCAGGGACCGGCCGCGTCGTTCGCCGCGGCCGTGGGCGGCGCGCCGCGGGCCAAGCTCGGATGGACCGACGTGGCCAGGTTCGCGGAGCTCGGCATCCCGGCAGTCAACTACGGCCCGGGCATCTCGGAGATCGCGCACACCCCGGACGAGTACGTCGAGGTGCCGAAGATCTTCGACTGTGAGGAACGCATGCGCCGCTGGCTCACCCGCCCTTGACCCCGCGGCCGGGCGGGTCGGCGGCCATACCGCGGCTTCGCCGCCTGGGGCTGCCCAGAGCCGCCCGCGGTCCGCACAGCGATCGGGCCGCCGGCCAGGTGGCTGGCGGCCCGATCGCATCGGGGTCCCTTCGCCGTTACTTGGCCGGGCTCGTGCCCAGCGTCAGCGACACGTTCTGCTTGGCGCCGTTCGTTCCGGTGTAGCTGACGGTCACCTTGTCGCCGCCGTGGAACTTGGACATGATCGTCGTCAGCGAGCTGGGCGTCGTCACGGCCTGGCCGTTGACGGCGGTGATGACGTCGCCCGCGCCGAGGCCGGCCGTAGCGGCCGCGCTTCCGCACAGCACGTTGTCGATCAGCGCGCCCGAGCTGGCGGGCGCGATCGTGGCCGGGACCGAGTTGGACGTGGCGCTGTTGACGCAGCTCTGGCTGCCGCCCCCGGTCCCGCCGAAGCCGCCGAAGCCGCTGCCCCGGCCCTGCTGCTGCTGTGCCTGCTGCTGCGGGTTCGAGCTGTTGCTCTGCGGCACCAGGACGCCGAGGAAGCCCGGCAGGCCGATCTGGATCGTCGAGCTGCCGTGCCCCGCCGCGATCTCCCGGGCGATGGACAGCGCCGTGTTGATCGGGATGGCGTAGCCCATGGTCGAGCCGCTGGACGATGATGTTGCGCTGGAACTGCTCGCGGCGGTGTTCATGCCGATCACCTTGCCCGCGGCGTTGGCCAGCGGGCCGCCGGAGTCGCCGGGCTGAATCTCCGCGCTGGTCTGCAGCATGCCGTGCAGGGTCTCGGTCGTCCCGCTGCCCTGGTCCCCAGCCGTGATCGTCCGGTTGGTGGCGTTGATGATGCCCGGCGCGATGGTGGGATTACCGCCCTGGCCGCCCGCGTTACCGACCGCCAGGACCGGGGTGCCCAGCGAGACCTGGGCGGAATTGCCCACCGTCACCGTCCTCAGGCCCGACGCGTTCTGCAGCTGGAGCAGCGCCACGTCGTCGGCGGCGTCATAGCCGACGACCCGCGCCGCGTAGGTCTTGCTCGTGGTGACCTGGGTGGCCTTGATCGCGGTGGCGCCGTTGATCACGTGATTGTTGGTAAGCACGAGGCCATCGGAATTGAGCACCATCCCGGTGCCTTCCGCCGTCTCGCTCTGGTAGTTGAGCGTGGACGTGATGTCGACGACCCCCGGCTCCACCTTGGCCGCGACGGCGGCGGTGTTGAGGCTGGAACCGGTGTTGCCGTTGTTGTTGCCGTTGCTTTGCGGGGTCGGTACCTGGTTGGAGGAGACGCCGGTCGAGCCGCCGTTGCCGCTGTTCAGCGCGACCGCGGTGCCGGCCCCGGCCGCCGCGGCCAGCACGGCGACCACCAGGAGGACGGCCAGGCCACGGCGCTTGCGCGGCGGCGGCTCGCCGTAGCCGCCGGCCGGGCTGCCCCAGCCGCCGTACCCGCCGCCCGGGGAGCCGTATCCGCCGGACCCGTATCCGCCCGGCGGGCCGTAGCCGCCGGCGTGGCCGTAATCACCGGGCTGGCCGTAGCTCCCGGCCTGGCCGTAGCTCCCGGGCTGGCCGTACCCGCCGGCCTGGCCGTAGCTCCCCGGCTGGCCGTACCCGCCGGCTTGGCCGTAGCTCCCGGCCTGGCCGTAGCTCCCGGGTCCGCCGGGCTGCTGACCGGGCGCGCCGGGTCCGCCGGGCTGCTGACCGTAGCCGCCGTGGCCGTAGGTGGCGGCGGGCAGCGTCCCGGCCCCGCCGGCCCGCTGCCCGCGGGCCGCGTCCGCAGGTGGCTCGTCCTGCCTGCCGAAGGACACTGTGTCGCCGCGTCCGGAGTCGCCGAAGGCCCTGGTGTCGTCTGCGCTCTTCCAGGGCGTGGTTCCGCCGGCGGGCGGGCAGACCTGAGGGCCGACGTTCTCAGGCGGCTGCTGTGCCCCGCCCGGCCCGTTCTCGCTACCGCTCTGGTCTTCCTGCATCACTATCGCCCTTGTGTTGAGACCGGGTGAGAAACTCTCGCCCGGTTCCGCTAGTCCCGGTGGGCGTCCCGGTTGCCGCCCGCCGCTTCGATCCCTAGTTAGCCATCCGTCCCTGAGCGTTACCTGAATGCCCCCTTCAGGTTATGAAGGGAACTGTGGCGTGGCCCACTGCATCGTTCAGGAATCACATGCCCCATCGCGCTCTTCACTATCGCGGTCTGCTCGGGTGCGCCGCGCCGGCGGCCGGAAGACGTCACGAGGTGCACATTAACCGGCACGAGGGCGCGGGCCCCCGGACCGTTTGTGACGTAAATCACCGGGCTGGCTCACGGCTGCCTACCGCGCCGGGGCGGCCCCCAGCGTCAGGGTGCCCCTCTTCCGCTGACCGCCGGCGGTTTCCCAGCTGAGCATCACCTTGGTGCCCGGGCGGAACCCGGACATCATCGCGGTCAGGGAGCCGGGCGTGGTCACGGCCTGGCCGTTGACGGCGGTGATCACGTCTCCGCTGACCAGGCCGGCGGTCGCGGCGGCGGTGCCGCACAGCACGCCGTCGACGAGGGCCCCGGAGCTGGCCGGTGCGATGGACGACGGCACCGAGGTGTCCGCGTCATCGTTACTGCAGGCCACGCGTCGCGGAGGCTGGCCGCTGCCCGTCCCGCTGCCGGGCAGCCCGGTTCCCTGTTGTTGTTGCTGCTGCTGTATCTGCTGCCGCTGCTGCTGTGCCTGCTGTACCGGGCTGGTGCTGTTGCTCTGCGGGACCAGGACGCCGAGGAACCCGGGCAGGCCGATCTGCACCGTGGCGCTGGCCTGCCCCGCCGCGATCTGGTGCGCGACCGACAGTGCGGCGTTGATCGGGATGGCGTAGCCGAGTACGGACGAGGAGCCTTGCGAGCTCGATGCGTTCGCGGTATTCATGCCGATCACCTGGCCCGCCGAGTTGGCCAGCGGGCCGCCGGAGTCGCCGGACACGATGTCGGCGTTGGTCTGCAGCATGCCATGCAGGGTCTCGGTGGCGCCGGTGCTCTCGTCGGTGGGGCTGATCGTCTTGTTCAGGCTGTTGACGATGCCCTCCGCGAGGCTCGGCAGGCCGCCCTGGCCTTCGGCGTTGCCCAGGGCCAGCACCGGGGTGCCCAGCGTGACCTGCGAGGAGTTGCCGACCGCGACGGCCCTGAGCCGGGTGGCGCCGTCGAGCTTGAGCAGCGCGACATCGTGGGCGGAGTCGTAGCCGACCACCGTGGCCCGGAAGACCTTGCCGCTGGTCGCCAGCGTCGCTTTGATCGTCG
>Ga0335085_10012429_pt1 | contig 12542 bp, 11 predicted proteins | sample Lox_Sample_45_FD_206712 | JGI IMG/M metagenome (GOLD analysis project Ga0335085, IMG submission 206712) | Soil microbial communities from Loxahatchee National Wildlife Refuge, Florida, United States - Lox_Sample_4.5 | ecosystem: Environmental > Terrestrial > Soil > Wetlands | place: USA...
AGTAGATACCAGTGTGAGCCAGCGAGCCGTACTGGACCAGGAACGTACGGCAAGCCGCAGTTTTCTGGATCAGATGGTGCGCGCGGACCAGGATAAGGCATTCGTCATCCACTTCGACCGCGACGCGGAGTTGTTGCAGGATCTCACCGCGTCGCACGAGAAACTGGAAGCCGCCCTCGATCATCTGCAGAGTCCACAACTGAGGCGCGCCAGCGCGGGCGGGCCTTCCGGCTCTGACCCGGACGCGGGTGCAGAATCCGGCCGTGGACGCGGGCAACGCGGTCATTGGGGGGGAGGCGGCACGGTGCTCTATGATTCCATCTATCTTGCTTCGGATGAATTGATGAGCAAGCAACAGGGGCGCAAGGCACTGATCGTTCTCTCGGATGGAGTAGACCGCGGCAGCAAGGAAGGGCTGGAGAGTTCCATCGCAGCGGCGCAGCGCGCTAACACCATGGTCTATGCCATCTATTTCAAGGGGGAAGAAGGCGCCGGTCAGCGGGGAGGTTTTGGCCGTCACGGCGGTTGGGGCGGTGGCATGGGCGGCCCGGGAATGGGCGGCGGCGGCATGGGCCGCCCCGGCGGCGGCCAGCGGTATCCGCGAGAGGAGGACCGCGCGGACGGCAAGAAAATCCTCGAGCGCATTTCCATGGAGACCGGTGGAAGGCTGTTTGAGGTTTCCAAGAAGCAGCCGGTGGACCAGATCTACACCCAGATTGCGGAAGAACTACGCAACCAGTACAACATCGGCTACACGCCAGATCGCAGTGGAGCTGGCGCAGCCGGCTATCACAAGATTGAACTCACAACCGTGAAGAAGAACCTAACCGTGCAGGCGCGGGCGGGCTACTACGGACCGGAATAGCGTTTTTCACCGTCTCTGCGCAATCGTCGCAGAATTCTTCGCGCTCGAAGGAGAAAAGCCGAATCAGGACGTGGGAGGCGCCAAGACTGGACGCCGTCGGCACTCTGTTGTCAGAATGCTATCGAGGGAATGCCTAATGCAGGCGCGTGGAAGTTGTTTGCGGAGTCCAATCCTTGCCGGCGCGATCTTTCTGTTGTGGTGCTGCCCAGACGGCGGCGCCCAGCAACTGGTGCAGCAACGCCGCTCCGATGGGGCGGAGACACCGCTGATGGTGTACGCACCCCAAGCCTCGGGCTGCGCCCCTCTGGCCGTCATTTCACCGGGCGCCGGCGGCACAGAGAATGGCTACGCATATCTGGCCGAAGGTCTGCGGGATCGCGGCTGGCTGGCCGTCGTCATGGGCCATAAAGAGAGCGGGCCCGGCACTCTACGTCACGACGTCTTCAGCTCCGGCCTGCACCAGGGGCTGAAGGAGATGGTTACCGATCCGGTCTCGCAGCGTGCGCGCATCATGGATGTGGGCGCGGCGCTGCAGTGGGCCGAGACGCAATGCCGCCATCCTTACAAAGTTCTGTTGGGGCATTCCATGGGTTCCGACACCGTAGTATTCGAGGCGGGAGCCCGCAATAAGCTGGGAGTAAAAGCGGAAGACCGGTTCGATGCCTACGTGGCTCTTTCGCCTTCGGGGGTAGGATCGATTTTTCCCCAGAATGCCTGGAACGGCATTCGCAAGCCTCTCTATATTCTGACGGGAACGCGCGACAAAGGCCTCGAAGGGGACTGGAAATGGCGCGCTACGCCCTATGACGAGCTGCCGCCCGGATGCAAGTGGCTGGGGGTGGTGGACGACGCCACCCACATGAACTTCGCTGGCCGGGGAATGGGACATCGCAAGGTCGAAAGGCTAACCCTGGACACGGTGAATGCATTCCTGACAGGGGCCCAGGATGGCCAGTGTGGCCAGCCTCCACACCCCTCCGGCATGACACTTACGGCTAAATAGAGGCGGCGCGGCCACAGGCTACAGATGCCGAGGCGGGTTCGAGCGGCATCTGCCCCTTGACAGACAGCTCCGCACACCACAGACTGTGTGCACCCTCTCCCGGGTATTTTCCCGTTTTACTTTCCTTCTGGTGGGCCTTCCGAGCACAGGGAGTTGTCTAGGGTCACGCAATCGCTGACAAGCGGAGCAAAGCTGTTAACCCGTACCCCAGCCGTGGAGCTATCTTCCGCGCAACGTTCATGGAGGGTGAAAATGAAAGTGTATCGAGTAGCAATTCTGGTCTTTTGCTTGACGCTCGGGTCATGTCTGGCCGGCTTTGCCGCGCTTCCTGCCCGAGGTGCTTCGAGTAACGGTACGGATACCATTGCGCCGTATTGGAACCTGTTTGGACCAACCGCCGCCGTTCCCCGCCACGGAGGAACGGTAGTACTCCGAACGCAGGTCGTCTGTACGTTTCAGAAAGTGGCGAGCGCGGTGGACGCGGCGGCAGCAATCACCGACGCAAGCACTGCTCCATTTGCCGATGCCGGGTCGTGCAGCGACGGGGCCTACACGTTCCTTTATCAAATCCAATCCAACGTGAAGAACCTTACAGTTACGATCAACAATCTGGTGGGGTTCACGCCCGACGTCAACATTCCAACGTACGGAGTGGAAACCTGCGACTCGGAATTTAACACTTTGGAACTGTGTTCCAATGTGGCCATTGCTACGACGACTGCGATCAACCAATTGGCAAAGATCACAGCCACGATCAACGCTGCAAAGACCAAGGTCGTGTTCTGCGTGCCGAAAGTCCCGGTCTTTCCTGCGGGAAGCCCGAGCCAGGGCCAAGGATTGACGTTGGTGATCCTGACTCAGCAAGCGCCCGGACTCCCGTTGGCATATCCGAAAATCACGTTCAAATAGAGCCGGGGAATTTCAAAAAGGCTGACCCCCGGGTCAGCCTTTTTGCTTGCGGCTGGAGCCGCGCCGCTCGTTGTCTTCGCGGCCGCCTCTGCCTTGCGGGCGAGGAGCTTGAAGCCGGCACGGGTGGCGTCGGCTTCGAGTTTTTGCAGTGCAGCGTGGGCGGAGGCGGCATCTCCGAAGTGCGCCTGCGCTTCTGCCTGAGCCAGCCGAATCTGGAACTCGTAGCCTGGAAGCTGGAGAAGCCGAGCCTGGGCCAGAAGGCCGGCCAGCCTGCCCAGGGATTCGCGGTTTCCTTGTGCTGCCAGTAGTCGTGCGCCAACAATATCCCGGGAGAGGCCGATGGATTTGTCGGATACCGGCAAACTCCGGGCACGGGCGATCTCCGTTTGTGCATCTGCCAGCTGGTTCTGTGCCATGAGCGCGCGCGCGATCAATGTGTGCGCCGCGGCTTCCTGATCCCCGTTTTTCTCAGCCTGGAATTCTGCGGCTGCCTGGCGTGCCAGAGTCAACGCCTGCGCCGCTCCATTTCGCTCCATCTGCAGACCCGCGAGAGCGAGCCGGCTGGAGGCGATGCTCCCTGGCTCGCCGATTTGTGTCTCGATGCTGAGAGACTTCTGGTAATTCTCTTCGGCGGCAGGCAAGTCGTCCTGTGCCAACCGCAGATCACCCAGAGATGCCAGCGCGAGGGCGGAGCTGCTCTTCAACCCCAGGCTGCGAGCTTTTGCCAAGGACTCGGAAAGGCGTTGGTCGGCCTCGGCAAACTTGCCTTGACTGAAAGAGATCGTCCCCAGATTCATCAAAGCGTTGACCGCGCCTGACTGGTCTCCGATTTCGCGCGAGGTTTGCAGCGCGTCTTCAAGCAGTTTGCGCGCACCGGTGAAATCACAGGCCAGCATCAGGTTTACGCCAAGGTTATTGCGCGCGATCTGCGCGTCCGGTTTGTCGCCAATTTCAACCGCCACGGCCAAGGCCTGCTGGTATTGTCGGGTCGATTCTTCGAGGTTCTGTTGTTGCGCCGAGATATTACCCAGATTGATCAGAGCCCCGGCAATATCCTTCTGGGCGCCGATTTTGCGCGCCAGGGCCAGCGCCTGTCGATGCGCCGCGCGGGCTTCAGAGAGGTTGCCCTGATCGTCCAGCAGGTTGCCGATACAAGTCAGGCTGCGGGCTTGCTGGCGCAGATCTCCCTCCGAGGCGAAGACTTGCTGCGCCTGTTGCCCAGCTGTCTTGGCGCTCTCCAAGTCGCCGGTGTTCCGCAGAGCCCAGCACTGCTGGAGAACCGCCTGCGCTGCCAGCAGCCGCGCGCCCAGCTTCCGTGCCTTGTCGATTGCCTGCAGGTTCGCAGCTTGTTCTTGCTTGAAATTTGAGAGCGATTCCTGCGCCGCCGCCTCCGCTATATCAATTCTCGGATCGTCGCGCACCGGCGCGGGGAGAGTCCGAAGCGCCTTCACGGTTTGCAGAGCGTCTTCTCCCCGCCCGGCGGATATTTGCGCGGCCGCCAAACGCAGGCCGTAGTCGGCATCGTCAGGGAAGAAAATCCACAGCGACCGGTAGATCGCGACCGCCTTATCCCACTCGCGGCTGTCTTCCCGGTATTGCGCCTCGATGGAGAGTTTCTGCTGCCGCAGCAAATTGCCGGCAAGCTCGAACGCTTTCCTCGATTCCGCCTGCGCCCTGTCGTCGTAGCCGAGTTGCGACCACGCGGCGGCCAAAGCGGAGTGCGCCATAGCGTGGTTAGGATCGGCCTGCACTGCTTTCTGCAGCAGATCGCGGGCAGCCAGAGGATCGAATTGACGGAGCCTGGCCAGTCCCTCGGAGTACAGGCGGGCCGCTTCCGTGTTGGCCGGTTCCGAGGCTCTGGCTTCCCCCGCCTCCTGCTGGGTGATCGCCCCGCCCCCGCATTTCTGGCGCAGAGATTCTCCCAGCCGCTTCACCAGATCGAAAAACTGGCCTTCAGATCCCACTTCGGAAGCGGTGGCGATGGTCTCTCCCCTGGTTGCGTCCTGCACTCGCAAATCCACCCGGATCTGGCCTCCCATATCCAGATACGAACCCAGCACCACCAGATTGCTCCCCAAGGCCTTGTAGACCTTCGCCAGACTGTCGTTGGCGAGGCTTTCGCTGTCGGGGATTGACAGGTCCATTTTCATGCGCGAGACACTCTCGCCGGGGATCGTCCGCAATTTTCCGCCGGCTCCCAGTTCGGTGGTCAACATTTCCGCCAGAGCGGTCGAGATCCAGGCTTGGTCGGGCTTGCCGGTCAGGTTTTTGAATCCCAGAACCGCCACCGACCGCCGAGGCGCAGCCGGCCGGCTTGCGACTATTCGCCGTCGCACCAGGTATGCGCCGACGGCCAGCGCGAGCAGCAGAACGCCCGCCACGAGCCCGATTTGTTTCCAAGGCCTGCCGCGGCTTGATTTGGCTGCCGGCGCTATGCCGGATTGCAACCGGTCCAGATCTACGCGCAGTTCGCCGGCGGTCTGATAACGTCGCGACGGTTCCTTATCCAGGGTCTTGAGGATAATGTTCTCCAGCCCCGCCGGGACCTGGGGATTCAGTTGGCTGGGCGGCTTCGGCTGCTCATTCAAGATCGCGTCAATCAGCAGCGGGCCGCTCTCGGGGAAAGGGCGGCGTCCGGTAGCCATCTCATACAGCACCGTGCCCGCCGCCCAGATGTCGCTGCGTACATCGGCGGGCTCACCGCGCAATTGTTCCGGCGCCATGTAGGGCAAGGTGCCTGTAATCTGCTGCGAAGATTGGGTGATGCTGGTGGTGCTGGCATTTGGATCGCCGCCACGTTCGTCAAGACGCGCCAAACCAAAATCCAGAATCTTGAGCAGGCCGTCCGGGGTGAGGCGCAGATTGCCGGGCTTCAGGTCGCGATGAATCACGCCTTGTTCGTGCGCCGCGGTTAGTCCCCTGGCCAGCTGCAAGCCCAATGCGATCACTTCCGCTGGCGGAAGCGGATGCGAAGCCAGTTTCACGTCGAGTGTGAGGCCGGGAATATAAGCGGCGGCGAGGAAATCCACGCCGCCCTGGGTGCCAAATTCAAAAATCGTAGCGATGTTGGGATGGTCGAGGCGGGCGAGAAACAGTGCTTCCTTGCGAAAGCGGGACCGGGAGGCTTCGTCGGTCAACATTCCCGGGGGTAGGACTTTCAGTGCTACGTCCCGGTCGAGGTGTTCATCGTGGGCGAGGTACACCACACCCATACCTCCGGCCCCAATCTCTTCCAGGATGCGGTAATGCGAGAGAGTCTGACCGATCACAGGACCACCACGCCGGATGGGTCGCAATGTTAGGGGTTGCGGGGCGGGCAGTCAATCGTGTGGGAAGATGAAGGCGAGGGGAAGCAACTCAAGGGTTGCCTTATGGTTTGACGCGCGCGGCGTGGACGTCGGTGCCGCCTCGGCCGAAGGCGAAGCGCAGAATCCACTCGCTTGGAACCTTCTGCCCATTCGCCTGAGCAGGGACGAACTTCCAATCCTGCGCTGCCTGCAGAGCCGAACGCGCGAAATATTTGCTCGGCCCCGCCGATTCGAAAGCGGCGTTGGTGACATTTCCCGCCGTATCTACCGAGACTTTCACGTTGACTCGCACGTGACCCTGAATGGTGTTGCGCGCTCCTGGCGAGACTTGTGGCAAGCGGCGGTGCAGCACGCCGGGCGAATCGTCTGCGGAAGAGTCATCGGCATCGTCGGAGTCAAGGGAAGAATTGTTCAAAGGCTCGACCACTCGGGGAGTGGCGACCGGACGCGAGGGAATTGGGGATGGTTTCGGGGCCTCAGGCACGATCGTCTTCGGGACTACCCTGGGCGCCGGTTCTGTTTTTGCGGTGATGGCATGAGTTGGCTTCTTTTCCTGTCGAGAGGGCGGCTGCGCTTGCGGTAGAGCGGGAAATGAAGCTCCTGCCGAGTTACTGGCTGCATCGGTCTGCGGGTGCGGGATTCCGGGGCGCAGGTGAATCATTCGCAGGCCCACCAGCACCAGAAGTGCAAACGCGAGTACTGCCGCTGGAACCCTGTAGCGGCGCTGTCTGGATGCACGCACTCTGCGTGCGGTTTGCGCCGCGCGAGAAAAAGTCTCGATTCCCGTCTCGGGGGTAGAGACAGGCACAGATACCGGCGCTGCCGCGGGCGCAATCGACGCCCGGTTTTCCCCAGGCCGCAGGCGTGCCGCGATTTCAGCGACCGTCCAGCGCTCATGCGGCGAAAGCCGCAGACAGTGACGGGCAATCTCGGCAAAGGGCTGCGGCATGCCCTCCGGCAGTGTCGGGTCCCCGCCCTGGGCCGCATCCCATGTGGGCATGCGACGCATCAGCACTTCCACCAGGGTTACTCCGAGCGACCAGACGTCAGCCGAGGGAAAGAGGGGGCCGTCGGCGAACTCTGGCGGGTCGTATTCGGTTTCCGAGCGCGTGGCGCCTTTCGGCTGCCCGGCAGGAGAGAGGCAATCGCCCGACAATTTTACCTGGTCCGCCACCGCCAGAATATTTGCCGGCTTGATATTGCCGTGAACCAAGCCATTGCCGTGAAGGAAGGCCAGAGCATCCAGCACCGGCTGGAAGGCCTGGCGCGTCTCCTCGGGAGTCAACGGGCGTTGTGGCAAGACCTGGGCCAGATTCTCTTCGGCGTATTCCATCACCACGTAGGCGAACTCCACTCCGTTTACGTTGCAACGGCCAGAGGCCAGAATCGGCAGAAGATGCGGATGAGACAGCGGCGCCGTCGCCGCCCACCATGCCAGCTGCGGCAACGCACCCGGTGAATCAACCGGAACCAACCGGAGTACAGCCTTGCGCCTGTTCCCGTCCGGCAGGTCGGTGAGAAACACGGCGCCACGGTCGGAGGCCCCCAAATATTCCCGCAGGGGAAACTCGCCGCCGATTACTTCGCCTTCCCACTGTTTCCAGCTCTCAGCCATTCCAGCATCACCATGAAAATATTCGTCTACCGCAGGGGTATTGTATGTGACTTGGAGGGTCGTGGAGGAACCTTGTTCGTCCGGAAGATTGGGGAGGAGAGACATGTGGCGAGCTCTAGAGTCGCCCATTTCCCCCCCGGTCCACAAGGTTACAGAAGAACTCGTCCGAAGGTCGGGGCCGGGCAGCGCAAGAAAGCTCTCGGTCCGCCAAGCCCGTCGCAAGGAGCAACTTTTCCCTGGAGCGCGGGTTTGCATGTCGCATAAGGCGGAGGTGAGGAAATGCTGAAAAGAACCATTTTTGCGGTGGCCGGACTGGCATTTGCGCTTGCGTTGGCGAGCCCGCCTAAGGCCAATGCCGGAGTGATCGTCGGGGTCGGTGTAGGAATTGGACCGGTCTACGTGCACCCCGGGCCCTACGCCTATGTTCCGGGACCCTACTATGGGGCGGCCTACTATTACGGCCCGCGACCCTATTACCGTGCCTATTATCCTCGTCCGTACGTCTACGCCCCCGTGTGGGGGCATCCTGCACGCTTCTATTATCGCGGCTATTATCACGGTGGATACGGCTACCGCGGGTACGGGCACACCCGCGGATACGCATATCGCGGCTACGCCGGGCGCGGATACTACGGCCATCGCCGCTAGCCCGACTCCGCAGATGGTTGATTTCAGCCCGCTGTCCTGGTGATGCCGAAAGCACGTCAGGTATGGCGGGCTTGGTGTTTTTGTCCTGCCACGACAAGTGTCGAGTCTGATTTTCCAAAGATCCTTCCATCTTGCGGTTCTCCTTCACGGCGCCGGCACGAATTCCGTATTAGAATGGCGCCCTCGACCGGTCGCTCATTGTCTCCGGCGGATAGAAAGAGGCAAGACCATGAAAAAATACATCTTCATCGCCGTTTTGATTCTCCTGGGAGCCGCATACGTGGCGGGATATTGGCCGCAGCACAAGCGAGTGCTGGCCGCTGAGGAAACCAGCGCACAGGCGCAGCAGCAACTGGCGAATGTGCAGGCGGTGGCGCGGGTTTGCCGGCTGGAAAATGATCTGCTGGTCCTGCTGGGTCAGACGGAAAACCAGAATTACGGCGAAGCGCGCAATCTCTCCAACGTCTTTTTCGACGACGTCCGCAAAGAAGCGGATCGTCCACAGAATGCCGCCTTCAAGTCGGATCTGGAGGCCATTCTGGCACAGCGCGATGCGGTCACCGCTGGGTTGGCCCGTACCGACAGCGCCACCACGACAACCCTGCGCCAGATTCTGGTTCAGATGCAGCAGCTCATGCAGAAGCTGGCCCGCCAGGCAAACCTCTAGGGCGCAGAGCACTCCTGTGGGCTTATCAACTGGCCTTGGTTAAGCGGTTGTATAGCCAGGAGAAGATGGCGCCGCCCATAAGGCCGTCCGTGGCCCCATAAAATGTTCCGATGACGACCTCTCCGACGCTGCGGGTTGCGTGATAGCCCGGATACACCGATGCCATCAGCTGCAGGAATTCCAGTCCGTAGCTTCCCCAGATCAAGTTGGCGAGAGTCATGATCAGCATGCACCCGCCCCAGAGGATGGCGCCGGCCAGGGCCAGGGCTTTTGTGTCGAGCTTCATCATCGCCTCCAAATAGCAATTCTGTGTACCGAACCTCGGTTCTATTTTGGACTCGACCCGGTCGTGCGGAACCACGGCGGCCCGCGTTTTGCTCGCAGCCCGCAGAACCTTCGCAGTCTTCCCGCGGCCTGCGCTCGGCTGCGCATGCCTCAGAAAGGCGCGATGGGCGCGGTTGCGAGAGTGCTGCGGGAATTGCCCGACTCCCACCCGCTGGTACGCGGTCTCATCCGCCAGAGGAATAATAATACCTCCATGAAAGGAGGGGCTTCTTTTGTATACTCTCGCGCCCTTCACACGCCTGCGCCCAAGGCCGTCAAGCGGTAGACGCCCGGCTTCTCAGCGGGAAGTGGTTTCCCCCGCGCCGCTCCTCTGTCTCCGGCTACAATAGAGAGCCGACATTCAATCGAGGAAATCTCATGGCAGCCAGCCGCACGCTTCATCCCAAAGCCGTCTCCACGGCGATTCCGCCGGTGCCCCTGACCATCGAAGGTTACAGCGTTCTCCATCAGATGATGCGCTTGCGATGGACCGCATGGCGCCAACTCCCAACCGTGCAAAAATCGGAGATCGTGCAAGAGGCCGCAACCGTGCTGGGAGACATGGAGCAGAATTCTGCGGGCCAGTCGGCTCTCTTCTCTCTTCTGGGGCACAAGGGCGATCTGATGCTGGTGCATTTCCGGCCGTCCTTCGAAGACCTGAATCAGACGGAACTTCGGCTGGCACAGCTTGGGCTCAGCGATTTTCTCGAGCCGGCTATGTCTTATCTGTCGGTCATTGAACTCGGGCTGTACGAGTCCACGCTCAAGATTTACAAAGGCCTGACCGAGCGCGGGATCGAGCCACACTCGGAAGAATGGAAGCGGGAGATCAGGGAAAACCTGGAGCGGCAGAAAGAAGCCATGCGGCCACGTCTGTTCCCGGAACTGCCCAGCAGCCGCTATCTTTGCTTCTACCCCATGGACCGCCGCCGCGGGGAAGATAAGAACTGGTACACCATACCGATCGAAGAGCGGGCCCGGCAAATGAATGATCATGGAATGGTGGGACGGCGCTATGCCGGAGAAGTCCGGCAGATCATCACGGGCTCGATCGGTTTCGATGACTGGGAGTGGGGCGTGGATTTATTTGCCGATGATCCCCTGGTGTTCAAGAAACTGATCTATGAAATGCGGTTTGACGAAGTGAGCGCCGTATACGCGCTGTTTGGACAGTTTTATGTCGGTGTGCGCTGCCCGGCAGCCCAACTGGGCAAACTGCTCAGTGGCGAGTTACCGGCCACCGGCCGCTGAACTTTTTCTCTGTGTCTCCGGTCTGAGCATTTTGGCACTTAGCACTTGGACATAGGAGGCAAATGCCAAATGCCCAAGCCACAGAGGACACAAAAAAGTCACAAAAGACAACTGTACCAATTCGCTAGGGAGCAACCACCATGTCGATATTCGGTCTGATTGAGTACAAAGACGCTAGTCCGGAGGTGCGGGCCGTGTATGACGATATCATGGCGACCCGCAAAACCGACTGGATCAACAATTTCTGGAAGGCGATTGCACACGATCCCGTTATGCTCAAGCGTACCTGGGAAGACATCAAGCAGATCATGGCACCGGGTGCGCTCGAACCGCTCATTAAGGAACTGATCTACGTCGCGGTCAGCGTCAGCAACCAGTGTGATTACTGCATTGCTTCCCATAGCGCCTCTGCCCGCAAAAAAGGTATGACGGATGCCATGTTCAAGGAACTGATGTCGGTGGTGGGCATGGCCAACGAGACCAACAAGCTGGTTTCCGGATACCAGGTGGAAATCGACGATCGCTTCAAAAATCCCTAAATATGGCTTGCCTGAACAAGGTAACTGTTACTGGGATTCTGCGTTCCTCTCCGCCGCACAATTGTGCAAATGATTTCTCTTTGTCCCTGCTCGTCGCGGTAAAGGGTGTCTTCTCAGTGCGGATTTTTTGGTACAGCGCTTGCTCATAACATCCCCGGAACTGTGGACTACCGCCTGGGGCTCGTCACCAGCAGTTCGCTCTCGGGTTGGACCCCGGCGGCCGCCCCAGAAACCAAAGACTTCCTACGTTCTGAATCGAGGGAAAGTGTGATGAAAGCCACATTGTTGGTGCTCTGTGTTCTTTGCGCTACGGCAACTTTTGGACAATCCATGTCCGGTGGCGCAGCCCTGAGTGCTGAACCCCAGGTGCTGCAAGTGCCAAGCCATCCGGCGCGTGCCTACCAGAAAGATATGGGGCAGGACCAGAATCTTCTGGGTAGCTCCCATACGCTCTCTGCCCATGGCGAAAGGCCGCTCTGGGAAGTCGCTCCCAAAACCCAGTCCGTGCCCCTGGGCGATATCGCCCGTACCTTCCGGGAGGAGCATGCCACGGTGAAGAAGGCAGTCATCGTGTGGGATAACTAAGTCCAGCTGCGTCCGAGGGCGTTTTTCCGGGGTATTCTGTCTAGTCGAAGGGTTGGTTCGGTGTTGACCGGAACAACGCACACGCGGAGAACCACGAAGCAGATGTGCCGGTGCTGGTGCGAATGCACTGGCACCGGTTTTCATTTGAGCAGGGAAGTGCCGATCTCGTTCCACTCTTCTTCGAGCGAAGCCCGCGATGGCGGCTTGCGGGCGCACTCATACCAGTACCCCGCATTCGACAAGTCCCCCTCTTTACGATGAAGATAGGCGTGCACCCACGCGCCTTCCGGCCCTTCGTCCTCTTGGGCTGATTCGTGTCCCTTTGCCCAGTTTCCCTTCGCATCCCACCACAAACCCAGCAAGGCCGGGCGCAGACCAGAGGGCGGATCGTCGCGAGAGACAGACTCTCGAAACTCCAGCAAATTCATAACGTGAGTTTAACTCGCTTTCAGTTATTTCTGGGCGCGTCCACAGGATTGGGCACTCATAGCCGACAGGCCTGGGCGCCTTCCTTAGCCAGGTAAGCCGCGAGGCTTATGGATGGTGGAGGCGGCGGGAGTCGAACCCGCGTCCGAAAATGTTACTGGTCAAGATAGCTACATGCTTAGTCCAGTTCATGCCCCAGGCATTACCCTGGGACGTTCGCGGCCGCCGCTCAGAACGGACAAGAAACGGTTGCCGCTAGCCTGAAGGTCTCGCCCCCTCTGCCCAGACGTAGCAGAGAAGACCAGCCCGCTGTGTGACGTCCGCTCGCAGCCCACGGGCGAAGCTGCGGAAGACGGCTACTTAACTAATTAAGCAGCGTATGCCATCTGTTGATTGGCAATT
>Ga0335085_10012430_pt1 | contig 12541 bp, 11 predicted proteins | sample Lox_Sample_45_FD_206712 | JGI IMG/M metagenome (GOLD analysis project Ga0335085, IMG submission 206712) | Soil microbial communities from Loxahatchee National Wildlife Refuge, Florida, United States - Lox_Sample_4.5 | ecosystem: Environmental > Terrestrial > Soil > Wetlands | place: USA...
CTACGAAGTCTATGCCCAGTACAAGAACCACAAGAGCGATACGAAGACCGTGAGCCAGTTCGACAGCCGTCCGCAGGTGAATATCGACCTCCGGATCGACATGAAGTAGCTGCTGTCCCGCTCTTGCCGGTTTGGCGGCTCGTTATCCTTTCCATCATCTTGCCCTGTCCCCGTTCTTTCTGTAGCATTTCCCGACAATATGAGCGGGAACTCGGATCCTACGGGCGCGCTGCTCCTGGGCATCGGGGCGGGGGCATTTTTCTTCTTCAAGGGATTTCGCACCTTCCGGGAGTACAAGGTGGTGGCGGATACGCCCCGTATGCCCGTACGCAGCCTGGCGATGGGGCTGGCGCACGTTCGCGGCAAAGCGCAGAGCGAGAAGCTGGTCACCAGCCCGGTCACGCACACCACGTGCTGTTTCTATCAAGTGAATATCGAACGCTGGGAAAGTGGCAAAGACGGCGGCTGGAAGCACTACGCCACCGACTGCGACGGCAGCAAGTTCTACCTTCAGGATGACACCGGCAGGGTTCTGGTCGATTCCAATGGCGCTCAGTTTGACCTGCCGGCGAGCCCGGAGCGCATCGTCAATTCCGACCGCCTGAGCGCCGTCACCGGAACCGGTTCGAGCGACCAGGAACTGCTGCAGTACATCGAGTATTCCGGCGGGCATCAGTTTTTGAGCAAGGCGCAGCACTGGCTGGAGAAGAAGGGGACGCTGGCCGACCCCAGACGCGAACAAGGGCGGCAGGCCCTGCTTCAGTTGCTGCAGAATGTGCCCGCCCTGGGCCAGGCCAATGCGCCCATGCATCTGGGAGCCTTGCAGACGTTTCTGGCCTCCGCCCAGCCCCTGGCCGATCCGGAAAAAGAACAGCATCGCCAGATGATGATCGAGCATTTGCGCGAGATGGACGGCCAGCCTTTGCCGGTTCCGCTGCCCCGGCCGGGCATGGCCTCGGGCCGGTACCGCGTGCGCGAATCCCTGATTCTGCCCGGGGAGGAATGCAACGTCACCGGAACCTGTGTGGAGAATCCTGCGGCCGCGGGGGCGCAGGATCGAAACATGATCGTGCGCGGGCAGAACGAAAAGACGTTTCTGATTTCCTGGAAAAGCGAGGCCGATACCCAGACCGGGCTGCGGAAGAATGGCCTGGGCATGATCTTCGGCGGGGCGGCGTTACTGCTGGTGTGTCTGTTCCTGCTTCTGGCACACCTCAAGATGTTGTAATCGGGCGGACCGGAAAGATTCCGGCCGGGGGAGTGGCGGCATGAGCATTGTGGCGGGCGTGGCGTTTTTGCTGGTGGTGGGGGGAATTCTGATTTACCTCGTCATCCTCTACAACGAACTGGTACGGCTGCGGAACGACAATGATCGGGCCTGGGCCAACATCGATGTTCTGCTGAAACAGCGGCACGACGAGATTCCCAACCTGGTGGCGTCGGTGAAGGGCTACATGCAGCACGAGCGTGAAACCCTGGAGGCGGTGACCCAGGCGCGTGCGGCTTCCATGAGCGCCACCAGCATATCGGAGAAGGCGCAGGCCGACGTACAGCTTACCGGCGCATTGCGCGGATTGTTCGCCGTCGCCGAAAACTACCCGCAACTGAAAGCCAATCAGAACTTTCTCCAGCTGCAGAACCGGATTTCGGAACTGGAAGAGAAAATCGCCGACCGGCGCGAATTCTTCAACGACGACGTCAATACCTACAACACCCGCATCCGCCAGTTCCCCGAGGTGTTTGTCGCCGGCTTTCTGAATCTCAAGCCGCGCGATATGTTCCAGGCCTCGGAGGCCGAGCGTCAGGTGGTGTCGGTGAACCTGCAGCAGAACAGCGCGGAATCCTAGCTCAACCCGGTAGTTGGCCACCGCTGCGCCTTTGCCGCGTACAATCAGATCGTATGGCGAACTTGACCCTGGTGTATGGATTGCGCCTGTTGCCCTCGGAGGAGGTGTCCGCAGTTGGGGATGCCACTCTCAAGCTCAAAAATGGCCGCGAGGCCCACGTGACCATGCACGTTCTCGAGGGCAGCAAGGAAGAAATCGAAAAGCAGTTGAAGGCGAGTCTGGAAGCATTCTTCGACTTCTATCCCGAAATATAGCCGCTTCTCGGCTGCCGGCTGCGGGCATGAGCCGGTCGCGGCGCTCCGGCGGCAGGGTGGAAATCTCGAGCCCGCCCCAGCCTCTATAATCGTCGAACATTAACCGTTGGACCTTCTCGCGCTTATGTCAGTTCTCGTCCGGTATGTGCGGCTGCGAATGACCCAGATAGGGCTGTTGCCCGCGGGCAGGCTGGCGCTGATTTCCTGGTATCTGCTGGGCCTGGACCTCGTCCTGTTTCTAATCCAGAAAGCAATTTCCCTGTGGAGCCCGGCCTCGAGCGCGGGCCTGGACGGGTGGATTACCTTCCTCAGTTTCGTCGTCATCGTTCTGTTTGGAATTGTGGCGTTCCGCTGGCTGAAAGCCAGAATGCTGTGGCGCCTGCGCAACCGTCTGATCGTCACCTACATATTCATTGGAGTGATTCCGGTGGTCCTGCTGGTCACGCTGGCGCTGGGATCGTTCTATCTGTTCGCGGCGCAATTCGCCACCTACATCGTTACCAGTGAGCTGGACTCCGATCTGCAGAGCCTGAATGCGACCAACTCCGAAGTGGCTCACGTTCTGGCCACGCAGTTAAAGCGCGGAAACGCGCCCGAAATCCTGGCCATCGACGAGCTTCGTCAAAGCAACCCCGCATGGGCGAACCGCCAGGTCTGCGCCTGGCTGGACGGAAAGCTTCTTCTGAACAGTGAGCCGCAGCCCCGGCACATGGAAGCTCCGGTGCTGCCCGGGTATCTGCGAAGTTCATTCCACAACGTGGTGCGCGACCATGGCGAGCTCTACCTGCGCACCGCGGAGACGATCCCGATCGGCGGCAAAACGCTGATCGTCCTCTCCAGCGAGCCGTTCGACCGCCATCTGTTGCAGGGACTGGCGGCTAATCTGGGGGAGATCACGCTGTACGCCTCCGGCATCACGATTCATAAAACCGGCCCGGGCGCGGGCTCGGGAGCGACGGCCACGCCCAAGGAAACCCGTCCGCAGGATTCCATCGTAGCCATAAAGCCGGAAGCCAACTACGTGCTGGACGCGCAAAAGGGGCTGCAGCCGACCTACTCGGCGGGCATGCCCCCCGATGCCAGCGGCCGCTTCGATCGCGAGGTCAGCTTTCCGACTTCGATCACGGTCGTGAACTGGGAGACCGGGGATACCGCCAACCCCGCCGCCTTCAGCGTACAGACCCGCATGTCCAAGCTGTATGAGCGGCTGTTTGCCTCGCTCGGGGATTTCGCTCCGGCGGTGGAATTTTTCCTGCTGGCGACGGCCATTGTTTTCGGCGTGATCGAACTGATCGCGCTGATTATCGGCATCCGCCTCAATCGCACGGTCACGCGTGCGGTGGCGCACCTTTACGATGCGACCCGCCATGTCAATCGCGGCGATCTCAGCCACCGTATTCCCGTAACTTCCAATGATCAGCTGGCCACGCTGGCCAGTTCCTTCAACCGCATGACGGCATCGCTCGAGAAGCTGGTCGAGGAGCAGAAGCAGAAACAGCGGATGGAAAACGAGCTGGCCATTGCGCAGGAGGTGCAGGCGCAATTGTTTCCGCATCACATCGTGCAGCCGGCCACGCTCGAAGTATTCGGATTCTGCCGGCCGGCCCGCACCGTCAGCGGAGACTATTACGACTTTCTCGGCCTGGACGATGAAAAAATGCTGCTGGCGGTGGGCGACATCAGCGGCAAGGGAATTTCGGCCGCGCTGCTGATGGCGACAATTCACTCCGCGGTGCGCGCCTACAGTCTGGAAGGCATTCCGGTGCTCAGTGAGCCGGTTCCCATCGGCGCGGGTCTGGGCTCGAGCATGGCTCTCGACGGAGCGGCGAAAGGCCCGGAGGTATCGCCGGCGACGCTGCTGGCACTGCTGAACCACCAGCTCTTCCACAGCACCCCGCCGGAGAAGTACGCCACCCTGTTTCTGGCGAGTTATGATGGCCAGCGGCGTTCTCTCACCTACAGCAACGGCGGGCACTTGCCGCCTCTGATTCTGGGGGAGAATCACGGGGTACGCAGGCTGGAATGCGGCGGCACTGTCATTGGACTGTTTGACGACCGCAGCTACGAGGAGAGCCGCGTGGAACTGCACCGCGGAGAAATTTTCCTGGCGTACAGCGACGGCGTCGTCGAACCGGAGAACGACTACGGCGAGTTCGGCGAGCATCGGTTGCTGGAATTAGTGGATGAGAACCGCAACCTGCCGCTGGCACGCATCAGCGAAGTGGTCACTTCCGCCGTCGACGACTGGATCGGAGCCGCAGAACAGCCTGACGACATCACCCTGGTGCTCGCCCGCGCTCGCTGAACGCGAGTTTGCCATCCCAAAAAACATCACGGCTGGCCGGTTAAAAGGAATCGGGGCAGCCGCTCAACGGTTGGGGACTGGGTCCTTGCCGGAAACCCTGTACACGGCCATAACCGGAACGGCTGCCCCGAAGCCCCGCGCACCCGCAGTGGCAAGCAGGCACGCCCGCGCGGGGCAAACTTTTTAGTTCACAGCCTTGAATCGGAGCAAGTCAGGAACAAAAGGGAAAGGGATCTAGCAAAGTCGAACGCACAGCACGGACAAACGGGAGTCGGAACTCGGAGGCACAATCCGCGAATGGGTCTCAGACACCAGTTCATGTGCGCGAACGGGCACGGGAGGCTGAACCGGGGCAACCACAATGCGCACAGGCGGCGCAGAAAGCCGGGCCTTGGCAACCACGGGGGCGTTTCCGCCATGAAACGTGCAGTCTGGCAGGTCCACCTGAGGCAGGATCAGGATGACGGCAAACAGCGCCAATTCGAAGATCAGTAAGGCCCACTGCCAACGCTTCACGGAACACCCCGCACAGCTACCTGTGGAAAGAATATTTGATCCCACTTTTGGTGTCAAGACGGGCGCCGGAAGCGCCGTCTCGCCTGAAGTCGCGGGCCTAAACACAGGGGAACACAGGGATTATCGGTCTGACCGTTTGCGTGCTCCTTTTGTAACTTGGCGTGTGTGCAGCCCAAGAGTAAAGTCGCCAAAGAACGACATCTGCGTTTCATTAGAGCTTTCGGCCCCTCGCGTGCATCTATAAAGCAAAGGAAGCCGCTGGCGGTGGTTGGGAAGGAAAATTTTGGGCGTTTCGGGAACGAAGTACACAGGCCGGGTTCTTTTTCTTCTTTGCGCGCTCAGCGCGATGGCTCTGCCCGCAGTCGCCCAGGCTCCTTACGCCGCCTCCAGCGCGCCGGTTCTGCCGGTGCCGGTGAGCACCAGCTCCGATCAGGCGGACAATCCCATCCTCACCATCCGCAAGCGAGTGGATGAAGTCAATCTGCTTTTCATCGCGACCGACCGCCATGGCAAGTTTGTCCGCGATCTGAATATCGGCGACCTCAACATTCTGGACGATCACAAACCGCCTACTGCCATTGTTAACTTCCGCAGCGAGACCGACCTGCCGCTGGAACTCGGCCTGTTGGTCGATACCAGCGGTTCCGTGCACAGCCGTTTCGACTTCGAGCAGGAAGCGGCCATCGGTTTTCTGCAGCACACCGTACGCCCGAATTTCGACAAAGCCTTCGTCGTGGGATTTAACAGCCACAGCAAGCTGACCCAGGATTTCACCGGCGACGTGAATCTGCTGGCGACGGGGGTGCATCACCTGCAAGATGGCGGTGGCACCGCGCTCTATGATGCGATTTACCACGCCTGCAAAGACAAGCTGAGCCATGACCAGAGTGATCGCCCGGTGCGCCATGCCATCGTCGTGGTAAGCGACGGCGAGGACAATCAGAGTGAAGTCACGCTCGGCCAGGCGATTGAAATGGCGCAGCGCGCGCAGGTCATCATCTACGCAATCTCCACCGACGACAGCGGACTGATTTTGCGCGGCGACAAAGTTCTGGCGCAGCTCGCAGCCGCCACCGGCGGCCGCGCTTTTTATCCCTACAAGATGAAAGATATGACGCGCGCCTTTGGCGCCATCGAAGAGGAACTGCGCAGCCAATACGTGCTTTCCTACCGGCCGGCGGATTTCGAGGCGGACGGCCGCTATCGCGCCATCCAGATCACTACGGATCGCAAGGACCTGACGGTGCGCACCCGCCAGGGCTACTATGCGCCCCGCCAGTAGCTAAACCAGCAGATAGAGAATATCGCACCAGCCCGAGCATGGCTTTGGTGGCGCCGGCAGAGGCTTTTCCGTGTTCGATGCGTGCTTGCATGAATCCTCCAGGGTTCGAAATGGTCTGGAGTTGCTGGATTGCCGCAGCCCGCGCTGGGCTTCAAGTTTTCCTCCGTTTTGGCCGTTCCTGCCGGTGCTACAATTCAAAAAGTTCTCCAAACAATTGTGTCGAAGGTCCTGATGTCGGGTCTCCGCGTCAAACACGTCCTGCCGGTAGTGGGCGTTCTCTGCGGTCTGTGGTCGGGCGGTCCCGCTTTCGCAGCGGCCAAGCGTCCCCAGCATGCAGCCATCGTGAAGCCGGCTCCGGCAGTTCCTGTGCCGCAACCACTCACCCTGCAAGAGATGCCGGCTTCGCCGCCGCGAGTTGACTACCACAATGGGGAGCTCACCATCGCGGCAGAGAATTCCACGCTAGGGGATATTCTTCTCGCGGTGCGCACACAGACCGGCGCGAGCATCGACATTCCCGCGAATGCCACCGAACGCGTGGTCAGCCATCTGGGTCCGGGGCCGGCGCGGCAAGTATTGGCAGAATTGCTGAATGGAACCCATTTCAACTATGTGATGCTGGGGTCAGCCAGTGATCCCAATGCGGTGGCACAAGTCATTCTCACGCTTCGCCCACCGCCCTCCGAGGAGGGTGCAAGCCAGCCTCCGGCACAAACCGCCGTCTCACCACCTTCGGGAGGCGACATGTCGAATGACGGATCCGACTCGGATGATGATTCCGACGACGCCACCGACTCGGTGCCCGCTCCCGCTCCTCCGGCTCCGGTCGCGGCGCCGCAGTCCAATGAACCCGCGGTCAAGACTCCCCAGCAGCTTTTGGACGAATTGCGACGGCAACTGGAGCAGCAACAGAACGCTCCCCAGGGCCAGCCAGTCCCGGCACGCCCGCAGTGAAGGCCTTTCCGCGCAAATTTCAGCCTGGGGAAGCCAGACCCACGCAGCTTGCCGCGGTTTTCAGGGGTGGTATCTCTTTCGGCGGGACGAAAATGGTGGGGAATTCCCGCTAACTAGAACTATTATAAGCAGCTTATTTCAGTCCCCACTGGCGTGGATATGACTGGGAACCAAAGCCGGAGCCGAAGGCGCTGCCGGACGGCTATGCGCTGCAAAGGCGAACAGGATGCCGGTGATGAGGCCGTACGCCATGCCAATTCCAAGTGCGACCACGGTGACGGCGGTAAAAGATAGTATGAGTGCTGCCAATATGCTGCCCAAGGTTCGGTCCCTTCGAAGCCGGCTCGTGACGGCTTCGCTTTCCAGCCTGCCCGGCCATTACTCCCGGCCGGTGACTGGCGCCTACACTCTACCCGCGTTGACGCCTTCCGCTGTTTACAACTAAGATACGGAGTAGAGGTGCGCAACCCCACTGTCTAACATTTCTGGGGGCCCGTCCACATTACGGAAGGGCACTTCTCATTGGTCTGAATGGCGATCACTAAAATCTCCGTGCGCGGGGCCCGGCAGCACAACCTCAAGAACATCGATGTCGAGATTCCCAGGAACACCCTGACGGTAATCACCGGGCTCAGCGGATCGGGTAAATCGTCTCTGGCCTTTGACACCATATATGCTGAAGGACAAAGGCGTTACGTCGAAACCCTTTCCGCCTATGCCCGCCAGTTTCTTGACCAGATGGAGCGTCCCGATGTGGATGCCATTGACGGCCTGAGCCCCTCGATTTCCATCGAGCAAAAGACCACCAGCCGAAGCCCCCGTTCGACCGTCGGAACGATCACCGAAATCTACGATTATCTTCGCCTGCTGTTCGCTTCCATCGGGGTTCCGCACTGCCCAAAATGCGGGCGTGAGATTTCCCGGCAGTCGGCCGACCAGATTGTGCAGCGGGTGATGTCGCTGACCCCCGAGGACCGGGTGATGATTCTGGCGCCGATTGTCCGCGGCCGCAAAGGCGAGTTCAAGAAAGAGATGGAGAAACTGGTTCAGAACGGCTTCGCCCGCGCCCGCGTGGATGGGGAACTGGTAAATCTGGAAGATGAACTCGGACTGGACAAGCGAAAAAATCACACCATCGAGGTGGTGGTAGACCGGCTGCTGGTGAAGCCGGGGATTGAGCATCGCCTGGAGCTTTCGGTCGGCCTGGCGATGAAACTCGCGGGCGGCCTGGTGCAAGTGGCGGTCGTGGGCGGCGAGGAGCAGCTCTACTCGGCGCGTCTGGCCTGCCCGGATTGCGGCATCAACGTCCCACAACTTGAGCCGCGATCGTTTTCCTTCAACAGCGCGTACGGGGCGTGCCCGGAGTGCCATGGTCTGGGCAGCCGCTACGATTTCGATCCGGCGAAGATCATCAACGACTGGTCAAAGCCGCTGCTCGAGGGCGGACTGGGGCCGGGCTCCGCCTCCAGCAATCTGATTCATCAATTGCAACTGGTGGCTGCGGCGCATGGTTTCGATCTGGGAATGCCGCTGGAAAAGCTGCCGGAGAAGATTCAGAACCTGCTTTTTTACGGCGAATCAGGAAAGAATGGCAAGACCGGTTTTGCCGGAATCGTCGGCTATCTGAAGCAGGCGGCGGATGATTCCACTTCTGAAAACTACCGTGACTTTCTTTTGGACTACATGTCGGCCACCGAATGTCCGGTATGTCATGGCAAACGCCTGCGCCCCGAGAGTCTCGCCGTGAAAGTCGGCGGGATGTCGATTGGTGATTTCACGGCTCTGCCGGTGGCGCGATCGCTCGAAGCCGCCAAAAAGATCAAACTGACCGGGCGCGAGGCCCTGATTGCGTCGCGCATCGTGCATGAGATTGTCGAGCGCCTGCAGTTTCTGAACGCGGTCGGGCTGGGCTACATTTCCCTTGACCGTTCGGCGGCCACGCTTTCGGGCGGGGAAGGCCAGCGAATCCGTCTGGCTACCCAGATCGGGTCGAAACTGCGCGGCGTTCTCTACGTGCTGGACGAGCCTTCCATCGGGCTGCATCACCGGGACAACGGCCGCCTGCTGACCGCGCTCGAGGAGTTGCGCAATCTGGGCAATACCGTGCTGGTGGTTGAGCACGACGAAGAGACCATTCGCCGGGCGGACTACGTGATTGACCTTGGACCCGGCGCCGGCCGCCACGGCGGAAGCCTGGTGGCGCACGGCACGCCGAAGGAAATCATGCGCACGCCGGAGTCGCTCACAGGCGCGTATCTCTCGGGCAAAAGCCGCATTGAGGCTCTGCCCGAGCGCCGCCATCCCAACGGCGCCGGCGTCAGCATTCTGGGAGCGCGCGAAAACAATCTCAAAAACCTCGATGTCACTTTTCCCCTGGGTGTGATGGTTGTAGTCACGGGGGTTTCGGGTTCGGGCAAATCCACGCTGGTGAACGACATTCTTTATCGCGCACTGGCCAAGAAGCTCTATCGCTCCCGCGAGGAACCCGGCGCGCACAAGGCAATCTCGGGCGACGAGAGCATCGACAAAGTCATTCGCATCGATCAGTCGCCTATCGGACGCTCGCCCCGTTCGAATCCCGCGACCTACACCGGGGTGTTCACCCAAATTCGGGATCTGTTCGCCATGCTGCCGGAATCGCGCGAACGCGGGTACAAGGCGGGCCGCTTTTCCTTCAACGTTGCCGGCGGACGCTGCGAGGCCTGCCAGGGCGAAGGCCAGCGCCGCATTGAGATGAATTTTCTGCCCGATGTGTACGTGCTGTGCGAGGTGTGTGGCGGCCGGCGCTACAACCAGGAAACTCTGGCGGTGAAGTACAACGGATATTCCATCGCCGATCTGCTTGAAAGCCCGGTGGCCGATGCGCTACCCATCCTGGAAAATATCCCCCAGGTGAGACAGAAGCTAAAGACCCTGGTGGATGTTGGCCTGGGATACATTCATCTCGGCCAATCGGCGGTCACGCTCTCGGGGGGAGAGGCCCAGCGCATGAAGCTGGCCCGCGAACTCAGCAAACGCCAGACCGGCCGGACGCTTTACCTGCTCGACGAGCCCACCACGGGATTGCACTTCGATGACGTGAAGCAGTTGCTGGAAGTGCTGCATCGGCTGGCGGATCTCGGCAACACTGTGGTGATTATCGAGCACAATCTGGATGTGATCCGCAACGCCGACTGGATCATCGATCTCGGCCCCGAAGGCGGCGAAGACGGCGGCCGGCTGGTGGCGCAGGGCTCGCCCGAGCAGGTGGCGCGGGTGAAAAAGTCCTACACCGGGCAGGCGCTGGCGCACTATTTCAACGGCAAGCCCAAGGCGCAATCGTAGAAGTCGTGGTTGATCTGCCGAGCGCTGTTTTGATTGAGCGCACGCGAGATTCCCGCCTTCGCCGGGTCTGCATTCCCGCGATTTTTCGTGTACATTCGGAGAGGCCGAAAATCCGGCTGCGAGATATCGTGTCGTCACCATCCTATCCTGTTTTCGATCCCTCCACGGGGCCGGGTCTGCCAATGCCGGAGCCGTCTGCGGAGCCGCCTGGTCGCGGCGAGAATCCGCCGTGGAGCGGCTGGGATGTTCTCGGCATCGCCTGCCTGACGATTTTCCTGATCGTGGTGTTTCTGCTCGTGACCACGCTGGTGGCGCAGCGCATACTGTTCCCGGATGTTCCCGCGATGGATGTCGCCAAGTACCCCCTGGTGACAGTAGTAGCGCAGTTGCTGGCCTATTTTGCGGTGCTGGCGTTCATGATCTTGCTGGTCAAACGCGGACACCGCGAGCCCTTCTGGCAATCCATTCGTTGGAATTGGCCGCGCAACTGGATTGTCTACCTGGCCCTGGGCGTGGTGATGGCGGTGGCCTTGCAGGGTCTGGCCCACTTTTTACCCATGCCGAAAGAATTGCCGATCGACCGTTTCTTCCAGACCCGGATGGAAGCCTGGGTAATCTCCCTGTTTGGAATGACCCTGGCGCCTCTGCTGGAAGAGATGTTCTTCCGTGGGTTTTTGTATCCGGTGCTGGTGCGGCGGCTGGGCGTGGTGCTTGCGGTGATCCTCACCGCAGCCGGCTTCGGCCTGATTCACGCTCCGCAACTGGGTCGCGCCTGGGCCCCGGTGCTGGTGGTTTTTCTGGTTGGCCTGGTGTTGACCATCACGCGCGCCATCACCAAATCTGTGTCTGCCGGCATGCTGATTCACATCGCGTATAACGGCACAATTTCGGCCCTCATTTTCCTGGCCAGCGACGGATTTCGCCATCTGGACCGGCTGAATCAGTAATTCAATCTCACGGGAGCAGTGCCATGCAGGAAACTCCACAGCAGTATACGCAGCGAATTTCCGGTTACGTCCGGGGGAAGGACCCGCTGCGGGTGCAACGCGCCACCCCCGCCCGGCTCAAGAAGATCGTCAGCCGCCTCAGCCGAAAGCAGATGCACCGCCGGCCCGGGCCGGGAAAGTGGAGCATCGCCGAAATCCTCGCTCATCTTGCCGATGCCGAACTGGTGGGCAGCTGGCGGATACGTCTAATCCTCACGCAGAATGGCGCGCCGATTCAGGCATACGATCAAAACGCCTGGGCGGCGACGTTTGGATACGAACGCCGCGACCCCAGAGTGTCGCTCGAAACTTTTCGCGCACTGCGAGAGAGTAATCTATCGTTGCTGACGTCCACCCCCAAAAAGTTGTGGGAGAATTATGGTGTGCATCAGGAACGCGGCAAGGAGAGTGTTGCCCGCATCGTACAGATGTTCGCGGGACATGATCTAAACCACTTGCAGCAAGTGGAAAGCATGGCCAAGGCGAGGCCCGCTCGTCGCAAATCGAAGTGACCTGGGCCGCTTGTCCATCTATTTGGGCCGCTGCGCCGGGTTTACTCTCGCCCCTTCGTAGCCTCGAAGGGGGGCGTCCCGAGTGAATGAAAAAGGGAAGGAACCGTCGTGGAGATGATCGGATATTATCGCCGTCTGTTTTCCTATGATGACTGGGCCAACCGCGAAGTGCTTACCGGATTTGCTGTAGCCGGCGCCCCGCCCCAGCGCTGCGTGGAGCTCATGGCCCATATCCTCTCCGCCGAGCGGGTGTGGCTGGAGCGCTTGCTGGGGCAGCCCCAAACGCTCGCGATCTGGCCGCAATTCAGCGTTAAGCAATGTGAAGCGCAAGCTGCGGAATTACCCGGCTTGTGGTCCAAGTACCTTGCTTCCGTCTCTGACATCTCAGCGACAATCACGTACCAGAATACGCGCGGTGAATCCTGGAACAGCCGGATCGAGGATGTCCTCACCCACGTGACTATGCATTCTGTGTATCACCGGGGTCAGATTGCCACCAGCATGCGCATTGCCGGCTTCCAGCCGGCCAATACCGATTTCATCGTTGCCACGCGGCAGGGG